>Ga0222714_10001664_pt1 | contig 24851 bp, 17 predicted proteins | sample C33_3DmetaG_FD_165048 | JGI IMG/M metagenome (GOLD analysis project Ga0222714, IMG submission 165048) | Estuarine water microbial communities from San Francisco Bay, California, United States - C33_3D | ecosystem: Environmental > Aquatic > Marine > Unclassified | place: USA: California...
TGGCCTTGTGGGATGATCCCAATGGCCCCATGAGCGGCATGCGCCCCTTGGCCATGACCATGGTGGAATCGATGGGACTCAGCAATTTCGCAAGCCAAGCTTCTTTCTATTCCAGCAACGTTTCAGGTGTGAAAGGCAACTGGGGAACCATCTTCCCCAACAATTTGGGCAATGGAATCAAAGCGGTTTCCAACCATGCTTACAAAGACAACAAAGTGATTCATACCAATACCGATGCTGACGGTATCTGGGGTCCTGATAAGGTGAATACGGTGAATGCGAGCAACGGCTCGACTGCTGTGAAATTGAGCAATGACGCAGCCGCCTTGGTGCCCACTAAAATTGAATTTTGGGCTCGTACCAGCAATACGGCAGAAGGAAAAACCAGCCACCAGATCTTTGTTTCTCGCAAATACTCCAACGACACGAATCAGTCGGTTCGTATCAGTTTGGTGGGCGGAACGGCCACCAATAGCAAAGACTTCAGCATCAGCTTGCCTCAAACTTTGGTCTTCAAGGCTGGAGCAGCTGTTTTGGATACGCTTGATATCAGCATCGACGATGACAACATCCAAGAGGGAGCCGAGACCATCGTTTTCCGTTTGGATCAAGCCGTGAATTGCACCATTGGCACCGAGGTAGCTCATACCGTGACCATTGCCGATAATGATACCGCCACCATCTCGGTTCAACCTTTGAGCATTGCCAAAGAGAACGCCGGAACCATTGGCGCTTGGGTGAAGTTCGATAAGCCTGTTTCCAAGGCATCCAAATTGCAATTGATCGTCAAATACCAAGGCGATTCTACCTTGATCCCCGCTGAGTTCAAACTGGGTTCCAGCGAGCGCGACTCGATTTTTGACTTGGGTTCAGAGAATGGCGCTGACTCCATCATGGTTTTCGCCAAAATCACCGACGATATCAAAGCCGATCCCAATGACACCATCATTTTGGCCTTGCGTCAGTTGCAGGGCAATTGCAAACTGTCAAAAGACAGTTTGTCAACTTTGGTGATGTTGGACAACGATGGTCCTTCCTATGTGCAGTTTGTTGACAACAACATCACGGTTAAAGAATCTGACGCCAGCTTCAAAGTGAAGATTCGCGTTGTGAGCAAAACCGATGCGGGTGGAGATTTTACCCTGCGTTTGTTGTCTACTTTGAGCACGGCCAAAGAGGGTTCAGATTTTACGTTTAACCCCACTTCCAAAATTCTCAACATCAGCAGCAGCACGCCTGATACCATAGAAATTACCGTTCCCATCAAGGACGATACGGAGTACGAGCCCACCGAAATCATCAAGTTTGGATTGGGTAAGTTGAGCAATGTGGTGATCATGTCGCCTGATACCTTCTACGTGAACATGATCAACGACGATGTTCCCATGTACACGATTGGGGAAATCAACAACCAAAGCGGTTCGGCCATGACGGCTGATTCTTTGGGTACTCATTGCCGTGTTCGCGGTACGGTTCACAGCGCCAATATGCGCAGCGGTTCCATGAGTTTCACCATTGCTGATGCCACAGGTGGCATGGGTGTTTATAGCCCCAGTTTCTTCGGATATTCTCCTAAGGTAGGTGACTCGGTATTGATTCAAGGTAAGGTGGGTCAATTCATGGGTATGGTTCAGATGGACAATTTGGACACCGTGATTGTGATTGCCAACAACCGCAACCTCATGAAGTCTGCTCAGGTTACTCAGGTAGATGAATCAACCGAAAGCCAATTGGTTTGGTTCCGTCGCGTGAAATTGGTCGATCCTTCTGAATGGCCAACCACAGCTTTGGCGGCTAACAAATACGCTTATGTGCGCATCATGGGAACCACGGGCCGCATCGACACCTTGAACATCGATGCCGAAACCGATTTGGATGGTACAGCCGCTCCTTCGGGTTATTTGAACATTACCGGTATCGGTATGCAGTTTGATGGCACCAATCCATATAAGAGCAATTACGTTCTCACTCCCCGCTCTTGGAACGATATTGTGACTGCTCCTTTGCCAACGGTCAACTTTGCCAACGGGGTAACAGCCACCATCACAGAGTTGGCTGATTCCTTCCGTATGGACTTCAGCATCATTCCCGCTGATGAGAACTTTACCTTTGATGTCGTTGTTGCTTCTGCTTCAGCTGTATCACCCACCGACTACAACTTTGCTACTCGCACCATCAATGTGGCCAAGAACAATAGCGTTTACACCATTCGTTGCAACATCAGCGATGACGATGTATACGACGGTGACAAGCAAGTGGTGTTTGCCATTCGCAACATACAAGGTCCTGCCAGCATTGGTGCTGATTCTTTGTTGACCTTGACCATCACAGACAATGAGGTGAACTCGGTATTGAGTTTGTCTGCTTTGGGCGCTCAGTTGTTCCCAAATCCTGCCCAGGATGTAGCGAATTTGCGCTCTTCATCCCCCATTGCTTCTGTTGAGGTGTTGGATATGCAAGGTCGTTTGGTACAGGGCATTGACGCTCGTAACAGCAAAGATATTCAGATTGACACCCGTTCCTTGAACGGTGTATACATCGTGCGCATGACGACCAGCACAGGTTTGATAGCCAGCGAATTGCTGCAGGTACGCCGTTAATCGGCGCTGTAGTGCAGCCCCTTTTCTCCAGCCTCGACCGCCAGGTCGAGGCTTTCTTTTTTGGGGACTATGGGGCAAGCGTATCCTTCGGTGTATAAGCAATAGGGGTAGTAGGCATAGTTGAAATCGATGAGGCCTTTTTGGCTATCGACTTCGACATATCGGCCTCCCTTGTAAGTGCTCTTGCCATTGGTCTGGTCGTGAAACATGACAAACAATTCATGGCTGCCCTCAATGGCATAGGCGGTCAAACGATGCAGCTTCCCTTTTAGGTTGAAACTCATGTCTCCAGCAACGACCATGGGTCGCTGATTGCCTTTGCTGTCCGTGATGGTGTCGATGCGATTGGTGTTGCCGACGATCAATTCAAAGGGCACACAAAAGGTGGAATCGGGTTCAAAATAATCCAAGCCTTTGAACAGGGTTTGGGTGACCACAAAGGGGCTGGCCTCGTGATATCGATAAAAGCTATCCTGGCTTTTTCTGTGGTCGACGATCTGCTTGTGGTAGGGCGACAAGTAATAGGGATCGTTGGAATGAAAGCGACAAGCGCTAGCGAGAATGGTTAGGGCCGTGGCCACGGCAAAGAACAAGGTAAACCGCTTCATGGTTGCAAATTTGCGTATTTTCGCCTGACGTGAAGGCCGTTTTTCAATTTCTCCGCTATGCGGCAAACCACAAGGGACTGATTTTCTACAACTTTCTGTTCAACTTGCTGTACATCGTCTTTCACTTGTTCAGCTTGCTGTTGATCATGCCGGTGCTGCGTTATTTGTTCAGTTCTGGTGAGCCCGAAGCTCCGCAGACAAGCATTACCGCTGGGGCTTGGTTTCAGGCTCAATACCGCTCTTTTTTGGATTGGTTTTCAGGCATTGCGGCAGGAGAACCCTATCAAGCGTTGGCCTATTTGGCCGGCTCATTGATCGTGGTCACCCTCTTGAAAAATGCCTGTCGGTTTTTGGCCATGAACTTCATGGTACTGATTCGAAACCGCAGCGTACAAGGCATGCGTGTCGGTGTGTACGAGCAGTGTTTGCACTTGCCATTAGGGTTCTACACCAATGAGCGAAAAGGTGATTTGTTGTCGCGTATGAGCAACGACATGAAGGAAATAGAGTTCGCCTTAATGGTATCGCTCGAGGCTCTGTATTTCATGCCCTTGAACATTCTTATGTTCCTGGGAGCCTTGTTGGTGTTATCGGCCAAACTGACTGGATACATTCTGTTGTTTTTGCCCCTAACGGCCGCCATTGTGGGTATTGTGGGTCGATCCTTGCGTCGCAAATCGGTGAAGAATCAGCAGCTCATGGGAACGGTCATGAGCTCGTTTGAAGAGACACTTGGGGGAATTCGCATCATCAAGGCCTTTAGCGCATCGTCTTTCTTCTTGAAGCGCTACCAAGAGCAGGATGAAGCCTATACCCGAAACAACATCGGTGTTCAGCGTCGCTATGATCTGTCTTCTCCGTTATCCGAGACCATTGGAATTTCGGTTTCGGCCTTGTTGCTGTGGTTAGGGGGAAGCATGGTTTTTCAGGGTGAATTGAGCCCTGAATTGTTCTTGACTTACTTTGCCATCTTTGCCCAACTCATTCCTCCTTTTAAAGGGTTTAGCAACGCTTTGTATGCTGCACAAAAGGGCATGGCTTCATTGGAGCGCATTCAGGAATTGGTGCATACAGAGCCTCAGCCAGGCCCATCGGCCACGGGCATTAAGCCCGAGTTTGGTTCTTTCCTTTCATTGGAAAATTTGCAGTTTTCATACGGTTCTCAACCGGTGTTGAGCGACATCAATCTCAGCATTTCCAAGGGTCAGACCGTGGCCTTGGTGGGACCCTCGGGTGCAGGCAAAACCACCTTGACCGATTTGGTAGCGGGATTCTACAAGCCTAGTTCGGGCAGCATAAAGATTGATGGCCATTCGACCGATCAGTGGCACGAGAATGACCTGCGCTTGTTGATGGCTATGGTGTCTCAAGAAAGCATCTTGTTCAACGATTCGGTTCGCAACAACGTCGCTTTGGGTATGCCCGAAACACCCGAAACTCAGCTGATTGATGCCTTGAAGGCGGCTCACGCTTGGGAATTTGTGTCTGAGATGCCTGACGGATTGGATGCAAACATTGGGGAACGCGGTTCCCGCCTATCGGGTGGGCAAAGACAGCGCTTGGCAATCGCCAGAGCCTTGTTGCGCAACCCTGAGATTTTGATCTTGGATGAGGCCACCAGCGCTTTGGATTCCCAAAGTGAAAAAGTGGTTCAACTGGCCCTCGGCGAACTGATGAAAAACAGAACCTCGATTGTCATAGCTCACCGCTTGAGCACGGTTCAACATGCCGATCTAATCGTGGTCATGGACCAAGGAAGAATCGTGGAGCAGGGCACTCACAACGAATTGCTGGCCCAGTCCGGATTGTACGCGAACTTGATTAAGCTTCAGCAGTTGGGCTGAGGTCCTCGTCTTCGCTGATCGTAGAATCAGTCGATTCTGAGGGAGTCTCTTCCACTGATTCGGCGGCTAGCGTGGTTTCGGCTGGCTCTTCTTCGGTGGTTTCAACACTAGTTTCTACGGCAGGGGTTGCAGGCTCCTCAATGACTACAGGATCATAAGGGCGTTGTCCAATAAGACGCTCGATGTCGGCTTTGAAGATGATTTCCTTTTCAAGCAGCTCTTTGGCCACGGTTTCCACTTCGTTCTTCTTCTCGGTCAACAAAGCGATGGTACGGGCATAGGCTTCGTTGATCAAACGGCGAACCTCTTCGTCGATCATCTGAGCGGTGACCTCTGAATAAGGGCGCTGGTATCCGTATTCGCCCTGCGGATCATAGAAACTGACCTGACCTACCTTTTCGCTCATACCGTACATGGTAATCATGCTGTACGCGAGTTTGGTGATGCGTTCCAGATCGTTTTGGGCACCGGTAGAAATCTTACCGAAGAAGATTTGCTCTGCCGCACGACCACCCAAGGTCATGCACATGGAGTCCAGCAATTGCTCCGTGCGATACAAATATTGCTCTTTGGGCAAGTATTGGGCGTAACCCAAGGCGGCTACTCCACGGGGAACAATCGATACCTTCAACAAGGGGTCGGCGTGTTCCAAGAACCAACCCGCAATGGCATGGCCGGCTTCGTGGTAAGCCACGATGGATTTTTCTTCAGGAGAGATGATTTTGTTCTTCTTCTCCAATCCACCTATGACACGGTCGATGGCGTCTTGGAAATCACCCATATCAACTTCTTCCTTGCCTTTTCTAGCGGCAATCAAAGCGGCTTCGTTGCATACGTTTGCGATTTCAGCTCCCGCAAACCCGGGAGTCTGAGCCGCCAATTTATGGGCGTCAACATCGGCGTTGAGCTTGGTCAGAGGGGTCAAGTGCACCTTAAAGATGTGCTCACGTCCTACAATATCAGGACGATCAACCGAGATCTGTCGATCGAAACGACCGGGTCGCAACAAGGCACTGTCCAATATCTCAGCGCGGTTGGTGGCCGCCATAATGATGACTCCTGAATCTGTGCCAAAGCCGTCCATTTCGGCCAGCAATTGGTTCAGCGTATTCTCACGCTCGTCGTTAGAGCCTTGGTAATTGTTCTTGCCTCGGGCACGACCGATGGCATCAATCTCGTCAATGAAAATGATGGCAGGAGATTTCTCTTTGGCTTGTTTGAACAAATCGCGCACGCGACTGGCTCCTACGCCCACAAACATTTCAACGAAATCAGAACCGCTTAATGAGAAGAAAGGAACGCCCGCTTCACCGGCCACAGCTTTGGCCAACAATGTTTTACCTGTACCTGGAGGGCCTACCAACAACACACCTTTGGGGATTTTACCTCCCAGGCTGGTGTATTTTTTGGGGTGCTGCAGAAAGTCTACGACCTCCATGACCTCTTCTTTGGCTTCTTCCAAACCGGCTACATCCTTGAATGTGACATTCACCTTGGTGTCTTTATCAAACAACTGAGCACGGGCACGGCCAATGGAGAAGATGTTTCCTCCTCCGCCACCACCAGCGCCTCCGCCCATACGGCGAAAGAACATGTTGCTGATGAGCAAGAAAATGGCAATGAAGAATACCCACTGAAAGAGCTCACCAAAGATGTCGCTGTGCGATTCGTATGCGATGACCAAATCGTTAGGCCCGATAGCGGTTTCACCAGCGGCTTTTTTCTTGGCCAACTCCTTTTTGAGGTTTTCTACTTCTTGGTTGAAGTAGCCTTTTTCAATTTCAAAGCTGAAGTTGGGCTCAGTTGAACCGAGTAGGTCTTGGTTGGACTTGTTCTTTTTGTAGCGACTTTGCTGACTGGCATCTCGTGTCAAAAAAACTTCGAGGAAACGGTCGTTGACCAAAACCATTTTCTTGACATCGCCCTGCACAACCATATCCCGGACCTCGTTCCAATTGGAACTCTGACCAGCGCTGCGAGGAAAAATGCTTATGGCTAGGAAAACCAGAAACAGTATACCGTAAATCCAGTAGGGATTAAAGCGAAACCCATTGCCACTTGGCTTAGGAGTATTGGGTTGAGAGGAGTTATCCATGAATGCTCTACACTTACAATTTTGGAACCAATAGGTTCATTCTGCTCAAATCTACGACATAGCCGAAATTCGACTGCCACATGGGCCGAAAAATCGACGGGTCTGCAATTCTGTCAGTTGACCGAGGGCCAAAGGTGAATTAAGCCTTTCGGAAGCTCTGGAGTGCTTGACCCACCTTGTACACGTCCTCAAAACTGTTGTACATGGGAACAGGTGCCATGCGAATCACATTGGGTTCTCTCCAGTCGGCGATGATACCCTGTTTTTCCAAATGCTCAAAAACCTGCTTGCCATTGTCATCGGTCAACAAGGAAATTTGTGCCCCCCGTGACTCTGGAGTGATCAATTGCAGCTTCAAGTCAGCATTCTGGGCTAGGGCGTCTTGGATGCAGAATTCCAAATACGCGGTCAGTCGCTTGCTCTTCGCTCTCAAGTTGCTCATGCCTGCTTTGTGAAACAGCTCTAGGCTGGACAAATGCACAGCCATGCCGAAGACAGGGGCGTTGCTGAGTTGCCATCCGGCGGCACCAGGCTCGGGAATGTAGCCGCGCTTCATTTGAAAGCGAACGTCTTCTTTGTGTCCCCACCAACCGGCTAGGCGGAACGTGCTGGGATCCAATCCATGGGTTTCGTGCACAAAAATGCCGGAGACATTGCCAGGGCCACTGTTCAAGTATTTGTAGGAACACCAAGCCGCAAAATCTACGCCCCATTGATGCAGTTGCAAATCGATGTTTCCGGCCGCATGCGCAAGGTCAAAACCAGCCAAAGCGCCAATTTCGTGCGCCTTTTGCGTGATGCTGGGAATGTCAAAGTACTGACCTGTGTAGTATTGAACACCAGAGAAAAAGACTAGAGCGATCTCGTTTTTATGCTCTTCGAGGGCCTGCAAAATATCTTCGTTTCGTAGCGAATGCTCGCCTGGACGAGGAGCCAATTCGATCACCGCATCGTCGTAGGAATAACCGAATTGAATGACCTGAGATTCAACAGCGTACATGTCGCTGGGGAATGCACCCGCTTCCATGATGATTTTGTAACGAGGGCCGTTGGGACGGTAGAAGCTCGCGAATAGCAGGTGCAAATTCACCGTCAATTGATTCATGATTACCACCTCGATGGGCTGTGCACCCACCACTTCAGCGGCATAATCGGTCAGGAATTTGTGGTAGTAAAACCAGGGTTTACGGCCTTGGAAATGACCATCTACACCAAATTTGGCCCAGTCTTCCAATTCTACTTTCAGCGCTTGTTCCGCTCCCTTGGGTTGCAATCCCAGTGAATTGCCGCACAAGTAAACGACGGGTTTTTCTTCAGCCGTTTGAGGGAATAAGAATTCAGCACGAAAAGGGGCCAGGGAATCCTGTTGGTCTTGAAGCTGAGCAAAGGCTAAGGTGTTCTCCATACGATCGCAGTGCTGCAAAGGTACAATGCTCGTTTCGCTAAAGCCTTATGGAAGGCATTTGTTCCCTGCCCTTTGGGTGAGGCCTTAAGAAGATTAATGCAGGAAGGCTTACAGCTTGGTGACAAGGGTCAATCCGTCGCGCAGGGGTAATAGCGTTGTGCTAATTCCCTGCCTTTGGGCGAGGTGCTGGTTGAAGGCGTGCATGATGCTCGTGTCCTTGTCATTGACCTTGTCCTCTTCGTTAAGCACTCGGTCGCTCCAAAGTGTGTTGTCGAAGAGCAAGAGCGCACCGCTTGGCATGAGGGGTAAACAAGCTTCCAAATAGGCTGAGTAATTGCGCTTATCAGCGTCGACAAAGACAAAATCCGGGTTGATATTCAATTCAGGTAGTACGGCCAAAGCTTCACCTTGATGCCAGTGGACCCGACTCATAATGGGGTCGCCTTTCCAAAACTCTTGGGCTTTGTAAAGGGATTCGGCGTCGGCTTCGATGCTATGAATGACAGAATCAGAGGGAAGATTCTCCGCTAGGCAATAGGTGGAGTACCCGCTGAAGGCTCCGATCTCGAGGATGCACTTCGGCTGTTTGATGCGCACTAGGTCGCTCAAAAATCTTCCTTGCAAGTGACCGCTTAACTGTCTGGGATTCAAGAATTTTCTCCATGTATAAACACTCAATTCCTTCAGTTTTTCGGGTTCTTGACTGCTGTGTTTTTCGCAGTATTGTATGCGTTCTGTCTGCCAATCTTTGTGCATTCTAAGCCCTTTATCAAAAATGAGTTGCATAATAGCGTGAAAAATCTATTTTCGCGTTCAAATCAGACACCTATGTATTGGACTTTGGAATTGGTGAGTTACTTGGACGATGCTCCATGGCCTGCTACAAAAGATGAATTGATCGACTATGCGATTCGCTCAGGAGCTCCTTTGGAGGTCGTAGAAAACTTGCAAGAGTTGGAAGACGACGGGGAGCCTTATGAAAGCATTGAGGAAATCTGGAGCGATTACCCCACAGACGACGATTACTTCTTCAACGAAGACGAACTTTAAGGGTTGAGCATTTCAACCACGCGTTGGCGCAAAGTGTCAACGTTTTCTTTGTGCGCCGCTGAAATAAAGACAGCAGGCGCATTTTCTTTGGCTATCCAGCTGTCTTCAAACTGGGTAATGTTCATTTCGGTTTGGCCCACGTAAAAGTCATCATTCTTCCCATGGAAGGCATCCATTTTGTTGAATACTATTAACTCGGGTTTGTTTGAGGCTCCGATGCTGTGCAGGGTTTCCTTGACCGATAGCATTTGGCTCTCGTACAATGGGTTCGATATGTCGACCACGTGAATCAGCAAGTCAGCCTCCAAGGCCTCGGCCAAGGTGCTTTTGAAGCTTTCGACCAATTGGGTGGGCAATTTTCGAATGAATCCTACCGTATCGCTCAGCAAAACAGGAACAGGTTTTCCAAACTCCTCTCGCTCGTCGTTGAGCACGACTTTGCGAACGGTTGAGTCCAGGGTGGCGAACAGTTTGTTTTCCACCAAAACATCGCTTTTGGACAACACATTCATGATGGTACTCTTGCCCACGTTGGTGTAACCCACTAGAGCCACTCGGTGCTCGCCCTTTCGCGAAGCGCGTTGGGTTTGGCCTATTTTCTCAATGTGCTCTAGGCGCTCACGCAATTTGCTGATTTTGTTGCGTAGGGCTCGGCGGTCGGTTTCAATTTCGGTTTCACCCGGGCCTTTCATGCCAATGCCCCCTTTTTGTTTGGACAAGTGGGTCCACATACCCGTCAATCGAGGCAAGAGGTAAATGCTCTGGGCCAGCTCCACCTGGGTTTTTGCTTGTGCCGTTTGGGCGTTTTTGGCAAAAATGTCCAGAATCAAATGCGTTCGAGTCAGAACCTTGACGTTTTTCAGGTCGGTTTCCAAGTTGCGAATTTGGGCCGGGCTGAGTTCGTCGTCCAATACGGCAATGTCGATTTCATGCTCGGCTACATAGGCTTGAATCTCTTCCAGTTTTCCTTTTCCTACGTACGATTTTGGATTGGGATGATCGAGCTTTTGAATGAATCGTTTTTTGGGTGTTGCCCCTGCCGTACGAACCAATTGGTCGAGCTCATCCAGGTATTCCTGGCTGCTCAGTTCCTGGAATGGGGTTTCGACGGCTATCAGAATGGCCGATTCTTCGGCTTTGGCCGTTTCGTGCAGCTTTTTTCGCATTTACAAGGCAAAATTAACGGGCGGTTTGGCAAATACCGGTGCTTGGGGCAAATTTGAATGTGCGCACGCTTGTTTTCTTCGCCTTGAGCAGCCTTTTGTCTGCCTCATATGCCCAAAGGGTGGTGATGTCCAACAAGCCCCAGATGTACGAGCGACGAACGCTGTACCACAAAGCCCTAGGAGAAAATGAGGAGGGAATCTACACGCTCAATTACTCGAGCTTGGATGTGGGAGATGGATTCAACATTGAATGGTACGACCCAGAATTTCGCTTTTTGCACGAACGGCACATAGAAGGCCCAAAGGGTCAGCAGGTCATCAAGGTTTTCTTGAATAAAGACCGTATTCAGTGGCTCTGCATGGACAGCCGAAAAAGAGATTCAGCCCAATTGGTGCTGTATTCCTTGAACGGTCAATTGGAAGGAGACATTCAGTCGATCGCGCTCGGTAAATTGCCGTTTCAATCGATCGATTTGGATCAGGTCAATGTTGACTTTTCGGCTGATCGACAACACTTGATATTCTTGGCCTTGGCTGATCATTCTTCGGGGTCTCAATTGCACATGCGCAGTTTCAATACTTTGGAAGGATTGCTGGTGGCCGCCAAAGACACGGTTTTGTCTCTTCGCGACAACGATTGGTATTGGTATGCCTCAGATGCCAATAATTCGGGAGATGAATTGGCGGTGTTGCGATTGTATCAATCGACCAAGAGCATTGCGCGAAGCAACTACGACAAAGAGTCGATGGTTTGTTTTTGGAATGGAGCGTCGCTGAAGGTTTTTCCTTTCTTGCAGGAGCAAGTCATTGGCGATTTGGATGTTGTGGCGCACCCCAGTCAACGCCTGTTTTGCCTAGCGGGTTTATATAATGGCAAGGAGGCAACGGAATCAAAGGGGAGTTTTCGATGTGTAGTCGATTCAACGGATAAATGGAGCGAACAGTTGCATCCATGGACCGATGCGGTTTTAACCCTCTTGGTGGGCGAAAAGGCCAGGAAAAAAGGGGTGCTTCCCGAGCATTTTCAAGTGCGAAAGTTGTTCTGGCTCAGCGACGGGGGATTGAGTATGGTGCTGGAACAGTTCTATGAATCCAAGCAAATGGAAACCTATTACTTGAATGGGGTTCCTCAAACGTCCACCAAGACCCTGTATACGTTTGGTGACATTTGCATCGCCTTGACGGGGCGCTCCGGTGTTTCTGATACGGCTATTTTGGTTCGAAAAAACCAAGTAGCCTCGCCGAGCAATTCCTTTCTCTTGGGCTTGGGAGTCTGCCAAACCGACAGCGAATTGCACATTATTTACAACGATGACATAGCCCGTAGCAATCGAGTGATGGATGCGATCATTGGGCCTGATGCTCGTATTCGCCGGGTAGCCCTTTTGGATAGTGAAAACACGTATAGTACCATTGTTCCCGAAGATGGACGCCAAACCGCGTTTGGATCCTTTATCTTGCCGATCTATCGGGATAAGCAGTGGTATTGGATGCAATTATTGACCTATGATTAAGTACTTCACCAATAAGAGTATCACCGTATTTGTCTTCGTGGTGTTGATGGCTGCGCTGCTTCGATTAGTGGGGGTGGCTTGGTTCTATGAACCTGGTTCCATTCGAAGCGGTGCCTTGCAGGGCTTCTTCAGAGGCTTGCATGACTACCCCTGGTTGTCGGCTTTGATAGCTCTGTCCTTTACCTTGTGGCAAGGTTTCACTTGGAACAATTTGGCCCAGCGCTCGGGAATCATTGCTAGTTCATCGGGTTATTTATTACCTCTTGTATACGTTTGCTTGGCCTCTTTTTATCCGGCCAATTTGTACTTGAGCAATTTGGTGATCGCCAATTCGCTTTTTGTAATGGGCTTGGGTTTGTTGGCCTCTCAGTCACAATCTCAACGGCATTCTCGCCAATTGTTCTATGTGTCTTTGTTGTTTGGATTGGCCAGCTTGATCGTTCCAGAAACCTATTGGATGTTGGTGTTTTTGATCGTTGCGGTGATGGTGTTCAAGACCATACAATTCAATGATGTATTGGCCATATGCTTTGGAATGGCCATGCCCTTTTTCTTCCTCTACAGCCTGAATGAGTTGTTCGCCCCGGCTGAATCCACTTGGCGGGCAGCGAGCATTTTTCAAATACCAACATCCCAATTCTCGGCCGTTCACTGGGCTGCTGTAGATGTTGTTCCTCTTTTGCTGGTTTGTGTGCTGGGAATCATGGGTTTGGCTCGCGCTTTGTTCTCGTATTACAAGAACAACACAGAAACGCGTAGAAGCTTGCTGACAGTAACCTTCTTCACCATCTTTGGCTTGATTTTGTTGTTGCTGCGCTGGGAGAGTTTGCCTCAGTTCTATTTGATCTTGATGCTACCCCTTTCCCTGTTTGTCAGCTCCTTGTTGATGTCCACTCGAAAGCCTTGGTTGGGTTCAGCTTCCTTGGTATTTGTTTTGCTCATGCAACTCATTTCCGTGCATCATAAACATTGGTCCTTGATCGATACCCTGTGGTCTTGGATCATGCCCTTTTAGTTAGGGCCAAAGGCTAGGAAGGTGTTTTTGGTTGGATTTGACCAACTGCCCCATGATGTCGGCCACCACTTTCAATTGCTCGTTTGACCATTCTTGTCGACTGGCGCCTGTTTGCATGTAAACGCGCATCAAAGCGTAGGCCAAATCACTGTCGGCTTGGTATCGTTCGATGTAACGACTGTCGATGAAGCGTTCTACCCCGGCAATGGCTTGTGGAAATTCTTGTTCATTCAGCCACTGGGCAATCTGTGGAAAGGCCGTTTCCAAATCGCTGTACATGTGCTGAGCCGCCTGCGGATGCAAAGTCAACAGGGCTTTGTCCAAGCTCATCTCGATGGCCACGTGCAGACCAAAATAAAAGCGCGGAATTTGCACCGATTCAAACGCCGTTCGAACCGAATCGCGGTTTTCGGAATACAGAATTTTAAAAAAGGGGTGTTGGTGAAACCAGGCATCACGTTGCAAATGCTGACGAGCTCCTCGGTGCCAATCAAGGGGATTAACTTCCTCTTTCCAGTTGGGCTTGAATTGCCCCTTGGAAGCATTTCGAATCAGGTCTGGCCCCAAAAGTCCGGCATTGTACAAGCTTTGCCCTTCTTGGTGATCAAACACAAAATGCCCCAGAAAATTCATGCCCAAATATAGGGGGCGGCAAACCGTATGCTCTGGGAAATGTTATACGAATATGGGTTTTTGGATGCGACCATTGACTATCTGTTTATTTCTTTCTTGTGCCGCTGTGTCGTGCCAATCCCTCCCTCATACTCCCACCATGACTGATACCCCTCCTGTGACAAAAACCGATGCCGAATGGCTCGAACAATTGGGCCCAGACGCCTACCGTGTGCTTCGCCAAAAAGGAACCGAACGACCCTATAGCAGCGAGTTTGAAACTTTGTGGGAAGACGGAATCTACCGTTGCAAAGGATGCGGATCGGAATTGTTTGGTTCTGAAACCAAGTTTGATGCGGGTTGTGGCTGGCCGAGCTTTTATCAAGCCATCGATTCTTCGCGAATTCTTGAGAAGCGGGATGTGAGTCATGGAATGATCAGAACCGAGGTGTTGTGCGCCAAATGCGGAGGTCATTTGGGTCATGTATTCCCCGATGGTTACGGCCAACCCACTGGCTTGCGCTATTGCATCAACGGCATAAGTTTGGACTTTGATTCGGAACAGGATTCTGACAGCGAGTCCCAAGGGGATTCCAGTCAAAATCCGTAATTTGCCAGGCTCATGGAGCCTGCCCCTAAACTCTTTCTACTGGATGGAATGGCGCTGATTTACAGAGCCTTCTTCGCTTTCAGCCAGAATCCCAGAATTACCTCAAAAGGCCTGAACGCCAGTGCCATGTTTGGGTTTACCAATACCTTGTTGGAGGTGCTGAGAAAGCAAGGTCCCAGCCATTTGGCTGTCGTTTTTGATACCGACAAGCCCACGGCTCGACACATCGAGTTTGAAGCCTACAAAGCCCAGCGGGAGGCCATGCCTGAAGATCTGAGAAAAAGCATTCCGTACATCTTTCAAATCATCGAAGGCTTCAATATTCCCGTCATCACCAAAGACGGTTACGAGGCCGATGACATCATCGGTACGCTAGCCTGGCAGGCGCACGATCAAGGTTATCAGGTGTACATGATGACTCCCGATAAAGATTTTGCGCAATTGGTGCGCGATGGGGTCTACATCTACAAGCCGGGGCGGGCCGGCAGCGGAGATGAAATCTTGGGCGTTCCTGAAGTATTGGCTAAATGGGAAATCGAACGCGTAGACCAAGTCATTGACATTTTGGGCCTTTGGGGCGATGCCGTTGACAACATTCCCGGTGTACCCGGTGTGGGCGAAAAAACGGCTAAAAAGCTGATTGCCGATTGGGGCTCGGTCGACAACATCATTGCCAATGCTTCATCCTTGAAGGGAAAGCTGGCCGAGAAATTTGTAGAATTTGCTGATCAGGCTCGTTTGAGCAAGCGCTTGGCTACGATTGATACGGCGGTTCCTCTTGATTTGAGCCCGGCTGATTTGGCATTGGGGGAATGGAACAAAGAGGCCTTGATGGAGGTGTTTACGGAATTGGAGTTTAGAGGCTTGACGCAACGGGTTTTGGGCATGGATGCTCCTATGATGGAGAGCACCGAAGTCTCTAAGCGCCCTGCATCCAATCCCAACCAAACTGACCTGTTTGGGTTTGATGAGGAAACCCCTGCGCCCGTCTATAAAACCCTCTCTGAAGTAGAGCATCGATACATAACGGTCAACAGCCCTGAAACCTGGGCAGAGTTGCAGCAGCGTTTTGAAAGCCATTCGGAATTTTGTTTTGATACAGAAACCTCAGGCGTCGATGCCTTGACGGCTGATTTAGTCGGCCTTTCGTTTTGCTTCAAAGAAGGAGAGGCCTATTACATACCGGTGGCTCAAAACACCCAAACTTTGGAGTTGTTTGCCGCCCCTGTTGTGGGCAGCGAAAAGGGCCTAAATGCAGCTGAAACCCTGGCCAAGCTTCAACCCTACTTTAGCTCGGAGGCTTTGAAGATTGCCCAAAATTTGAAATACGATTGGGCGGTATTGAACGAGCACGGATGCAGATTGAAGGGGCCCTATTTCGACACCATGTTGGCCCATTACGTGCTTGAGCCCGATAAGAGGCACAACATGCAAGTCTTGAGCGAGCATTATCTGGGTTATACCCCCATTAGCATCGAAACCCTGATTGGGAAAAAGGGCAAAAACCAAGGCACCATGGCCGATGTTCCTTTGGAGCAAATCGCCGAATACGCTGCCGAAGATGCCGATGTGACCTACCGCTTGTATGAAAAACTGAAGTCAGAATTGGCCGAGCGAGGACTGGAATCGGTGCTGAATGACATCGAACTTCCCTTGGTTTCGGTTTTGGCCGAAATGGAAGCAGAAGGAGTGCGGGTGGATACCGCGTTTTTGCGCGATTACAGCCACTTGTTGACCACCCAGGCCATTGCCTTACAAGACAAAATTCACGGCCATGCGGGCCAATCCTTCAATGTGTCTTCCCCTCAGCAAGTGGGAGCCTTGTTGTTCGATCATTTGAAGTTGTCAGACAAGCCCAAGAAGACGAAAACCGGCCAATACCAAACCGATGAAGAGACCTTGTTGTCGCTGGCGGGCAAGCACGAAGTGGTTCAACAAATATTGGATTTTAGGGCATTGCAAAAGCTCAAGAGCACCTATGTGGATGCCATTCCTCAATTGGTCAATGCCAAAACGGGCCGGGTGCATACCCATTTCAATCAGGCTGTAGCGGCGACTGGCCGCTTGAGCAGCCAGAGTCCCAACTTGCAAAACATACCCATTCGCACCGAATTGGGCAGGGAAATACGCAAAGCGTTTGTGGCTCGCGATCCCCATCATATCCTGCTCAGTGCCGACTATTCCCAGATTGAATTGAGGGTCATTGCTCACATCAGCGGGGATCAGGGCATGAAAGAGGCCTTCATTGCCGGTCACGACATTCACACTGCCACGGCTGCCAAAGTATGGGGAGTGGAGATTGGCGAAGTGGACAGCGACATGAGGCGCAAAGCCAAAACCGTGAACTTTGGTATCATTTATGGGATATCAGCTTTTGGCTTGAGCCAACGCGTGGGGATTTCCCGTTCAGAGGCGAAAGAGATCATTGATCAGTATTTCATTCAATTTCCTGGAATCAAGTCGTACATGGATTCGACCATTGAAGGGGCCAGGAGCAAAGGATACGTGGAGACCATATTGGGTCGTAGGCGTTATGTGCCCGATGTGAATTCCAGAAACGCCACCGTTCGTGGCTTTGCCGAGCGAAACGCCATCAATGCCCCAATTCAAGGATCGGCGGCTGATATGATCAAATTGGCCATGGTTCGCATTCAAGATTGGTTGAAAGCTGAGCAATTGGCAACGCGCATGACCTTACAGGTGCACGATGAATTGCTGTTTGATGTGCCCCAGCACGAGCTAGAAGTGGTGCGTGAACCTATTGTCAATTTGATGCAAAATGCTCTGCCTCTGAGCATACCCGTTTTGGTGGAAAGTGGGGTCGGCAACAATTGGCTGGAAGCCCATTAATTGAAGAAATTCCAAACCACGGCTAAGCGCAAACGAGCCGGAAGAATGGGGTAGGCATAGGTGCTTTCGTAACGAGGGTTAAAACCCGAATAGTACCACCATTCGTTTAGGTGTTCGTATTTGATCGAGATGTCAACCGATTGAATTCGACCCGTAAAGAAAACATCCAGGACCGGATAATTTCCGAGTTGAACGCCGCCTGCCGATGCCGCATAAAAGGATCCCAAATCTGGGCGATACATCCAAGCCGTGTAAGCACTCGTGGTCTTTGCATCTATACCCAAACGGAAGGCCAAGGCCTCGTGAAAGGCAGACCCTTGAAAATAGGTGCTCAAGGCCAACCAGTGCTTCGGCCATAGACCTTCACTTAGGTTGGAATTGTTGTTGATACGAATGACTTGACCCTGATAGCGCAGCCAAGCGTGGAAGTGCTTTCCAGCTGTCAATCGCTGTTGAACGCCGACTTGAAAATACTGCCCATTGGCCGAGCTCAGCTGGGCTTGGGCCCTGTCTAAGTCATCTTGAGCAAAGGCATAGCTGCGCTCAAACTGCCCGGCTGATAGGCTGATTTGCTGCCCATCGGCTGACCAAATCAGAGACAATTTGTTGGATTGTCCGAATCGGTTGGGGCTCCAACTTCCGTTCAGAGCTTGGCTTTGAAAGGAGGCTTCAAAAAGAGAAATATGGCTTCGTTCGGCAGAGGCCTCCAGTCTCAAGGAATGCTGGCCCATTGTGTGTACGGCCGTGTACCGAAGATGGTAATCTCCCGATTTGTATCCCGAGCCAAAGGGGTTGCTCAGCAGAGAAAAACGCTGATTCAACCTCTCGCCTTGATGGGCCCCTTCGAGTGCCAATCCAATGGTCTTTACACGTTGCTCTCCGCTTGTTTTATGAAAGACGCTGCCGCTCTCAACGCGGATATGGGCCGTCATCCAGAAGCGCTCCGTTTGCTTTCTGACTCCTAGAGCCTGTGACCAGCGGTGGTAGACGCTGGAATCGCTTAACTCGTCGTCAATGAAGCGGTGGTAAAAGGTTGAATCAGGCGATGCATCGCTGTATTGGTAGTATAGACGTTCATTCTCCAGTTTGTATTCCAAAGCCCAGCTTGTGTCAGCCAACTTATAGCTAGTGTAAACGGTTTGAGCATTGCGTCGAAACACCGATTGGGCTTGCAAGTTCCAGGGCTGGTAAATGCCAAAGGTTCGAATAGCGCCATTGATGCTGTCGGGCTGCCAATAAAAGCTGCTGTCGTTGTAAAGCCCTCCGTTTTCGTTTCGTCTGGCTCGGTTCCAGGTCGCAATGCTCTGTTGGGTCAAACGACCGTTAGGGCTCACAAAATGGCTTCCCCACTGAATGTTGCGAAACAAATGGTCTTGGTTCGAACCGGGGTATTGGTCTTGATTCAAGACCGAGTTGTAGCGAACTGTGCTATTCCAAGTAGGTGAAAAATTCTGGCTGTGAAGGGCCTGCAAACCAATGAATCGACCGTCGCCTTGGCTGTAGTGAAAGCGGGTGAATGGCATGCTGACCTGGTAAAACTCAAACGAATCGCTGCTTTGCAAAAGCGGGCCATAGGGATTGAGGCCTAGTCGAATTCCCGATTCACGATGCGGGTTGAAGGTCAAGGATTGGGTAGGGCCATTGTTGAGGCCCAGGGTGGCCAACGGGCCATTGTAGGATTGGTCAAGGGTGTAAAGTCGGGCCGGAAAGGCTTTGGCAAAACTCGAGTCGTAGGGACGAAAATCCTCTCCATTCCAAAGGGATATAGCTCCTGCTACCGGCGGATACTGCTTGACCTTCGAAGCTGATCGCTGTGCGCGATTCAGACTGTCGAGCCGAGCCAAACTGTCATTCAATGCAGGGGCGGTTACAAAATCACCCATGTCTAAGACCTGTCCTTGTGAAGGAAAAACACTTAGCGCGAAAACGCCAATGCCTAGCAATCGAAGGAACTTATTTCCCAGCATCGGTGGCAAAATTGCGCATAAAAAAGCAGAATAGGCGTCTCGCTTGTTATCTTAGAGCAATGAAGCTGCTGCTGCTATACCTGGGCATATTCCTCATGAGCTTGGTCAAGTATGCGGCAGCGGTAGCCATGGCTCTTGCCGCTGGTCATCCCATGTTGGGATTTCTCGTGTGCACCATCGGTGGTTTTGTGGGTTCTTTAGGAATGGTCTACGGTGGGCGACACCTGCAACAATGGTGGCAAAAGCGCCGAGGAAAAAACTCTCCTCAGAAGCGATTTACCCCCGTCAAGCGCAAGATGGTTTGGTTGCGCACTCACGGTGGCTTTGTTCTCATTGCGGCCTTGAGCCCTTTGGTTTTATCCTTGCCTATTGGCTGTGCATTGAGCATGACCTTCATTCACAGCCGAAAGCGAATTGTCTGGGGCATGTGGATTTCGGTGCTGTTTTGGAGTTCCTTGTTGTTTGGGATCCAGGCTTTGGGTCAAAGTGCACAAGCACAGGAAATTCTGAGTTTTCGCCAGTGGTGGGACCAACTCTTTTAAGTTTCCCCAATCGGCAGAACTGATGTAACTTGCTCTCGCTATGCGAGGAAGATTATGGGGTTTGACGGCACTGTTGGTATTCATCAGTGCTTGCAATCGGAAACCTACCGCTTGGGATATTGGAGCATCGGTGCCCCTGTTTGAAACGGAGGTTTCTTTGGATCAAGTGGATGTCAAATATTTGAACTCTACTCCCTCTGACAGCAGTTATGTTCTGACCTACGACAATTTGGTGTACCGGTACCAAATCAACGATTTGCAAACCAGTGATACCGGCATCGACGTCTCTTTCAATTTGCGCAAGCTGCGCTTGAACGATCAGATCATCAGCAACAGCATTACCCTGGCCCAAATCAATCCCATTTTTCGGGCCTTAGACGGTCAAACCACCAGCATTCCCGCCCAAGATCAATCCAACTTGGCACCCACTGACATCGACGCTTCGGCCTTCTTCGAAACGGCTACCTTGGATACCGGATATTTGGACATCACCATCTCCAATGAGCTGCCCGTTGACATGGCTTTGGTGGTCTTTGAACTCAGCAATGCCTCAGACGGCAGCATCGTGGCCCGCGATTCCTTTTTGAACATTCCTGCCAATGTGGGTTCGGCCACGAAAACCATCGACTTGCGCGGCAAAACCGTAGAAAAAACCCTGAAGGGCTCCATCAAGCGCTTGGTCACTTTGGCCAGCCCTGGAGCCGTGCTCATCGATGCCGATAAAGGATTGAAAGTAGATTTGGCCGTGCGTCAATTGCGTCCCTCCTACGCCGTTGCGGCCTTCCCCACCCAAGATGTAATCGACGAAGACGTGGGTATCACCATGTACATGGGTGGAGCCGAAATCAAGACCTTCAAGGTGGCCACGGGTCGCCTGAAAATTCACTTGGAAAGCACCATTCAGGAAGACATGAGCATGGTTTTGGCTCTACCTGGAGCCATCAAAGATGGCCAAGCTTTCTACCAAGAAGTCAAATTGCCGGCGGCCCAAGCAGGTGGAGTATCGGTGCGCGATGAGATTTACAACATGGGTGGCTATGTGCTCGATTTTCGCGGCAAAAATCCGACGGTGACCGATACAGTGAATACCTATCACCAGATTCTCAAAGTGACCATGGATTCCAGCGGTCGCAAAGTGGCGGTGGGCTTGAGCGACAGCATTCGCATCACCTATACCATGGAGGCTATGACCCCGGAATACGCCATTGGCTTTTTGGGGCAATCGCTGGAGAGAAGCGGTCCTGAAAAGGCCGGATTTGAATTGTTTAAGGGCTTGAGTGGCAACCTGGGTCTGGAAGATGTCAAGGTGAATTTGGTCATGCGCAACAGCATCGGGGCCGACGGTCGAGTCAAGCTCTACGAACTCAAGGGAGAGAACATTTTTGACGATCGTTTTGTAGCCTTGAACTCTTGGGCCATCAATTCTGATTTCTACGTTTCAGCACCGCCCTTTCAACGAGGGGCTTATACCGAGACCATCATGAGCATGGACGCCAACAACTCGAACATCAAGGGATTTTTGGAAAACATGCCTCAATTCCTGCACTATGATGTGGAGTCAGAGGTCAACCCCTTCGGCAACGTGTCCGGCTGGAAAGACTTCGTGTTTGACGACAGTCGCTTGGATGTGTTCCTGAGGGTCGAAGCTCCCTTAAGTGCAAGTTTGGGCTCCATCATCTTACGGGATACCCAGAAGGTCAATTTCAAATCACTGGGTGACATGAAGCGGGTCAAGAGCGGCTTTTTCATCCTGGATTTTGACAATGGCTTCCCCATTCAATTTGGTCTAGACATTGTGCTATTGGACGCCAATTACCAGCAGCTGCAAGCCTTGGAAGTGGGTCCCGAGCAATTTGTAGCTCAGGCCCAAGCCGATGCCAATGGCTTTCCCATTGCCTCACGCCAAACCCAATTGCGCATTGGCTTGAGCAGAGAAAATGCCTGGGCCTTGAGCAAGGCCGAACATGTTTTAATTCGCTACAAACTTGACGGCAGCTCAGGTGGAGTGAAGCGTTTGTACAACCAATCAAAGGTCAAGGTGAAAGCCCGGGCTGAATTTGAATACGAAGCCCAGTTGAACCCATGAGAAAAGCCCTAGTACTATTGATCTGCGCCGGTCTTAGCCGTGCTACAGCCCAAGAGATTCAACCGGTTTTCTATTTTGAAACAGGCTCCACGGCCTTGAGCCAAGCCATGTTGAACCGACTGACCTTCGGCGGTTACATTACTCCCGAGGTCGTGAGACAGTCAGAGTCCAAATGGAAGGGCGCTGATCTTCGCAGTGGGGCCATGTACGAATGGAGCTTGGGCATGAACAACCGCCCTGTAGACTTGAAAGACAGCAGCCGTCGGGTGGAATTTCAAGGTGTTCACGTCGCTCAGTTCGGGGGCTTCGGTGCCCAGCACAGCGGCGATGCCTTGAAGTTGGCTTTTCGAGGCAATTTGCCCTATGTCGGCGAAACCTTGGAGCTAGGCCGCAATCGGTTGTTGGCCTTTTCGGGTTTTGGTCTTCAGTCAGAATTCAAATACAAGTCGCATTACTTTGGTATTGGTGTAGCCAATTACTCGAGTTACCGCCGTTTCGAGACCCATGATATGGTCTTCAGTACCGATTCAGCCGCTGAGCGATTGAGCATGAACGGGCAGTGGAGCAGTGTCAACGCCTCGGGCAACAATGTGGCCCTTCAGGGCCATTACCGTTGGTCGCATTTCAAAAATGACGGGGGCCGGTTTCAATACTGGTCGGCCTCGGTCTACAATTTTGGCTTGTTGCACCTATCCAAAGCCCAGGTCGAAAGCCGCGGTGCCCAGTGGGACTTGAACAAAGGGTTTCGGCCCTTGGCTTGGCAGGGAACCGATGAGGTGCAGTGGTCTCAATCGGTCTTGGCTCCCCGCGATTTGCAGGTGTCTGACTGGCTGACGAACAAAAAAGATACCTTGATTGAGGGTTTGGACATTCTCGAGCAAGAGCGCAGCGGTTGGGTTTTGACCCCCTTTCGGGCCCAGTTGATGTACAATTCTCGCGGCGTTACGGCCGTCGTCAATTACCGAAATCTGCCGGGCTATGCCCCCCGTTTGTCCCTCTCGCATAGTTTCAATGTCGGTTCCAAGTCGGGTCGCAGCATGGGTTTCACTCCCATGATTTCTCTCGGCGGATGGGACACTTACGACATCAACTTCCAGTTTTGGCTCTTGAAATACAACACTGACGAACCCATGAATCGCTTTTCGGTGAATGTTTCCTTGCAGGGATTGGAAGCTTGGGCGGCTCCCCAAAAACAACACGGTGCGGGAGCAAGCCTGTACATCGGCTACCGCATTTGACCCAATTTAATCAAGGTCAAGGTGCCAAATTGCCCCAAGGTATCGAGTGATGCACGGCGAGCTTGGAGCGCGGGTTCCAAACTTTCGCGGTAGCTGCTGCGGTCGTTGACCACAAGTATTCCTTGTTTTCGACCCTCTAAATAAGGGGCCATAACTTCTAGGCTCAGTTCGGTCGAGAAATCAGGAGCCAAACGAATGCCTTGCCTTTTCAAAAAGTACAAGGCCGTATTGGGTGAGGGGTCGTAAGCGACGATGGGTTCCCAATCAGGGTCTACTTCCCGTTCCAAATAGTCAGCCGCCGCGGTATAATCAATCGCATGCGAAATGGCATTTTGGCACCAGTAGTTGCCTTCTTCAAAACGGGATTGCACCTGAAAGCGAGCGTTTGGGGCGTTGTGAAGGGGTATGTAAATCAGGGCAATGTTGGCCACCAAGGGCCATAGACCTATGATGACTCCCGAAGACTGAACAAAGGTTTGGTAGGCGCTGAGGTAAGCAAAAAAGAAAAAGGGAAGGAAGGCCAAGAGGTAGTAGTCGTGAAAATGAAATTGCCTGGAGAACAACAAGAACAACCCAATGAAGCCGAGCAAGAGCCAGTAACTGAAGGCCGTGGTCCAGTGGTTGAGTTGAAAGAGTTGACGGCGAAATCCGAACAAGAACAGGGCGATCATCAGCAACAGACTGCTGGCAGGAAACAAAGTCTCACCCCAGGTATGGGCGGCAAAACGGAAGTTCTCGGCTAGCTCAGCCAGGCTACTGGCAGGGTTAATGGCCTGAAGGAAATGCGGGTTCCGGGTTTGGGCATAGAGCCACTTGTTGTAGATAAGCCAAGCAAAAATGGGAAGAAAAGGAGCCCATAAGAACGGGTGTTGGCGACGCTCGTAGGGCAAGGCAGGCTGCAAGCTGGGTCGGAAATGCTGAGAGAGCAAAAGGACCAAGAAGGCCATGTGTGGCAAGAAATAGCTCACTTTGAGCAAACCCGCTAAGGAGATGAAGATGCCGTATTGGCATAAGCTTTGGCGGGCATTCAAGCCGAAGTAATAGCGAGTCAAGTGCCACAGGGCGAACATGCTCATTCCCAAAGCGGCGGCATCAGGCAAAGAAACCGCGCTGTAAAAGAACAATACGGGTGAACTCAACCAGGCAAAGGTGATGGCTAGGGCATGCCAGTGTTTTCGGGTGAACAACTCGGCCATTCTATACGTGCCCCAGGCTCCTAATACATGAAACAGGAGAACCCACAATCGGTACCAGATGGGCGACCATCCAAAGGCCTTGGCACACAAGGCTGAAAGGTAAGGCAGTAGAGGAAATTCAGTAGCGACGACCCCATCGGCTGAACGATCTTCCATCACACGGGGTTGGAAGAAGTTCATGGAGATGTCGAAGTAGTTGTAGGCAATGCTCATGCGATCGGCCTGTGCCCCTTGGTGCATGCCAAAAGGTTCGCTATTGAGGAATTGGAACCATCCGCCCCAAGCGTAAAATGCAATCAAAAGCCCCCAGAATGCCCAACGATTATTGGTCTTCATGCTGGGTATTGCTGTCACGAATTATGTAGCCTGGGCGTTGTTTGACGTTGTCGCTCACTCGGCCCAGGTATTCGCCCAAAATGCCGATACCCAAGAGCTGAATGCCGCCCAAGAACA
>Ga0222714_10001665_pt1 | contig 24846 bp, 21 predicted proteins | sample C33_3DmetaG_FD_165048 | JGI IMG/M metagenome (GOLD analysis project Ga0222714, IMG submission 165048) | Estuarine water microbial communities from San Francisco Bay, California, United States - C33_3D | ecosystem: Environmental > Aquatic > Marine > Unclassified | place: USA: California...
TAATTCTACAACAAAAAAGCTTCAATGGCGTGCGTAGTTATGAGAGACTTTCCCAATGCTTGCAACACTTTCAGGAATCTCCGCAGTCGCTCTTTATTTCTTAGGGACATGGTTCCAGGCTCAAGGTATATTCCAGGATCGTAATACACGTAACACCCGAACACTTGTCTTAAGTTTTGGCGGCCTTGCTCTTATAGCTCATTTGATCAATATGATCGAAGTCATCAACACGCCTTTAGGATATAGTTTTGGGTTCTTCAAGATAGCAACCCTGTTCAGTTTTGCCATTTCCTCACTGGTAATATTGAGTAGTTTGAAAAAACCACTGGAAAATTTATTTTTAATTATCTTTCCTTTAGCTATTGTCAGTATTTTATGTTCTCTGATTATTCCAAGCAGTTACACCCCACAATCGGATTACAGTGGCGGCCTAGCCCTGCATATTGTACTGGCCATATTGGCTACCAGCATCATCACAATTGGAGCAGTACAGGCCGTTTTTATGGCTTATGAAAACCAGCAACTCAAGCAGCGACATGGTTTTCGTTTAATCAAACACATGCCGGCTTTACAAACGATGGAGAGTTTACTGTTTGAAATTGTCTGGGTAGGAATATTTCTATTAAGCGGTGTTATTGTTACAGGCGTTTTATTTACTGAAGATTTTCTCGGACAACACTTGTCGCACAAGACTGTTCTCTCCATTAGCTCCTGGATTGTTTTTGCAATTCTGCTTTGGGGAAGACACTTCGCTGGTTGGCGAGGAGCTACGGCGATACGTTGGACCCTAGTGGGATTCCTGTTCCTTGTACTGGCTTATTTCGGCAGTAAGTTTGTACTTGAGTTGATCCTTGAACGCACCTGATAAACCATCTGATTTATATTTTTTAACCGCAAATGAGTAATCTATCTTTAGAAACCCTTTTCAGCATTCTGCTAATTTTAATTATTATCTCAGGGTACTTCTCCAGTTCAGAAACCTCCATGATGGCGCTCAACCGTTATAGGCTGAGACACCTGGTAAAACGCAACCACAAGGGCGCAATCCGTGCGAATAAATTACTAGAACAACCCGATCGGCTTATCGGCATAATTCTAATTGGCAATAACTTCGTAAACATTTTTGCATCAGCGATTGCTACAATTATTGCAGTGAGATTATTTGGGGATGCGGGCATTCTTGTTGCGACCATTATTCTGACTATTGTTATTTTAATTTTTTCCGAAGTTACACCAAAGACCATCGCTGCAGTTCACCCAGAGAAAGTAGCGTTTCCCTTTAGCCTGCCTTTAGTTTTTTTATTGAGAATTTTTCATCCGCTTGTCTGGATGGTCAATACAGTGTCAAATTCTTTAGTTCGTCTGCTTGGCTTCGATATTGATGATATGGATGGCGATCATCTCACAACTGAAGAACTAAAGACCGTCGTCTATGAGTCAAGTACTCACTTGCCAGTCCGGCATCAAAATATGCTGGTTAATATTCTTGATCTTGAGAAGGTATCTGTCAGTGACATTATGGTGCCACGTAACGATGTTGTTGGCATCAATATTGACGACAGTGTAGACACCATCATGCAGACTATTGTGAACAGTCATCATACTCGCCTGCCCGTTTATAAAGAAAACCTCAATAATGTGCTTGGATTTTTGCACATGCGTAACACGGCAAAATTAATACATCTTGATGAAGTGAACAAAGCTGAGCTTATGCAGCTCACCCGTGAAAGCTATTTTGCCCACGAATCAACTTCATTGCATACCCAGTTGATCAATTTTCAGAAAAAGAAACGTCGAATTGCAATGGTTGTCGATGAATATGGAGATGTTCAGGGTATAGTCACTCTTGAAGATATTCTGGAAGAAATTGTCGGTAACTTTACTACCAGCATGGCTGACGAAACCGATGAAATTCATCCACAAAAAGATGGAACCTACTTGATTGAAGGCAGCGCTAATATTCGCGAAATTAACCGCGCGCTGGATTGGGATTTACCCACCGTAGGTGCCAAAACTTTAAACGGGCTGTTGACTGAATTCCTTGAAAATATTCCAGAAAATAATGTCGGGATAGAGTTACCCTTTTACCGCGCGGAAGTTATTCAAGTAAAAGACAACATGATTAAAAATGTCAAAATGTGGTACTACAATCCTGAAGAAGCTGAACAGGCTCCATTGTTTTAGAAATTTATACAAGATCAATCTTGGAACTTTGAGTTTTAATTCAAAAAAATATGAATCACTGCAATCATTGTGGCAATAATTTAAGCTCGATTATCCCGGCAGGTGATGATCGAGAAAGATATGTCTGTGATGAATGTGGTCATATCCATTACCAAAATCCTCGAATTATTGTTTGTACTCTTCCAATATATGAAGACAAGGTACTCTTGTGTAAACGCGCTATAGAGCCTCGCTATGGGCTTTGGACTTTACCCGGAGGATTCATGGAAAATGGCGAATCCACGCATGCAGGAGCACTCAGAGAAACCAGAGAAGAAGCCTGCGCCAATGTAGAACTTCTGGATCTCTATAGTTTATATAATGTGCCTCATATTAATCAGGTGCATTTATTTTTTCGTGCGAATCTACTCGACTTGAATTTTTCTTCTGGTGCAGAAAGTCTTGACGTTAAACTTTACTCGGAGAATGAAATACCCTGGAATAAATTAGCCTTCACTCCGGTTATGGAAACACTAAAACATTATTTTCATGATAGAAATCAGAATACCTTCCCTATGCATTGCGCTGAAATACTTATAGATCCAAACACTAAACAAACTATAACCAGGCATTTTTAAACCAGCATGTTCATTAAAACGACAAAAGTAAACTCCTTGAATGGAACCAGCAAAGATCAGGACGATGTTGTCGCAGATGAAGAACCGCTGGAAATACGCCTGGGCTACATCGATTCAACTAAAGGGCGGGTACATAAAAGTATTGCCATCACTATGCGTACGCCGGGGCAAGACATTGAACTCACTCTGGGATTTTTATTTAGTGAAAATATTATCCAGTCTGACAAGCAGGTCATGGATATTGATACCACCAAGGAAAACCTTATCAGAGTGGAATTATCCGACGAAACCAGTTTTGACATTAAACGTCTGGAAAGGCATTTCTATACAACTTCAAGCTGTGGCATATGTGGTAAGGCCTCTCTGGAAGCCCTGAGTAATAATGGCGCAGAACCTCTTGGCCATGATCAGTTTCAAATTCGCTCTGAAGAACTTGCCACACTCGGGAACAACTTGAGGATTAAGCAAGACTTATTTCACAGCACCGGTGGAACTCACGCCTGTGGCATCTTTAACAACCTGGGCGTGGTGATCAAATTAGCAGAAGATATTGGTCGCCATAATGCCATGGACAAGATTATTGGCGAATTACTTATGGCCAAAGCCTTACCTTTACGTAAAAACGGATTGATTCTAAGCGGTCGAGCCAGTTATGAGTTGCTACAAAAAGCCTTAATGGCAAAATGTCCGATAATTGTCTCTGTCGGCGCACCCTCATCTTTAGCGGTTGAACTGGCGCAGGAATTTAATATCTCTCTGGTTGGATTTTTGAGTGAATCAGACTTTAATATCTATCACGATGACAACCGCATCATAATCTGATTAGCAAGCCCTAACAGCAAAGACCTAATTAAACTGAACTTTGCCGGCTCCTTTAATCCCAATCGGGAATATCACCATCATAAGAAGAATAACCAATAACACATCTCGATCCACAGAATATTGTAATAGGAAATCTTCAGGCATATTAACTGCTATGCTCATCGCTATTGCGATGATAATGAGTAACAAGCCTCGATAAACCAATAAACCACTGACTTCCAATACTCCAAGAGCAATGAACAAATAGTTAGTTTCCATACCAACTCGTTCCAGTAATGCCTTACTCAGGGTAATCCCCAGGGTCATAAATATATTTAAGCCGTATCCAAGCATCTTCATAACTCACTCCAACAGCATTTCATATATTGCTAATTATTAACGCAGGTCTGCAGTCTAATGAAAGAAGTGAGCACTAATCTGTTAATGACATCACATTAACATTACTTCAAATATTTGCTGTATCAAAAATGCAAACTACATCTAATTATTCGGCTAAGTTTGGCCCCATCAGGACAAAGCTGGTCAAAAGTTCTTTTTATCTATAGTTTTTGATCCTGGTGCCAGTTGCCAAGGCATATGTTAGGATTATTGAACTTATTTAATTCGACTATAGTACAGCTAAAGAAAGGTCCTTGCAGTGTCAGATTTTGCTCTCAACATCCCGAAAAACCACTATGAAGACTGGCAGTTGGACGCAGCCCATAAGCATTTAAAAAACTTTGATATCGAAGAGCATAATCTGGTCGATGTTCTACATTTTTTCCAAGATACCTATGGCTATATTGATAAAGCTCTCATCCCGCTATTAGCAAAATTTTTTAATTTATCTAAAGCTGAAGTGCACGGTGTGATTAGTTTTTACCATGATTTTAGAGATACCAAACCCGCGTCATATATTCTTAAAATTTGCCAAGCTGAATCTTGCCAGGCAATGGGCTCAAGAGCATTAACTGCTGAGCTAAAAGCAGCACTGAAAATTGATTTCCATGAAACTAGTAAGCTGGCTGATATTACTTTGGAACCGGTTTATTGCCTTGGAAACTGTTCCTGTTCTCCCAATCTAATGATTAATACAAAAATTATCAGTCGTCTTACCAGCGAGAAATTAAATCAGATTCTCACAAATCTTAGGGAAGTGCAGGATGACTAAAATATACCTGCCAAGGGAAACAACCACTCTTTCCTTGGGTGTTGAAGAACTAATAAGCGCAATTGAGCATGAAGCTGCTGCTCGTGGTATAGCAATACAAATACTCAGAAATGGATCACGTGGGGCTGCCTGGCTAGAGCCGCTCTTAGAAATCGACTTTAATGGCAAGCGACTAGGTTATGGCCCCGTGACAGCTTCACAGATTCAAAGTTTATTTGAGGCTGATTTTTTAAATGCCGGAGAGCATGAACTCAAACTCGGAGAAATTTCTGATATACCCTGGTTTAAACAACAGCAACGCTTAACCTTTTCACGTTGCGGAGAAATAGAGTCGCTATCAATCGATGAATATAAAAAACATGGCGGCTTTAGAGGATTAAGTGCAGCACTTAAATCCAGCAGTAAGGACATAATAAACATAATCCTGGATTCTGGCTTAAGAGGCCGAGGGGGCGCCGCTTTCCCTGCAGGCATCAAGTGGCAAACTGTTGCTGATGCCGATGCTGACTCCAAGTACATAGTATGCAATGCTGATGAAGGTGATAGTGGCACTTTTTCTGATCGTTTGTTAATGGAAGGCGACCCCTACTGTCTAATTGAAGGCATGATAATTGCCGGTATAGCAGTAGGTGCAGAACATGGTTTTATCTACCTGCGTTCTGAATACCCCTTGACTAAAATCATTCTTGAAGAAGCCTTAATAAAGGCCAGAGCAGCTGGATATCTCGGCAATACAATTCAAGACAGTATTCATAATTTTGACATTCACTTACACATAGGCGCAGGGGCCTATATTTGTGGTGAAGAAACATCATTGTTGGAAAGTCTGGAAGGTAAAAGAGGACAGATCAGATTTAAACCTCCCCTGCCTGCCCTAAAGGGCCTTCATGGTAAGCCAACTGTCGTCAACAATGTCATCACCTTAGCTTCAGTCCCTGTTATTCTCGCCAAAGGTGCTGAATATTATGCAAATTTTGGTCGAGGAAAATCTCTTGGCACAATGCCCTTTCAGCTCAGTGGAAATGTTAAGCATGGCGGCTTGGTAGAAATTTCTTTTGGATTAACGCTACGGGAGGTAATTGAAAACTTTGCTGGTGGCACCTATACAGGCAAGGCAATTGGAGCTGTTCAGGTCGGTGGACCATTAGGCGCATATTTTTCCGGAAAGCAGCTTGATACACCACTGGATTATGAAAGCTTTTCTGCTGCAGGAGGCATGCTTGGACATGGCGGCATTGTAGTGTTTGATGATGGTGTTGATTACCTCGAACAGGCCCGCTTTGCTATGGAGTTCTGCTCTGTTGAATCCTGTGGCAAATGTACTCCCTGTCGTATTGGTTCAGTACGAGGCGTTGAGGTCATTACTCGAATACGGACTGCCGAAAATCAATCTGAAAGATCTGAACAATACGACTTACTTGAAGACCTTTGCGAAACGATGGAAGATGCTTCACTTTGTGCAATGGGTGGATTAACACCAATGCCGGTGCGAAGTGCAGTAAAATTGCACCAGTTGTTAACTGAACGAACGGATGAAACAATGAGGCCGACTAATGAGTCTTGAAAAAGACCTCGATTATGGAACACCCGAATCCCTTTGCCAGGAGTTAATTAGCCTGGAAATTGACGGGCATCAGGTCGTGGTCCCTGAAGGCACCAGTATCATGCGAGCCGCCAAACAGCTTGGCACCAGCATCCCCAAACTGTGTGCAACTGATAGCCTCGAGGCCTTTGGCTCCTGCCGTTTATGTCTGGTTGAAATTGAAGGCCGTCGAGGCACTCCGGCTTCATGCACAACGCCAGTTGAAGCAGGCATGATTGTACACACACAAACTCAAAAGCTGGCGAAATTACGAAAAGGCGTGATGGAGCTCTATATCTCGGATCATCCATTGGATTGTCTGACCTGCAGCGCTAATGGGGATTGCGAATTACAGGACATGGCTGGCACTGTCGGCTTGAGAGATGTGCGTTATGGTTACCAGGGCGACAATCATCTCAATGCAACTAGGGATAACTCCAACCCCTACTTTTCTTTCGATCCAAGCAAATGCATTGTTTGTTCGCGTTGTGTCAGAGCCTGTGATGAAGTGCAGGGAACCTTTGCGCTCACTATTAGCAAGCGTGGTTTCGAGTCACACGTTAGCGCAGGAATTGAGGATAGTTTTCTTGATTCGGAATGCGTTTCATGTGGCGCCTGCGTGCAAGCCTGCCCAACTGCAACATTAATGGAAAAAACAGTCATTGAGCATGGCGTGCCGGAACACAGTATAGAAACTACCTGTGCTTATTGTGGTGTCGGTTGTACTTTCAATGCTGAGATGAAAGGGGATCAAGTCGTCAGAATGGTGCCCGCCAAGAGTGGCAAAGCCAATGAAGGTCATGCCTGTGTTAAAGGTCGTTTTGCCTGGGGTTATGCCAGCCATAAAGAACGTATATTAAAACCCATGCTTAGGTCATCGATCGATGATCCTTGGCGAGAAGTAAGCTGGGAAGAAGCCATTCAGTTTACCGCTAAAAAATTTAGAGAACTGCAGCAGGAATATGGGCGCAAAGCTATTGGGGGAATTTCTTCATCGCGTGCGACTAATGAAGAAGTTTTTGTTGTGCAAAAACTGGTTCGAGCAGCCTTTGAAAACAACAACATTGATACCTGTGCCCGGGTTTGCCATTCCCCCACTGGCTTTGGTTTAAATAAGACACTTGGTACTTCAGCAGGGACTCAGGATTTTATTAGCGTTGAAAGTGCTGATGTCATTTTGCTCATTGGTGCAAATCCAACTGATGCTCACCCAGTATTTGCCTCCAGAATGAAAAAAAGATTACGCGAAGGGGCGCAAATTATTGTTGTAGACCCACGCCGTATTGATCTGGTTGAAAGCCCTCATATTAAAGCTGCGGCTCATCTGGCTATTTTACCCGGCACTAATGTCGCCTTGATCAATGCTTTCGCTCATATCATTGTCGAGGAAGACCTGGTTGATTGGGACTATGTTAATCACCGTTGTGATAAAGATTTATTTGAAAATTGGCTTGCCTTCATAAAACGGGAGCAGAACTCTCCTTCTTATGTCGCTAAAGTCCTCGGTGTAGAGGCTGAAACCCTTCGCAAAGCGGCCCGGCTTTATGCCAGGGCTGAACGTGCTGCTATTTATTATGGTCTGGGAGTGACCGAACATTCACAAGGTTCCACCATGGTGATGGGTATGGCTAATCTGGCTATGCTGACGGGTAATCTGGGCTTCAATGGATGTGGAGTGAATCCCTTGCGGGGCCAAAACAATGTCCAGGGCTCCTGCGATATGGGTTCATTTCCACATGAATTTCCAGGTTATCGGCCAGTCAGTGATGACCTCACTCGGCTAAGCTTCGAAAATGACTGGGGTTTAAGACTTGATAATGAACCAGGTTATCGAATTCCAAATATGTTCAATGAAGCCGTGAAAGGTTCTTTTAAAGGCATGTATATTCAGGGTGAAGACGTCGCACAATCAGATCCAGACATTCACCATGTTGAAGCAGCATTGCGGAATCTTGATTGTCTTGTTGTACAGGATTTATTCCTGAATGAAACTGCAAAATATGCTCATGTTTTTTTGCCTGGCACTTCTTTCCTGGAAAAAAATGGGACTTTTACCAATGCTGAACGTCGCCTGGGAAGGGTAAGGCCTGCCATCAAACCGCGAACCGGCAAGCACGAATGGCAAATTACCATGGAGATCGCTCAGGCCATGGGCTACCCCATGCATTACGATGATTCTTCACAGATTATGGATGAAATTGCACGTCTGACACCAACCTTTGCCGGAGTAAGTTTTGACAAGCTCGACCGGGATGGCAGCTTGCAATGGCCATGTAATGATGAGGCTCCTAACGGCACTCCCATCATGCATATCGATAAATTTGTGCGTGGATTGGGCGCTTTTGAAATTACAGAATTTATTCCGACTGAAGAGAAAGTTACACCTAAATTTCCATTATTATTAACCACCGGCCGAATTCTCAGCCAATACAATGTAGGTGCTCAAACACGCCGGACAGAGAATAATGTCTGGCACCCGGAGGACATTCTGGAAATTCACCCCTATGATGCGGCAGAACGTGGCATTAAAAATGGAGACCTGATCATGTTGAAAAGTCGTAAAGGTGAAACCTCCTTACATGCACTGCTATCCGAACGCATGCAACCGGGTGTGGTTTATACCACTTTCCATATGCCTTTTTCTGGAGCCAATATCGTCACCACGGAATATAGCGATTGGGCAACAAACTGCCCAGAATACAAAGTGACAGCTGTGCAATGCTCGCTTACCGACCATATCTCAGAATGGCAACAACATTTTCTGGATTATCAGGCCAAACAAACTAAACCATTACTGCAATCCAGCTGATTTACGCTAACAACTTATTACTTAGTATTTAATATTCAATCTGCTATTGTTCTTGTCTTAAATATGGCAATATCAAAAAATATAATAATTTCTGGAGCTAACATGACTCGCTTATTCACCCTTATTCCTACTCTGCTAACTTTTAGCCTCTTCACCGGTAGCGCTTTAGCACATCACTCTACAGTTGCATTATTTGATGGCGATCAGACTATTGAAGTGACAGGCGTCATTGAGCAAGTATCTTGGCGCAATCCACACGGCTATATTCTATTTAGAGTCGAAGATGAAGCAGGAGGTTCACGGCTTTGGCGTGCTGAAACCATATCCTACAGTGTGATGAGAAATCGTGGCATTGATGGTGATGAAATTAAGGTTGGAGACACCATAACCATGGCAGGTGCACCATCAAAACTGGATCGCCCAGAGATTCTTGCCAGCAATGTTTTATTACCTACTGGTTATGAGTTCGATTTCGGTACTGGCCGCCCCTATTTCCCCGCAGGCAAAGCAGGTAATTTAATCGGTTATGTCGATGCAGAAAACTCGGGTGTTGATATTGAAGCGGCCATGGCATCTGCTGATGGCATATTCCGCACCTGGAGCACCATCATGAATGATCCTGCTGCCTTCCCTATGTTTAAAGGTGGTTACCCGCTTAATGCGGCAGGTGAAGCTTTCCTGGCTGAATGGAACCCATGGGACAACGACCTTCTTGCTTGTGGTACTAAAGGCACACCTCTCATCATGATGACCCCCTTCCCTGTTGAATTCACCCAGGTCGGAGATACTATCGAATTACAAATGGAAGAGTATGATGCCATGCGCACTATCCATATGAACCCTAATGCAGTTGCTCCTGATGAGCACACAATGTTTGGTTTCTCGCGCGGGCATTGGGAAGGAAGCACTTTGGTTGTGGAAACTGATCATATCAGTGCCGGTTACTTTGGATGGACAGGTGAGCCACAGAGCGATCAAATCTCTATTATCGAAAGATTCATGCCTTCAGCAGATTATGAACGCATGGATTATCGCCTGACAGTGACTGATCCGGTTTATTACACGGAAACCTTTGACTTAACTAAATATTTCGTCTGGTTACCCTATCGTCAAGTTAATCCCTATGAGTGCCTTGAACAGTCATATGAGAACTAAACCTTTATAAATAAACACCATTGTCGGCGATGTATAACATAAGCAAATAAAAACATGGGGCAACGTTTGTTAAGTGCAGATTCATACTTTTCAATTCTCAACCCCTTTTTTTATATAAGCGTTCAATCTATTAATCAACGACTTCCCTTTCAAAATACTGATCACACACTGTTAGAATTAAAGCAGTAGCTACTGCTTACTATCGTTTTTTTAGGTGAACTCTTTTTTGACCAGGATCGTGCTCCCTTATTTCGATGTCGCCTAAGGCAAAAACAGGAAAATCAAAACACTAACTGAAAGATTTAAGAAATGCAGAAACTACTCATCATATTTCTCTTGACTCCCTTAGCAATTGCGGCTGAACAAGTTGAGCTCTGGTCTTGCCAGGGCACCGCAGCCGGTGGTTTGTTATGGACCGAAAATAAATGGGAAGCTTCAGAGTTCGGTACCAGAATTTATAGAATTGAGCTAAAGGAGTTAACCGCAGTTATATCTGAAAACAATGATCCTGCATTATTGATTATGAATTGCCAATCCAAATCCTGGTCATGGAGTTGCTCGAATGATGCTGCCTCTCTGGAACTCAACAAAAACTCAACATCAGCAGTGTTAACACGATTTTTTGGTGGGATTTATCAAGATTCCAACTCAAATCAGAAAGATTCAATCTATGTAGAAGCACTACAATGTGGAAAATTTTAGAATTTTATGTCCGGCAGCTAACAATTTAACCGTACTTTACTTCCCAGACTTAAAAAGACATATTTATCAAAGGGATAACTTTTACAATACTGATAACGCAATAATAAATATTTTATGAAAGATTGATAAATTTTCAGGAGAGTTTATGAAAATAAATATGGCACATTTCAGGCAAAAGACATCGAATGGAGATTTCATGGATTTTGCTATTTTTGGTGCAAAATCAGAATCAGGTACAGAAAACGATAATTTAAAGCTTTTAAATGAGCTAACCAATAATGCCCGATTAAAAAAATTCAAGGTTGACCAGGCTGTTCTTGTTTTTATGGTAGATGACGAGATTCGTTTCTATGGATCTACAGAGTTAGCCAAATATCTATCGAAAGTTGGCTTCCCCAAATGGACCCATGAAATGGACATCGAACCATTGTGACCCCCTATTTTCAAACCTTTAAAACTGAGAGCCTTACAAAGGCATCGTGTATTTTGTGACTTATTTTATCTATACAGTCATTTTAAAACTATCGTTTGCGATTCCACTTTTCTCAATAAATACTCCGGTTTTTTAATAGCTAACTGATTTTCATTCCTTATAGCAAACTTAAATCAACATATATTTTTATTTATTCCTATTTAAAAGTGACTCACTATGTAATCATAGCCTTTGGAAGGGAAATATCCCTTATCAGCAGTTATCTGCTTTAGTTGGTAATTGTTTTATATTCGATTAGGTGAGCTCGAATATGATATTTTAATTTTCACCAATAAAATGAGTATATGTAATGAGTAAAGGTACTGTTAAGTGGTTCAACCCGGATAAAGGTTTTGGCTTCATCACTCCAGAAGACGGCGGCAAAGATCTTTTTGTTCATCATTCAGAAATCCAGAGTGGTGGTGAATATGCCACCCTAAATGATGGTCAAGCAGTTGAGTATGAAGTTGGTCAAGGCCAGAAAGGTCCCTGCGCAAACAAAGTTGTAGCTGTTTAATCTTAAAATCTCTATACGTTTGCTAATAAACGTATATTTATGAACAGACAGTCCAAAGCAAGAATTAGCTTTTGGGCTGTCCCTTATAAAAGCCCTTAAAAACCAAAATTCAACTACCACAGTTCTAAAAAATACAGCATTCCAAACACTAAACTGCTCTTCAACACCCTTTTCTCTTACTTTCCCTGGTTTTACTAAGAAACAGTTTGTTCTGCAGACGGCAGACAATTCTTTCCTTTTATAAAATAACTACGATATACGTATCTTTGTAGCCATCTTAGTCTATACACTGCATATGGTTCTTGAACAATCTACTAAAAACATGTTTTTTTCTTTCATACCTATTATTCATTGAGAAATATTATGAATACAAAAATTAAAAAGCTTATTGCTGTTCCCTTAACTACTGTTCTTGCATTCCAGCTTTCAGCCTGCGGCACAATTTTGTATCCCGAAAGAAAGGGGCAAAATGAGGGTCCTCTTGATGTCAGCGTTGTGGTACTGGATGCCATTGGATTACTGTTCTATCTAATCCCAGGCGTTATCGCTTTTGCGGTTGATTTTAATAACGGCACTATTTATCTGCCAGGCGGATCTGCCTCCATCAATACAGGCGAAATTAATATCGTCAAAATCGAGGGTGGCGTCACAGATGAAAAAGTTGAGCAAATCATTATGGAACAGGCTGGAACCATAATCAGTCTAGGCGAAAATGAAGTGCTTGTAAGCGAAAAGAGCATTACTTTAAACGACCTTGAAAGAGAAATAAGATTTTTATAGGGCTTACTTAATCAGCCATAAATACCACTCATACATGGCCAGACCTAAAAAAAGGGAGCGTTAATATAACGTTTCCCTTTGAAGGATTTACAAAGAATTATCGGTTAAGGCAGTGCATCCAATTCTGGATCGTCTTTTTGGGCTGGTATCAGGTCTTCCTTACTGATGTGCATATAAAGCAAAACATTCGCCGCGACATAAATTGATGAGTAAGTTCCGATCAAAACTCCTACTGTCAACGCAATGGCAAAGCCACTAATCATTTCTCCACCAACCAGAAGCAGAGCTAAAAGTACCAACAAGGTGGTCAGAGACGTAATTATAGTCCGGCTAAAAGTTTGAGTAATTGAGCTGTTAATGGTTTCTGTAGCATCCACACCTCTGAGCAAACGAAAGTTTTCACGAATACGATCTGAAACGACAATAGTATCGTTCAGCGAATAACCTACAACAGCTAACACTGCTGCCAGTACCGTCAGATCGAAATCAAATTGCATAAGAGAGAAAAATCCCAACACTATTATGACATCATGCGCCAGAGCAACTACTGCACCGACTGCAAACTTGAACTGAAATCGCAAAGATATATAGATCATAATCATGATCAATGCGACTAGCATACCTAAACCACCCTGCTCTCTTAACTCATCACCTACCTGGGCGCCGATAAATTCAGAACGTAGCAGCTCAATATTCTGACCGGAAGCCTCTTCTAACATTGCCAACACACGATCCCCGGTCTGATTAGACTCCTCCAGGGGCAAGCCTTCTTCCTGGACATCCTGTATTCTAATGACAACATCCAAATCACTGCCAAAAAACACAACTTCATAATTTTGAAAACCATTTTGTCCCAAGGTGTTTCTGATATCTTCCAGATTGGGTGATTCCTCAAACAGGAGTTCGGCTTGTGTACCGCCTGTAAAATCCAGACCAAAACGCATGCCATTAACAATGAAAGAACCCAGAGAAATGATAATGAGAATCGCAGAAAACATCGTGGCAAACTTGCGTTTGCCCATAAAATCAATCGTGTTATTAAAATCTATCATATCTAATACCTGATTTAGCCTTTACTTGTATTTGGCTCAGGCATTTTTATGCCTATAGAAAGTTTATTCACTTTTCGCCCACCATAAATAAGGTTAATGATGGCGCGTGTTACGACTATCGCAGTAAACATGGAAGTCAGAATACCAATGGAAAGTGTTACGGCAAATCCCTTAACCGGACCTGTTCCGATAGAGTATAAAATTATTGCGACCAGCAATGTCGTGACATTTGCATCAAGAATAGTAACGAAAGCCCTACCATAACCAGAGTCAATGGCTTTTTGCACACTCAAGCCATTCTTGAGTTCTTCCCTGATGCGAGCAAAGATCAAGACATTGGCATCCACTGCCATCCCCACGGTCAATACTATCCCTGCAATACCGGGCAAGGTTAATGTTGCACCAATAATCGACATCACAGCAATTAATAAAAACAGGTTTATAGCCAAAGCCACATTGGCAACCAAACCAAATAAACGATAATAAGCCACCATAAAAACAAGCACTAAGGCAAAACCAATTTGTACTGATAAAACCCCTCGGTCGATATTTTCCTGCCCCAGGCTAGGCCCAATTGTGCTCTCTTCAATGAAATACATTGGCGCTGCTAAGGCGCCAGAACGAATTAACAAGGCCAAATCATTTGCTTCATTACCCATTAAGCCGGTGATCCTGAATTGCCTGCCAAGAGCAGCCTGAATGGTAGGGGCACTTATCACTCTTATTTCTTCATAGGGTTCAGAGCTCGAAACAATTTCACCGCTGGGCAGAAGTTCTGTAACAGTACGTACTTTGGTTTCGCTAAGCAGAATAGCCATATTACGACCAATGTTGCCACGCGTGGCTTCATTCATTTGCCTGGCGCCAGCTGCATCAAGTGTAATGTTGACTTGAGGTAGAGATGTCTGGGCATCAAACGTTGCTTGCGCCTGAGTAACACTGTCACCACCAACGATCAAATCATTTTCCAGGGTAATCGGCAAACCTTCATATTCATAGTCTGTTGTGGTTCCGGGCGCAGCATTAGTTTCAGCCACCAAGTGGAATCGTAAGGTTGCAACCGTCGAAATAATATCCTTGGCACGAGCGGTGTCTTGTATGCCCGGCAACTCAACAACAATTCGATCCTGACCCATGCGCTGCACCTTGGGCTCTCTAACCCCTAAGGCATCAACACGGGTTCTGAGTGTTGAAAGATTTTGTTGAAGCGCATAATCCTGCAGCAACAAAATGCTTGCTTCAGTTGGTTGGTAATACAAAATAAATTCATTACCAACTTCACTGTTGCGACTAATCAAATCAGGAAATTCATCCCTTATTAAATTATTAGCTGCTGTTCGGGTTTCTGCATCATTAAAGCGAAGCACAATGCGATTGGTATCATCTACTTCAATTGGCGGCCGATAGCGGAGTCGCTCTTCACGCAATAAGCGGCGCATTACCGCTATGGAATCATTTAATTGATTGCTGACAGCTTGCTCCATGTCGACTTCCATCAGAAAGTGTACGCCGCCACTTAAATCAAGACCATAAGCCATTGGGCCTGCACCGAAGGACTGTAAAAAATCAGGAGTATTCGGCGCCATGTTTTGAGCAACCAGATATTCATCAGGTAATGACAGTTGTACGATTTCCTGCGCACGGCGCTGATCATTCTGATCTTGCAGACGTATTAAGCCTGAACCATCTTCCAGTTCAGCCGACAGATAGTTAATACCATCCGCAATCAATGCGGCAGATGCAGTATCTATAACGCTTTGATCGACCAGCCCACTGTCATGGGAAATCTGAATGGCAGGATCTGGCGGATAAAAGTTTGGTGCGGCATAAACGACCGATAGTGCAATAACAAACACTATCATGAGATTTTTCCAAAGAGGATATTTATTTAACATGCATCACAGACCAGTTGCTGTTGAAGTAAGACTACGTCTAATTAGGCTTGCTCAATTGATTTAATAGTGCCTTTAGGCAGCACTGCAGATACAGAAGACTTCTGCATTTTTAGTTCAACATTTTCAGCCACTGTAACTGAGACATATTGTTCATCAACTTTAGTGACCTTACCTATAATCCCGCCGGCCGTTATCACTTCGTCGCCTTTACCAATGCCCTGAATTAATGCTTTATGTTCTTTAGCTCTTTTTGATTGCGGACGAATCAACATGAAGTAAAAAATCAGTATAAACCCACCCAGAAAAATAAAACTGGTCCAGGGGCTTTGCTGAGCGGCGCCGTCTGCGGTTTGTGCATATGCTGAGCTGATGAAAAAATCCATAATATTGCCTATAAGTTAGAAGATTAGTGATTTGTTGTTAGTTTAGTCTTATTTACTGGTCTGAGCTTCATAGAAGCTGTTTTTAAAGGCGGTCAATTTACCTTGTTCTATAGCACTGCGCAAATCAGACATCAGGCTTTGATAATAGTACAAATTGTGTATTGTATTTAACTGAGCTCCAAGCATTTCTTTACACTTATCCATATGATGTAAATATGACCTGGAAAAGTTTTTACAAGTATAACAGCTGCAATTTTTATCAAGAGGCGCTAAATCATCCCGATATTGGGCATTTCTGAGCTTTAACACACCCTGTGAAGTAAAAATATGGGCATTTCTTGCATTTCGTGTTGGCATTACACAGTCAAACATATCAATTCCACGGCTAACGGCTTCTACCAGATCAGAAGGAGTCCCCACACCCATCAGGTATCTTGGTTTATCGGCAGGCATCAGATGGGCCAGCACTTCCAGTACCATCATCATCTCTTCCTTTGGTTCGCCGACGGATAAACCGCCTAGGGCATAGCCATCAAAACCAATTTCTTCAAGCGCTGTTAATGATTCTTTGCGCAGGTTTGGGTACATGCCTCCTTGCACAATACCAAAAAGAGCTGCCCGACTTTCGGCGTGAGCATCTTTACAACGTTTCGCCCACCTCATGGATAACTCCATTGAATCGCGAGCTTCTGTCTCCGTTGCCGGATAAGGTGTACATTCATCAAAAGCCATAACAATGTCTGCACCCAGTTTACGCTGCACCTCTATGGCTTTTTCAGGGCTTAGAAATACCTTGTCGCCATCTATCGGAGACCTAAACTCAACACCCTCTTCGGAAATTTTGCGCAAATCCCCCAGACTGAAAACCTGAAACCCCCCTGAATCGGTAAGGATAGGCTTATCCCATGCCATAAAATCATGCAGATCGCCATGCTGCTTTATGACCTCAGTTCCAGGTCTCAGCATCAAGTGAAACGTATTGCCTAGCAGTATCTCTGCACCGGTTTCCAAAATCTGGGAAGGCGATAAACCTTTTACAGAACCATAGGTTCCAACAGGCATAAACGCGGGGGTTTGCACCTCTCCTCGAGCAAAGCTCATACAGCCTCGACGTGCTTGACCGTCTGTTGTAGAAACTGAAAATTTCACTTTTTATTTATCCCAGAATAGAAAAAGGAAGTGACATCACTTCCTTTTTCTTATGCTGCATACTCTTTCGAAATACTCTCGCGCTTGGCAGGCTGGTTTTCAAGCAAGGCATTTATGCACGGAAAGCGGGAGCGTATATTTAATACGTGACCGACTGAGTACATAAATAACAAAGCTTGCGAACAAGCCCGCAAGCGCCTCTACTATTTAAGGAAGTAAATGTGAGACGCCGTCTCTCTCTTCGCTCAATTCTTTTTCGGTAGCCTGCATCAAGTTCCGGCTGAACTCATTAATCTCAAGACCCTGCACTATTGTGTACTCTCCATTCTCACAAGTTACCGGGAATGAGTAGATCAGGCCTTCAGTAATTCCATAACTACCGTCACTTGGAATACCCATGCTGACTATTTGGCCATTAGTTCCCAGAGCCCAATCACGCATATGTTCAATTGCCGCATTGGCAGCAGAAGCTGCACTGGAAAGACCGCGAGCCTTAATAATCGCTGCGCCGCGCTGTTGAACTGTGGGAATAAAATCGCCAACAACCCAATCCATATCAACCAAATCAGTCGCCGCAGTGCCAGCAACAGTACAATGATGAATGTCTGGATATTGCGTGGCACTATGATTGCCCCAAATAATCATGCTTTTTACATCAGAACTGTGTTTACCTGTTTTTTCAGCCAACTGAGCCATGGCACGGTTGTGATCCAGGCGAGTCATTGCAGTAAACTGACCAGGTTTGAGATCCGGGGCATTACGATAAGCAATCAAGGCGTTGGTGTTTGCTGGATTACCAACCACGATCACTTTCACATCACGGCTGGCATTATCATTAATGGCTTTGCCCTGAACGGAAAAAATCGCCGCATTAGCTTCCAATAAATCTTTTCGTTCCATGCCCGGTCCACGAGGACGAGCACCCACCAGCAAGCAGTAATCTGCATCTTTAAATGCAACATTAGGATCATCTGTTTGGACGATGCCATGTACCAGTGGAAAAGCACAATCATCAATTTCCATTGCAGTACCTGCTAGCGCCTGTAATGCGGGTGTAATTTCCAGTAATTGCAGAATAACCGGCTGATCTGGTCCTAACATGGCACCAGATGCAATTCTAAATAAAAGTGAGTAACTGATTTGTCCAGCAGCCCCTGTGACTGCAACCCGAACAGGTGATTTCATTTGGGATCCCTTTAGCGTAATTAAAAATTAGTATCAAGACAGCGCCGAAATATACTGCTGGCGACGTGAGCGCGCGATTATAGCAAATTTTCAATTCATGGACAGCTAAAGCATTGATCTAGTCAAACAAAATTAAAACGCCATCTTTTGCCATAAACTTCTTTGCAATAATTTATTTTTTAAAATAAACATCCACGACTGGCGGGGATGTTTATTAACGTAGGAGAAAAGTATCCAATTTATCTCCAGATCGGAAAATTTAAAGACCTAGTAGCCATCAAAAACGACCACTGATCGTCACACGTGCATTAAGAGGAACACCTACAGTAGCCTGATGAGTGCTATGAGCATTGGGAAAATAAAGCTCATCAGTCAGATTCTCGATATTGAGCTGAAGTCGAAGTTTTTCTGAAACATCATAGTAAACTGCTGCATCAACACGGGTATAACTCGGCAATTCGGCGTTATTACTGTTATTGATGTAACTATCATCCTGGTAAGTCAAACCAAGTGCCAGACCGAGTTTAGTGCCTGCCTGGAATGTATTCCAAATTGAAAACATGTTTTCCGGTAGTTCCTGAGGGCGCAAGCCAGTTGGCCCTGTTCGATCAACCTGCTCACCATCAAGATTGCTGTAGCCAGCTGAAACATACCAATTATCATTTAACTGGCCCTGAAGCTGAATCTCGAAACCTGTAATTTCAGAATCGATCACATCCAGTGTTTCAGGGTCTGCGTCTGCTACCAGCGGGGAACTTTGTTGAATTTCGAAAATAGCTGCGGTCAAGCTTAATCCTTGCCTAAAATCCCATTTCACACCACCTTCAAGATTCTCAAAAGTATTTGGATCCAGTTGATTATTACTGCCATTAATGTTTTCAAATTGTTCACCGCTACGTGGCAGGAAAGATTCACTATAACTTCCATAAATTGAAACGTTTTCCACTGGCTTATATACAACGCCAAGGCGCGGAGTTATTTCTTCATCTCTACGACTTCTGCTTTCATTTGCAACCACATTAAGAACTTGAATGTCGAAGCTGTCAAAACGGGCCCCGAGAATCATATCCAGCTTACTGTGAAGAGCAATTTCATTTTGTATATAAAACGAAAACACATCGATATCCACTCGTGTATCATCATTGATATCAGTCGTAAAACTATTCGTTGTCGCCACCCCGGATGAGTTAACACCGACGCCACCCCTCAAAATCAGCGGGCGTGTTATTGTAAAGCTTTCATTGTCATCCGAGCTTGTGTCCCAGAATGAATTGTATCTATCCTGATCTGATGAAGTATCTATATATTCAGCACCGGCAATAATTGTGTGATTAACGCGACCAGTAGCAAATTCACGAATCAGATTCCCGGACAGAATCAGGTTTTCTCGTCGCGTTGTATCCAGATAACCATCCAGTGTTACTTCATTTGGAGTAAGTAGCTGATCATAAGCTGATGCATAAAAGTTCTGATACAGTTTGTCATAATCGCCATAGAAAACACTAAAATTTCCCTTCAGAGTATCCGAGAATTCATGTTGTAAAGCGGCTCGAAGCAAATGAGCTTCCAGTTCTGTTGAATTCAGGTTTGGATCTGCGAAAATGATTTCTTTGAATGATTCCACAGGTCGACCGTTGGCACCCGTGGGAATACCACGGTCAATAAAACGCTGATGATCAACGTATTCATAGGAAAGATCGACAGAAGTAGCTGAGCTCATCTGGATTTTTATTGTTGGGTTAAAACCAACTCGCTCACCATCATAGAAATCTCGCTGATTGTTGGGGCTTTCATAAAAGGCATTGATTCTTAAAGCGGAGGCATCATTGATATCGAAATTGTTGTCGATTTGCAGACTGTATTCACCATAACTATCAACCCCAACCTGGTAGGTGGTGAAATTCTCACCGAGAACGCCCTTCTTGGTGACACGATTCAATATCCCGCCAGTGCCACCACGCCCGAATAAAAGAGCATTCGGGCCCCGTAATATCTCCACTTGTTCTAGATTGTATAGTGGACGGTAATACTGAACATCATCCCTTGATCCATCAATATAAAAATCAGCTGTCGAACGTACACCACGAAAAACTAGGGCATCACGGTGCCCTTCTCCCTGTGAGGTACTGACCCCTGGGGTATAGTTAATGATGTCGCCAATGGTAGTGAAACCCTGTAATCTGATCTGGTCAGCAGTAACAATAGAAAGACTTTGAGGAACATCGATGACCGGTGTTGGAGTTCTTAGAGCATTAACCTGATCTCTTTCAAGATACTCTCCCCTGACCATCATTTCTGTAATACTTGCCTGTTCTGAATCTTGCGCAATAACCAGAGGGGAACTGCACACAAATATAATTGCCGTTAATGTAGATTGCCTGGATGGTAGTAATTTCATAATTTATATGATTCTGGATTATTTGGCGCAGGCGATTCTACTCATAATCTAAATGATAATCAATATCATTTAGATTATTATTTATATAAACGCATTTGCTTAATTTACAGGTGAGCCTATGTTTATTAATTGATGACAAAGCTGCCATGAGCAACAAATACTTTTCTGGGTACTTCAAAAAACTGACTTGCAGATTAGTACTCTGATAATATTGTCGCTACTTCTGTATAACAATCAGCATATCTACCGGACGCATTCATGCGCAAAACCAAAATAATCTGCACCCTTGGCCCAGCCACTAGCAATTACGAAACCCTTCAGGAAATGCATGCTGCGGGGATGGATATTATTCGTCTCAATATGTCCCATGCTCCCCATAAATGGGTAGATCGCATGATTGCTCACATCGTTGAGTTAAACAAACATACTGCTTTTCCTGTTGGCATATTGCTCGACACCCAGGGACCTGAGATCAGAACCGGGGTTTTGGAGAATGATCTTGACTTGAAAGCTGGCGATGAAATATCCATCACAGTGCGGGATGGTGTTGATGTAGAAGAATCTTCAATTCGAATAAATTATGACGAGCTTATTGAAGCGGTAAGTGTTGGCGACAAAATAACCGTCGACAACGGCCTGATTAATCTTCAAGTTCTGGAAAAAAACAACCCAATATTACGCTGTAAGATTTTGGATGGCGGCAAACTGGGAAGCAAAAAGCATGTCAATCTGCCTGGCATTAGAGTCAACTTGCCGGCAATCACTAACAAAGATAAAGAAGACATTCTTTATGGTCTTAAACATGAACTCGATTACATCGCGCTTTCTTTTGTTAGAGAAGCAAAAGATGTGCAACAGCTTCGTGACTTAATTGAAGAAAATTTTCCGGAAAAATTATCCACTGTAAAAATTATTGCAAAGATTGAAGATCAACAGGGTGTAAAAAACCTGGAAGAAATTATCCAGATATCCGATGGCATAATGGTCGCTCGAGGTGATTTGGGAGTCGAAATTGATTTAGCTGATTTACCAACCGTGCAACGCAATATCATTCGCTTGTGCGCGCGCCATGGTAAACGCGTCATCGTAGCCACGCATTTATTGGAATCAATGATTGAAAACCCTATTCCGACAAGAGCTGAAGTGACGGATGTAGCGAATGCTGTTTATGAAGGAGCAGATGCCATTATGCTGTCAGGTGAAACCACCATCGGCAAATATCCTGTGCGCTGTGTAAAACAGCTTGATGCTATTGCACGCGCCACTGAAAAACAGCCCGGATTAAAATTAACCGATGAATTAATTAAATCTTCCGACAAGGAACATCTCGCGGCTACCGCAGTTGAGCTAGCAGATGATCTAAATGCTAAAGGTATCGTGGTCGTTACACGACACGGTATCATGGCCAATTATGTCACCAATTGTCATCCTGAGAGCTCACCGATTTTCGCCTTTACTAATATTGGTATTACCCGACGACTGATGACACTAAACCGTTACCTCTATCCTTTTAAAATTGAATTTAGTGATGACCCAGAAGAAACTTTACGCCGTGCCTTCAATGAACTGAAGAAAAAGGCTGGCTTTGAGAGCAATGATAAAGTTGTGGTAATTTCAGATCTACTGATCGATCAGGACAGCGTAGGCATTCAGATTCGGTATTTGCCTTAATCTTACAACATAGCTAGTTTATTCCAACCTGATCATATAAAACCTCACAAGCTCGGCTAAGACGGAAAGAAACCAGAATTTCTTTTAGAAGTTTACGCTTTATTACATGAATGAAGGAAATTCAAATTTTAATGAAGTATTAGCAAGCACAATAGCGATATCAATTTAGGAAGGTTGCATCCCCATAACTAAAAAACCGATACTTTTCTTTTATTGCTTCATTATAAGCACGCAAAATATTATCCTTCCCGGCAAAAGCACTCACCAGCATAATCAGTGTCGATTCCGGCAAATGAAAATTAGTTAATAAAGCATCCACTGATTTAAATTTATATCCTGGATAAATAAAAATGTCGGTATCGCCTTTATAGGGTGAAATTTCTCCAGAGCTGCTTGCAGTTTCCAGGCAGCGAACTGTCGTCGTTCCTATCGCGACCACTCGCCCGCCTCTGGCTCGGCATGCGTTCACTTTTTCACAAACTGTTTCATCCACTTCCAGATACTCTGCATGCATCTCGTGATCTTCAATTTTTTCAGCTCGAACGGGCTGAAATGTTCCTGCTCCAACATGCAGAGTGACTTTTGCAGTATCGATACCTTTAGCAGCAATCTCAGCAAGCAAAGGCTTGTCAAAATGCAATCCCGCCGTTGGGGCCGCGACGGCACCCTGTTTCTCGCTATAAACTGTTTGATAGCGTTCTTTGTCTGACAGCTCATCTTCTCGCTTTATATACGGTGGCAAGGGCATATGCCCGATTTCATCTAACAAATTCATCAGCGCCAGGTCTTCCGGGAAAGCCAATATAAAAAAATCTTCTTTCCGACCAAGAACTTCCGCTTTAACTCCTTCAGAAAAAATAATAAAAGAACCCGCCTTCGGTGCTTTACTTGCACGAACTTGTGCAAGTATTTGGTTGCCAGCCATCACCCTTTCTACTAAAACTTCAACCTTGCCTCCGCTAGCCTTATACCCAAATAGTCGGGCAGGGATCACACGAGTATTATTGAACACCAGTAAATCTTCAGGGTTTATTAAAGAAATGAAGTCAGTGAAGTGTCGATGATCGATTTGACCGCTTTCACGAGATAAGCAAAGCAAACGGCTATCCGTACGTTTTACAGGGGGATAATGGGCGATCAGCTCTTCTGGAAGATCAAAATGGAAATCACTAAGTTTCATGGGTGCGAAAGATTACCGCTTTTATTCTGTAAATCATAGGCAGCAAGCCCAACAGGCGTTATAATCCGCGCTGGTCTATTTCAGATATAACCAGACAGACTCTATTTGCCGGAGTGGTGAAATTGGTAGACACGCCGGATTCAAAATCCGGTGCTAGTGATAGCGTGCCGGTTCAAGTCCGGCCTCCGGTACCAATAAACAACCCTAACTAAATGATAAATAATTGTCATTTTTTATCGTAATTAGTGTTGCTATTGATGTTGCTTTAAGAGCAAATCCAAACGGGTTTTGCATTTTTTTGACGTCTACTCTAAGTCAACTGCGCACATTAGACATGCCTGTTTGCGTTTTTTCGAACCTGGCTCGTTTTCAATTCTCAGGTTAATTTTGAATTAAATGCCTAGTTACTTAATCCTGAATATTTCTTAGCAAGCTTGGAAACAATAGATTTTGCTTTTTTATTTTCTGGATAAGGTAAAATAACCCTTAAGTTTTATTAAATATAACTGGATTTTTTGATAGATGCTCTCTTCTGTGAATCTCCGATTAATACGAAACTACACAAGCCTTTTACTTGCATTGTTTGTTTTGAATTTTGCGTTAACGTTTCATAACGTTTGGCCTACATTGGGTATCACCACACGCTTCGAACTGTCTGTTGAAATAGCGATATTGGTTCTTGCCCTGACACTTTATTCTCGCCTAGTAGCGAAGATACCCTCACACATTCTAACGCTACTTGCATTAATACTGACTGTGATGACATTCGCACGATATATCGAGGTAACTGCTCCGGCACTCTTTGGACGCAGTGTTAATCTTTATTGGGACGCTCAATACTTGCCGGACGTCGCCAGGATGCTGGCTGAAGTGGCAAACCCGTTTCAGATTGCTATGGTGTTAGCTGGTGCTTTATTGGGTGTAACCGTGATCTTCTTTGCTCTGCGTTTTGCGTTGGTTCGTGTTACTCACGGATTTTCCGACCCGAAAGAACTGCGGCTGCTCAGCCTAATAATGGCCATATTAACGCTGGGTTATTTTATGGGGCATCTGAATCAACCTATCCATACCCTAAAATACTACTCCTTGCCATTAACCAAGACTTACTGGGGGCAAGTAAAGTTTATTAGTTCAGTGATGGCC
>Ga0222714_10001666_pt1 | contig 24844 bp, 23 predicted proteins | sample C33_3DmetaG_FD_165048 | JGI IMG/M metagenome (GOLD analysis project Ga0222714, IMG submission 165048) | Estuarine water microbial communities from San Francisco Bay, California, United States - C33_3D | ecosystem: Environmental > Aquatic > Marine > Unclassified | place: USA: California...
AGATGAGTTACTGATTAAAACTTTCTGCAATAACAAGCTGTACCACGATACATTTCGTGACGCCCCAAAATATAACCCATCTGAGGTGCGTTTCACTAAAGTCCTCACCAAGTATAGCACTGAGTATAACAACGCTACATTCGTACAGACGTTGTGTCAACATCTCGGTATGGACAAAAAGGATATGTTCTCCTTCTTCTTAGAACTCCGTGGGAAACATACTGATGAAGAGATATACCAGATGTTCGAGACACACGATATCACGAAGTTGGACATCAATCGGATCTATAGATACTTGGACAAATATACGAAGCGCGGTGCGACTGTTGACGAGTCCGATACCGAGTCATAGTTTATCTTCTGAATGTAACATATATGGCTAGACATTCAGAATATGCACTCCTTTGGGCTATTCTACTTATAGCGGTCGCTACGGGCATCTACTATGGTCAGAACGTGATGTATGAAGCGATGGTGGATAGGCTTGCGCAAGATAAGCGAATCTTGGTTATCTATACAGGTGGAACAATCGGGATGGTCGAGAGTCCAGATGGATTCAAACCGGACAAGGAGTACCTTCCAAAAGAGCTTGACAGGATAATGAAGCTGTACCCAGACCAGCGTAACAAAATTGGGAAATACGAGCTCGTCCAATATGACCCGCTGCTTGACAGCTCGAATATGAACCCGAGCGACTGGAACAAGATGCTGAAGACGATAACAGAGAAATACGACAAATACGACAGCTTCGTAATCCTACACGGAACAGACACCATGTCTTATACCGCTAGTGCTCTATCGTTCGGCCTCCAAGGGTTGAACAAACCTGTTGTTGTAACTGGATCGCAGATGTCAATATCTCAGCTCAAGAACGATGCTATCAACAATATGGTCACGTCTCTCCTCTATGCTTCAAGACAAGATGCTCTGAGAGAAGTCGTGGTCATATTCGATGATCTGATTATCAGAGGTAACCGATCGAAGAAAGTAAGTCCAAACAAGTACCAGGCATTCGGCAGCCCGAACTTCCCAGTTCTAGCGAAGTACGGTACTGACTTCGAATACGATGTAATCGTTAATGAAGACGTAACCCCGCCGGTCACCAAGTATCGTAAAATGTGGAAGAACCAGGGTGTCTCGCTCACCACGCGGTTGTATAAAGAGAATACCGACGTGCGTGTCATATGGTTTGTGCCAGGCATTAACTTCGACCCGTACACAGACGAAGTGATGAACAAAACACAGGTAGGCGAGGGACATATTGACGCATACATTCTTATGACGTTCGGAATTGGAAATGGACCAGAGAGCGACAAGAAGTTCGGGCGCTTTCTCGATGCGTGCAACCAACACGGAGTAGCATTGTATAATGTGACGCAGTGCTGTCAGGGCAAGGTCGACGAGGGAGACTATGCTACAGGCAGCTTCTTGCAGAAGCACAACGTCGTCTCAGGAAACGATATGACAATTGAAGCAGCGTATGCAAAAGCACATTATTTAGCAGGGATGTTCTCAGGAAACGCTGATATGCAACGTTCAGCATTCCAGGAGAATGTATGTGGAGAGCTATCTGGAGAGCGCAACTTCGAGTTGTTCTACAACCTGTAAGTATCCGATATCCTGTAAAAAACAAACAATTTATGATTTCTAGATTGTTTGTTTACCACTCGTCAGAGCTCTCAACAGAGTCATTGTCCCTGGCAACTTGTGGGGCACGTAGGCTGTCGCCATTCGCTCGGTCGGCCTCGTATTCGTCGCGCCTGAACTCGCCACCATTGGGGAAGTACCTATCCGCGCGCGCGTGCCATCTGGCGCAGAAAGCAGGGTCAACATCAACACGCATGTGGCGTCCATACTGCTCCGGGCTGTCATAGTAGAGAAAGTTCGGCTCTCTGTTGATTGGATCGTTCCTCTCCCGTAGGAATCCCTCCTTGGTGTGGAAGGCTGTAGCATCCACGACCTTGTAGAGCCGCATCTCCTCGAACGACCCCGATTGCCAAGGATATGTGACTCCGGTCATCGCGTTCACACAGAGGCGACCGAAGGTAGTTGGATGGTAGCGGCGCTTTCGGATCCGCACCTTGCGGTCTCCGCCATCAATGTCTTCTTGGTTGTTGGTGCTGGGCATCCTGTCTTGTGGCTGATCTGGGTCGGCTAGTATGAGCAGATTGCTCTGCTGTCTTTAAGTCCTAGTTGCATTTGTTAACCTGGTCTATGAGCGATAGCATTGACTGCGGTTCTGGTGTAGGAGCTGGTGGTTGTGGCGCAGGAACCGCTGTATCGCCACCAAACCCCATCGCCTTGAGCATGTTTATCTCATTATCTTTCTCGCGAAGTCTACGTATAAGGTCATTGATGACGTTGTGCTGATGCTGCAACAAGCCAACAATCTCTTGTGGTGTCATCAGCTTCGGTGGGCCGTTTCCTTGCTGTATCATCACCTGGCCTTGTTGTGACAAACGACGCGCCATCTCCTCAGCCTCCTTCCGGCGTTTCTCTTCGATCTCGATGATCTGCTTCAAAACGTCAGGTTTCATCGATGGTCGTCCCGGCTCATATCCCTCAAGCAAACCCTCGATGTCTTCCATATAGAACTTGCGCATCTGGGCGTCAGCTACGAACATCTCAACTGTCTTATCCGACTCCCTCACGAAGTTCGGGTGAGGATTGTCTAGTAACTTCCGCTTGTCGAATGTGTTATGCTCGTGGGAGAAAACGAGGATCGTCTTCAGTGGATCAAGCTGTACGAATGGGATCGTGTAGTTCTTCAAGAACGCCTTCTCCTCAGCCAGGGCCGCGGTGTTCTCGTATGATGTTTGCTCAAGCAACTGGCGTTTGAACGCGAACGTGCCAGCTGTCGCGTGATTAGGACCATAGGGCCCAAATTGGTACAGCTTACCGATATGCTTGAAATAAATGTAAATCTCGCTGCTGCCTGCACATAGCGCATCTGGATTTCCCACCAACTTCTCAACAGCGTGTGACACACGCTCAGGTGGATAGAAGTCGTCATCATCCATGTAAACGAATATGTCACCTGTTGCCTTCTGGTGCATCAAGTTACGCTTCTCTCCAAGCGCCATCTTCTCGTTATAGCTGAAGTACTTCACTTGCGGTACGCCACTGACCAGATCTCCTATCTTATCAGTTCCGTCATCGATGATGATCCACTCAATAAGCTCCTTCGGGTACGTCTGCGACTCAAAGCATTTGATCATGTGGGAAATGAACGGTCGCCGGTTGAAGGTTGGTGTGCATATACTCACGAAGGGTAATCCGGATGGATGTGGCTGCCTGGCCGATGTACTAGTGGATGGAGGCGCCTTAAAAGGTTTTTTGCCTGTTTTCTTCTTGTTGCCTTTTCCCATATGCAGGAGAAGACGACAAAATGTTTATGTCTAATTGGTCTACCTATTTAAACGCTTAATGATAATTCGCGCCGCCATAATTGCCCAGGCGATAATCATCACCGCGCCAGGAATCGTACCGAGCGTCATCATACCACCATATGCAATCGCCCATCCAAAGATGATACTGATCCACCATGTATTACAACGAAGTACTTCCTTTACTGTCTTCAGATCGACAAGCAATGGTAGGACTAAGAAAAGCAACAAGACTTGCAGATACTGGATCACCATGTTACATCCCATCATCATTGGTGTCCATACCCAGAATAATCCGAGTAGAGTCCACATCCATCCCCATTGGCCATTTGTAAATCCCTTATATGGCAGGATGATGAAACTTGCAATGAACGGAAGAACCGCAGGCGCAAATGCGATCAAGACATTCGCAAGAATGAAAAGTAGGAACGGATGAAGATTGAGCATTGGTGAAGAGAGAAGGTCTATTAATGTCTGCCTTAGCCAGATATACGAGTCAGATGTAGTATTTGCGAACCAATTCAGGAACCCGTGAAAGCTTAGTTCAGATGCACCCTTTTTGTACATACTGTAAGGCCATCCATACGCATTGCCATTAATTCCCATTTGGTCGAAATTTGGTAAGCTGAAACTAACTCCACTACTATTACTACTTCCATATCTGCAAGGCAGTGTGTTGCTTCTTGCCCCTTGTCTACTAGGCTTGGGGTTAGATGAAGGACCATCACGATAATAGCGCTTCTCGTCAACTGGTAACAGAAGAGATAACTGTTCGAAGTTGAGCAGTGTTACAAAGTTCGCACCTACAACAGAGTATATGACTACCACAAGAGTTGCTCCGATAGCAAACTGCAAAAACGCGCCCCATTGTAACTGTGCTACTGTGTTGCTAGCACTTGATGAGCTTGATGAACCTGAGCTTTCTTGGTCAGTCTGCTTAGCATCAATAGCTGGAACAGTCGAATCAGACATTATCTTATACTAGGTTCAGAAGATAATGACGTATTTTCTCTACAAACAGTAAGCTAAATGTACAACTACTTGATCATAACCATCGCCTTAATCGCTGTTTGTATAGCGATTGCGTGGTGTTGTCCGCTACCAGGGACATCCAGGTTCGCCAATGGTCCAGTCTTGGAGGGAATGATTTCGAAGCCGTCCGTAAACTGTTCCTATCCGTTCGCTGCCGCCACGCATCCACCAACTAACTTCGCAGTTGAGAAACAAGCAGAAATCGCCAGAGAGAATGCGAGGCTATCCGAGAAGATCCACACTGACGGTACACGTGAACTGCACCAGCTAAGTGAAGGTGCTACGTGCATTGACCCGCTATCTGGATACGATATGCCGTGCACGCACGCACCTAGCAATGTTTGTTCTCTGAACTAATTTAGCGCGCCCACTCGAGGCCAGCTGTGCCACTGACGAACTTGAGTACGTTATACCGTTCTTCCATCACCACCATGTTGTAGGTGTATTGGTAGACACCCCACGCTGGTTTGATCGTTCCGATTATGGTGCCCTCGTTGTTGCATATTGTCTGGAACTGTGCAGATGGGTCGAGCACAGGTAACGTAGTCGTAAGCTCGAATTCGGTTGTGGTGAACTTGCTCATGTTCATAGCACCGCTAGGTTGGAAGTCTGTGGGGCTTGTGTGCAAACAGAAGTTATAGCAGTAAAGACCCTCTTTCGCACCGCCAGATGTCCTGGTGTACTTCTCTACGTAGTCGTATATACCAACTGGCTGGGGATCCTCTCTATACTTCCCGTCGAGCAACAGCCCCCACGTAAGCATGATGTCTTTGACATTGGACACCTTGTACCTGCCGGTCAAGCTCATCGGATAAGGATCTCCCGCGGCGTTCTCATCTGGGTAGATAGTCGTACCACTGCAGTCATAGCCAGATGTATTGGCAGCGAGCCCGAGAGGGTGGGTAGGTGTAATAACCGGTTCGACATTGTATGGAATATGCTTGTATGGCCAATTCGTGTAGTTAGACCATTCGTTCCGCATATACGCATCGCTGCGCTGCAAGAACCACATATAGTTCGAGACCATACCCAGGCTCCGAACATCGATCTTGCGGGTACCAACTACATTCTCGTATAGCGTGGTGTAGACCTCCCTCACTAGGTAATTTTGCGGCTGGCCTGCGAAGAAACGCACTTCGTCGTCACTAAGGAAGCAGTATGTGGCCACAAGATGCACATCAGCATTCCATTGCGTGCGCTTGTCCTCGTACACTGCTGGGTACCCTATCGGTGGTGTCTGGAGAAACTTATAGAACCCATATGTTCCGCCTGTCGGATCTGCCTGTATGTAGTGCCCGGCGACGAGCTCGTCAGCACGCGTACTGATGCTGCGAACAACAAACAGGTCTTGCACTGAACGAAGGGTCAACTCTATTGTTAGCTCGGAGTACTGAAGCGCTACAAGTGGGAAAGCCATCTTCGCAGCCATCGTGAACCAGATATTCAACGGTACATACAGCTGCCGTCCTCTGATCGACGGCTCGACGCCAGCAGCTCCGAAACCGTTAGGACTAGGCGGGGCAGCAGCATTCGGGTAGAAACCGTTCCTACTATTAGCATTTGCAGGATCGTTCAGCTCAGCGACATTGCCTGTCATCCTGTAGAACAGATCTTTCTTGGCGTCATCGAAATCGCGCTCCACCATATTCAGTATGTACTGGCCTGTCAGCTCCTGGATTATCTGGCCGCCCACCTTGAATCGCACAGTGTCAATTAGCTGTGATCCAAGATTATCAATCCATTTGAATTCGTACCGCTGCCAATTGTACGCAGGATGCGATGGTGTGATTGCTGAATCGTCACAGATCGGTGGTACAATTGGACTCCAAATATTCGGAAGGTTAACAACCAGATACGTATCCATCAGCAAATCAGCATATCGAGGGACCGTGAACTCGAATACAGACTGGTCAGTCATCCGTAGTGCGCGCTGGCCGTTGAAGTCGAGTCTGAACCTTTGTAGACCGAAGTTGCTGTACTTCGCGTAGGTAGTCTTGAAGAATGTTTTCGTTGGATTACCATTTAGGATGACGTTTTGGTTACCGTACGCAACTAGGTTGAGAAGACCTCCTGGCATTATATACTGATGCCGATAATTTTTAAGCCACGAGGCTCAGAAATAATACTAGCGTATAGTAGATATGGACGTGGCGAAAGCAGCAAGTTCTGCGTTGAGAAGCGCAGATATGATCAGGTATGGTGTATTCGGGTTTCTCATCATATTGATCGCAACAGTGGCCGCTTGGGCATATACCAAGTCGACCCTGCAGAAAAGCAACTGCGATGCGATGAACACCCTATACACTGACTTCGCGAAAGTGCACACGGTAAATACTGCAAACGAGACATACAGTCACAACCTTCGCGATTACTACATTAAAACCGCTTATAACGCGTGTTCCGCCGGGCAATTCAAGAACGACTTCGTCGACACGTGTGCATTGAAGAATTGTTTGCGACAGGGTGTCAGGTGTCTCGATTTTGAGGTCTACTCAGTTGATAACAAACCAGTCATTGCCACGTCTTCAGTAGACAACTACAGCGTGAAGGAAACGTACAATAGCATTGCATTTGCAGATGCTTTAGCCGTGATCAACGACTACGCGTTTTCTGGAGGCACATCTCCTAACCCAGGCGACCCAATCATTATACACCTTCGCATCATGAGCAAGAACGCGCCTATCTACAAGATGATGGCAGATGAACTAGAGACGGCGTTCCCAACACGCTTACTTGGACCGAAGTTCAGTTATGAAAACCAAGGCAAAAACTTTGGGCAGGTCCCACTCAAGGACTTGATGGGCAAGGTCGTTATTATAGCCGATAAGTCCGACGGTATTTTCGAAAGCACAGAGCTCGACGAATATGTGAACATCGCCAGTAACTCCGTGTTCATGCGCGCACTTAGATACTCAGATGGCGTCAAATACACACCAGACATGTCAGAACTCACTGAGTTCAACAAGAAGTGCATGTCCATATGCCTTCCTGACATATCTGCTGACGACACAAACCCATCCGCACCTCTAGCAATGAAATGTGGTTGTCAAATGGTCGCCATGTGCACGCAGAACTTCGATACCAATATGGAGTACTACGACATGTTCTTCGACCAAGCAGGAACTGCGTTCGTCCTTAAACCAGCAGAACTACGTTATATCCCTGTGACAGTCCCGGCACCTACTCCTCCTCCTGCGGCATACTCGTACAAGGATCGCTCGGTGTCGGCCGACTACTACAGCTTCACTATTTAACCAGCACGTATATTTTGTAGACCAATATATATACGTACTATGGCGTCATGTTCAGTCAAGAGATTATCGTTTGAAGAGAAAGAGCTCGCAATTGTCAGAGCAGCTGCTGATGAAGCAGAACAGAAGGCTGCTAAAGCGCTAATCCAAAACGATGATACGAAGCGAATAATTCGCATTGTGGAGGATTTCCTCCGTCGTCGTAAACTAGTATGCTATGGCGGCACAGCAATAAATAACATCCTTCCAGCTGAAGCTCAGTTCTATGACAAAGACGTTGAAATTCCGGACTACGACTTCTTCAGTGACCGTGCACTCGACGATGCGAAGAAGCTAGCCGATATCTACGCAGACAATGGTTACAGTGATGTCGAGGCCAAAGCAGGTGTACACCACGGCACATACAAGGTATACGTTAACTTCATTCCTGTTGCTGACATAACCTACTTGCCGTCCGAACTTTTTAAGGCCATAAGACGCGAGGCGCTCCGCGTGAATGGAATTCTCTATGCACCTCCTAACTACTTGCGTATGGCCATGTATCTTGAGCTCTCACGACCAGAAGGTGATGTTAGCAGATGGGAGAAAGTCTTGAAGCGACTCACGCTTCTCAATCGGCACTATCCAATGCGCAATCCTAAGTGCAACGAGATGGACTTCATGCGCAGCTTCGAAGGGTCTCAGGAGGACGCACAAGACATCTACACGATCGTCCGAGACTCAATGACTGATCAGGGTTTAGTTTTCTTCGGTGGCTATGCTAGTTCTATCTACAATAGGTATCTGCCGAAAAAGGACCAGAAGAAATTTCCATCCTCCGCGCCTGACTTCGATGCTCTGTCAGAAGACCCTGAGACAACAGCCATTATCGTGAAAGAGCGCCTACTTGATGCAGGGTTCAAACATACGAAGGTGTTCAAGAGACCTGGATTTGGAGAGATCATTGCACCACACTATGAGATCGAAGTTAATGGGGAAACGGTAGCGTTCATATACGAACCATTGGCGTGCCACAGCTACAACTCTATAAGACTTGGTGGCCGTACAGTGAAGGTAGCCACAATCGACACAATGATGAGTTTCTACCTAGCGTTCCTGTACGCCGACCGCGGTTATTACGACCATGATCGTATTCTCTGTATGGCGCAATACCTCTTCAGTGTTCAAGCAAAGAACAGATTACAGCAGAAAGGTGTTCTCAAGCGGTTCAGTATGAACTGCTATGGGAAACAAATGACACTTGAAGACATCAGGGCTGAGAAGACGAAAGCCTTCGAACGCCTCCGTGGGAAGCGTGGCTCAAAAGAGTACGAGGAGTACTTCCTCAGATACACTCCAGGAGAGAACAAGAAACGGAAGCCGGCGAAGTCAAGAAAGGCTAGTACCAAGGCGAAGCAGTCGAGGAAGACGAGAGTTAGACGTAAGTAACTAACGAGAAGCGTATTATTATAGCTAGGTATGTATATGAATAACTTGATATGCATACTAATATTAGTAGTAGTTCTCTCCATTGCACTTGACTCACTTCGCTCAGTTAGAGAGAACTTCGATACATACGGTAGTTGCGTAAGCCAAGGGTATCCTTTTGATTGGTGCCTTCGTGTTCCGGTAGACGTGTATGATACAGAATCGCTCTGTTGGTGTCCAGCCGGCCAGAAGATATATGAACGTTATGGTCGCTGTTACTGCCAAACTTATGCTGATAGCGTGTAGATTACGTCTCTGAATAAGTCCACTAGAGTCGATGTGACCAATCTAACAATAGGCTGCGAAACAAGTGCAGAAGGTGGACAGAACCTGGACGTGTACCTCACAAGTAGTATCACAGTTGTCCAAATCAGGAATACACCTCTATGTACTCCGTACTGAGCTATACCCCAGTTGCTTACCCAACTACACATTCGGCTCTTCCCCTCGACAAAGAACTGAGATGCATCTGCTGCACCTTGCATGACTCTATAGTGTGGGTTCACTTCATTACGGGTTACAACGACCTTCATAATCGTCCCATAGTCAACGAGATTGATGTACAAAGAATCTCTCTGACTGTCTTTGAACAAATGTGGCACAATGCCATCTATGGAAGTGTTATCAAGCGATGCGCTTCCGTTAATGAGCAACGGGATGAACGATGATCTGAATAACGAGTCGACCAGTGCCTCTTTGTCCGCGTACGTACTCGTAACGACGCTACTCAGTGCGTTAATATCTGTGTGTGTAAGAAATAACCTGTCATTTAGTGCAGAGGGCGACAGATCCCCAGGGAACGCTTTCTCAACAAGTTCGGTGATCATGTCGCGAAGGCCACGTAAACACCCATCTCTCTTCAGACAATCACGCATTGCCGAGAAGATCTCCTCAATATCTTGACCAATATCCGTGAAGTATGCTAACGCTAGCAGTCCACCAACGCTACAACCTGATACGCGCTCGATCTTCACTTTGTCCTGTTTCTCCAGCTCCTTGACTACTAGTATCGCGCCAAGCCCATACGCTCCGTTAAATGCGCCCCCACCGATAACTAAATCAATAGGGTCTGTCAACGGAAGTGGCACATTCTGAGCAACTGCTCGAACATAAGCCGCGAGAATTTCTGTCATCAACTATGGTACGCAGAGAGATAAAAGACAAGACTTCTAGCGAATCTAGGAGCTAAGCTGATCTACACACTTGCGCGCTGCATACACGATCGCACCGAAGATCAGACTGTTAACAAGGAATCCTGTCAAATTGAGGTTACCAGACTTCGCATAGCAAAATGGCATGCTATCGATGAACATCTTCCTGACAGCGGGGAGCTGGTAGACGAAGTAGAGAAGACCTATCAGTATTGGAAGACTGAGTTCACTGTAGATGTCGTCGAAGCTGTCTTGTCTTCGCTGCTTGTTTGCCTGTTCTCTTACGATTGCATCGCTAGTTTGATGCTCTGTGATGTAGTCGGACGGATGATCCGGTGCTGGTACGAAGTTCGCCGTTGTTTGGAGATCTTGCTGAATTCGCGTTTCATCAATAGGGACGTCTCTAGACCGCAGTTTAGTATGACCGCTTGCACTGGCACTCTGTAGTCCTTTTACGAACTCGTTAACATCCATCTCATCTGGCTTCTGCTGTGTAGCTGGCGGCCTAGTCTCTGCATCGCGCTGTTCCTGCAACGCCCTAGTAGGATCACCGACTACTTTGTTATCACTCTTTTCAGTCATCTGCATAGTCACATTGCCTCCTCCACCTCCCATCGGTAGGGAGTCTAGAGATGTAGTACCCAGACCTGAGTCACTCATAGTTTGATATAGACACCCATTCTATATCGAACGAATCAACGCGTATGTTCTTACTGAAACGTCACACGCTTTCCTTTATCAAGTTCACAGTTCTTCGTTACTGCGGTGAATTCGTGGCACGTCGCGCCATGCCTATAAGCCTGCCCATCAAGGTCTTTCACGCTCGGCGATTTGAACCTAATACAATCAGAACCTTTGCAAGCTTTCCTGAATAAACACGCGAGGCCCAGTCCTAAGACTACCGATATCAGCGCGCCACCATACTGACTGTGCAGTACCTTCTGCAAAGTCTTGATCATGTCTATAATCTGAAGAGATTATTACTCCTGTATAGGAATGAGCCTCCCTCCATCTGCTGGACACTCTACAAGTGTGCTTTCGAATGCGAAACACGTGCCAGCCTTGTCCTGATACTCGACCTCACCAACGTTATCTGGTGTTGGGTGAACGAGTACCACCTCACGTGGCTCGGTAGAGAGATACACGAATACGAGGCCGATCAGGAAACTGACGAATAGTATTGGCAGGCTAATGCTTTTCAAGAGCGATTTCATTAATATAGGCTTGGAATTATTTCGCGTTCGCAATGATGGTTGGCGTGTCGTCTGGGTCTTCAGGGACCTCAAGTTCTTGCGCAGTGTATGTGTTCTGTACCAGATGGTACACATCGTCTTCACAAGGCCCTGCTTCGCCAGTTCCACACTCGACAGCGTTATATGCATATTTCAGATTACGGAGACGGGTCACGAGCGGACATATATCACCGACATATAGTTCTACCATGTCAGTAATCAGCTGCTCTGTACCCTCCTCATCATATTGCTTCGCAAGCTCACGTAGACGTTCTTTGCTCGCGAAAAGCTGGTCTTCAACAACTTTAATCGCTGCGCTGTTGCGTTTGTTGTGCACGATGTTCTTGAATGCGTGCTCTGTCTCATCTAGATAGTTTTGTGCTGAGTTCAAATCTTCGCGTGCGTTGTTGAATGCGCCGAGCGCTTGGTCCTCGGTTGTGTACCCAAATAAGAGATCGAGCTTAGTTCTGATAACGTCTTTCCGAATATCACGTACATAGCCCGCTAATTCAGTATATAGTCCAGATAGACTCTCAACCCTTGGGACCTTGATCTCGATGTTCATAAGACAAGGATCGGACGCTCCACACCGTGCTTTAAGCACTCCCTTGTCTGTCGAGAACAAAGTACCACCTTGCTTTCCGCAATTCGCGCACTTAGTAACGAGCTGCGCCAAACGCTGGCGTTTCTGCTCTGGGCCTAGTGACTTATCACGCTTGATCTTCCTGCGCCTCATCTCGATATCACGTTCGTACTCTTGCTTCAATCTGTAGAAATCATCCATCGCAATCTCGATATCCCTGTTCATCTCGTATACAGTATCTAAATATTATTCCACCGCATGCTCTCGTTATGACATCTCTGCGTGCGTATGCCACACAGGCAGATCCGTGATCATCTCTCCACTAGCTTTCGATCGTGTTGCCGATAACTGCTGTAGTTTCGACACTATGTATTCTTGCTTCTCTCGATTTCTCTGTGCAAGTTCTGCAGGAGTAGGTTTTCCTCTGTATTTATACGTGAGGAATCCACCAACCACTACAACGAATACAGCCATCATGCTGATGTTGAAGATGACACTGAAGTTACGGTCTTTGAACCGTCGGCACTCACGCAGTGTCTGTGATAAGAAGTACTTCGTACCTGGTTCGGTTAATATCGGTCTTTCCATGTCTACTTATTGCAGCGATTTTATCGAATTATATTGTGCTCACTAAGTATAGTAATGGCCGCGGCTGCTAACCCAACATCAGCACTTCTATTATTTCTTGTCCTCACTGTTCTTTATATTGCCGGTGACTATCGGCAGTCGAGTAAACTGAACGGTGACAAGAAATCAGGTGCCACATACTTCATTATCTATGCCTTAGCCGTGATAATCGGGGAATACATCAGTAATCTGTCTCTGACAAGCCAGTTATGTGGCTCGAACCAATATGGCACTGCATTGACGGTAACAGTAATCCCTTGGGTGTTCATGTTCGGATCGATCGTTGGACTACTTACCGCGTTTCCTGGATGGCTAGCTCCCTTCTCGAATACGTTTGGCTATGCTGTTGCCCTCGCGGCTGGGCTAAACACTGTCTTAGTTGACATCCTCAAACCGAAGTTGTCTAGCAAGGGTGCGACTGTACCGAAAGAGCAAGAAGCGATGATGGAAGCGCTCGCACATATCTATTCGGACAGAAGTATGCTGATAAATGAAATAACGCAGAACAACTTCAGCACATTCTGGGAAGAAATGTCGGGTGTGATGCGTAAGGAAGCGGTCAATAACGCAGGTCTGAAGCAGTCCTTATTCTCACTGGTTGTTCTGAAAGACAGTGTTGCGAAGTTCGTATGGTACTTGCTGGCAGGAGTGCTTGTCATCTCTGTCGGGTACAACTACATCATCAATACTGGATGCACACAGTCTGCAGCAGACATGCAAAAGCGTCACGCCGAGTATGAGCAGCAGCTAGCCGAAGAGAATAATGCAAAGAGCAATGCCAGCAACCGTGTATACAGCACTACGGAGTAAACTAGACGACCACCTGACTGCACTCTTCAGCGCCTTCACCCATATTGAGACCCAGATAGTACATATGGTCACTAATGCTCGTGATGTGCCATTGGTAAGAGCATTTTGGGTCTTCATTCCCCTGGCACGCGACAACACTAACAGCATCGGTAGCCTCATAGTACTCTCCAGATATGTGCGTAAATCGTTCATGCATAGGACAGTGTGGAACGATGTCCTTATGGTGTGTGACTCTATTTCTCTTAGGAACAACTGTTGGGTAGAAATTAGCGAACGCGGTATTCCCCACACGAGGTGATCCATAGTTGAAGAGTTGTAGGTTTTTGACACCAGCAACTGAGAGATCGGCGGCTGTGAGTGTAGCAAGCGCGGCACCTAGTGAATGTCCCGTGACGAACACCCCAAAATCAGGATATATGGTTTGAAGCCTGAGGACTTCCTTCTCGACACCTGGTAGAACAGTCTGTTCCGCCGTATAGAACCCTTTATGTACTTCGCATCCATCACATAGTGGATACGTGGTAAGCACAGCATCCAGATCACTCAGCCAGTTATCAATTGACTCACTTCCTCTATATACAACTGTGATGGCCTCTTTGTTAGGCTGATACCCAATATATCCGTGTGTGTCATGTGCACCATCGAGTATCGTGTATGTCGGAACGAATCCGTCCAATGGTTCTTTGAGGATTCTAGTTAAGTAGCTATCTGGAGAACAGTACGCGGACTCCGAGTGGTAAAGCGTGAGGTTCCCATTCACCCAGTCGTAACCGATGACGGTCCTAATCGCAGAAAGCAGAAATGCGAGAAAAACGAGTCTCATTTTGTATAGACGCCGAAATTAACCAGAGGCGACGACTGATGAATACACGGCCAATAAAATATGATGGATAATTAGATGATCACGATTAGCAAGTATGTGGTATATGGCTTGATACTCGGTGCGCTAGCTTCTTTGATGCCCGGTGTTAGCGGTAAACAAGGCGAAGAGCCGAGACTGAAGATACTGGCGAATATGGTGCTCGTCAGGAACACCGGAGAATGCAATAACAAATGCGTCCATATCCACCACTGGATGTGGCTTGGGGCGTTGCTCCTGTTTACGTCATACGTATCGTGTAAGGACTCGTGGGTCACACAATTTCTACTTGGTGTATGGGCAAGTTCCGCAGTAAGCGAAATTCTAAGGTACTCAGATGCGCTACAAATACGTCAAAAGTGTTTCCCTGGGTGCGTAATAAGCCGTTAGAAATGAGGTAACATCATCGACAATGTGAGATGGTGTTACAGAAGCCGGCTTAATCCATCGTTTCTGTTGTTTTTGAGCTCACCAGGAATGCTCCTACGCCGGCGAATACAAGTCCTGCCTATTGCTTCGTGCTCAGCTGCTCGCCGAAGAAGTATCGCGAGCCGATGAGAACTGGAACAATAGCCAGAGAATACATCATTTGCTGACCGACCGACCCGCCTTGGTTAATAACGAGAGCATGCATAGGACTGATCATTATAGAGAAAAGCATCGTGACCGCAATTACCCACCAGCTGATGTGCTTGTCAAGGATAGCGGCTGCCTGCTTATCATCATCCTCCATACTAAATGGATCATCGTCCCAAGAACGCCGGAAACAATAACTAGCAATGTACCGTATCCGAACTGCGCTGACTCACTCTTCTTGATCTTCGGATCTACGAAGCTGAGCATGAACGAAAATGAACCATACAACGTTGCACCAAGAATGGAGAGCGGAACCCAAGACATCTTAGTCATGACGTATGTAGTATGCATAGACTTCTCCTGAGATCATCTAAAACTGGAGTTGAGGTGCAGCCACGTAATACATGACACCGAAATATGACGCGATCGCCACGATTATAGCCACAAGCCACGCCGGGGCGATTGTCTTTTTATGGTACCCAACGCCGAATTGTCTAAGAGATCCGTCTGCGTTGTACATGAATGCTGGCTTACTAACGATGATGATCGCATACACAATCGCAAATATTGCTGCCGCTATAGTTGTTATATGCTTACGTGCGAATGCGCGATTCATAATACTATACGTTATCGATACAAAAATATCTTCACGATCACGCAGCCGTAGTATCAAGCTTACAAGCACCACCAATCGCTTTCAGAACCGCTTCCTTATCGCGTTCACTAATATCTGATGAGCTAGTTCCTGCAATTTTGACGTACATATCACGCAACTTCTCGTTCTCCATCCATCTTGGGTACTCTCTCTCAAACTCTTTCAACCAGTTCCTTTGTATGCCGAACGCGGCAGCAGCTAATAGGCGCTCACCAGTGTTACGTTGCCAACCTGTGGCATCGTCCTTGATGTACCACTCGCTCGACGCTTTGCAATGCACCGGTCTATCTCTTAATGAGAGAGGTTGCAGATTCTTAATAACAGTATTGGTCAATGCAGACGCTGTATCCCTCTGTAGATCATCCAACGCGATAGATAAGCTATCTGCAAACCGTTGTATGGACATTGCATTACCACAGTTCTCGTTGAGGAAGACGTTGATGTTGAAGAAGTTGTTGTTTGTGCTGTTGTTGGTGTTATTACCTATGATCAGATTGCAAGATCGAGTGTTCTCGATGAGTGTCTTATTGATATCAGTCGCGTCCTGCAATGCCTGTGTCGCACTTGCGAGCAACGCAACTAGATCTCGATCGGTAGCTGTAGCGCTGGTTGCACTAGGCACTACGGTACATTTCTTACGATGTCGCCACATAGAGGTCCTGCTACCAAGCGTTCTACCGCAGGTATCACAATGCATTTCGCATTCGCTAGATTCTGATTTTATCTGTCCTTTTTGATCCGTGTTACTATCATCTTGCTCACAAAGCATCTTATGCCTCTTCGTGTTGCAGTGGCGATACCAGTCACAGGGCCTGTCTGTCTTGTATGGACATTTGCTGCACTCGAACCTACAACAACCTACATCGCCATCGTTTTGCGTGCGCATTTTAATCCTACTTGTTATGTAGCTCTAAATTATTTAAACGTGTGCAAACGCGTCAATTTGTTTCAAAACGTTTCATTTTGTTTCAAATGTAGGCATTTGGCGTGCGCATTTCTTGCCTACAGTCAAGGAGGGACTTTTGGCGACAGCGTGCGAAAATTTAGATTTTTGTTTCATTTTGTTTCACCTCCTTTGGCCATCAGATGGCCGTTCTCAGGGGTCTGTTAGGGCCGAAAATCCGCCTACATGAACTGCCTACATCACTTTTGAACAACTCAAAAAGTAGTACCTAGGTTGTCTAAACAAATGTAAAAATTTTACGTGTTTTGAAAGTCATTTTCCTGGGGGGTAAAATCTGGGGTCTTCGGCCAAAAATCCTGAGAGACTTTCAAACTACGTATATTTTTTACATTTGTTTAGACGCCTCCATAAGCATTTATAGTGTTTCCAAATATGCACTTCCATAGTTGTAGGTATGTCGTAATCGGTCATTTATGAAGGGGACATAGTTCCATCATGCGTTTACGAAGTCCACTAGACAGTTGTAGAGGTTGTCCATATTTTACCGATGTAGGTAACTTATGGAAATTAGTATCCGTCGTTGTCGTCTACTTCACCGTAGTCGTCATTGTCCTCACCCATTTCGATAGCGTACTCTTCTGCATCGATCTCTGCCGCAACCTGATCGGCGGCTTCGCGATCGTGCACGAATACATCTAGCAAGCCTTCGGTTACACCGTCAACTCTGCCTAAGCGTCGCTCGAGAATGGCGCGTTGTTCGTTCTCTTCACGCTCTCTATCGTAGGTGTCCTCGTCGTAGATCCGGAAGCCTTTCTGTTGACCGATGCCCCATCTATCGCCAAGCTTGTGTTGTTTGAATCGCTTCTCTATGTCTCTCTGCTCGTCGGTGATGTTCGTTAGGTAGTCGACGATTGCATCCTTCTCCTTCTCTTTTGCCCTAGTCATCTTCTCTGATAGCGACGCGTAGTCATAATCTACTGCAGACTTCTCCTTGCAGAGCATCGTTGAGAACGCTACGCATACGTCAGCCAGCTTCTCAGACAACTCTTTCTGTTGGCCAGTCATAATCGCTATAGTTGGCTCTTCAGCTTCACCAACCGCGACGTCGACAACTTGTAGCTGGGCAGCTACCATTGGTGGAGCAACTCTGACAGGTTCATTTCTTAGTAGTGAGTCACGCACAGACAATCTAGTCAATTCAACCAGGAGAGAGAGGAAGTAGAACGAAAACAGTGATGTCACCATAGTGGAGTCGAAGACAGAGTCTACTTCGGAACCTGCACTGTGTGTCGGCGCAAGGTACATAGTGTCCCAGGCGAGGAGCATCGTATCGATCTGTTCGCGCTGGTAGGTATCCAACGCGAGTGTCAGTCCGGCATCCCCATAGAATTGTTTGAGTGGTGCATAGTGCTCGGAGATGAAAGCTGAAATGTCGTTGTTATGGCGGTCTGACAGCTTCCAATGCTTTGGTACTTTCACGTCGCTGTAACTAACTTTGTTCATTACGATGTTCGGGAATACCCGCACGAGACACTGAAGAGCATTCTTCATGAACTCAGTACATCTGAACGCAGCAAGTGGGTTACCTTCATTTGGAGATGGGAACACAGGGAGGGCCGAGATGCACTCACGGAACTTCTGCTTGCTTGGCACATCAACTCTAGCGTTCCTGTTCACAAAGTCGCCTAGCTGAATGACCATCTGTTTGTTGGCCGCACTAAGGTAGTTCTTGAGTTCTCTCACGTCACCGCTGTCTTTCTTTCCGTCAGCGACACCGAATCTGTCTAGTACACCCAACATCTTCTGTCTGAAGACTTGTGGCAGCGCATTGTGTTCCATATCCTCCATCGCACCTAACCGTTCACGCAGCTTCTGGATATTGCTGAAGATAGCACGCCGGTAGTCCACCGTCACAAGATTGTTCAAGTTGATGATTGACATAAGCTGCGCCAGGGAGTCATTGTCGAAGTTGCGCCCGTCGCGTTTGAGGCTTCGAATCTTATCTTCAATGCTCGCGGAGATATCGAAGTCATCTGGTTTGGCCATACAGACTGCACGCAGCTCCTCGCTCACCGCGACGTCTGTGTTGTATTTGCAGTAGACGATGAAAGCCCGGTATATTGTCTCCTCACTGAACTCAGCTGGAATCGGCGGATACGACACGCGAGTATCCTCTGGGTCGAAGAGAATTGGCGCACGTCCAAGCGAACCGATATCGTCGAGAGCTGCTCGTAGCTCACGTACGACATTGTTCGTACGCTCAATCGCAGGCGCATTGGTGGCGAAATACTCATATGTATCTGGGGAACCATCGTTGCAGCAAGCGTTTTCAAGGAAAGGTTCTCCGGCCGCATTCGATAACACAGCCTTCTTGTCGGTGACGTTCTTTCTGACAACCTTCTCAACCTCCTCTTCTACCGACAGTGCGAGATATATGATCTTTGATCTCAGTGCGTTAATCATCTCATCTTGCACCTTCCTTCCAGATCGAAGTGCGTCTGTGAACGATTTCTGCCACTCAGCAGTTGGAGGTGCAACAGCGCCAACTTTCACAGGTTTCAGTGGCGGTAGGAAGTTGATCCATTGCTTGATGGACACGTCATCCGGTATCTCATCACCATCACGTGTCGCATCGTATGCCTCTCTCTCGTGCATACGGGTCCGCACAGCCTCAGTTGGCATAATGAATTTGTCTATGAACTGCGTGATCTGTGTTGTTATCTTGGAAATTGGTGTCTTCGCAATAGCCGCCCACGGCTGCACTGATGGGCTGGATATGCCTTTCGCCACGCATACTAGGTATTCAAGTGCGCTCTTATCCGCTGTACCACCACATGGGTAGCCAGTGAATGAACGCACACATCCAGGGTACGTCTTGCGGGTCCTGATTGCAGGCACACTAGTTTGAATTGCAACAAGGAAGAAACCGAGCGCATACAGCAACAGTGTTCGATTGTATGTATTCTCATATGGGTCAAACTTCTTCTTCGATCCAGCTGCTGCTGCTGCTGCCACTGCTGCGTTGTAGTCTGCTTCAGACGACATCGTCTTGGCAAGCAGTTTCGTTGTCTCCCCAACTACGAAGTCTTGTATTGGAGCAGAGTCAATACCCATAAACTTAGCAGTCGCGTTCACAACTCTGAAAACAGCTTGTGCTTCTTTACTCTCGTATGGATCTGGTTCTGCATCAGGTGCTTGTGCTAGGGCAGTGCCCAGGTCGGCTTCCAAGACATCTCTGGTTTTCATAATGAAGCCTTCGGCCGTAAACCCTTCATCAGTGCTGAAGTCGATGCGCGTGATGACCCATCTGCTATGTCTATCGACAATAGACTCACCGTCACCGCTCTCATCGCCTTGCTCGGCTACGATTAGCTGTAGTGTGCGGAAGTAGTCGTCGCCTTTCACGAACGCGTCGGCTAACTTCGCGACGAACGTTGGAAGAAGTTTCACACCACTAGCCAGACAGTAAAGCCACCATATGTCCTCGTCTGGTCCTGCAGGACGCGTATAGTATGCCACGAAGCGACTGATGTCTGTTTGGCGTTTGACGAAGTCACCTTGCCCCAGGATGAGATCCAGCAATGGCTGCTGTGGAGATTTCTCGACGACCACCTCGCTAGCTGTTAATCCAAGTTTATGCTTCATATCGTCGTATTTCAGCAGCTGTCGGTCGCGCATCTGAATGAGCGATGGAAGCCTTGTACGTGCATTGTCAAGTTCTCGCTCGAGCATCTTACCAATCTCGATTGCGTTCTGCTGTAGGTTCTTCGTGAACTCGTCGAGCATCTCAGTCCGAGTGTCCGAGTTTAACTCGGCCGCCGCTTCTGGGAATGAATCGCAACCATCTGTGATCGAAATGCAGTTCTGCTTGAGATTGCAGAACATTCTGGCTTCATCGCCGGCTTCGGCACCAACACTTTCATCGCGCACCCATGTGTTGTCGCGCCGCTTGAAGTATACTCGCTTCTCTCCTTCTCCAGGGGTCCACAGGCCAGGTTCCTCGAATATTACTACTGCGTAGTGGTCATCCTTCACAGGCCTTGCTCCAAGTATCATAGCTTCCGCTTCGTCAAAAGCTGCAGCATCACTCATACCAGTGCTCTCTTTCACCTTCTCGGCAACAATTCTGATCTTCTCTCCTTGGTCCTGGACCCCGGCTATGTCAGCTGCGTATTCTTCTATGATGTCGTAGTAGGTGTTGTCATACATCCTGTCGAATGTAATTTGTCGCCCATTGTCCTCTTCAAGTTCGTCCATTGCAAGATATCGCTTTGCCAATACCTTAGTCGAGCATTCAGACTGCCGCTCTGGAGAGACATCTTTCTGGTTGGCGGACACCCACGCCTCTGTATCCTCGAGTTCCTGCATTCCATTAGCCGACATCAGAGTCGCGCCCATCGCACCAAAAACGTCGTTGAAGAATCGGCCATAGTCGATATTATTCACTAATGCTAGGAACTCGTTATTGGAGTATCCGCCGATCGGAAGTCGTTCGAGATCATACGACTGAATGATGTTATTGGACGCAGCCGGATCACGCGGTACTCTCAACAGCTCCGGACCACGAGGCTTCGCACCATTTCCTTGTGTGATAAGTGATTCATATGCACGTTTAGCTACGACGTAGGAGCTTTTGAAGTCTCGTATTTTCTCGGTTATGAACTCTGTCATTTCGAGATACTGCATGAATGACAAGTCGCGTTGGTAGATTAGGAATGGCTGAAGGCTGTCGAGCACTGCTTGCAGCGACAGCTTCCCTTTGATATCATCCTTCACCAAATCGAACAAGATCCTTGTTTTGGGGACGATGGAGTCAAGATACTCCTTGTATGGAATGTTTGATCCATCTGGAGCTTGGAAACTCGTAATAGAACGAAGGTATGTGTTCCTGTCGAACTCGATCTTCTCTCCAGGAAGCACTTGACGTCTAGATACAGAGGTGAGTTTGTTCAACATACGCCAGTAAGAGAGTGAGAACCTCGCAAGATCGCACCTCCGTAGTATATCGGTTGCAGGCAGGTCGACCTGCGAATATGTGACTGCAGGGCGTTGAAGAGTTAGAAACGACTCGACTGCGATTTCGTCTGGCTTAGTGATCTCTTTGACTTTGACAACAACCCCACCACCCTTGATGCGCTGTGTCATCAGCGTGTTCTGACCAAGGTTGTACCGCTGCACAAGGAAGCGTTTGCGCTTGAGCTCGCCACTCGATACAACGAAGCTCTGGAACTCTCCGAGGGTATCTACTAGCGCAGTGATGTTCGTAGCGACGTGCTGGGCGTTTATCACATTCTCACCTTGTTCAGAGATGAACGGAGTCCAGAACTCGCTCATCTGCTTCACCATATAGTCATACCCACGTGTACCGCTCTTGAAAGCGCCAAGGACTTCACTTTCTGCGGTTCTAACAGCGGCAAGAGTCTCAGCTTCGACAGTAGGCTCATCTTCGGCACCGTTTGCGACGTCGTACACCTTTTTGCGGCTCCTCACCACAGGCAGGATCCAGTGTAGTCTCTGATTGAGTCTCTCCAAACGTTCAACAAGTGGCTTGAAGTCAGCGCCTTGTTTTTCTGGTTTCTCAGCATTACCTCTGTCATCGAACTCGGAGAACTCGGCACGAAGCTGTTTGAACCTCTCGATCATTCGATGGATATTGTTGAGCACAAGTTCGGTGCGCTGTGCGTTTGGGACGTCAGAGAGAAGTTCGTTGAGGAGATCGGTTGTCTGTTTGTCGATGCCGTACCTGCGTTCTTCCTGCGGCACCTGCACCATATGCCGTACTACGCCAAGCTCGCGTCCAAACTGAAGCTGATCTGCGTCGAACAAGATCTCTTTCACTCTCTCCTTGAACACCGGAGTGGCCTCAGCTGGTGCGGTAAGATCGACAGGCTCAACATCTACAGGAGAATCCACATCAATATCAAGATCTACATCAACAACCACTTTGTCGGCTGCCGCAGGCTCAGGTGGGCCGAGTGCATCAGGTCTTGATCGTGCCACAATCTTCTCGATGGGCAGATCATCAGGGATGCCTTTGTATGCGAAGTCGATGTATATCACGTCTCCTTCGACAAGTTTAACTTCGATCTGGTCTTCTTCAAGTGCTGTTATCTCTCCAGTCATAATGGTTGGAAGGTCTCCAGCGAAATGGATATTGATCCACTCGCCGGTTACAAGACCGTTTTGTCGCGCGTAACCAGGATTCTCAGCACGACTTAAGATCGATATCCCGGTAATAGCCTCGTTAGAGAGAGACCCATCTGGCGAGAGTGTGAGAGTAACTTCTCCATCGGCGCCGCGAAGTAGAATGCGCTGTTTGTCTATGTACGAAATTAGGAATTGTTTCCCATCGACGTCAGGGTCAGATGTTGCAAGGATTTGGATGATGTCACCTAGTTGCAGGTTGATGGTTTCAGCTTGTGGCTCCTGGTCCATTGCTTTACTTATAGAGCAGATATTTATCTTTCTTCGTGTCGAAATACAATATGCAAACGGGTTAAAGACGCTAGCGCTCTAAGCCTAAGACGAACTATGGAAACAAAACCTAGCGCGTGCAGATACGACCTTAACACACTGGGCGGGGATGACCTGACGGCTCTGGTGTCCTTGCCACAAGATTCGACACCAGAGGAGAAAGCCATAATCGATGCACTACTATCAAAGCACGGCCTGACACAAAAACGTTGGGTAGATGATGGCCGTACTTACAACATCATCAGAATGAACAAAGAAAAGATACAACCAGACGATTATGCAGACGTTGGCAAATTCCGCTCGGTCATCTATCGCGACGGCATATTGAGGTGTGTATCTCCTCCGAAGTCGATTCCGTACAACAATGCGATGGGGATGAACCAGTTTGCCAGCGGCGCGCGGGCAACGGAGTTCGTCGAGGGCACGATGATCAACTTGTTCTGGGATGATGGGGCGTGGCGGATCTCAACACGTTCATCAGTTGGAGGTCGCGTTGGGTTCTTCACAACTGGAACAACTCGGCGTCCGGACTATGAGAACACGTTCAGGTGGATGTTTCTGGACGCAATTAATCAACTCGAGGATGAGCACCAAGACAGTAAGAAGTTCTTCGATATGATGGACGTCGTGCCCCACGACGTGTGTGTATCGTGTGTGCTACAGCATCCAAATAATAGGATTGTAGTGCCTTTTTCGAAGCCAGCCATCTACGTCGTTGCTGCCTACCACATGACAAACGTGTCAGCTGAGCCAGTTGACATTTACACGAACGAGTTCTCGTCGATGCTCCCTGATTGGGTTCAGTACCCGACTGTGTACAACTACGACAGTTTCAGTGAGCTTGTGAGCCATTATGCAGGCCCAGACACTGACTACAAGACACTCGGTGTGATGATTACTTGCGCGGATGGCTACTTACGTACGAAGGTCCGTAACCAGGCATACGAAACCGTAAGGCATCTCCGCGGCAACCAGCCGAAGCTCCAATATAGGTATCTAGTGTTGCGCAAGGAGCGGAAGGTAGGCGACTACCTTCGGTACTACCCTGAGCACAAAACGTTGTTCGCGAAATACCGACGCGACGTCCATTCTTTCACTGAGCGTCTGCACTCGAACTACGTCGCTTGCTACGTACGCAAGGAGAAGCCGTTGAAGAACTACCCAGATGAGTTCCGCACCAATATGTTCAAGCTTCATGAGCACTACATCGGTACTCTGAGGGAGGAGCATCGAGTCGTCAACAAAGCAGTCGTGGTTGAATATGTCAACACAATGGAACCATCAATCCTTATGCACGCGATCAACTTCCATGCAAACAAGGCCAGACGCGAAGCAGCTGCGATGCAACAGGCCGATGGGCAATGTGAGACAATGGAGACTGACTAAACACAAAAACACGAAAGAATTCACGCTAAAAAGAATTATTTCGTGTGTACTGTATTCGGATACTTACCTACTCAGAGCGTTTGAAGTCATCTGCGATCTGATTGAAGACGACCGATAGCGCTACAGCAGCATCGGACAACAGACCAACCAGCGTTGCGTGATCCGTTGGAGACACGAAACCAACTCGTATGGTGCTGACATCGATATGTGGGTGTGGCTTTCGAAAGCCGCAGAAGTTGAGTGCGTGCGTGGATTTCCCAGATGGGTCGTAGTGCTTGCTGTACAGAACATACTCGATTGCCTTGCCGAGAGTGTAGTCTTCGCATTCCAACGTGATGTCGTACGAGTTCGGAATCGTTGTTTCTGATGGTTTGATCAGCTCTGGCGTCTCGGATATGACACTCTTGAACTTCGCTAGCTTGGCGAGCATTACGTGAGCGGCACGGTAGAC
>Ga0222714_10001667_pt1 | contig 24839 bp, 37 predicted proteins | sample C33_3DmetaG_FD_165048 | JGI IMG/M metagenome (GOLD analysis project Ga0222714, IMG submission 165048) | Estuarine water microbial communities from San Francisco Bay, California, United States - C33_3D | ecosystem: Environmental > Aquatic > Marine > Unclassified | place: USA: California...
TTTGGGGCTGGGTCTGGGTCTGGGTCTAGGTCTTGGTATTGGTCTGGGTCTAAGTCTTGGTATTGGTCTTAGTCTGGGTCTAGGTCTGGGTCTGAGTCTGAGTAAGGAGAATACGTATGAAAGATAAGCATATAAAAGCCTTCATGAATACAGCCTACAACTTTGCCGTGTGTTCTACTGCCACTAGGTTAAAGGTAGGCTGTATCATTGTAAAGGATAATCGTATCATTAGTATAGGATACAATGGTACACCGTCAGGTTGGGACAATGAGTGTGAACACATGTCTCTATGGATGAATGGCAAGCTGATGCCGGAACCTGTCTATGTAACCAAGCCAGAGGTTCTACACGCCGAAACTAATGCTATTGCCAAGCTGGCAAGGACTGGTGGGGGTGGCGAAGGGGCAACACTCTTTGTCACCCACAGCCCCTGCCTTGACTGTTCCAAATTGATTTTTCAATCTGGAATAAATAGTGTATACTATGGTGGGAAATACAGGTCATCAGAAGGCTTGGAGTTTCTGGCAAAATGTAACGTCCCGTGTACACTAGTACCGGGATACTTTTAACTATAGCGATTGCTAAATCGCAATCATATCTAGGAGTTAGTATGCAATGACACAAGGGTATTGGGGTTATCACCTGATGCTGGATTGCTCCATGTGCGACAGGGGCAAGATTACAGACAGGGCGAATGTCGATGCATTTGCAAGGGAACTTGTAAAGCGTATTGACATGAAAGCCTATGGTGATCCACAGATTGTAAAGTTTGGAACAGGAAACAAGGCCGGGTTTACTCTGGTTCAGTTAATTGAAACAAGTAATATCTGTGGACATTTCTGTGACGATAGTGGTGACGTTTACTTTGACGTATTTTCTTGCAAGCCTTTTGAAGTAGAGGTTGTTAAAGATACAGTCAAAGAATACTTTGCTCCTGCCGCAATTAAAGCCAAATTTGTATTTCGTAATGCATAATAAATCAAGGGAGGATTACGTCTATGGCTAGGGATTACAAGAAGGAATATGACACCTATCATTCTTCTTCAGAGCAAAAAAAGAACCGGGCAAAACGTAATGCTGCCCGTAAAGAGATGGCTAAGGCTGGTCGTGTTGCCAAGGGTGATGGCATGGAGGTTGACCACAAACTAGCTATTAAGAATGGCGGTGGTAACTCTAAAGAAAATCTTCGCGTTGTAGATAAAAAGAAAAATCGTGGATGGCGCAAAGGTAAAACTGGGTACACGCCATGACAAAGATAGTGTTGGTAGAATGGTATGATGCACAATCAGGATCTTCTGAATGGAAGGAAATGAAAGAGGTTGTATCACTAAAGCCAGCACTAGGTAAGACTGTTGGATATCTTGTCAGCGAAGGAAAAGTTGACAAGATGCCTTACATAGTGGTATGTCCTCATATTGTAGGGATTGGTGATAAAGCTGTCGATGGTGACGGCGAACTAGCCATTCCAAAAGCATGGATTAAGAAAATAACTGTTCTACTTGACGATAAGGATGTCAAAGATGAATATCTTCTATTTTTTTAAGTATAATAAGCAGATAGAAACAGCCTTTTAATGATTTCGGAATGAAAAATGACACAACAAAAAACGAAAGCACCTCGCAATCGAACATTAACGATTTTAGATTCAGAAAAAGATAATTTGGTCAAACGAATTGTTTCAAAAAATCAGTTAAGTTCTATTGATAACTTTCAAAATAAAATTGTGAATTGTAATTACAAAGACGCAATATCCAAAATTACGGACAGTAGCATCAATCTTCTTATCTTAGACCCGCCGTATAATTTGAATAAAAAGTTCAATTCGTTGAGTTTTTCTAAAACTTCTATAGGCCAATACACGTCTTATTTAGAGGATATTCTCTCTACATTTCTTCCTAAACTCAAAGTGGATGCATCTGTTTACATTTGCGGCGATTGGTACAGTTCCATATCAATTTATGAGGCGGCTTCAAAATTTTTCAAAATCAGAAATCGAATTACGTGGGAACGAGAAAAAGGTAGAGGGGCAAAAACTAATTGGAAAAATTGTAGCGAAGACATTTGGTTTTGTACCGTAGGTGATGAATACATTTTCAATGTGGACTATGTAAAACTAAGACGTTCCGTTATCGCACCATATAAAGAAGATGGAAAACCAAAAGATTGGATGGATTCTGATAACGGAAAGTTCAGAGACACAGCACCTTCAAACTTAATGTCTGACATAACAATACCTTTTTGGTCTATGCTAGAAAATACCGATCATCCCACACAAAAAAGTGAAAAATTGATTGCCAAATTAATTTTAGCAAGTTCGAATGAAGAAGATTTAGTGTGTGATCCGTTTTTAGGTAGTGGCACCACAGCAGTCGTTTCTAAGAAATTGAAACGCAACTTTTTAGCATTTGAGCAAGAAAATGAATATTGTTTGTGGTCCCAAAAGAGACTTAACCAAGCCGATGAGGATATGACAATACAAGGATATAGTGACAATGTTTTTTGGGAAAGAAACACATTGTCACTTCAGAAAAAGCGTCAAAAAACAAGAGAAGTCACTAAAGAATACCAAAAATCATTAAATGTCTAAAAGTTGGCGTAGATAATTTTTGGCATTAAGCATGGATTAATAAAATAACTGTTCTACTTGACGATAAGGATGTCAAAGATGAATATCTTCTATCTAGCAAAAGACGCTAAAGTTTGTGCAGCTTATCACAACGATAAGCATGTAGTAAAGATGATTCTTGAATCTGCACAGCTTTTGTCTACAGCCCATCATATCATTGATGGTGAGCCGTCTATTGACTGTTACAAGGCAACCCATAAAAACCATCCAAGTGCTATTTGGGCTAGGGAATCAGGCCGTAACTACGAATGGCTTTGGTGCCTTACTAAAAATCTTTGTAAAGAATATACTCGACGTTACAATAAAGTTCATAAGGTTGAAGAGTCTGGACTTCTTAATCGTCTTGCCAATCGTCCTTATGAACTAAACCTTGGTGAGTTTACTGATCCTCCGCAGTGTATGCCGGATAAATACAAAGTTGAAGGAGATTCAGTACAGGCTTATCGTAACTATTACATTGGAGACAAGGCTGGATTTTCTAAATGGTATAAGAAAGAAGATATGAAACCTTCATGGTGGACAGAAGCTGCATAATGGAAAATCACGCACTTTTTCCAGTTCTTATAAGTAAATTTCAATACGATAAAAATGATGTAGTAAAAGATACTTTACTATGTCAAGAAAGTATTGATAAATACTTTAGGGATGGAATAACCTGTGAACCTATATGTAACAGTTTACACCATGAAGAAAAATTAACTGATTTATATAAGTTTGTAAGTAAATCTGTAAAAGAATATCTAGATGTATGTAATGTTAAAACAGAATTGTTTGATGTTATGGTACATAAATCTTGGTTAAATGTAGGAAAAGATAGTGGTAATCCAAGACACAATCACATGGATTCCCACATGTCTTTCGTATACTATGTGCACACTCCTTATAAAAATTCAATAAGATTTTTTGCTGACAAGAATGTGTATGAACCATATGATAACTTTTATACTAACTATGTAAAAGAAAATCAATGGAATGTATTTAATTCAAGATCATGGACATTCCCTCCAAATGACGGCGTATTATTTGTATTTCCCGCCGCGCTGTCACATGCGGTTGACGGTCCTATTGGTAATAAATTTGTTGTTAACTCTGTAAACGATCTGTTACAATGCCGCATAGCAATAGCTGGTGACGTTATGATCGTGGCTAAAGAAGTAATTAAAGAAACTTATCGGGTTGTGCAGCCCTATAACTTTTGGAGAAAATTCGATGAATAATGATCTTAAAAAATATCAAATTGAAAATATGGTTTTTCAAGCTAAACAAACAACTAAAGATGCTTTACTTTTTGTTAAAGTATTTGTAGCTTTAGGTATAGCTATTAGTTTAATTAGTCTGGTATTAAAATAATGTATACAGAAAAACCTAATGTAATATTTTTTAATGTGTACCGGAATTACGTTGAACCAACAAAAGACTTCAATAGGTTGGAACGTATTGAAAAGATTGAAGAACTTCGTCGTGTAAAAAACCGCTTGACAGTCATTGAAAACGAGGTTATAAATGAACTTGAGCAGTTACACAAGAGAACTTAAGAAGAAGAAAAAGGAAATGGTTAGAAGAAGTAAACTTAAGAAACTCTTAGAAGATACTTTAGAAGTTCTTTCAGATTTAAAACTTAATGGAAAACTTACTGTAGTAACTTATAAAGAAGTTTCTAAATTACATAATGATTTAGAATGTATGTATAAGAAAGTAAGAAAATCTACTAAGACAGATCATTCTACTATTATCTAATATCCTACAGAGGATTCTAAAATGTCTAAGAAGTATGATTTCAAAACTTATAGTGAAATTTCAGCTATGCTAAGAGATTATGTATTAGACGTTTCAGGAGAAACTCATATCGAAGATATTCCATTAGAAGAAATTAATGATTTCTTAAATGGTGTAGAAGTTTGGACAGAAGAAGAAGAACTATTTGAAGCTATTGCAGACCTAACACCAAATAGAAATAGAACTATGCACTAACAGGGAGAAGATAATGTTCAAAGTAATTTCACTTTGGTTTGTCTTTTTTGTTTGTTTTGTCTTTTTGAGTAAAGTTTCTAGTGGTAAAGAATATAATGTTAAACAAGTTGAGTGTCTAATTGAAGCAATTTACTTTGAAGCACGTTCAGAAAGCTTTGATGGACAACTTGCTGTAGCCAATGTAATTCTGAATAGGGTTAACAATGAAAAGTTTCCAAGAACGATTTGCGGGGTTGTACACTACGGCCATGTTAACAAGCGTGGTATTCCTGTACGTGGTCGTTGTGCTTTTAGTTACTGGTGTGATGGCAAACCTGAACATATGGTCAACACCACTGCGTACAGAAGTGCAGCAGAAGCTGCAACACTTGCCCTTGAAGGCTTTGTGATAAAGGGACTTGACAGAGCAACCTATTATCATGCAGATTACGTGAAGCCTGATTGGGCTGTTAAAAAAAAGTTTATCAGGAAACTTGGTACGCATCTCTTCTATAAGTGATATAAAATGAACCTTGACAAGACGACGAGTCTTCTGCTAAAGATTGCAGAGGACATTCCAGAGCCAGTCCGAAACTATCGGCTGGCTTCTGCTATTATCTATAAGAAACAAATTGTAGGTCTGGGAGTCAACAGATATAAAACTGATCCTTTTCAGTCTAAGTATATGAAGAATCCTTATAGTATTTTTGTTCATGCGGAAATCGCAGCAATTAAAAATGCTCTAAAGAGAATTAAAGTTCTTGACTTCAGACGTAGTTCACTGGTAGTAGTAAGGGTAAAGCGGAATGAGGGTAACACACAGTTCATACCAGCCCTATCCAAACCTTGTGTTGGATGTATGTCTTGTATATATGAGTTTGGTATCAGAGAGGTGTTTTTTATAAACTCAGATGGCTTTTTGGATAAATTATAAATAAAGTATAGAGGTATTAAATGAAAGTAGAGTTTGTAGATTCTATGGGTACAGATCTTACTGTCTGTAATTCAGCTAGGGTATCGTTTGATAAACAGGCTGAGTGGGATATTCTTGATGGGCAGAAAGTTTTAAAGTTCTGTGATAAGAAGCTGATTGAATATCTTGCGAACCATGACCACTTTACGCCGTTCACACATTGTGCTATTACTTTACGAGAGACTGTGCCAATCTTCGTAGCTAGGCAGAGGTTCAAACATACAGTAGGATTTAGTTATAATGAAGTATCTCGTCGGTATGTAGATACCACCCCAGACTTCTATAAACCAAAGCATTGGCGTAAACGTGCAGAGAACAAGAAGCAAGGCAGTAGCGAAGAGGTTGTTAAAGTAAAGGTTAAGGACTACGAAAATGCCGTCAAGACATGCATCAGCCTGTATGAAGACCTTTTAAGCCAAGGCGTGTGTCCAGAGCAAGCTAGAATGATCCTGCCACAGTCTATGTACACCAGTTACTACGTCACAGGTTCTTTGTTTGCTTTTGCCCGTGCCTATATGCTAAGGTCATCTCCTGACGCACAGGCTGAAATTAGAGAACTTGCGGAAGACTGGAATAAAATTATTAGTAAAATATTTCCGGTGTCTTGGAAAGCATTAAGAAAGAGGACTAAATAATGGCTGCTAAATCTTCAGGTTCCAGACTAAAATCTGGTGCCAAGAATCAAATCAATGCTCGACACATAACTACAAGCATTGGAAAGTCTAACAATTCCAAACCAAAGAATAAACACAGGCGTAGATCATGGAAGCCATACAGAGGACAGGGTTAATATTAGTCTTACTTTTATCTTCTTGTAGTTCTCCAGAGTTTGGTGTAAAAGTTGATAAAGAGGTTTTATCAAAACAACCAAGTAGCGGTATACAACCACAGATAAAATGGAAGTTCTAAATTATGCCAAAGAAACCTAACAAATCTGATGCTGAAGTTTACTGTTTAATTCAAGAAGCTTTTAAAAGATACTCTAGTGGTAAGTTAAGTTTTGAAAGACTTTCAAGATATGAGATGATTGAGTTAGGGTTTGACCCAAACGATCCACAAGATGTTTTAAAGTATGATAAGTTTATGAACGATCTTGCTGAAAACTTAGATAAAATGGAAGAGTATCTGAAGTGCTTCGATGAACCTACTGAACTTGAAAATGATGTTGAATTTGAAGCAGACTTTAATTTAGAAGAAGACGAAGAACAAAATGAGTAACCTCTGGGAAAAAGAAAAGAAAAGAATTTTTAGGGAACTTTATAAACAATATCTTGACGAGGGATATGATCATAAAGTAGCTAAGAAGCTGGCGCAGGAAGAAGCAACAGAGTTGTCTGAACTTGACGACAGGTTTGTGAAGAACATCTTCAATGCAGAATATGGTGACGACTAATGTATAAGATAATTCGTGAGACATCTTTTAATAAGGAGTGTGTAGAAAAGTGCTACACGCTTGAAGAACTTGACGAAGCATTACAGTCACATTTACTATTGATGGCGCATCTGGGATATTCTACACGTATCCATGAGAATGGTTTTGATGTTCTAAGCCAAGGAGATTTACCAATTGTGGTATCACACTTCAGGATCGAGGAAGATGGAAAAAAATGACAGCGTTGCAGTTAAGACCCACCAACCATGTGAGGACTGTGGTTCAAGTGATGCCTTGACAATTTATTCGGATAGGCATACACATTGTTTCAGTTGTGAGAGTACACGCTTTCCTAATAAACCATATGACTACGACGAGGATGACGATATGTCTACTGAAGACACTGTTGTTAACGTATCTAATTTCAATACTCAAAAGCCTGTTCCTCGCGGTTTCGTTGCCGCACTACCAGATCGTAAGATTTCTAAAGAAACCTGTGAAAAGTATGGTGTGCGTGTAGTACAGGATAAAGATGGTAAGATTGTAAGTCACCTGTATCCATACTTTGATCGTAACAATAATATTGTAGCTTATAAAGTTCGTGATGTAGCAAACAAAGAGTTTACTGCTGAACCTATGGGTAGCCTTGGTCGTGCCACACTCTTCGGTGAGAACATCTGTCAGCAGGGTGGTAAGTATGTGACCATCACAGAGGGTGAACTTGATGCGCTGGCGGCTTATGAGATGCTAGGCAGCAAGTGGCCTGTCGTATCTATTAAGGACGGCGCAGCATCAGGCTTCAAGAACTGTAAGAACAGCTATGCATTTCTAAACAGCTTTGAAAACATTGTTATCTGCTTTGATAACGATGATAAGGGTAAGGCTGCTGCACAGAAAGTTGCTGAACTGTTTGAACCTAACAAGTGCCGCATTGTTTACAAAGACCTAAAGGATGCGTCTGACTACCTTAAGGAAGGTCGGCGTGAGGACTACGTTAAGGCTTGGTGGGCTGCTAGGGTCTATACCCCCGCTGGTATTATCAACCTCAAGGATTATGGTCCTGAACTGTATGACGAGGGGCAGCAGCAGACCTGTCTATACCCCTTTGGTGGTCTTAATGAAAAGCTGTATGGTATTCGTACTGGCGAACTTGTTACAGTCACCGCCGGTACTGGCACAGGTAAGTCCTCAGTAATGCGTGAACTGATGCACCATGTTCTTAATAATACAAATGAGAACATTGGCGTTATCTCTCTTGAGGAGAATGTTCGTTCTACTATCTTCCATCTTATGTCAGTAGAAGCTAATGCTCGTCTGTACATCAGGGAAGTGCGTGAGAACTTTCCAATGAAAGATCTTGAACAGTGGCAGAAGGCTACTGTAGGAACTGGTAGGTTCTTTGCCTTCGATCATTTCGGTTCTCTCAAGACAGAAGAAATTCTTGCCCGTGTTCGTTACATGATCAAGGCTTTAGACTGTAAGTGGATTTTCCTTGACCATCTGTCAATCCTTGTGTCAGGTTTGGAAGGGATGGATGAACGTAGGAACATCGACATTCTTATGACGAAGCTTCGTAGCTTAGTTGAAGAAACAAACTGTGCGTTGCTTCTTGTCAGCCATCTGCGCCGTACTAGTTCAGATAATGGACATGAAGAAGGCAAGGAAGTATCTCTAGCGCATCTTCGCGGTAGTCAGTCTATCGCACAGCTTTCAGATACAGTCATTGCTCTTGAACGTGACCAGCAGTCAGACGATCCTAACATTGCAAACACTACAACAATCCGTGTACTAAAGAACCGTTATGCCGGTGAGACTGGTATCGCATGTCATCTGTTCTTCAATAAGGAAACAGGACGGTTGACAGAGGTAGCCAAGTTAGGCGATAATGGTGGCGAAGAATCAGATACCGTGGAGTTGTGAGATGCGGGTAGTACTGGACATTGAAACAGATGATCTTAATGCCACAGTAATTCATTGCATCGTAGCCAAGGATATAGATACAGGTAGTATCTACACCTTCAAGGGTAGTGAATGTTATACCGATTTCCCTGCATTCACAAAGAATGTAGAGAAGTACATCATGCACAATGGCATATCTTTTGATGCACCAGTACTGAAGCGTCTGACGGGCGTTGATATCAAGTTAAGTCAGATTATTGATACAATGATCTTGTCACAACTTTTAAATCCTATGCGTGAAGGTGGTCATTCTTTGGAAGCTTGGGGTAACACTCTGGGCTTTCCAAAGATTGACTTTCAAACCTTCACTCATCTTACAGATGATATGGTAAAGTACTGTATCAATGACGTACAGTTGACGCACAGGGTCTATGTGTCTATGCTCAAGGATCTAGAAACCATTTCAGAATCCTGTGTGGTGCTTGAGCATCAGATACGTGCCTTGGTGAATGAACAAGAGCGTAATGGTTTTACTCTTGACATTCAGAAGGCTATGATACTAATTAATAAACTTAAAGATAAGGCTACAGAAATTGAGAAAGAAGTTAAGTCAATCTTCTTCCCATTGCCAGTTCCTGTCAGAGAAGTTACGCCAAGATTCAAAAAGGATGGTACACTATCTACTGTTGGCCTTCGTCATTTTGACGATAGATCTGTTGTTGCTGGTCCTCATACTTCGATAGAGTTTCAAGAGTTTAATCTCCAGTCTAGACAACAGATCGTTAGGCATCTTCTTTACAGGGGTTGGAAACCTTCTAAGTTTACAGAGAAGGGTCATCCTATAGTAGATGAATCTGTACTAATGGAAGTAGATATTCCTGAAGCCAAGAAGATTGCAGAGTATCTGCTTCTTGAGAAACGAATTGCACAGGTTCAATCTTGGCTTGACCTTGTAGAACAGGACGGTAAAGTTCATGGTAAGGTTCTTACTCTACGTGCTATATCAGGACGTATGGCCCATCATTCGCCAAACATGGCACAGGTTCCTGCAAAGTATTCTCCGTATGGTAAGGAGTGTAGGGAATGCTGGACAGTTAGCAGCACTGATAATGTTCTTGTTGGTTGTGATGCTTCTTCGTTGGAGTTACGTGGGTTAGCCCATTACCTACAGGATAAGAACTTCACAAAGGAAGTTGTGGAAGGTGATATTCATACTTCCAATCAGAAAGCTGCTGGCCTTGAAACCCGTGACCAAGCAAAGACATTCATCTACGCCTTCATCTATGGTGCTGGTCCTGCAAAGATTGGTAAGATCGTAGGCGGTGACGCTGATAGGGGCAGAGAACTGATTGATACGTTCCTTTCAAACGTCCCTGCTCTTGCAACTTTCAGAAAAAAGGTTGACAGGATTGCTAAAACAGGTTATCTTCCCGGCTTGGATGGTAGAAAGCTTGTTGTTAGATCTGAACATGCAGCAGTCAATCTCCTCATTCAAGGTGCTGGTGCTGTTATCTGTAAGCAGTGGCTGGTTGAGATTCACAAACTAAAGACGAAGTACAACATTCCAGCAAAGCTTCTAGGTTCTATTCATGACGAGTATCAGTTTGAAGTACCCAAGAGTCAGGCTGAAGCATTTTGTAAGATAACAAAGCAAGCTATGAAGAATGTAGAAAAGCTTCTAAAGGTTCGTTGTCCACTTGACAGTGAATATCATATTGGCTATAATTGGTCGGAGACACACTAAAATGAAACAGCTAAGGCTTCCACTAGACTTAGCGGCATCTGACAACCATTGGCGTAACCTTCTTATTAGTCAACTAGAAGAACAACATGGTTACAGATCAACACTAGATCTTCCTTCTATTGCAGATGCTATTATAATGGAAGCTGAAGATAGGGAGGATGAAATTGACCAATCTTGAAAAGAATACTGTTGTTCAGTTAACAGACTTTGAACTTACTGTTGGTAAAGCTATTGGTGAACGTCGAAGTGGCTACAACAGATCAAAGAATGTTAAGAAGCAGAACGTAGACAAGAAACGTACTGGCGTCGAGATTGATATTCTTGGTGCACAGGGTGAACTAGCTTTCTACAAAATGATTGACAGGTTTCCAGTAGAACCTTTTATCACTGATCGTGTTATGTCTAAGAAAACTGGTAGTGATATTGGCGATGTTGTCATTGATGGTTTTACTGTAGACATTAAATCTACAGAGCATAAAACAGGAAGGCTTATTGCAAGAAAAGCCTTTGAAAGTAAGTGTATTGATATCTATTGTCTTATGACAAAGGAGACAGACAACTCGTTCTGTTTCAGAGGTTTCTTTCCAGCAAAAGAATTGCTGGTAGAAAGTAGGCTTGGCGTACTAGGAACATACGTCAACCGGCCTTGTTACATTGCAACACAGGAAGAACTTTATGACTTTTCTGAATGTGTTGAAAAAATTAGTATTGACAAGGCTTCGTAAGTAGTGTAGAGTACCAAAACTGAAAGAGCCACATTGTGTGGTTTTGAGAAAAGGAGAGTATGAGAATTATGGCTAAGAACAATGCAAAGCTTCAGACGAAGATCATCTCAGGTAAGGTTTTTTGGGCTTCAGTTATTGAGCCAAACACAACCTATGAGCCAGCTTGGCAAGTAGATATTTGCCTTACCCCTGCTACGAAGAAGATTGTAGAAGGCGATAGCCTTACCGTGAAGAACAAAGGTGATGACCGTGGTGACTTTATCACCCTGAAGCGTAAGGTACTGCGTCAGGATGGAACCAAGCGTCAAGCACCAGTTGTTAAGGATTCACAGAATAATCCTTGGAATGGTCAGCTTATTGGTAATGGTAGCGTATGTAACATTAAGTACACTCCGTATGAGTGGAACCGTAGTGGTAAGTCCGGTGTATCTGCTGACCTAACAGCCATTCAGGTTGTTGACTTTGTTGGCTATACCAAGGATGACTTTGAAGCTGTTGATGGCTACACCATTGATAGCGACAGGGAAGTTGTAAACCTGTAGTATGAGTAACACGGGGCTAGGACATTTGACTAGCGGCATGTAGTAGGTGAGGAGCGGGACTACTACAATTTTTGAAGTGGACATAGTATCAACATAACGAAGGACTGAAAATAAAATGATGTCAAATGAACAGCGTATCCTTAAAGCCCTACGTGCTAACCGTCGAGTTACACGTAAGACTGCAATTGAAAATGGTTGGGCAGAGAACCTGACTGCAACCATTTCGCGTCTTCGCAAGTTTGGCTTTGTTATCGAAGCCCTACGTGCTAAGACACCTGAAGGTGAAGCTTACACTCGCTACAAGCTTGTTTCTTCTCCCAAGAAGAATCCATTTGCCGCTGTAGCAGCCTAAGTTAACTTGACAGAGGTAACAGCTATGAAAACCATTGACACGCTGGTTGAGGATATCTATAGCCTCTTTGCCAGTGATACAAAAACAACAATAAAAGAAGAAGACCTGAAGGCCCTTGTTGATGGTATTTCACATGCTGTTACCTCTGCTCTTTCTGAACGTACAGAGAGGAATAATCTACGCCTCTCTATGATTGGGCATCCTAACCGTAAGGTTTGGTACAACATCAAAGGTGCACCTAAACGAAGCTTATCTGGTCCTACAATGATCAAGTTTCTTTATGGTGACATCATTGAACAGCTTCTTATCTTTCTTACTAGAACCGCTGGACACACTCTTGAAGATCCTCAGAAAGAGGTTGAGGTTGGTGGAGTAAAAGGCCATCACGATGCAATTGTTGATGGTGTTCTTGTTGATTTTAAAAGTGCTTCACCATACAGCTTTAAGAAGTTTAAAGAAGGCACTATTCTTAACGACGATCCATTTGGTTACATTGCACAGATTTCTGCTTATTCAAAAGCAAACAACAAACCAGATGCTGGCTTCGTTGCTATTGACAAGGTAAGTGGTGAGATTGTATTCTGTCCAATCCATGCTATGGAGATGATCAATCCTGACATACGTATTGAAGAACTTAAATCACTTTTGGAAGATGACAGTCCGCCTTCTAGATGCTATGATGCTGTTCCTGATGGGAAGTCTGGGAACCTTCGGCTTTCTGTTGGGTGCAGTTTTTGCGACTATCGTGATCACTGTTGGTCTGATGCTAATAACGGCGTGGGAATTAGGACGTTTATGTATTCAAACGGTCCACGGCACTTTGTACAGATAGTAAAAGAACCTGACGTACCAGAGGTTAAAGATGCCTAAGTTCAGATCAGGTTCTGAACAGCGTCTATATGATTTTCTAAAAAAGAATAAAGTTAAGCATCGTTACGAACCTCATAAAATAAAGTACCACGTTTCCCTTATTAGAAGTTATCTTCCAGACTTCTTGCTTCCAAACGGTATTGTCCTAGAAGTTAAGGGAAGATTCACAACTGCCGACAGGCAGAAGCATCTTTACATTAGGCAGAACCATCCATTGTTGGACATTCGGTTTGTCTTTGATAATCCTAAATCAAAATTGTATAAAGGTTCTAAGACTACTTATGCTGAGTGGTGTGAAAAACATAACTTTATATTCTGCTCTGCCAAGGACAAAGATATTTTACTAGAGTGGTGTAAAGAAAAAAGTGATTGACAGCAGGATCAACCTTGATATAGAAGAACTGTTAGAACAGGATGCTCCACCAGAGAAGATTCTGTTTCTATGTGTTATTCTACAAGCCTTACTTGATGCAACCAAACCATCTGGACCTTCAGAACCTGAAGAAGAGGTTATGGCACGTAGATCAGCACAGGCTTGGTTCCTTGCTTCAATAGGTGTAACATCAGAAGATTTCGTAGCCGTGTGTGATTTAGCTGGTATTGATCCTAAAAGAATGAGAACATTTGCTTTTAAGGTTATCAAATCCAAGGAGGTTAAATATGTTCGGAAGCGAATTAATACAGTCCTCTCTTTCAAATGATAAAGGTGATACAGTGGTAGAATACCCAAAGCAAAAAGATCCATTCCACAAGAATGAACTGGATCAAATGTTCACGTTTAATGAACCTGAACTTCTTGACGAAATTCGTAACTATATTGTATCAACTTACACACAGCATTATGCACAGGGTAAATATCAAGCATCTGACACAATCATTGATGCTGGGTATGGCGAAGGCTTTATCATGGGCAATATTCTTAAGTACTGGAAGCGTTACGGTAAAAAGGAAGGGCATAACAGGAATGACTTGCTTAAAATCATCCACTACGCTATAATGATGCTTTCACTTCACGATCAGTCAAACCAAACCCGTTAGAGGAGAATACATCACTATGTCTAACTACCTTCCTACAGACTATCAGAATTTCATTGCGTTATCACGTTATGCTCGTTGGTTGCCTGAACAAAACCGCCGAGAGAATTGGTCTGAAACGGTAAAAAGATATATTGATAATGTTGTTCGTCGTGTAATTCCTAATGAAGAAAAGACTATCAACAAGCTAGAAGAAATGATCCTCAATCTTGAAGTCATGCCTTCTATGCGTATGATGATGACGGCTGGCTCTGCCCTTGACCGGGACAATACCTGTGCCTACAACTGTTCCTATCTTCCTATTGACGATCCTAAAGCCTTTGACGAAGCCATGATGATCCTACTCTGTGGCACAGGTGTTGGGTATAGTGTCGAAGCTAAGTACACCAATAAGCTTCCTGAAATTCCAGAGAAGCTTTTCGATTCAGAAGATATTATTAAAGTTCATGACAGTAAGGAAGGTTGGGCTAAAGCTTTCCGTAAGCTTCTGGCTATGCTATACAGTGGTGAAGTTCCCAAGTGGGATGTATCAAAGGTTCGTCCTGCCGGTTCCCGCTTAAAGACTTTTGGTGGCCGTGCATCAGGACCAGAACCTCTTGTAGAACTATTCCAATTCTGTGTTGAAACATTCAAGAAGGCTGCTGGTAGAAAACTAAATACAATTGAATGTCACGATATTATGTGCAAGGTGGCGGATATCGTTGTGTCTGGTGGTGTTCGTCGGTCTGCAATGATCAGCCTGTCAGACCTACAGGACGACAAGATGCGCCATGCTAAGTCTGGCGAATGGTGGACTTACTCCCCACATCGTGCATTAGCTAATAACTCTGCAATCTATGAAGAGAAACCAGATACAGAAACATTCTTACGTGAATGGCTTTCACTTGTAGAAAGTAAATCTGGTGAACGTGGTATCTTCTCTCGTCAGGCTGCAACTAAACATGCAGCAAAGAATGGTCGGCGTGATGTTGATCATGAGTTTGGAACTAATCCATGTTCAGAGATTATTCTACGCCCGTACCAGTTCTGTAATCTAACTGAAGTTGTAGTCCGTTCTTCAGACACAGAAGCTACACTTAAGAATAAAGTTTGGGCTGCTGCTGTGCTAGGCACAATTCAGTCAACCTTTACTAACTTCCCCTATCTACGTAAAGTCTGGAAGCGTAATACAGAAGAAGAACGTCTACTTGGTGTTTCTCTTACAGGGATTATGGATGCACCTATCACCAATAAGCCTGATTCTAAGTTTCTTTCTGTTTTGCGTGACCACGCTGTAAAAACAAACAAGGATTGGTCAGAGAAGCTTGGCATTCCCCAGTCAACAGCCGTCACATGCTGCAAGCCATCTGGCACTGTCAGCCAGCTTACAGACGCAGCCAGCGGCATCCACGCAAGGCATAGCCAACATTACATTCGGACTGTACGTTGTGATATTAAAGATCCAATTACCAAGCTAATGCAAGATGCTGGTATTCCAAATGAGCCAGAAAAGTTTCATCCTGATCGTGTAGTTGTATTCTCTTTCCCAATGAAAGCCCCTCCCGATGCTATTACTCGTAACGACATGACGGCCATTGAGCAGCTTGATATGTGGAAGACCTATGCACTAAACTGGACAGAGCATAAGCCTTCTGTTACAATCTCTGTGCGGGACAACGAGTGGGTTTCTGTTGGTGCTTGGGTTTACGAGAACTTCGATATCTGCTCTGGTATTTCATTCCTGCCACACTCTGACCATATCTATGATCAGGCACCATATCAGGATTGCACAAAGGAACAGTACGAAGAACTTCTTGCAAAGATGCCAAAGCAAGTAGATTGGTCACAGATTTCAAAGTATGAAAGCCAAGACAACACAACTAGCAGTCAGCAGCTTGCTTGCACAGCCGGGGTATGTGAGGTAGTGGATCTGGTTCAATAATGATTTCTGACTTTCCGTACTATTCATTTACAGAGGAATTACCAGAAGAACTTTGTCATGGCCTTATTAAATTAGGCAACAGTTTAGAATTGGTTCGCGGTGGGCTGTTTGAAAGTGACGGCACAAAGTACGACTCAAGAATTAGAAACAATTCTATTTCTTGGATTAACTCATCTGATATTATCACCCTGCTGTACGTCTATATAAACAGGGCTAATATTGAGGCTGGTTGGAACTTTGATCTTGCCGACTTTCAAACCCCACAATTCTGTAAATATGAACAAGGTCAGTACTACAACTGGCACGTAGACATAGGAACAGAAGGGCCAGATGATCAATATGTAAGGAAGCTTACAGTTGTCGTTGCCTTAAATGAGAACTACACTGGTGGTGATTTTCAGGTAGAAAAAGCTAATGTACCCACCAGCACAGATAGATATAATACAGTTAAAGAACTTCATAAGACAGGGACTATAACTGTACTACCATCCTTCATGCACCACAGAGTAACCCCTGTTGAAAATGGTACTAGATATTCTTTGGTTGGATGGTTTACTGGACCTATGTTTAGATAGTACTTGACAAATATAAAATTATAATATATAATGGTAGATCCTATTAACAACTAGAAGAATATCCATGTTCCTAAAAAAGCCAACAATTTACATAGGTTACGACCCTACAGAAGAAATCTATTGCGAAGTACTTAAGAAGTCTATTGAGGCTAATACCAAAGATAGCTATAATATTGTACCTATTGTACAATCTGAGGTACGCAGGGCTGGCCTTTACTGGCGCAGCGGGGAACTAACAGAATCTGGTGTTGTAGATACTTTTGATCGTAAGCCCTTTTCCACAGAGTTTAGCTTTACACGTTTTCTAGCCCCTATGCTAAACCAGTATAGTGGGCTTGCTTTATTTATGGATTGTGATATGTATGTACGATCAGATATCACAGAAATCTTTGATACACATGGCTCCAATCGTAACGTAGCAATTAGCTGCGTAAAACACGACTATGCACCAGCAGAATCTACAAAGATGGGTGGTAAAGTTCAGACTGTGTATAACCGAAAGAACTGGTCTTCTTTTGTTTTGTGGAACTGTGACCATCCTAAAGTAAAAGAACTTACCACTGGTGACGTAAACACAAAGACCGGCTCATGGCTACATGGATTCTATTGGCTTGAATCAGAATTTATTGGTAATATCAAGCAAGAGTGGAACTGGCTTGATGGACATAGCGCAGAGAACATTGAACCTAAGAATGTTCACTTCACTACTGGTGGTCCTATCTATAAAGATTGGAAGCCTACCCGCGAAGTTGATGGTAAGTATGCTAAGGAGTGGAAGGACTTTTATTTAGATAAATTAAAGGTAAAGAAAAAGAAACATGATTAATTTTGTAACTTCATTTAGCCCAGATGGCTATAAAACCTATGCCAAGGATATGCTCCTCTCAGTTATTGAGAACTGGAAGGACGATCTTAAACTAACAGCATACTACCACGACTTTACGGAAGATCTAATTGCTGATCTACCAAAGTCTTCTCAGATTGAATATCGTAATTTGAACGATGTTCAAGATATGCTAGACTATCGTGATCGTATGAAGCTTTATGATGGCACGATGGGTGGTAAAACGCCTTACAATTGGCGTATGGATGCCATTAAGTGGTGCCATAAGGTCTATGCCATGACAGACTGTGCTTTTAAGCTTGGCGATGATATGGCAGATGCTGGCTGGCTAGTGTGGTTAGATGCAGATACAATTACAACAAAACCCCTGTCAGAAGAAAAGCTGCTAAAGATTTTTCCAGATAAAGCAGAACTTGTCTATCTTGGTCGAAAAGATGTTGACTACAGTGAGACTTCTTTCGTAGCTTTTAATATCAGTAGCGAATCACCTTACTGCCTACTTGGTGATCTTCGTGGCTGTTATGATATTGGTGAAGTTATTTCATATCGTGAGTGGCATGATGGCTTTATCTTTGATCGTCTACTAAAGATTTACATTGCTCATGGATTACGTGCACATAATCTAACTCCTAACGTAGACGGACTAGCCGCCTTTGCACAGTCAGAACTGTCTCAGTACATGACACACTTCAAAGGTAATCTCAAGAATGTACCAAAGGATGCTTTAAAGAATATACCAAAAGATAGAGTACCTATTGTTGTACGTCCAAAAGACTGTATGCCAAAAGACTATATTATCAATAATGTCAATCAAAACTTAAAGCTTATTAAAAATTGGGGTATTTCTAAATCGTGTAGGCCAAATCCAGAGCATGCAATCATTGTTTCTGCTGGCCCTTCTACAGACTTTCAAGAACTTAGGCGTGTTATAAAGCAAACAAATGGTGTTGTACTTAGTGTAAAGCATAGTTATCCTAAGCTTCTAAAAGAAAACATCCATCAGTGGGGTTGTATCATTCTTGATCCTCGTCCTATTGATGGTATATCAACACATGGTATTCTTCGTAAAGATCTGTTTGAGACAGTAGATTCAACTACTAACTTCTTTGTCGCCTCAATGACCGATCCTTCAGTTACTAAACATCTTATGGAACGAACCAAGAACATTCATGGCTGGCATGCATATTCAGATGCTGTTCGTGAAGCTACACAAAATCCAAAGATGTTTGAGATTTCCAGTGAAGCAAACATTCCAAAGGATACTACCTTTGTAACTGGTGGAACCTGTGCTGCAATGCGAGGCTTTGGTCTTATGCACATTCTAGGCTTCCGTAACTTTCATCTATTTGGCTTTGACTGTAATGTGACAGGGCTTACAGACGATCAGAAGAAGGAAAGGCTAGACGATAAACCAAAGTACATTCCTGTTGAAACTAATGGTGAGAAGTTCTGGACTACAGGAGAACTTCTAGCTATGGCACAGGATTGTGAACGACTGTTTAACAACAAGACTATTGATGCTAATATCAAGCTATATGGTTCTGGTACACTGGTTTCTGAAGTATTCAAAAACTCTTTCCATGCCAATCTACCTTACTTCCTAGACTACTTTGAGAGTAAATAATGGCTAAGAAACAATCTACACATGAGGGACTTTCTGAAAAGCATGAGAAGTTTGCTCAAGCTTATGTAGTCTATCGTAATGCTACGGAAGCTGCAAAGGTAGCTGGTTATTCAGCACGATCTGCAACCAATCAGGGTTGTCGGCTTGCTAATGATGCCCGTATCAAGGAACGTATTGAGGAACTAGAGAAAGAACTAGAAACCAAGATTAACGTCATTGAGGAGATTGAGCAGCAGTATGTTGCAGCCAAACAGAACAACCATACCAACACTGCTCTTAAAGCACTAGAACTTCTTGCTAAAGTAAATACCAAACAAGAAGAAGTAATCCCCTCCTCTATTCATGAACTAGAGGCTGATATTATTAAATATCTAGAAATTTTAGGTGAGGAAAGGGCAACAAGGATCTTTCTTCGTTGCTCTTGGTTTGCAGAAGAAGAAGAGGGGGATGCCGACAATCAAGCCGACAATCCCCCTCAAGATAGTGAAGAAGACCTAGAAACAGGTCTTTCCCCTTCTTCACTAGAAGATGTTAATTCTTCTGACCAGCAATAAGCTTATTCTTTTCTGCACTACCGGCGCTGCTACCAAAGTAGTAAGACACTACAGTACTTGCAGTACCTCCTAGCCAGCCAATTGCAATGTTGACAAAGGCCATATCAACCTTTAAAGTCTGTGGTAGGAATGTTACAAGGCCAATGTAACCAAAGAAAGAAGCAAGTGTAATAAAGCCTAGAATGGCTGGCATCTTGTCTTTAGTGGACATTTCCCTTAGACGAGCAGAAGCACGATCATCTGCTGCAATCTTCTCCAGATCAATATCTAAAGCCTTCATCTGCACTTTGAAGTCAGCTTCTACCTTCTTAATTGAAGCAAGCTGTTCTGGCGTTGCAGATGCTAAGGCTTTTTCCATTTCACCGGATGAACCATCTGACTTACCTAGTAGGGCTTCGCTAAGTGCCTTAGCAGCCATGCCACCAAAAGGTCCACCAATAGCTGTGCCTAGTGTTGGTGCTACAACACCAAGAATATCTTTTGCAACTTTACCTAGATCCATAGTTTAATAACTCCATATTGTTGGTCTTGGACTTGAGGAACTATTTGTCATTGTGTCTAGATGAATGAACCTCTTGTCGTGTGGTCCTTTTTGTGATACACCAATACCTGTAAAGCCTAGCTTTAGTGCTAGATCAATGACACGATATGCGTCACTTCCAGACACAAGAATATCTACGGCTTTACCATATGTATGTGGTGAATTAGATGCACCACCAACCTTCTCATTATGCTCTTTACTACGATATGCAGAAGATAGAAATATTGGTTTGTTAAAGGCTTCACGTAGCATAATTAGCTTTTCCATGAAGTCAGCATCCATGTCACACTGACCAGTACCTTTACACTTCAGTTCATCTTCTGTAAAATATTCCCAATTACTTTTTACCACTATCTAATACCCTATCCATAATTTTATCTAGCTTCATTTCCAGACGATCAAAGCGGTTCATAATCTTCTGAATATCTTTGTCTACGTCTACCTTAAGGGCATACTCCCGTGCCATCTCTTCTCTGGTAATAGAGATAAGTTTACGCACTTCGGCAATCTGTACGTTAACACCACGTACCCACCATACTGTGCCACCAGCAGCAACACTAAGCAATAGATTCCATAACATATTTACTTCTGGCACAGTTACCCTCCTATTTTAATATCTGGTGGTTCACCATATAGATCAGCCCCACGGTAATAATTTTCTATTTCATTAAATAAACCACGTAGTTTTTGTAATTCATCTGCATTAAAACCACCCACTTTATTTTCCATACTTTTTCTGATATCTGTCCAATAGTTACCTTCAGAAGATAATCTTTGTGGTGTAAAACTTCTCCTTACTATACCATTTATAACATTTTGTGATGGAGCAACACCAGATAAATCTTTCAATTTATATATTCTATCAATTTCATTTCTTGACATAAAATAATAAAGAGTATCGTCCAGTTTACGAAGATTCTTCTGATACTCAAACTGTGCCTTTAATGCAGCATCATATTCTTTACCCATGTCTTGGAAAGTATATGAACTAGTAGGATCAGATAGAGTTGAAGTCAGTTTTTGTTTAAAGTTATTCCAAGAAATTCTAGATGGTTCCGAAATTTCTTTAAGTGCAAAGCCAGTAAACTTTCTTGGATCAATACTCTTTACAGATAAACCCAAGTTATCCATTGCGTTTGTTGAAATCCAATCAATGGGATTATCAGTTCTTTTAGGCATACCACCAAAGCTTCTTGGATTTAATGCCCTATCTAATGCTGAAAATGTGGTATTATCTGTTATACCCGTACTGGTTATAGCATTTCTAAATGATTTTACTATACCCGGTTCAACTAATTTATAAGTATTTAAAGCAGCATCTCCAGCAGCTACTCTTGGATTTGTTATTGCATTAGCAATGTTATCACCAATTTGTACAATAAATGTTGGATCTAAGTATGGTTCATAAAGTTTTTTTGCAGCATACTTAATACTTTCATCAATGTCTTTAGATACATCTTGACCCATAGCTGCTTTTGATAAAATTGGCATAAAAGCACCAAATATATAATGATCTGGATCCATATAACTTAGATTAATATAGTCTGGAAGACCATATTTATTTAAACCAACACCAATAAGAGTATCGTTTCTCTCGTAAGGTGATATAATATTTGATTGCTTTAATTTTTCTATAGCTTCAGTCATCCCCATTGCTTCATTAAAAGCAACTGCACCCCCATAAATACCCATTCTAGTTGCGTACCAAGACATAAGACGTTCAATACCTCTACGTTGAAGAGTCTTATTTCCTGTTTCAAAACCCATACGCATTTCATTAGTAGCTGTTTTAAATAGGTTATGTGTGTTTCGCAGACGTTCAGTTACGAAGCCAGTAAAGTTTCCAATTACAGGAATTGCACTACTTTTTTCTAGAACAGTTGCAATACGACTATAAACAGGGGCTAGATTATTTACATTTTTAGTTGCTTCTTCACTTAGATAAGCCATCTCCTTTGCCATATCTCTAAAAGATAAGGCTTGGTTATTATATTCATTTCTAAACTTTCTTAGTAACTGATTTCTTTCTGCCCTATTAAAATTTCTAACAAGCATATCTTGTTGATCAGCTATAAGTTCTGGGAAATCTCTTTCAAAATTATTTAGAGTTTGAATTTTAATATTTGGATCTGGATAATCATTGAGAATTTTTTTCAAATTCTGACGTTCATTATAATAAATACCAGTCTTAAAGAAATCGTCGCCATAACCATAAATATTTTTTGCAGTCTTGGTTACTTTTAAATCAGCTAACTTTGACGCAAATGAATCTGAATCTATATTTTGAATGTCTCTAATTCGTTTATTTAGTTGTCCTAAATCAACATTAGAACCTAATACACCAGTATTCTTTAATTGTTTTTCAAATACTTTTTGGTCTAATGGATCTAGACTTCTAAAACTGCTTAAACCACTTAGTACTCCGGGCATATTTCCAGAAGAAGAGGTATAAAATAAAGAACTTCCAAAGTTTCTTACAACACCGGGAGGGTTATAAACTGTTTTACCAGTTTTAATTCCTGTTTGTAATTTGTATATATTTCTTAATGTCCAACCACCAAGACCTTCACTATACAAAGCTTTATCAAAAATACCAACAGGATCATAAAAATTCTTTATCTTATCTGCGAAGTCTTTTTTAACCCATACGTTTTTAAGATCATCTGTAAATAGTTTTGTATACGGAGCAGAGAACACAGCTTTATCATTACCGGGATCAACCAGTTTAACTAGATCAGTTGTTCCTAATGCACGTACCGCGTCATCTTTGGTAGCAGATCTAAAAGCTTCATTTATCTTTATAGCTTCTTTTGCAAAACCATTAGCCATTCTGCTCTTAGATGTTGTATCCATCATGCCAGTAATAGATTCAAAAATACGTTGTGTTGGACGTTCATTTAACCCAATAATTTTTGAGTATGCGGGAGGAAATGCTCCTCTAGAACTAAACACATTTTCATTACGTCTACTACCAGTTAATGGTTCGTATAAATCTTTAACGTATTTTTCTACTATTTCATCAACTCTTTGTTGAGGAAATGAAATATTCCCTTTTGCATCAGTAAAGTTTTCCCAGATATATTTAAAATCTTCGTTGGGATTTTGTACGCCACGCTGTAATTGGCTAAAGTAAGAATTTTTATCTTGAAGAATAATAGCTTGCATATCAGAAACAATTGATGGATTTTGTTGTACAAATTCATCAAATGGAACAGACCGTTTTTTACCAATATAACGAGTAGCTACATTTCGTAAATAGTTATTATTATTTACAAATGTATTTAAACCTTGCTGATTTAAATTAGATCTTAGACCATAAGCACTTGCTTCTGGAATAAGTTCATTTCTTAGTACACCAATGTCATTAGCCAGATCATTAGAAAGCTGCCTTACCTGTTGTATAGCAGCAGGATTATTTTCTAAAGCATCGTTCATAAGACGTACTTGTTGTGGTGTCCATTTAGCTTCTGGTGCGTTGAATACTTTTTCAGCTTTTTCTAGAATGGACTTTTGAAGATCTGCTCCTTTTTCTCCTAAAGAATAAGTTATAGCATTTTCACGTTCCATTACACGGCTGAAATTTTCATTTAAACCGCCAGAAGGAAGTAGATTTTTTTCTAAGATTGGCTTAACTTTAAAATATTCTAATGCATTACCAATGCCTTTAGAAGCATAACTACCAATAAGATCTAAAGTAAGACCAAAAGCTGGTGCCGATACACCACCAAGTAGACCAGCCCCTACAACATAATAAGGATTAATTTCTTTTGTTAAACCAATATCTTTTTCTAATTTCTGAAGCATAAGATTTTGAGTAGCTTCAGCAGTACCAGCAATGCCACCCTCAACCGCCAATGTCTTTATTACAGCAGGATTTTTTAATGCCGCCAATCTTGCGGCTAAAATACTACTACGTATAGTCACATTTGCAGCCGCTGCCCCGCCCATAGTGTATGCAGAAGCTACAGCAGTTATAAAATTTGATGGTGAAGTAATTCCGGCCAGAGCATAATCTGTAATTGCAGATAATGTAGGTGCACCCTCAGAACTTCCAAATGAAGGCATCTTATCTAGATATGTTAAAGCTGTACGAAGCATTGCCTTTTGATCGTCATTATATTTTGACTCTTTAAATAAAGCAACACCTGTAGATAACTCATTTACATTTATGTATCTTTGTCTAGTTAAAAATGTATCAAGAATTTGTTTAGGATCTTCACTAACAGTTTCTCCCATATCTTGCAGTGCATAATACATAGCAGAAATAGCATTGCTATTCTTTAACATATCATTATAAGATATTTTTTCTGGAAGACTAGCAGGGTCAGCAGACACACTTTCTCCAGTAGAAGAACCATTGGTAGAAGGTTTATTATAACCTAGTTCTTCTATTAATTCATCCGCAGTTTTAGGACGAGAATCAGCTTGTGCTGTTTCTAGTTCATCATTCTGTGGCAATGTGTAGCTAGTGTCTGTCATGGTTTATGGATATGTTCGAACATTGGATCTATCTGGAGTAACAGAAGCTGTTCCTGTACCCTGCATAGAAGGTGGATTTTTTATAGTACCAGCAAGAGCTTCTGCTAACCTTTTTACTCCGCCATCTTTAACAATCTTTGAATATTCAAGTATTGCTTGCTTATCATTAATAGGTCTAAGTTTTTCTGCAATATAAGCCAAATCTTTATCTGA
>Ga0222714_10001668_pt1 | contig 24808 bp, 17 predicted proteins | sample C33_3DmetaG_FD_165048 | JGI IMG/M metagenome (GOLD analysis project Ga0222714, IMG submission 165048) | Estuarine water microbial communities from San Francisco Bay, California, United States - C33_3D | ecosystem: Environmental > Aquatic > Marine > Unclassified | place: USA: California...
CAGGAGCATTTACCCCTGCTATTGTAGGTTCTGTACCGTTAGCATTAATTTTAAAATCAATATACTCATAAATGTCTTGCACAATTCCAGCGGCTGCTGCGCCAGCGCCTGCAGATCCTGCAGGTCGCGTAGTTACTTGTAACTCTGCATTACTTGTTGATTTTGTAATACCAATGTTTTGTACTACATCACTGATGATTGCTTGTAGTCTAGAAATAGCATCAATAGTATAAGCAACATCGCCCGAATCAATTAAACTTCCAGCTGGCATAATTGTTGTTGAGCGCAATTCATCGCCAACAACTGTACAGTTTTCTGGAACTATTATTGGCAATACTTCTTCAAAGTCTCCTGTTTTAACTGTAATAGTGTCGTACGGCTTACGTTCAGCAGGGACACCAGCTGTCGAACCTGCGGTAATTGCATTTACTACTATATTAATTAAACTTTCAAGCAATGCTTGAGCATCGCTTTCTTCAGTAAAATTAGTATTAACTACTTGATCTATGTTTCCGTATTTTGTACCTGTGTCTACTCCAATAGTTAAATTAGACAACACTGAATCTGCAATGCTTTTAATTTGACTAATACCGTCAGCAGTCTCAGTTGCGTTATCCGCAAGATATGTTACACCGTCTGTATCAAAGTAAGAAATTGCTGCTGCTCTAGTACGTGAATTTCCGCCATGTGTTAAATCCCATACAACTGCATCAACTATTTGTCCAATATCTCTACGACAGGTCTCTTTTGTATATGTAAGTGCTGGATATGTAGCATCTATATATTCAACTACTTCTTCTTGTATAAAACTTCTATTTGGTTCTAATAAATTTTTAGCATTGTATTTTAATGCACCGGCTTGTACTTGCTCTGTTGCATAACGTAACGTTTTCCAAGGACGATCTAAAGATACACCGTTATTTGGAGCAGGAGTATCACTACCGTTTGCACCTACATAAAATACATTATTAAGAGATCCAAAGTATTTCCATTCTGGTGCATTACCTGCTTGGTTTACAACAAGAACTTGTCCTGGGTTGCCAATTGGTAGTCTACGTGGGCCTGTAGAGCTATAGTAAACAATGTCGCCTAGCGTAGTTAAATTACCAGTTTCGGCTCCTGCATTTAGCAAATTCCAATTTGTGCCTAAAAGATCTTGATCTGGTCTATTTTGTACAGTAATTTCATCAGACGTATGTTCTAAAATACAAATGTAGCTATTAACACCATATTGTACAGCATCTCCTGCGTCATAGAACGTAGCATCAGTCCAAGTGTTTTTCCATTTGATTCCGCTGTTTAATCTTTGCCAATAAGTTAAATTAGGTGGACGTTGATTACTATGATCTAGTATACACAAATAAGTGTATCCGCCTAAACGAATTACATCACCAACTAGATAGCTAGTTGCACCAGACCAGTCGTCAATAAATTTAAACCCAGTTGTAAATAAATTCCAGTCTGCTATATTATTTGGGGGAACAGAGTTATTATTGTTTGTAATAGCAACATAAGAATAACCACCATATGTTACAAAATCTCCAGGCTGATAAAGTGTACTAGAGTTCCAACTATCTTCGAATTCTAAACCTTCAACAAACTGATCCCAATTTGCTTCGTCGGCTGCTAAACTAACTCCTGCGGTGTGTTCTGTTGTACATATCCAAACGCCACCGCCGTATTTTACAACATCGTTTATCTTATATCTTGTTGCTGATGTCCAAGTTCCTAAATATTCTAATCCTTTGTTTAAATAATCCCATTTAGATTGATCTGCTTCAAGTCCTAGTGAGTTTGTTGCTGCTGAAGTATGGCCTTGGTTACAAACATAAATTTGTCCTCCGTACTTTACAACATCATTAACGCGATATCTTGTTGATACTGCCCAGTCTGTAGTCCAATAAAGGCCTTCAGTAAACTTATCCCATTTAGATTGATCTGCTTCAAGTCCTAGCGATTCTGTTGCTGCTGAAGTATGACCTGTGTTACATACATAAACAATACCATTATATTTAATGACATCATTTACTCTGTACCGTGTACCAACAACCCAATCATTTCTCCAATAAAAACCATCAGAAAATACGTTCCATTTAGCTTGATCAACTTCTAAGCCGTCTGCTTCTGTTACAGCTGAAGTGTGTTCTTGTATACAAATATAAACAACACCGTTATATTTTGCAATGTCGTTTACTTTGTATCTTGTAGATACAGTCCAATCTTCTTTGTAGTCAAACCCTTCAGCAAATAAGTCCCATTTAGATTGATCTGCTTCAAGTCCTAGCGATTCTGTTGCTGCTGAAGTATGGGCAGTATTTGCAATATATAAGTATCCGCCGTATTTTACAATGTCCTTTACTTTATAATAAGTAGAAATTGCCCAATCTGATTTCCATTCAATACCATCAGAAATTTTATTCCAGTAATAAGATTGATCAGTAGTGAATAGAGTGGGAGAAGTATGTCCTGCAATACATATGTATGTATTGCCACCGTTCCTAACAATATCATCTTTATAATAAGTAGTGGCAGAGGCCCAATTGCCTTTCCATATAAATCTAATTCTACCTAATTTAAATTCAGCCATTTAAGACACTCCAAATGTTTTTTATATTTATCAATTTATTAATTTAGCTTTTGTCCAAAAGTAAAGTACTGCAACGCTAGGTATTTTCCTGCTGCTGCACTACTAAACTTTGTAGGACCTACTATATCTATTCGTTCACCAGTTGTTGTTGTTAATCGATTAGAATTTACTTTAACTTTTCCGGCAATAAGTGTTGTTGTATTTGCATTTGATCCTCCACTTGTGATTCTACCTGACAAATACCTTATTATTGCTGCTTGTGTAGGAACAATGTTGTTTGAATTAGCTACAAATGTTCCTTCTTTAGAAAACTCTCTAATAATAACAGGGCTTGCACCTACTGCTAGTCCGCCTAAACTTATTTCATTTAAACCTGATATATCAAAAAATTCCGAGCTAACAGAAACAATCCCTGTTGCTTGATCAACTCTAAATAGCTCTCCAACACGGAAGTTGCCGTCTTGGTCGGTTGATGTATAAAACACGCGGCCTCCACCAATTTCAGTTGTTTCCTGTGGTTGTATTCCTTCTGGAGCAGTATAGTAACTTGTTCCGTATCTATCAGGATAATCAGTATTTTCAAAATTGCCTGAACCAATATCTAAGAAATCGTGTCCAGTTAATCTTACCTGGCTGTATTTTTGTCTAATAGTAATAGTGGTTTCATCATCAGGACTTTCAAGTGCAGCAATTGATGGAGTTATTCTAATTGTTGCTGTTAAATTAGGCGCAATTCCTGAAATATTTGTTGTACTAACTACTCTATAAACTTGATCATCAATTCCAGATATTAATAAATTGTCTCCAGGTCCTGGTTCAGTAGATAAATTTTTAACTTTTAAATAATTTCCTAGCTGATGCTCATTTGCGTTTCCGTTTCCGGCAACTGTACACGATGCTAAATTATATCCTGTTCCTCTATTATAGAAAACAGGTTGTGTTAATACTCCATTAGCTACAGCTACTTCAAACGATCCGTCAATAGTATTTTCAGGATCAATTATAGTTATTGCAGGCGTGCCAAGATAATAACTTCCAGGATCATAAACTAAAAAGGCAGAGATTCTACTTGAATCAACTACTGCTCTTACAATTGCTCTCGATCCTGTTTCAATCGTGTTCCAAGAAGTTGACCCTGTTGCTGTTAAAATTATTTTTTCACCAGATCTTGCTAATTGCCCCCAATCGTTTGAAACAGTTGTATTATATAATCCTGGAAAATCACCAGACGATGCTGTTTTCCATATTTTACCATCTTTTGATTTGGCTAATATATTACCTAGTCCAGTTGCTAAAAACTCTCCAGAATCGTAAGATAAAACAGACAGTGTTGTTAGAGAATTTATAGAAGACTCATACCATGTTATACCATCAAAACTATATGCAGTATTATTATTGTCATCTACAGTAACAAATCTTCCATTACCATAACGCATATCACCCCAGTTTTTAGCTGATAAAGGTGTTATAGTAGTAAACGTCAATGCACCATCTTTACTATAAGCAATAGATCCTGTTCCGCTATTGTCATTTACAACATATGTGTTATTTCCGTATGCAGCTGAATTCCATGTTTCTGTTGTTGTACTTAAATTTGCAGAAACACTCCAAGAAGTTCCATTATTATAACTGATAAGTACTTCTCCGTCTGCTGATGATAATATTAGTTCACCTGTACCTGTAGATGCAATACCTTTCCATATTTTTGTAGAAGGCAGTGTAATTGTAGACCACGTGTCGCCGTTATCTGATTGTAATAGTTCGGCAACTGCTGCTCCTAGGTTATTTTCTTGCTTAACTACAATATACTTTGAACCAGTATATAACACGTTATTAACAACAAAGTCAGTACCTAAACTAGACGGCTCAGACCAGGTGCTGCCATCATCTGTACTAGTAGAAACGTACACTGTTCCTGTACCGCCGGCAGTAACTGTTACTAGTTTATTGCCGTTCATGATAAACTTCCAATTACTATCGCTTGGTCCTGTTATTAACTCAGGAGTAAAGGACGGCTCTGGTATAAATACCCTAGGTTCAATTGAATAAAGTGTACTTCCGTCTAGTAGCGGCTCTATAGGATATCCAGGATATATGTGATCCCACCCTAATGCGCCATCAGATTCTCTACTAATTTCAGCTACTTTAGATACATCATCATAATTTGTTATCTTTCCATATTGTCCTATACCTTTTCCTGATACAATAAACACTCTCATACCAACATATTTTTCAGAAGTTCCTGTTAAATCTGAACCTGCAAAAGTAATAGATTCGGTGTTTCCATCTTGGGCATAGTTTCTTAGATACTGATAGTTTAGTCCTCCAGGGATTGAGGAATCAGCTTGTCCTAGCACTCTAATGTTAGATATAGCGCCGTTTCTAAATTCTTCAATAGAAGAATTAACACCATATCCGCTACCGATAAATGTTAAGGATGCAGATGAATAATTTTCTCCAGCATTACTGTATGCTAGTGCTATTATGTTTGATCCATTAGTATGAGTTCTATCAATTTGTGCTTGTAAAGTCTTATTATCTACTTGAGCAGTAATTGGTGTTTCTGTTGCATCAACTCCTTCTGCCCTAGATCCAAATGTTCCGTACGAGTTATTTCCGTTTGCTGAACGTATAACTCCGCCGTTAGTTGACAAGTATCCAATGTATGCGTAGTACGTAAACACAGACACTAGTTCTACTTTTCCAGAACCGTTTGCCCAAATTGCAATACCATCGTTTATTATTTGTGTAAAGTCGTTGGCGACTATAGTTTTATTTCCGCCATTGTGCAAGGTTCCATCAATTTTTAAACCTACACATGCAGTACCAAACGTTGATACACGTTGTACATACGGAGACCTAGTAGTAATCCATGTGCTGCTATCATTTGGTCCTGTTCCGGGGTCAAGAGACACATATGCACCTGCACTTGGTCTTTTAGAATTATACTCTCCTTCAACACCAAGTGTTCCTATTAGTCCTTGAAGTGTTAAATTTTGAAGACTGGTTGCATTTCTAACATAAAACATGTTAGATGTTTCATATCCAACAGCCGGAATAACTGTTACGCTTCTCAACTCGTCTCCTACTAGAGAAACACTAGCAGGTATAACTATAGGTAGCTGTTCTTCATATATTCCTGTTTTTACAAAAACTGTTGCAGGTGCGCGACTAGCTTCATCTTCAAGAATATATTCCATTGCGTACTTAATTGTTTTAAATGGTAAATTAGTTGTTAGGCCAGCAGTTTCTTGGTCTGAACCGTTTTCATAGGATACAAAATAAACTTTGTTTGTATTATCAAATACATTCCATGCAACTGCATCGTTAACTACTTTTAGTGCTTGACCTGGCAATCCAATTGCATGGCGGGTTGTATTAACGCCGTCATGAGTTCTAATGTCACCTATTGTAGTAAGTACATTTCCTGCTGTACCTTGTATTAAAGTTTCCCAGTATAGTCCTGCGCCTGCAACATCTGTTAAAGGATTATCTAATCCGCCCGTAGAGACATGTCTAGCAATACAATGATAGGTTGTTCCTGCTAGAGTTACTATGTCTCCTATATAATATTGATGGCCAATTTCCCATGTATTTTTCCAAAACGTACCTTTTACTAGCTTAGTCCATGACACTTCTAGATCAGGGTATTCTCCAGAACTATCGGCGTTAGCATAATATAAATATCCGTTGTTTCTTACTACGTCACCTGTTAGGTAACTTTCACTAATGCTCCATTCCCCTCTATGATTGTAACCTTGTTTTAATAGTTCCCAATCACCTGTGTCTTGTAAAATTCCGTTTATACTAGGAATAGATGCAGTATTATTGGTTAATGCTAGATAAGCATATCCGCCATAAAGTACAATATCGCCCTTTTTATATTCTTCAGAGCTAGACCAAACGTCTTCGTACCCTAAGCCAGGTAACCACTCAGTCCAATTTGATTCATCATCTCTTAAGTTTGTTGTTCCGCTAGTATGATAAGTTGTACAAATCCAAAGCGAATTGCTCCATTTTATAATATCATTTAATTTATATCTTGTACTAATTGCCCAATGAGATTTATATTCTACGCCTGAAAAAACAATTTCCCATTTAGCTTGATCTGCTTCGAGCCCTAATGTTGTGTTAGCAGCAGAGGTGTGTGCTGCAATGCACCTATATACAATTCCGCCATATTTTACAATATCGTCTACAATGTATCTGACATTTGTACCCCAATTAGTGTGCCATTTATCTGATCTAGAAACAATTTCCCATTTAGCTTGATCTGCTTCGAGCCCTAATGTTGTGTTAGCAGCAGAGGTGTGTCCCACAATACATCTGTATGTAGTTCCGCTATATTTTACAACGTCGTTAACTTTATAACGTCTATTGACAGTCCAGTTAGCATACCAGCTATCAGATACGGTTACAACAGTCCAGCTAGCTTGATGTGCTTCTAATCCAAGTGCAAGTGTTGTTGCTGAAGTATGTTTGGTACTACAAATATAAGTAATACCTCTGTAATTGACAACATCACCTAAATCGTAATATGTAGATACAGTCCAATCGTTTAACCAGTTATATGTTGTTGCTATTAATGTCCAGTTAGAAATATTCCCCGGTAAGCCAAGACTTACGGTAGAAGTTGATGTATGGTTATCTGTACATTTATATACATACCCTTTATATTTTACAATATCTCCAGGGGTATAGTAAGTTGATGCACTCCAATTACCTTTCCATTCATACCCGTCTAACATTAGTTCCCATTTAGCATCTGCTACTAACGGGCTTTCAGTAGTATATTCTAGGTCTGTATAAAAGTATGTACTGTCTGATGTATGTGTAACTAGGCAGACATATGCTTTACCTCTATATAAAACAATGTCATCTTTAATATAATTGGTGGATGCTGTCCAGCTGCCCTTCCAGTTAAACCTAATTCTTTCAATTCTAAAATCTGCCATGATCGTTCCTAATTATTATAACCCGTTAGATGATGAATTTTCATCGTATGTATATCGACGATTAATTCTAGCTACAAGTTCGCCCTCGTCGTTTATATAATAGAAAATGTTTCTATCATCCCATCTAAATTGCTCGTAGTTTAAATTACTATAGACTAAATTGTGAAGTGCATCTCGTCCTTCATAAAAGTCTTGACCTTGTTCAAACGTTGGATAGTTATTTGCTGGATCTCCAGGCTTATTAACAGAAATTGTATCGCTCGTTCTATCTAGTTGATCAGTTTTACCAACAAATAGTTCACCGTCGTCAGTTCTACGCAATCCATAAAAATATCTATCCTGAGTAGCTGAATAAATATGATCTGGAGTTTGGCCTACATAATTACTACTTGACATAGTCTTCTTCCTTATACAATATCTACATAACTTATAATTGCATCTAAACAATCATCTTGATCAGCTACAATATACAATTGATTATTTGGTGCTAAGATTAATTTTTCACCTGCGCTTAAAGCCCTCAAACTTGAATTAGCCGGAACCATTACATCTTTTAAATAATAACCTCGTACGCTTGTGTCGTCTTGTAACATAATACTTACAAACACAGGAGTATCTATTAAATTTGCTAAACTAATGCCAATAATGGTCGACCGTGTTGCACCATCTGTTTCAAGTGCAAGGATAGGAACCTCGCCTACTTCTTTTATAACTTTACTTTTAAATATTGTTGCCATCTCTTTTTATCCTAAGGTTAACACATACTCTACTGCTAAATTTTCAGCAGCGGAGTATGTAATTGCACCCGATGATCCTGCTACCGAAACCCACGATGTGCCATCAAAAATTTCTAAATAGTTTTGGTTAGTATTAAAGCGAACCATACCTATTTCTCTATTTGCAGCTGGCGGTCTCTGAATATCAAGACCAACTGGAACAACGAACCCTCCTGTACTATCAATTTTAAAATAACCATTACCAGTATTTCTAATGTAAGTTATACCGTTATTAGTCCTGTTTGTAATAGATGAATTTTTGAAAGCTAGTTCGTCTATTACAACAGATCCAGTTCCGTTTGCACTTAAATCTAAATCTGTATTAGTTGTTATTGTACTTATTAAATTTCCGTCTATTACAATGTCATCAACTTCAATTCTATCTGCCCTAAACCTAGTTTGATTAATATCGGCTACTAAAGAGCCGTCTGCATAGAATCTAATAATATTATCATTAGCACCAGGTGTTAGTTCTGCTGTAATATAAGTGTTTAGATCTAAATCGTACACTCCATTTAAAGCTATCCAATTTCCGTCATATCCTTCAAACAAGTTAGTATCTGTATTATAACGTATCATACCAACTTCGGGTGATGTAGGACGCTGTAAGGTTGTACCTGTTGGTAGATTAAATGCTCCTGTACTTTCTACTCTAACAGTTTCACTAGCAGAGTCTAATATAATATCTCCAACTAGACTTTCAATAGTGTTCCCGCTAATTCTTAAATTACCAGTTTCAATTTTTTGACCTGATAAAATTGTAGTACTTCCGCCAGTAGTAATAGTTAAACCAGTTGAAGTGTCAATATTAAACGAAGCACTTGTAAAATTAACTGTTCCTGTTTGTTGGTCTACGTGGAAAAGGTCACCAACTCTAAAGTCCCCTTTATGATCAACGGAACTATAACGTACTTTAGCATTGTTTAGCTCAGTTACTTCTTGTGTTTGAATTGCGTTTATTGGATCATTAGTTGTTTCTTTTCCTGCACCTACATATGCAAAGTTATGGCTTATTAAATACATTAATACACCAGGGCCATCGCCATATGCACCATAATTACCATATATTGATGCGCTACTTATTGAACGCAACTCTCCGCCAAAGTCGGTATAGTCAACTAATGTAAATTCAGTTGCAGTTGCACCCCCGCTAAATCTAATATCTTGTTGATAAATTACATCATCTTGAAATTCAGTGGATCCGTTGTTGCCATCAAATCTGGCCATTAAGACCGTTTCAGGCGTAACAATAACTCTGGTTGCAGGTGCTGTAAAGTTAGCAGTATATATTGCTACAGTGTTTACAACTCTAACATCGTCAATATAACCTTCTAGTTCGTTTAAGCCATTGTAGTCTGCTCCTAACACTAGAGGTTTTGCTACACCGTAGTTGTTTCCGTCGGTATATGTTATACCTACTTGAGTTCCATCAACAAATAACTTAGTGTTGCCGTTTTCTCTTGTTACAGCAATATGATGCCATGTGTTTGTAGACAGTGTTCCACCTGTTATTTTGTCTGCGCTATCTGTATAGTATCTAACTTGTCCGCTACTTGTAACATATACTGATGGTGCAATATCTGCTGCTGATCCTGCTCTGAAATCAAATATTTGTTGAGTGCCTGTTAAATTACTTAGATAAATCCATGTTTCAACAGTAAAATCATCAGTTAAAAATCCAAAATCATTTGTAGCTGATATATTTGCATAGTCTCCAGTTCCGTCAAGATAAAGACTTGACTCACCAAACTTTTGCTGTGTTATACTAAGTTGTGCATCACCGTTGGCTGTAATAGTTTTGCCGCCGCGTTCTACTGCTGTATTAAACCCGGATACTTTTCCGCTGATGTAAAATTTTCCATCTGCATCTACACTGTCAATTGTTCCAGTTGCCAACACAGTTGTATTATCAAAATCGTAATAAGTAACTGTTTCTCCAGCAACATACGAACCATTTACTCCAGTTACACGAAGTGCAGTCTTGCCTTGACCTGCAATTCCCGAATTGCTATCAAATAGATACATTGCTCTGTTTGCAAAATACGTAAAGCACGACATCCATTCAATTCTTGTTCCGTTAGTTGCAGTTACAGCATCAACACCGGGTGTAATAAATGTTGTACTTTGGAAAAGCACAGATGCTTCGTTAGTGCTAGGGTCAGCTACTGATGCATCAAAGTATCCGCCTTTACCTGCGTCGCCTGATGCAAATCCTCTCGGATCAGATCCGCTAGTAACACTACCTTGTGTAATTACAGATACGTTTCTAATGTAAGGGCTTTTAGTTGAAACAGTAAACCCAGAATTAAACTTAAAAGCATAACCTGTGTTATTTAGGTTATCATAGTAAAAATCTTTAATTGTTAAATCTTCTACAGTTACTTGACCGTTAAGTAAAAAGGCGTCATTACTTTGTGTTGCTAAAGAAGGTTTAATGTTAACACTTCTTAAACTATGTCCTTTAACAGTTACGCCTGCAGGAATTGTAATTGGAAATGTTTCTGTATACGTACCTGGGTATATATGTACAGTGTCGCCTGCACTTGCATTTTCAACAGCATACTTAACTGACCCATAAGGATCATTTGGATGATCGCCTGAATACGTGTCGTCACCATTTTCAGCAACATACCAAATATTTCCTTGGCGTAATGCAACATCAACGCCGTCAACTTCTAAGCTAGTAGTTGTAACAGTTCCTGCATAAAAATTATTAACCCAAACATCAGCCCATTGTTTTCCGCCTGCTGTTGGATCACTACCAAGACTCCATACATTGTCTTGATCAGGAATTATATTAGATTGTATTTCTGCATTAAAGACAACATTATCAGTATCTGCATCACCAATTGTAATATTTCCGTCAGCAGTGATAGAGCCTGTTGCAACAATGTTACCATATACATTAGTATCAGCAAAAATTTCAACAGTTCCTGTGCCGTTAGGGCGAAGCTCTAAATTAACATCTGCTGTTGAATCATAGTTATTAGTTCTAATAACATTGTTTTCTAATTCAATGCTATCTATTTGCAACTTGTTTTGATAGACTACAGTATCTGCTGTTCCTAAGTTTAGTCTTGGTTGTGAGGTAGATATTGTGTTTCCGGTTATAGTTATGTTTGCTATATTTGCAATAGAAGAAACATTTAATCCGTTAACTGAACTTGTTCCGCGTATGTCTAAATCATATTGAGGTTGATCAGTATGAATACCGATTCGGCCGTTCTGAACATCTAAATAAAGTAGGTCGGTCTCAAAGGCCAGATTAACCCCTTCGCGAAGGAGGTTAGCCTTTAAGAGCGGACCTGTAATACGACCAACAGCCATCTCTTCTCCTCAATACGGGGATCCTGTCCCTCTAACCAAATTTTCAGCTTGCGCTCTTTGCTGGTTAACCACAGTATGGACCTGCAAAAGTTGGTCGCTTCTGCATTAATAGTATTTATCGTTTTTGAGATTTTACCCTAGGACAAGGGTATAAAGATCCATAATTTCATTCATAACAGTAACATCAACATTAGCACCTTCACCCGATGCTCGTATCCAGTTTAAACCATTATGAACTTCAAGAAAGTCTCTTTCAGTATTCCAACGTATCATTCCGGCTTCTACAGCACCTGGGTAATTTGAATTATTACCTACAGGAATGACAAATCCTCGATTAGTATCAATTTTAACGTATCCTCTGCCTGTATTTGATATTGAAAATACACTGCCGCTAGAGTCTTCAATTACGCTAGCATCAATTTTTAAATTATATATGTTAGTAACTCCTAGTCCGTTGGGAGTTAGTAAAAGGTCATCAGAGTTTTGAGTTGTGGTGATTAATTTGTTATTAGCTAAAATATTATTTGTTTCTAGCCCATTAAGCTGGAATTCTGTTGCAGTTACTCTACCTGTTTCTATGTTATTTGCAGTAAGTACAATATTACCTAATGCATTATTTGCATTAATATTTGTTCTCCTGTTATCACTATAAACTCCATTAAAAGAAACATTAGCTGAACTAAATCCTTCGTATGCATTTAGTTGTGTGTTGAAACGAATATCCGACTCTTCATTCTTGCGCTGACTAGTAGTTCCTCTTGGGAGAATAAAAATACTGTTATTTGTGTCTACGTCAAATACTTTGGTTGTAGGAGACCATATTAAGTCTCCGTCAACGGTTTCTATAACATTTCCATTAAATCTTATATTTCCTGTGTCAACACGTTCGCCATCTATGTATGTTATGCTGTTAGCAGTAGCAATATATATTGCTGTAATGCCACTAAAATCAACAGTGTTAGCATCAATACTAGTACTACCTTTTTCAAAATCTGCAAAGAATGCGTTGCCTACGCGAAAGGTTCCTAAATGATCAGTTGTAACAAAGTAAATTTTTCCACCGTTAAGTTCTACAATTTCTTGATCTTGTAATGCTAATGAAGCATCGTTGGAATAATCTTTTCCGCTTCCAGTATATGCAAAACTGTGTCCAACAAAGTACATTACGCAGTTTGCACCGTCAGCAACTGCTCCATAGTTTCCATAAGAAGTAGATGTACCAATACTTCTAAGTTCTGCGCCGTACTTAGCACCTAGACTAAAAAGTCCCAAGGTTCCTTGTGTTGCATATATTGCCCTGTTAGAGAAATATGTAAAACAATTTACCCATTCAACCCTTACTCCATTTTTCATAGTAAGTGTGTCAACACCTGGTGTTATAAATGTTACTTTTTCAAATAACATGCTAGGATGCACGGTACTGCTATGAAGAACACTACCGTCAATTAAAGCGCCTTTACCTGCGTCGCCTGATGCAAATCCTCTTGGATCCAACGGATCTGTTCCTGCTGTTGATCCATATGTTACAACAGTTACATTTTTAACATACGGACTTCTGTCAGTGATAATTGCTCCAGGTGCAAAGCTAAATGCATAGCCTGTGTCGTTTAAATTATCATAAAAAAAGTCAGCAATAGTTACATGTTCTACCATTGTGTTTTGATTTAATTCAAAAACATTTTTTGACTCAGATCCGGCTGCTGGTTTAATAATTACACCACGAATATTTTCGCCAGTAACTGTAGTATTTTCAGGAACAACTAATGGTAAGTTTTCTTCATACTCCCCTGGATAAACAAATATAGTAACAGGACCGGCTGTGCTAGAATCAGCAACAGCTAAGGCATGTTCAATTGTTCTAAATGCACCATGTTGATGATCGCCTACATTAGTATCATCTCCTAGAGTACTAACATAAAAAATATTACCTTGACGTAATGCTAATGATGTATCAGAAACTGCAAAAGATCCAACTTCTACTCTAAGACCGTTTAGTAGATTACTGTATAAGTCTTTCCATTTTTTAGTTGGCGAACCTAAAGACCTAGTATTATCATCCGGTATAATATCACTGTTAACATCTGATTCGAAATCAACTACATCGGTTGCATCATTGCCTAAAGTTAAATTTCCACCAAAGTTAATATTTCCAGTAGCATGTAAACTTCCGGTAATATTTGTATTTGCATATAGTTCTAATTTTCCTAATCCTACAGGTCTAATTTCTAAATTAGTATTTGGTGTATTAGTTGAAATTGTGTTAAAATTAAAATTAATATTGTCTGTACTAATCGAAGAAGCAACAATTGTTGACGCTGATTGTATGTTTATATTACCAGAACTATCAAATGCATTTATATCGTTATTTTGTATTTCAAAAGTGGCTATATTAGCATATGCAGGATCTTCTAAAAATGTAGTTGCTAACGTTCCATTAACAGATAAATCATTAGAAGGAAATTCTGTGTTAACACCAATGCGATTGTTTACAACATCAAGTTGTAGTAGCGGTCTGTTTGCAGCAATCTCAGAAGAAGTATTGGCAAAATTTAAATTTATTCCGTTGCGTAATAGATTGTCTTTTAATACGCCGCCGCCGATACGGCCATTTTGTGGTTCAGACATTGATCCCTCCTAAGACAATGTATTTATTTGTCAAAGTTATGAATAACAGTTATGTCTTTTCCAAAAGGTACTGCTGAACCAAACTCTAAATAATGCCCCGAAGGTTTACCACTAGGGTTTTGTACTATAGTATAGTTAGTATAAGGTATTTGATAAACGTTTTCTACAAATACTAAAATGTGCATCTCGTTTTCCGGAATTGGGAAATCAGTATCTCCGGAATTTAATGTTCCAAAAATAGTTTCAACTCCATCTGCTCCAGTAAATGTTTGCATGTGTATACCAGGGTTTCTGTTTGGCTCTTTAAATCTAATTTTTCGCCATGCACCATTTTGATATGTCTCTAATTCATTCGAGTCTGTGTTATACCTTATTTGTCCGTTAGTTGATCCAGTTATAATTCCTGTTTCTCCGGGACGCTCTGGTGTAGTTCCAACAGGTACAACTAATGCACGATCGCTGTCAACAATTACTTGATCGTCAACATCGTAATGCACACCTTTTCCTGCAGGTGATCTAGTATTTGTGCTTTGACGTTTAATATATCTCATTATACTTCCATCCAACTTATTGTAGCACTTAAATTTGCAGGAAGTTCTCCTAGCATTACTACAGAGTCGCCTTCTTCTAAAATTATTTTTTCATTATCAAATGTAAAAGTTTCTCCTACAGGTACCGGACAACTTCTTAGTATCATGTTTGCAATACTTTTAGGTTCGCCGCTCTTAACTAGATGCATATCAAATACAGTATCGTTAGCACCAGAAGTAGCTGTATTACAAACAAGTACATTCGTTATAGCATAACGCTTGCCTACAGGAACTGTAAGTAGTGTTGTATCAATAATTGTTAGTTGTGCGTTTGCTATTCCCATTTTATATTTCCAAATAACTTACTGTTGCAGAAAGAAAAGTGTAACCGGTTGGACTTCCTAAATTTTCATCAGGGGTTGATACTAATACAACTGCATCTTCTTCAGTTAATATTATTTTCTCTGAATTAAAACTGTAAGTTTCACCAGCATCTAAAACAATTGCATTTATTACTTTATTTCTATCATCTATTGCATCTGCTACTACACCCAGTGCAGCATCAATTTCTGATTTAGTTATTAAATGTAAATCAAACTGTGCTAAACTGCCTGGCGGCGTATCTGTGTTACAAACTATTAAAGAGGTTAACGCATAACTTTTAGATGCAGGAACAGATAGCAATGTTGTATTTCCAGTGTTTAATCTTTTATTTTCTATTGCCATTGTGTATCCTTAAAAAATCATGCTATAAATTAATGATCTATTATTACTTATTATTTCGTCTCGTGTTGTTTGATGATTAACAAAAAACAACCCGCTGCCGCCAACGCCTTGATCTCTTACATATAGCTTTAGTCCGTCAATAGAACTAGCTGGATTTGAGTCTGCATTATCTGGATAAGGCTGATTTAGTAAATTTTTAATTTCTAATGTATCGTCAACTACAACTACGCCAGTGCCAGGAGCAGATAAAATTAGATCATCATTTGATGATATTGTTTCTATTCGTGTTCCTACAATCCTAACATCGCTTAGTTCTAATCTATCTTCATAAAATGTTGCTACCGGAACTGTGTCAATCGCAACTTCAACGTTACTTGGTAATCCAGTTGTCTCTGTATCACGTGCCCTAACTGTTGTTGGGGTAATAATACCATCACCAATTTGCGTTAACAGTGTATTTGCAAATGCAGTAACAATAGAATCGTCAACGTATTTTTTGTTAGGTACGTGATCGTCATCTATTACTCTAGATTCATAATTAATAGTGCCTTCAACGCTTATAACTCCTACGCCTGAATTAATTAAATATAAATTACTTCCGGCAGTATTAATTGAATTAGTTCTTATACCAACTAAGCCGCTATTTGTTGCTGCGGTAGTTTTGAAAGCAAAAGCACCGTTATACGAGTTGCCGCCGGCGTACCAAGAAATATCTTCGTCAAATACAAACGTAGTATCAGGGTATACACCTCTGTCTATACGTATACCAGCTTCATTTAAAGTTACACCCGATCCTGTTTCTCCGCTGTTTACAACAATAATGTTATCGCGAACGGTCAAGTCTTCAGATTGTACAGTAGTTGTGTTTCCTTGTACATACAAGTCGCCAGTAACCCATACCCGACCCATTTCTGGACCAGTGTTTAATGTTATCTGACCACCGTGTTCTACTTGAATTTGGTAGTTACCGTTTGGTATATTTAAAAACTTAGACATTCTCGATTCCCGATTAAAGTGGGGGATTGCTCCCCCACATAATTACCTTACGGTGTTTCATCGCCTTCAAAATCGTCAGCGTTGGTTAGTGCTGCGTCTTCGCCTGCTTCTTCAATTTCAACTGTAGCGCCAGTACCTGTGAAGTCCCAGTTAATACGTGAACCGTTGTCCATTGTTACTACGCGACCTGAAATTTTAGTAACTTGACGTGCAGTTGCACCATCAAGAACTGTGATTGACATTTGGCCTGCTGTTAGTGCTGCGGCTGCTGCGTCTGTTAAAACGCAATCGCGTGTAGCAGAACCGTCTGTGCAACGGAATTTTTTAGAACCTAGTTGCTTAACAATCCAACCTGGAACACTTGCTGTACCGTTGTAGAATTGAACTTTAATTTCGTTGCCGCCTGCTGTTGGCTCTCCAAAATATCTTTTGTTTAGTGGACGTCCCATTTGTTTTCTCCTTATAATGACGTTCTAGGTCTACGCGGCGGGTACCGCATAAGTCCTCATCAAGAGGCTCTCCTCTTAGACAAAGTATTTATCTAATAAAGAAAAAGCCTTAGAGATAAAAAAATAGGGCCTTGCGGCCCTATTTTAGTTTGTTTACCTAGTAAACTATTACTTGAAGCTTACGCTACCAGAAGTAATAGCAACGTTTGCTAGGTAATCTGCTGCGTTACCAAGAGACGAAGCAGTATTGTTTAGCTCGACATATCCGTAACGTGTCATAAAGCTGACAGTTGGTTCGAATGTGCCTGGATCTAGAACAACACCACTACTCATCAATGGAATGTATGGGCAGTAGAATGCAGGTGCATCAGACTCTGATGTACCTTTGTATCCAACGATAACGTTAGCATTGTCAGCAGCATATGTGTTGACGTATACTTTCATTGCGTTGTTTAGTGTACCAACTAGTTTAGTGTTAGTTGGAGCCTCAAATGCACCTTCAGTTGTACGTGCAAATGCAGATGTAGTAGCTGACTGTAGGATAGTTAGCGCAAATGGGCTAACAACAGCATAGTTACCAGCACCGCGACGTGTACGCTGTGCAATCAAGTTTGCAGCACGGTTGATTAGAACAGCTAGTGCAGCGTGTTCGTCACCAACAAATGTTGCAGTACCACTAACAGCAGTTTGGTCGTATGTTTCAACGGCCGAGCCACCTAGTGTGTTTAGTGAAGCAAGAACTTCCTGATCAATCTCAGCAGTAATTTCTTGTGCTAGAGCTGCCATGATTTCAGCTTCAACGTCGATGCCATGCATGGACTGTGCGTCCTGTGCAGATTCAAAAGTCCAACGTGCGCTGAGCTTACGAGTCTTGGCTTCAACAGTCTGCTTTAAGATCTGAATGCTTAGTCTGTTACCAGCTTCACCTTCTAGTGCAGCAGTAGCAGCAGCTCTACCGGATGTTGCACCGGAGTAGCTTTCAGCAATCTTAAATGGACTTAGAGCTTCTTCACCAGCAGTTGCACCAGATGCACCTGCGTTAAATGTGTCTGCATAGCGGACACGTAGAGTGTGGATCTGACCCACTGGACCAGTCATTGGTTGTACACCAACTAGTTCGTTTGCAATAACTGTTGGCATTACACGTCTGATCACTGGAAGGATCACACGATTTAGAGTTGCGACATTACCGGCAGAAGTAGCACCAGCAGTGGCAGTTTCTGAAAGATACTTGCGAGTATTTTCTAGTGTTGTTGCCATTACTGTCTTTTTGTTGCCTTGAAGGCCTTCAAGAAGTGCTGTCTTCGTGTCCTGCCAGCGACTTTCTAGTAGTTCTGACATTATTATCTCCTTAATTTAATCCAGCTAGACGGCGAATGTCAACTACGACGTTATCGCTATCTGCTTTACTACTAACTATATTTTGATTTCTATTGCCTGTTACTTCTTTTGCCTCTGATAGGGTTGCCTTCTGCTTTGCTGGAGTCTTTCCGTCAATAACTGCCGGTAGGTACTTGTCAAACTGTGTGCGTAGCTTTGCAGTCTGAACACTTTCCAGTAAGTCTTTCATAATCTCGCGTTGATCTTTGCTTAATGGCGCAATCAATTCGTTCATTATATCTTTACGCTGTGCAGATTCTACAAGACGCTTCTTTTCAACTTCTTGTGCTTCTGCAAGCTGTTTTGCTTTTGTAGCAAATGCTTTTGCTTCTTCAAGTTGCTTGTCTTTAGCAACAAGTACTTTCATTAGTTTAGCAGTTTCTGATTTTTCATTTAAGTATGAAGTGCCATACTCTGCTGCAAATGCTTCAAATATTTTACGACCAAAGTCGTTGTGACGTGCTTCATCGATATCACTTTTTAGTGCTGAAATCTCTTTATTAAGAGTTTTAGCAACTGTCTCTGATACTAATGTTGCACTTCTTTCAACAAAGTTTTTCTTAACTTTTGCGAAGTGTTCCTTGGCTTCACGTACTAAACGTACTTTAGTTTCTGCCAAATCTTTCTTATCTTCATAAAACTCTGCAATTTCGGTTGATAGAGCTTCTACAACAAATTCTTCTAGCTTTGCCTGTTGTTCAGCCATTGCTTTCTTATCTGCATGTAGTTCTTTGATCTCACGTTGCAACTGTTCAATTACAAAACCTTTTAGACGATTTGCATTTTCGCGCATAGCAACAGCATATTTTGCTTTTGCTTCTGCTAACTGCTTACGATCATCTGCAAATTCTGCAATTTCTTCAGCTAGACGCTCAGATAGCAAACTATCAATGGCTTCAACCATTGTTTGCTTATCGTGCTCGTACTTAGAAGCAAATTCCTCACGTAGTTCGGTTGCTACTTGCAACTTATTTTCGCGAACCTTTGCATTCCATGCTTCTTCGATCTCTGCTCTGATTTCTTCTGAAACAACATTATTTTCAAAGAGGGTTTTCAGTGCATCCAACATAATCTGTTCTCCTAGGTTTACTGGAGCTTGTTGATGATACTCATCAACGATTCCTTAAGGTACTTTTGAGCCTGTTTGTCGCCTCTAACTTCTTGTGCTATTCTAAATGCCTGATACCCGCCACGAGTGTTCATTAAATGTTCATAAATTGGTGTTGGGTATGCACCTGGTGCGCTTGGCTGTGCCACTACGTCCACTGTGATGATTTCAAAATCTGACACTTCGCCAGATCCGTCTTCTTTTACATTACCGCTACCACGAGATGAAACGCCTAGTTTAACTCCGCTTTCAAGCATTGTTTTAACTAGGCCTCCCATTGGTGTCGGTAGGATTTTTAATTTTCCATAACCATTAGGACCGTCCATCCACATCTCTGTAATCATATGTGATACACGATCTAAGTTTATATTAAGGCCTTCTGGATGATCAACTTCGCCGAGAACTGAGTAACCGCCGGTAATTTGATCATTGAGAGTTTTGACAGCCCTGCCAATTTCATTTACAGGATACACTCGCTGATTAGCGTTGCGTACACCGCCCTGAATGCAAATACCTTTCATATAAAGGTTTTTACCTTCGTCGGCATGCTCGACTACCATTCTTGCCTGGTCGTAGCTCAAATGCTCTCGTAAGTTTATCATCTAAACTCCTTACTTGCTGCCAATAATTGATTTTTTATTAGCTGCATTTTCGCCTGCGCCTTTCTTTTCAGCGCCGTGGCCTTTTGACTGTGCGTTTAACTTAGAAGCACTTGCACCAGGAACATTTACGTTCCCCATGTTGTCTTCTTTTGCTGCGCCTGCTTTACCGCCTTTTTCATCAGCACCCTGTACTAGGTTGCTAGCAGTTCCGCCCATGTCGTTTTTGTTAGCTACTGGAGACTTGGTGTTTGCACCGTTATCGCCCATTTTAGCAGTTACTTTCTCGACATATTCACGCATTTGTTCTGCGCTTGATTTAGGAGTAGATTTTTCTTCTACTTCTTCGTCATCGCTTTCTTCTACTTCTTCGTCGCTTGCTTCGCCAAAGTTAAAGGCTTCTTTTTCTTCGTCGCCTTCATCGTCTCCTTCATCACCCATGTCCATGTCGTCAGCGCCATCGTCACTGTCGTCACCTGCCATCATTTTTTCAAATTCGGCTTTTAGGTCTTCAAGAGCATCTTCTAGGTCTTCAACACGATCTTCCATGTCGTCTTCAGAACCTTCTTCCTCGTCGTCGCCGTCTTCGATATCAGCCATCATATCGTCAGCTGGGTCGCCGCCCATATCTGCCATTGGATCAGCTTCTACTTCAAACTCGTCAAGGTTAAAATTTTCATTAGTTTCTTCGTCATCGTCTTCCTCTGAAGATTCGTCTACTTTATCTTCGTCTTTATCTTCGTCTTTGGAAGCTTCATCTACTTCTTCATCATCAGACTCTTCAATGTCTGCATCGTCTTCTAGTAGTGATTCATATATGTCACGTGACTTCTCCACAACTAATTGGTGGAATAATTCTTCTGCGCCTTCGCGATCCTCATTTATGAGACGCTCTAGCATTTCTTCAAATTTATTACGATCGGCCATTTTACTCTCCTATAAATTGTAATACCGTAATGAAACGATATGGTAAGGCTGTCAGTTTTATTTAGTATCGTTGAGAAAATATGCATACAAATAGGCTCAAAACGAGCCAATTTGTTTTTTTATCGCAACATACAGTTATTTTCTGTAAAATTTGCAACTGTTATGTGTGTTAAATTGTGAATACTTTCAAGTTCTTTAGGTATAAATCCTTTATTTTCTATCACTCTTATATATCTTTTATGACTAAATTGTTTTATAGTAGTATAAGTTTGTTTTAACCAATTTCCGTAATATGTTGCTTTTTCTGTTTTTTGCTTGTAGTTAATTGTACCAGCATATATGTTATTAACTTCTTGCTTACCTTCACCAATACCTTGATAATCAAACCCTAGTATGTATATTTCAGTATTGTCGTGTTGAGAAGCAAGCCATAATGCTGTTGGACCGCTACTCCACCCTTTACTAGGATTAAAGAAGTTTAATCCGTGCATTTTTGCATACGCTTTGTTAGGATTTGTCCAAACAGGCACCTTGTGTTGGTATTTTGCATTGTTGATTTCTATAATCATTTTAGTATCAACAGCAATAAGGAAATCGGGATCAAACTCTCTATATAGAGCATTACATCCGTAAATTTTACCTTTAGTTTTTAATGGTTCTAATGGTATTGTAGATCGGCTTACACCGTTACCAAGAACATACGCAGTAGACAATTATCATACTCCGCCTGCTTCTGCATTAGAAGCAATACCATACATTTGTTTAATAAAATCAAGTTCTAATGTTTTATCTTTACTATGTAGGTCGGCGGCTTTACGAATACGGTTAATTTGTGAAAGTGTTAGACGTGTTTTGCGTGTGTCATCAAAGTCAATAGGACTTTGATCGTGCTCTGGTTCGTAACGATTGTCTTCGACCGGCTCGATAGTTTCTTTATCAAAATAAAATAGTTCACGCAATATCATAATAGTATTTATACCGTTTGGGCTGTAGGCGCCGGTGTTGCTCCAGGAGCAGTGCCTGTTGCTGTTTCAGGTGCTGTTCCTGTGCCGCCTTCGATTGGTGCTTGACTTATATCAGCAGTGTCTTCGGCGCCGGCTGCATCTGATGATATACCTGCACTACTTAATCCTGCACTTCTTAGTTCAGCACTTGCATCACTTGGTGGCGGAGTTAGGTTTTCATCGTTTTCTTCTTTCCATAAACGTTCGTTTTCTGCAAGTTCTTCTTCAGTTAGTCCTAAGAAACGCATTAATGCAAAACGATTTGAAATATAAGGTATTTGAGCCATTTGTGTGTAAGTTGGTACACGAGCATTATCAATTTCACTTTGACGGTAAGCAGCAAAGTTTTGTGGTGGCTGGAATTTTAAATCAAACATGTTAGTGTCGATGTTAATTCCTTTTTCAAGTAAGTATCGTTTAAACTCTTGATCAAATTCTTCAGTGACTAGTCCTTGTAAACGTTCGCAGTAGGTGTTGAAACGCAGTTCTTGAATATATGCTGTTCCTACTCGTCCATCGTTATATTGTGCAGCACTATCATCTGCTCCAGTTGGTAAGTAAGAACTAGGAATACGTAAGCCGCGTACTAGTTTGTTTGTGAAATAACGTAAATCGTCAATCTCACCTAGGTTAGTACCGCCCGGTAGTGTTTCAACTTTTGATCCGCGTCCTTCTGCAGTCTGGGGGAAGAAGTAGTCTTCGTTAATTGACAGTGGGTTATAACTTGAATCAATTACATTTGATCCCCCACCTGTTGAACTTGGTATACGTCGTTGATGTATTTCTGTTTTAACTCTTTCCACAAATTGCATTGCTAAGTGGGAAGGCATATTACCAACATCAACGTAAAACACGCGGCGTTCAGGAGCTCGCTGCACACGGTAGATAATGATGGCATCTTCTAATAGTTCCTTCTGTTTGTATACTTTGAAAATAGTTTCAAGTAATGAATTACCAAACGGATAGTTGTTGTCTAATCCTTCTGACAAACTTAAATGCACAACATGACTTGCATCAACAGTTAATTCGTTTTGGTCATTTTGAAAACGTGTGCCCGGTGCCTGGTTGTTAGCATTACCAGTCATTCCTCGAACACCACCTGTTAGATATCCTTGGCCGCCACCGGTTACATTTCCGTTTGTCTGATATGGAGTAGTAGCAACTGCTTCCACAAAATTTAAATTAAAGTTTTTAACAACATATTGCTCAGGTTTTTTACCCTCGCTTTCATTAACAATTATTTTAGTTACATTTGCAGGATCCACATGAAACCAACGTTTTGTTTCGGGGTCTCGAATAAAAAATTGGTCACCGTATTTGAAAATGTTACGAAATATTCTAAACATTTTAGTTTCAAAATCTTGTAACTTACACCACTGTTGCAAATATTTTTGAATAATTGTAATTTCGCTGTTAGTTGCATCTGTCTTATAATCAATAATAAAACTAGTATTATTTGATTTATTTTTTTGCGTACAAAATTCTGCTAGAATATCTAGTGCAGCATTTACTTCAGAGTCAAGGTCCATTACATTATATTGACCATAACGTTCAACTCTGTTTGGACTACCAGTGTAAACATCAGGAAGAAAAGAACTATAGTTAGTTCGTGCAGGACCAGCTTGACCGCCATAAAATCTACCGCCAAGAGGGGAATAACTTCCGTTTGGATTATCTCCCGTTTTTACTGGTGTGAAATATTTTTTCCAACTCATTTGTTATTCCTTACATAAACTCTGGTTTAGTGTTTCTTTCAATCTTGGCGTCAATTTCTTTCATTTCTTTTAATAAAACATATACATCATTCATTATTTTTGTTAATGTTTCATTAGATTGCGAACCACTACCTGTATTTACACTAATCTTCTGCAATACTTCTGTCATAGTGGGTCCTGACGATCCGCCCATCCAACCCTTTTGAGTTCCTTTAGCCATTTCTTCATTTAGTTTAGATAAAGCAGTAGACAATTCTTTTATACTATTAGTATAATTGGTTAGTTGAGTATTGTCAAGGCCTTTTAATGAATCGAATACCGATTTTAGTGCTGGAGTGCTACCTGCTTCTGCAATTGCAGCAAATCCTTTTGCAGCACTATCAAGTCCGCCTCGATAGTTTAAAGTTGCTAGCCTTGCTATGTTTTCTACTGTGCCTGAGCTTATACCTAATGTTGCACCATCGGTGCTTTGCATTCCTTTTAGTGCTGTGCTAAAAACAGTTAGGGCTGCTGCATTTTTAGCAACAGCATCTGCATTAAGTGGTAGTTCACCAAATTGTTTAAGTTGATCAAACGGACCTGTCCCCGAACCAAATAAAGAAGCTAGAGCATTCTTAAATGATTCAAACACACTTACTTCAGGTGTTTTGGGGAAATCTTTTATTGCATTAGCATAGACTTTTACTGCTAGACTATTTGATGTAATCTTTCCTAAATTTAAATCTAGTCCACTAAAAGCAACAAGACCTGCCCAAGGACTTGCATCAACACCCATCAGTTTGGCTAGTCCTTGTTTGAATATATCAAACACATCAGCTGCTGGCGTTGTAGGAAAATCTTTTATTGCATTAGCATATGCCTTTACTGCTAGACCATTTGATCCAATTGCAGCTTTATCTAGTTCAAGTAATTGAAAACTTTTTAGTCCAGCCCAAGGACTTGTATCAACACCTATCAGTTTGGCTAGTCCTTGTTTGAATATATCAAACACATCAGCTGCTGGTGTTTTGGGGAAATCTTTTATTGCATTAGCGTATGCCTTTACTGCTAGACTATTTGATTCAATTGCAGCTTTATCTAGTTCAAGTAATTGAAAACTCTTTA
>Ga0222714_10001669_pt1 | contig 24799 bp, 27 predicted proteins | sample C33_3DmetaG_FD_165048 | JGI IMG/M metagenome (GOLD analysis project Ga0222714, IMG submission 165048) | Estuarine water microbial communities from San Francisco Bay, California, United States - C33_3D | ecosystem: Environmental > Aquatic > Marine > Unclassified | place: USA: California...
GGTGTCAAAGAGTTCCAACCTTATACAGGACAACGTGTAGCTCCATTTAGTACAGAACAACAAGCCGTGCAACAAGAAGTTGCCGGTATGACTACACCAGGTGCATTTCAAACTGCATCAGGTACACTAGGTACAGTAGGATCTCAGGCAGGAACAGCGGCGCAACAAGGTTTAACTCAGGCGTTAGCTTATCAGCCAGGCACAATTACTCCACAACAATTACAAACGGGTCAATTTACTCAGCCTGGTATTGCTCAAAGTTACATGGATCCATATACACAGTCTGTTGTTGATGTACAAAAACAAGAAGCATTAAGACAAGCTAATATACAAAAAGCTCAAGGAGCCATGGGCTCTATTGGACGAGGTACATTTGGTGGTGCTCGACAAGCATTGATGCAGACAGAACAAGACCGTGCTACACAAGACTTACTTAATAAAATACAGGCTGAAGGTGGTTCAAAAGCATTTCAACAAGCTCAACAAGCATTCCAAGCTGACCAATCAAGACAACTACAAGCTGCACAAGCTAACCAAGCAGCAGGTCTACAAGCAGCTCAACTTGGTCAACAAGCTCAACAGTTTCAAGCTGGTCTTGGTAAAGATGTAGGTTTAGCTGGATTAGGTACAGGTCTTGAGACTGCAAAAGCAACAGGTCAATTAGGTGCTACAGAGCAAATGGCTAACTTAGAAAGATTGAAGGCTCAAGCAGCATCAGGTGCAGAGAAACAAGCACTACAACAAGAAATTGATAACTTAGCTTATCAGCAATACAAAGAAGCACAAGATTATCAACGAGGTCTCTTGGAGTATCAATCAAACATTTTACGTGGTACTGCAGGTGCTCTTGGTTCTACTCAAGTGGCTTACGCTCCAGCACCAACGTTAGCATCACAACTAGGTGGTCTAGGTCTAGCAGGTCTAGGTTTATATAATATTCTAGGTAAACAGGGTTAATATTATGTTAGAAGAAAGATTTGCAAGTCATTTAAGAGCTAGAGATACAAACGGTAACTATATAACTAGCAATGAAAAGTTATTAAACTACTTACAAGATCCAGGCACTATTCCTAGTATATTAGTGCTAGGTGAAGTAGAACGTCGTCAAGTAGAAAATAAACAAAGACAACAAATGGAAGCACAAGCAGCAGGTCCTATGCCTACAGTAAAAGACCAAGCATTGATGCAACAAGCTAACGCTCAAAACATGATGACAGGTGGTATTGACAATTTAGGCGCACAAAGACCTGATATGACTAATGTACCCCAACCAACTGAAATGGCGGCTGCAGATAGAGCAAATATGCCAGGTTTACCCGCACTTGCAAAAGCAGGCGGTTATGTATCGGACTTCAAAGAAGGCGGTGTAGTTGGTTATCAGCTAGGTGGTAATGTTAATCCTAGTTTAATTAGTGACCCTAATGCTAGACCTTATACAGGAGGTCGTTCTAGATTTAGAAGGTTTGTAGACCAATATTTCCCAACACAAGGTATGCAGGGAGATAAGACAAGAGAAGAAAGACAAGTTGAATTATCTAATTATATGATGGAGCTTGATAAAGAATATGGAGATAGAATAGTTCGTAATCCGTTTAGAAATTTATCAGAACAAGAACTACTTGAACAGGATATGCTACGTCAAGAAAAAGAACAAAGACTTAGAGAAAAACAACTAGAATTAGGTCTTGCTAAAGATGAGATAGGTAAAGACGGTGGAGGCTTTGATCCTGAAACTCAAGATGACAGCCAAAAAACACTACAACAAAACTTACCAATAGGTGAAACTACAAAAAGCAAACCTAAACTACAAGAACAAGAATCTTTGTTTGAAGGTGCTAGATTAGACACAGGTAAAAGAGATACATCTAAATTTGATGAGCTTATGATGGAAGACCCTGATGTATACAGAGCAAGAATGGAAAGAGAACGTGAAGAAACATTAGGTGAATCTCCATTTGGTAAGGCTTTAGATACAGAAACAGAACGAGCTAAAAAAGCACAATCTAGGAAGAAAGACTTTGTAGTCGGTGAGTTCTTAATGAACTTAGGCAATTCTGTAATGCAACAAAAACGAGGAGAAGCACTAGATTTAACTAAAGCAACTGACAGACTAGCTCAAGGTAATCAAGAGTATCTAGATATGATACGTAATGATGACAAGTATAAACTAGAACTACAAAGACTAGATAGAGCAGACAAAGAAGCAACGCTTAAGTTTGGTATTGACTCAGAAGAACGTGCAAGAATTAACAACCAAAAAGTCGGGCTTGAATCTATCAAAACTCAAGTTGAATATGATAAGATGGCTAATGAGCTTGAGAAATCAAAAATTTCTGCTACTGCATATGGTAGATACTTAGCTGCATCATTAGGTAGAGATAAGTTAGGGTATCAAGTTGTAAGTGACATTAATGCTGAAATGCAAAAAGATCCTAGATATATGCCTATATATCAACAATTAATGGTTATTGATAGAAAGAAAAACCCAACTAAAGAAGACTTACAAGAAAGAAAAGAATTAGAAACTAAAATAGAAGTAGAAAAAGCAAGACGATTTAAAGAGTATTCTAAGTTTGCAGGGTTAGATCAAGATGCATTGTCTCAGGTTGATAAAGGATTAATTAAACCACCAGAAGGTTTTAACGCCGTTCCTATTAATTAAATAAAGGGTACACATGCCAGCTTTTGAAGTAACAGGACCTGATGGTAAAAAATATAGAGTTGATACCCCAGAAGGAGCGTCTGCAAATGACGCAATTAATTATGTTAATCAACAATATTATCAACAACCTCAAGAACAACCTCAAGAACAACCTCAAGAACAACCTCAACCTTTACCAGCTGATGATAACTCTAGCGATTTTATTAGAGGTATTAAGTCTTACATTCCGCAACAAAAAGAACTCTTTGGTGGCGCTCAGGTATTAACAGGTAAAGCATTTGGTTCAGCCAACATGATACAGTCTGGTCTTGAGCGAATGGACCGCGCACAAAAAGAACAAATTCCACTATCTAAAGAAACAGATTCATTTACTGCCGCACTCAACAAAGGATTAGGCGCTGTGATAACTGACTATATACCCTATATAGCTGGTCAAGGTGTAGGTATGGTTAGTGAAGCTGTATTGTCTGGTGTAGTTGGTAGTATACTTGGTTCTGTAGCAGGTCCTGGCGGTATAGTATCAGGCGGTGTGTCTGGTGTAGTTGCAAAGAACCTAATTAAAAAAGGCGTTAAAGAACAAACAGAAAAAATAGCAAAAGAGTTTGGTCAAGAAGCTGCGGACAACTTTGTTAAAAAAGAAATAGGTGACCAGCTAGCAGATACAACAATTAATAATCAACTTAGAAAAGAAGTTAACAAAGAAGTAGGTAGAAGGTTAGGTTACACGCAGTTAGCAGCTAGATATGGTATGGGTGAAACTACAACTCGTGCAGTAGATGAAGCTATTGCGGGTATAGAAGACCCTCAACAAAAAATAGAAAAGATACAAGAATTAAGTACAAGTAAACTTGCTGCTATAAGTACAGCTCATGCACTAGCAGATTATATTGGTGTAAAAATTGGTCTTGGTGCATTAGAAGGTTTAGCTGGACCTACAAGAAGTATGCTACTAAACATAGCTAGAAAGATAGGTATTACAGGTTTACAAGAAGCACCTGTTGAAGTAGTACAAAGTGCATTAGAAAGATATGGTGCAGACTTACCGCTAGCAGATAAACAAGCTATGCAAGAATATGTAGATGCCGCTGCAGGTGGATTCTTTATGCCTATCATACCTGCTACTATCGGTGGTATTAGAACACCTAAACCTACAAAACAGTTAACTGAAGAAGAAACTAAGGATATAATAGATACAGAGGTAGAAGAAGAGGAAGCAGAGCCTGTTAATAAACTAGCAGACAGAATAGAAAAAGCTAGGCAAAAAAATAATCAACAACAAGAAACTACTGCATCAGAGTCAGCAAATGATATACTGGATGCAGAAGAAGCTATTAATGAGCCAGAGACTACTCAACAAGAAGACATACAAGCTCAACAAGAATTGTTTGATATACAAGAAACTCAAGCCAAACAATTAGACCTTTTTCAAGGAGAAGAAGATGTTAGAATTGACGGACGAACAAATCTCAGAAGCGATGAGATTCTTGGACAACCCACGACAAGTGATACCCAAGAACCTGGAACACCTGAACGACCTGCAGTGGCTAGCAGTGGAGGCGCTTTTGACACAGCTTCTGGAAGAACAATCACAAATGACACTTCATTAGAACGTAAAGATGTAAAAGACTTCACAGACGAAGAATTAAGAAAAGCAGCAAAATTATTTGTAAATAACACAGATAACTTATCTGTTATATCTAGAGAACAAGCTAAAAGAAGGCAAGCTAGCGAACAAGCAAAAATTAAAAATGCTTTAATAAATAGAAAAATAGACCAAGTTGCAAATCAGTCTGAAGAAATAATAACCAGAAGAACAGAATATGATGAGTTTGGACAACCTATTCAGTTTGAAAGCACTGACCCTGACGCTAACTTAAAAGTTACAGACGGTATTATAACTAAAGCTATTCCTAATTCTGTATTTGATAGCAATCTAAAACCAAAAGTCACTAAGTATCAAACAGACAACAACCTACAAGAAACTCACATAATCAAAGAAAATGTAGATACAGAGGGTAATGTAGAAAGCTTTAGTTTAGTACCTAGAGATACATTAGATAACACTTCAGTAGAATCAGTAGCAAAATACTTTGCAAATAATTACGTTAATACAAAAGAAGGATGGGAAAAAAGAGGAGACGCTAAACCTAACGAAGGAGAGATAAGGTCTTTTTTACAAAAATATTTAAATAAACAACAGTTTCAAGAAATAAATAAACGAAAAGAATACTCAACTATAGCTGATGCAGCATACAAATTGATGTATAAAAAAACATCAGGTATTGCAGGTATTAGAGAAGAACGTAAAAAACGTGAACAAAGATATGATGATATAGCTCAAGAGCAAGGTGGTATGCAGCCTATGAATGCTTTGATGACAGAAACGTTTGAAAAGACAGGAGCTATCGAAGAAGACGTGCCAGCACCATATGAAAGGTCTAGTGACTTTGCAGAGCAAAGAGCTGAAGCATTAAAAGACTGGGCATTTGAAGCAGCTTATGATGAGTATGATTTAAAAGATTTTAATAAGATAAATAACGAAATAATTAAATTAGCAAAAGAAAGAGGATATGAAGAAGGTGAGTTTTCTATTAATGACCCGTTAGAATTTATTACACAAGAAGAATATACCAATATTGTCAACGAAGCTCCAAACGTAAAAAACAAAGTTGCCTTAGATAAATTTAATGACAAGAAAAAAGTACGAGACGAGTTTGCAAAAACATTTAATGCTAGAGAGAAAGCTGTAGCTGATAGAATAAAAAATACCTATGATGGTATGGCAAGGATAATTGCTAAAACAAATGCTCAAGACAAAGTAATAGGTCAAAAAACATTAAATGAAAGAAAACTAAATGCGCAAGCTAAAAGATTAGACAAAGCTAAAGAAGCTGCAAAACAAGAGAATCGTGGAAGAAAAATGGATAAAGCTCCACAGCTTAGTCCAATACAGCTACAAGCATTAGAAAATAAAAGAACTAAAACACTAAATGAAAAAATAATTGATGCTATTAAGTCTGGTAAAACAGTACAACAAATATTAAATACAGTATCAGGAACAGAAGCACAGAAAGACTATAGGTTCCAACAAGTAGCTAAATTACTTGCTAGAGTTGTAGGTAAGATAAAAGGGTACAACACAAAAGTAAAACTAGGTGTAGTAAAAGGTGACAGGTTTGCTTACTTTGACCCTAAAACAAATACTATAATAATAAACAAGAACTCAGATCTATTTACATCAGCTAATGCAAGAGAAGTAGAAGTAGCACTAGGTAGAATTATGGTGCATGAAGTCATGCACTCTTTGATGGACCATGTAATTGACAACCGTAATGTATTACCTCAAAACTTAAGAAAAGAACTAGACACACTAGAAAACCTATACAAAAAAGTTACAAGAAAACTAGGCGTTGATGTCCTAGAAGTATTTCAAATAGATACTTTCAAAGAGTTTGTAGCAGAGATGTTTGCAAATGAAGAAGTACAAAACTTAGTAGGTACAATAGATAGAGCTAAGTCAGATAGAGGAGTATCTTCTGTACTGAAAGACATAGCTAGATTTATATCTGACATGATAAAACACTTTGCAGGGGTAACACCAGGACTTACTGCTCAAGCTACACTTCAATCTATAGAAAATATAATCACATCAAAAGAGTATGTACCAGCTAGCGAAACGCTACGTGGCGCAGAAATATCCTTTGCTCCTAAAAAAGCACCTAAATATACAGAAAGAACAAGTGAGCAATTAGAAAAAGATTTAGAAGAATCAGCTAAACAATATCAATATAAAACTTGGTTTGGTCGTTCTTATGCTACATTTAAAGATATATTTACAGGCGGTGATAAGTCTATAGCAAACTTAATTAGACGTTTTCAAAATGATAGATTTGATATTAAGAAACTACAAGACGACGCACAAAAAGCAGGAGTGCTAGTGCGAGGAGGTAAGTTCTTTAATAATATATTTGACCAAATTACAGCTTCACTAGGTAGAGCAGATATATTACTTAAGACTTATATAAAAGGACCTATAGAAGATTTTACTAAAGCATTTTCAGACTATATAGATATGATGGGAGTTAAGGAAGCTAAAGCAGTAGCTAGACTACAAAAGTTCTTGACTGCCTTGCATGAGAATGAAAGACGCTTTGTTAAGTATTTAAAATTTGTACCTTTAAGTACAGCGCAAAATATAAAATTAGCTTCAGGTAAAACAGTAAGCGCTGCACAACTAAGAGAAGATATATTTAATGTATTAACAACTAAGACTAATTTAACTGATACAGAAATACAAACTTTAAGAGCTAGGTTAGAAGCGTTAGTAGCTAAATACAAAGATCCAAATGGACAAAGTTTTGAAGGAGCTAAGTATAAATCTACTGATATGTTTGACATTGAGTATGATGTTACTGCTATGTCCCATGGTCAAGCAGAAGCAATACGAGATGAGTATGATAACTTAAAAGATGAAGAAAAAGCAGCAATAGAAAAAATAAGAACTGCTATGAGAGAAATACAAAAACAATCTATTGAGTTAAATTTGATGTCAAATTATCTACCTAAACAAGGTAGTAACATAATTAAGTTCTACGGATGGGAAAACTATATACCATTAAAAGGTAGAATGGAGACCAAAGATGAATTTAATGAGTCACTTAACTTATATGGTAAGAGATTATCAGGCGACTTAAGAAGATTAGAAAATACATTTGAAGGTAGCCAACAAGATGCTCAAGATCCATTTGCACAGATATTAGTAGATGCAACAATTGCAGGAGCAAGAGCAGGTAGAAGAAAACTAACTCAAGCAATTAAAAATGCTGTGCTTACTCAAGTAGATTATGTAGATAAAGATGGTAAAAAAGTAAAACAAAAACTATTACCTGGAAAAATTATAGCTACCTATAGTTATCAAGATAGATATACAGGTAAAATCAAAGACGAAGAAGCTTTAAATAAAAAGAACAGAATCTTACATTATAACGAAGATGGCTCTATTGATGTAATTGAAATATCAGACATGCCTTTATTAGAAGCTATACGTCGTACATACAGAGAATCACATCCATTATTAGATGTTGCAAACGGTATTACTGGTGCTCTTGGTCAGTTACATACTAGATTTAACCCTGCTTTCCCAGTATTAAACTTTGTTCGTGACGCTTTAACTAACGCATATAACATAGCTGCAGACGTTGGAGTAAAAGAAAGCTTTGAGTATTTGTCTCTTATTGCAGAACAAGTTACAAAAGGTGGTCTAAAAGATACTTCAAAGATAGCTTATCTATATGTTAATGAAAACATAGCAGACTTAGAAAAATACATTAAGGAAGAAGCTAAAAAAGGTAATACATATCCACAAGACGCTTACGAGTATTTACAAGAAGGCGGTAACATCGCATATGTTCAAGGTTTGTCTGTTGCAGGTACTATGAACAACCTAGGTAAAAAACTAAACAAAAATAAAATATTAGAAAAAGCAGAAGACATTACTACATTCTTTGATGGACTGATGCTTACGTTTGAATTGGCTTCTCGTATCGCAGCTTACCGTACAGCTAAACAAGACTTCATGGTACAGAACAAAGATAAATATGGTAAGAAACAATTAGAAGAAGCAGCAAGAGAATACGCAACCGTGTATGCTAAACGTATGGCAAACTTTGAAGAGACTGGTGAATACGGTAGAGCTATGGGTGCATGGTTTATGTTCTTCAGACCAGCTGCTACTGGTGCAGTTAGAGCGTTAGAATCTATAGGACCAGCATTGAGAAGTTGGGATAATGTGTCATCTCAATTACCAGATTATATTAAGAATGATCCTCAAAAACTAGCTAACTATGAAGCTAACTTTAAACGTCAACAGAAAGCAGCAAGAACAGTTATTGCAGCTTCGCTAGGTATGGGTGCCTCTATATACTTACTAGCCGCAGCATTATCAGGTGACGACGATGATAATAAAAACAAAACGTTTGGTGATGATATGAGACGTTGGACTCGTTTTGCTAGATTTGCTATACCTGGTACAGATATAGTCATACAAATACCTTGGGGTTTTGGTAACGGTGGACTTGCAGCGTTTGGTGCACAGGTAGCAGGAATGTTTACAGCTAAAGAAAATCCACCAAGAGAAATATTTGGTAACATGATTGAGATATTTATGGACTCTTACTTACCACTACCAATATCTCGTATCAACCCACTAGAGTCATCTGACCACGCAACTGCATTTGTATTAGACTCTTTCGTACCATCAGCTGTTAGACCTTTATATGAATATAGTATGAACATGAATGCTTTTGGTCAGCAAATATATAACAGTCGACAAACTAGAGTAGGCGATGCTTATACTGGTGGGGACAACATACCTGACTTTTATAAAGATGCTTCTATAATGTTATTGAATGCAACTGACGGAGCTATCGACTGGAGTCCTAACGTTATGTTCTTCTTTGCAAATAACTATGCAGATGGTTTAACACGTATGATACAGAATGGGTATGGTCTTGGACTAACATTAGCTGGTAATAAAGACTTTGATTTCAAACGAGACTTACAAGTGTTTGACAGTTTTGTATCTAAATATTCTAAAGCAGACCAAAGAGCTTACTCTAGAATAAGAAATCTTGTGGGAGAGAAAGAAAAAAGACTAAATGCACTTTCACAAAACCCTGTTGCATATGGTAGATATACACAAAATAACCCATATGACCCTTATATTGTACAAAGATTTAAAGAGGTGGAAGCTAAACAAATCAACCCTGCTCGTGCTCAAACAAACGACTTAAGACGTATGCCAGGACTTACACCTAAAGAAAGAACAGAATTAGTAGATCAAGGAAAATCTGTAGTAGACGCATACACTAAAGGACTAGTTGCAGAAATAGAAGTAATATTAGAAATGGCTGAGGAATAATTAGCCAATACGCCACGTCCTTACACCAAGCATACCTTCATATACTACAGCGTAACACTTAACTTTTATCTTTTCTTTTTTAGATTTTGTTTCTATAGTATAAATAAGGCTAGAGGGTCTAGTCGTAGGTATAAAAAAACTATCCCCCTTTTCCATATATAAGAATGGTAATATCCATTCAGGCTCACTTGTTCTCAGCATTTATTTCTTTCACTATCTCATCTAAGAATTTAGCAGACTCTATCTCAATACTAGATACACCACCTAAACTAGCAGCAGGTTTCCATTGGGCGCCCATACGCTTCTTGTGTTTACGAGTTTTATATCCCATCTTGTTCATGTTTTCTATGAATGCATCTACACTTGCACCTTCTTTAGCTAAGAATTCAGCAAACGCTCTAGTCTCTATATTGTATAGACTTTTATCTATATCAGCTCTAATAACTAAGTGTGATGCTCTAACGTCTGCAGAAGCGTTACCGTCTTCAATAGTTAAAGTACCTAAGTGATTAGAGTTAAGGAATCTTTGTAGTACGTCAACATAATCCGCTTTGTTAATCTCAATAACATTGTTCTTAGTATTAACCATATCATTAACTACGTGATTGTAGATACGCTCCAAGTCATAATTAATAATACCTAGTTCATTAGCTATTTCTGCTCCTGTAAATGTACAAGCCATAGCATTGTGATAGAACCTATACACAGCATCTTTTGAATAATCATTCATGAACTTCTCTACCCAGTAGTCAAACCTAGCTTTTATTTTTTCTTTTGGAGTTTCCATCAAGTACCTAATATACTCACGACCTGCATGACCATAGTTTTTAGTAAATGGATTAAATATTTCTGCCCCTACCAAAGCATCATTTTTAAGTATGCTAGGAGAACCAACTTTAAATTCAAGAACCCTTGCTAGCTCACCATTAGGGTCTATCTTCAACCCAGCTAATTTAGTTATGACTGAGTGGTTTGATGTAAAGATAACAACCATAGATGCCTCACCTTCATGAGGACGCTCTTCGTCTACAGATGCTTCCATTCTAACTTTAGGTTTACCTTGTGATACGTTGTGAATAAAGTTACCTGTCTCTTCACCATTTTGGTTACCCATCTCATCAAACAAGAACGGTACGTTCTTCAAAGCTATGATACGTTGGTTCAATGCATTAGGTGTCGCTTGTGCGTTTCTCTTACCATCTTTTGTACCGACCATATGTAATGGTTTAGGGTTACCCCATATACTAATACTACCAAACGCAGCGCCGGTCTTAGCTGTACCAGATTCTGTATTGTATAAAGTCATAGTAATAGCTGGAGTAGAACATTCTAAGAACTCAAATAACGGAGAAGCGAAACCAGTTAGTAATACAAACGCATGTAATTCAAACTCTTTTTGGTTTAGTTTTTGAGCTGCTTTTTTCCATTCATCATAACTACCAGTAGGCTCCATATATTTAGCTAGTGTCTTAGCATTACCAGCTAATGCAGTATCAGCTTCGATTATCTGCCCATCTATATTTCTTATTTCTGTTTTACCAAACACATAGGATGAACATTTGTCAGCCCACCCAAGCTGTTTACGTAGCATATCAGGATCAGTATGGTCTATAAGCCAATCTGCCCACTCATAAATGTAATCCATAATATAACTTCCTTGTTTAGTTTTTTGGTCATATATAATTCCGTTCTTTGTAACTATCTCTTTAAACTTAGACAAATCATATAACTCATTCATCTTCATTCTAAATACACGTTCATTACCTTGTTTGTTTGCTTTAGATGGTAACACTGCTTTCATGTCTAACATCTCTCCATCTTTCTCACAATAAATACGACGTATAGGATAGAGTAAATGCTTTAATGCAAGTACAGGTTTTTGTGCTATTGGGTTACCTTCTTCATCATGTACTACTGGAGGCTGATAATATATACCGCCTGAGTTAGCGCCAATAGACCAACCCTTTTTAGATATTTCCGATGGTAGTCCTACAAACTCTTTGTTAGTTGTTAGTTCTCCCCCTTCATCTTTTTTAACTATAGCTATAGGCGCAGGTATAAATTCCCTAAACATATTGATAGGTGATTTAATATTACCTTTAAACTTACACCCATCACATAGTCCTGATTTGTATTTACTAAACTGCTCACAGGTATGTGGTTTGCCTTGCGTTTCATTAGCTTTGAACTCTGTTTCACTAGCCGAATATTCACTATGACCTTTAGATAGTTCGTGTATAGCTTCTGTTCTGTCTTCACAATGTTGAGCAATAGATAATATAGAGAACCATTCATCATATTCAACATCGTTAGGCTTAGTTCGTAGTATGCGATCAATCTGCGCACAGCCATTACCTTGTATACTTTCTCGTGCAATCCTGTCAAACAATACTTTGAAGTTGTCTAACTTAGCGGCTTTCTTTTCCTCGTCAGACATAGGTAGTTTAGCTGCCTCTTTTAAAATATCATTTACTGATAGCTCAACCTCACCTAGCATTTCTTTGAACATACCAAACTTATAAACTACTAACTCGTCAGACATTATCTTAGCTGGAGCTTTGTCTCGTTTTGGTTTGTTGTTAATCGTGTCAGGACAACGCATAATCCTAGAGATGTCGCACATAACACTCTCGTCTACTAACAAATTATTGTTTTGACAAAAGGTTAAGAACTTTTTAGCATACGGCTCCCATTCTGTAATAGGTATGTCTTCATCAAATAAATAGTATGCATGTATACCATTACCTGAGTCTACCCATACAGGTTCAGGTAAGCCTGTATTTTTTATAAAGTTAGCTAAAGCATCTATAGCATCTTGCTTAGTTTCGTATGTTTTACCGGCTTTTGCTTTTTCAGGATCTACATCTAGATCAAGATATAAACATCGCCTGTAGTCTACATTTAATTTTTCTTTTACTCTGCCTTTTCGTACAGGACTAATATACGAAGATATAGCAAAGAAAATGTTTTTGTCTTCTCCCTGTTTTTCTTGAATAGATTTTACAGTGTTAGGTATCTCAGCTTTAGACTCGACCCACTCATGAGCCATAGTGCCTTTGTCTGTAACCCAAGCTACACAGTAATTCTTCCCTGAATCAGGTAGTGCTTTGTTGTAAAATTCTTGTGTCATTTTTCATGGTTTCTATATAAAAGTTAAAAATACTAAAGACTCTCCAAATAAACTTTTGCAAACTTAGACGTCTTTGCCGGTAAAATACCTGTATCCAAATCGCCCTTAATTGCTTTAATAAAGCTTTTAATTTTAGTATAATTTTTTTCTCTTACATATTTACCACGAAACCATCCGTGAATTGACATACGAGATACCCCAAAAGCTATGGCAACATGCGTAGCAGGTAAGTTTGCTTTTACACACACTCTTGCAAGCTGTACACCAATTCTTTCAGGGTCGGCTCGGTCTAACTCAACTAAGAATTGTCCGCTGTATGGTCTTGCCATAATATCTCCTAGTCTTTGGTTGCCCATTTATTCATTATATCTGAAATATCATTTGCCTTTTCTACTGGCTCAGAATCTTTTCTTACTACAGGTTCTTCAACAACTTCATCAGCTTGCACTGGTTCTGGTTGATCCTGTTTAGTAGGTTCTTCAGCTTTTGAATCGGTTTGATATACAGTTAATTTAATTGCTTGTTCCGCTGCAGAAGACTTAGCTTGTTTTTGTAAAACTTCTATATCTTCAGCATTTACGGCTGCTGCGGGTGAGAACAATAACTTCGGCACTGATGACTTAGGGTCAAACTGCATTCTAGTTACTACTCTACCGGCACTTACATTGTTGTTTGCAAGCATTTGAATATATGGTCTGAATGGGTATTTACCACCCTCTTCTTTACCAAAGCATGACGTAGCAGGTAACACCATTTGCATAACATCACCTGATGGATCATTAGGTAATACTACAGCTATACGCCAGGACAATCTACATGCGCTCCCTGTACCACCCATGCCTGAACCTTTTACACTAAATTGACACGTGTCGCATGATTTAGCTTGTGGAGTTTCACACTCAGGTGAAGGAACGTTTGAATCATTTGACCAACAAGTAGGACTCACCTTCTCTCCTTCTTTATAGGTCGATGCATAAAATGTTCGTGAGGCATTATGAGACATCTTAACAATAATGACATTCATGAAATTATCTTCTATTGTAGATACCTCTTTACCATTGACCACTTTATGAAAGTTTTTACCACGTATCGAAATACGCTTTGCACCACCACTGCCAGCTCCGCCAGCAACGGCAAGTGTATCTTCATCCAGCCCTGTTTGTACAATGGCTGAACTGTTCTGTAAAATAGTTTGTAAATCTGTACTCATTAATTATCTCCTTAAGACTTGGTAGGTTTTCGTACAACGACTTTGAATTCTCGCATACTACTTATACCTGGTGGCAAGCCTTCATTGTCTCGGTTACTTAAAAATTCTTTAAAATTAGATTGGTGTAATCTTTGTTGTAGTAATTCTATTGCTTGGTTTTCCATGACAAACTTTTTAAAGTTATCCCAATCACCGCAAACAAAGTTCTCTCTCATAGTTTTAATTACAGTGCCATTACCAGTACGAATACTGTCAGCATTTATTTCATTACATGAATTTAGTAATACTTGTTCTAATTGAGCTAAGTCGTTTGCCAATTCTCTATCTTTCGTTTCATGTTCTCTAGATAATCTATCACGCTCATCTCTTATAGTCAAATAAGTTTTTACTAATTCATCAAGGTTAACATCACTCATGATTCTATTTCCTCTCGATATAAGTCAACTAATTTTGTATGTTGATCTACCTTACCCCGTAGCATCCCATACATTCTCTTTTCAACATCAGAACCTTCTAGGTGAACCACCGTCATCTTGTTCTTTTGACCTACCCTATCCATCCTAGCAATACATTGCAAGTAAACTTCTACGGACATAACAGGAGACCAAAACACAACGGTGTCTGCTCTAGTTAACGTCACTCCGTGAGAAGCTGATTGTGGTTGTATTACCAAGACTCTAGGTTCGTCCTGAATTTGAAATCTGTTGATGACGTCTGCTCTGTCTGTGGCTTTAACATCACCATGTATTAATTCTGTTGATATATCATTACTTATTAAAAATTTAGATACAAAATTTATTGTATGTCTATAAGGCACAAAGACTAATACTTTATGCTCTGTTTCTTGTATTGTTTCTAATAATGCATTAAGTCTAGGTTTTATATCAAACTCTACAACTTCATGTGAATCTGAATATACTGCGCCGCCTGATATTTGTAATAGTTTATTTAAGTTAGCCGCCGCATTAACTGATGTAATCTGCTCACCAGCCGCTTCAATTAGCATTTGGTCTTTTAATGCTTTGTAATATTTCTTAGCTGACGGCGTTAGTTCTATCTCTCTTGTCTGATACATTACGTCAGGTAAATCTAAGCATTGGTTTTTTGCAAATCTTATAGCGGGATTTAATGCTTTAAATACATCGTTTTTTGATGTAGGGCGAGGTAGCCATTTAAATCTAGATACCTGATACATGACTTTATCACGCCATGCATTTTTAAATTTAGGTATACGTTGCGGACATACTAACTTAGCTAGACCATACGCATCTAATGGAGACTGAGATGCTGGGGTACCTGTCAACATCCATAACCGTGTATCAACATTAACTATCTTATTCATAGTTTTAAATCTTGTGGTTGTAGTAGACTTATAAGCATTACATTCATCTATTACAATTAAATCAAAATTAGCACGAATGATTTCTTCTTTAACTATGTTTACTCCATCATAATTTATAATTACGAATTCATAATCAGAGTTTATTATCTTACGTCTTTTTTCTGCGGTACCATGACACACTATAGAAGTTCTGTGCATACAAGTATTAAAGATGTCGCCTTGCCAAGCTGAATACATAATTGATAGTGGGCATACAATTAGCACTCGTTTGATTTTACCTTGATTCATTAAATAATCAGCTGCCCATAATACAGAGGAAGTTTTACCTGTACCGGCTTCATTAAAACAAAAGGCTTTTTTGTTTATTGATAAAAACTCAGATGTAACTTTTTGATGTTCAAACGGTTCATATAAACCACACCATTTGTAGTCACGGATAATAGGTGAGGGTAAGTTTTTTTTAAACCTTATTAGCTGGTTTAATCTAGTCATTTCTTCTAGACCCCAGTAAATAAGAAGTTCAGTTACATTATCATCTCTCTTTATAATTTCGCTTTTAGATATATCTTTTAATATAATATCTGCCGACTCATTTTTTAAAGTTAGTTTTATAGCTCCGTCTTCTATTAATTCCATATTCTACTTACAATTTAGATAACATTGTAAGTATATACCAGCTTAATAATAAGTCAAGTTATATTTACGTTCTTTTTTTACGTTCTTTTTTACTTGTCTCAGAAACAAGTTTACCAGATGAGTTTCTTTTGAATGAACGGTTTTTAGATTTAGACTGAATAGTCACACCGTTTTTATTTGAACCGCCTTTTGATAAAGCCTTACGATGAGCTACATCTTTGCCTTCACGTTTATCTGCTTTACCATTACCATTAGCATCTTTCCCTGTTTTATCTATCCCACGACGCGCACGTTGACGTTCCATGCGATTGGCATGTTCACCACGTTCTTTTTGTTGTTCGTATTCTTTTTTATAGGGTCTCTTTTTATTTACGTAAGCCATGATATGTTACCTTGTTACACCAATCAATAAATTCTTTAACGCTCATATCGCCTCTAAAATTATTTATCGCTCTACAGACAAGCTGAACATTATCATAATTATACTCTTTTCCTGCATTAATTCTATCTATACTTGCATTAGTAAGTATAATTTTTCCTCGTTTATGTGTGCATGTAAGCTCTACTCCAGACAAAGCACATTTATAATTTTGATCTGCTATCTTACCAATTAGTTGCGTAACTGTTAAAGAATGTTCTTTTTTAGTTGACAGTAGATGTTTAAAATATCTTTGCCAGTCGTTGTTTTCTCTTTCATACCTTTGGTTAACTCTATAAATACTATTACATTTAGGAGAACAGTTTAAATATTTAGGGTGGTTAGTCTCAAACTTTGTATTACATGTAATACATATTCTATTGTACACGACTAACTCCTATTAAACTCACAACTCTGTACTGGACACCATCTACATAACGGTGTTGGGTTTGCTTGCCACTTGTTATTATCATAAGATGTTTCTAGTCTTTTTAGTGGTTGTTCAAACATAGCCCAAGACTTGTCCATGTCTTTTCTATGATACTCTTCACTGACAAAACTATTCTTCATAACAAATAGGAGTCCAGCTTTTATCTTTTTTACATCAGGGAAATAAGTAAATAACATTAGTGCCATCAAGCGTAGCTGTTTAGGATCAGGGTACTTGTTGCTTCCTGTTTTATAATCAACAATGAAAGCGTAATCACCATCAACTATAACTAAGTCAGCTATGCCTCTAACCCATCTATCCTCACTCTTAAAGTCACATGGCTCTCTATTATAAGTTAAAGCCATTTCATATTCACAATACTTCTCACCCGGTATTGATATTAGTTTATCTACAAAGGGTTTAAATCTTTGATAGTTTTTAGCTAACTCAACTCCGTCTCTTACATAGTCTTCTAAAGCTTTGTGGACTTCGGTACCATACCGCATTTGTTCAGTTTCTTTTACGGTATAGTTTTTAAGAACCCTAATTTCATGATACTTTTTAGGGCAGTTTTGGTATTCTTTTAGGCTAGAATAAGACCATGTAAATACCGCCATTACCTTCCTTGCCCTTTGTATTTTTTAAAACCTTGTTTAAATGATTTATTCATGGTGCTTGTCTTAGCACGGCGACCCCCTTGTGATGTGCGTTTATGCACAGGCTCATGAATTTTATTTGATAGATTTTGTTTTACTTTTGCCATTTTCTTTTACCTTTTTAGTTCCAAATATTCTGTCAAAGTTTTCTTCAAACTTCTGTCTATCTGTTGGTCTTTGTTTACTACCTTTTCCACCGTCACCCATTACCAAAACACCTCCATTCTTTTGTTACGCCTAACTAAATGCCCTTGTAGTGTTATCCTATATTCGTTAGGTTTATATTCTTTAAAGCTTGCTATTCGATGTAGTGTTGTACCATCATGACATAGCATTTCACCTTCTTTATATTCAATATAAATTGGCATATTATCTATCATACAGTCTATGCCTCCCCCTGATTCAGGTAACATTATAGGGACTGTAAAAGTACTTGTATCTTTGCTACCAATTCCTAATGTTTCGTGTGGGTAGTCTTGGTGCCAATTACCTGCAATATCTAATAGTTTTTTATCTGATGGAAATATATGAAACCCAGGATAACATAAATCTTTTGGTAAATATACCTCCTCATTTAATTTACTTTGTAATACATGTAATACATTATTATATAATTGTTTAAAGTTATTATATAAAAGTTCATTCATTCCCTTTTGCATCTTTTTATACTCAAGGGTCTTACCATCTAAATATGCACTGCGACCTAATGTATAAAATGGGAAGTCGTCAGAACGAGACACCCACATATCTTGAAGTCTAAATATATTAGGTACTATTACATCTTTGTTGTAATCTAACTCATAGACAGTAAATTTAGCAATCCCCGTAGTTTTCTGCATACTCGCCTTCGCAAGTTATAGGTAAATCTTCGCCCCACTTTGGAGGTTTAGACATTTCATCTATAATAAATTTTAATGCTTTATCTTTGTCTTCTTCGGGTGCAGTACATACAATAGCATCATGAACAGTTAAAACAGGTTTATATTTCTGATTAATCTTAATCATCTGCTCACCTATGATAATTCTAGCTAAGGCTTGAACCACGTTCTCTACTACTGATCCGCCCCAAATATTTACAACACCACGTCTAGAAGAATATATGTATGATTCTCTATCTAGTTGTGTATCTCTTCTAAGCTCAGGATAGTAAATATATAAACCGTTGGGTAATTTTAACCCATCTTTAGTTACTAATACACACTTATGCTTGTCTAAATAATATGGCGTTTTATCTTTCCAATTAGCCATGTTGCGTAGAGCAATATCACATTTTTCCCATAAGTGTATAACTTTATTGTTTACATCTCTATAAACTCTAACCAATCTTTTACATTCTTCGTCCGAAAGATCAGCACCGGGTGGGGAAGTTTTCAAAGTATGTTGTAGCTTTGCCCATCCAGTGCCATAACCTAACCCTAAAGTACAAGTTTTACCAACAAATCGTTCTGTCTTATTTCGTTTATCTATCTTTCTGTTGTAAACTTTACTTGCAAATTCAGAATAAACGTCTTGTCCGTTTCTATATAATTTAACGATGTTTTCTTGTCCAGCTAACCATACAAGTATTCTAGCTTCAATTTGTGAGGAATCGCAGTTTATGATGACATGTCCTTTTGGTGGTAACACAGCGTTCTTCAAGGCTTTTTTCTTTGCGTCACGACTTGGTAAGTTTTGAAAGTTAACCTTGTCTGAGCCTGACCATCTTCCTGTATGTGCCCCGTAGTATTTTAATGGGATAGGAAGTTTACCTCCGTTACGCACTGCAATGTCTAAGAATCTCTCTATCCTTGACTCTTCGATTGTAGACTTAGTTCCTAACCTTACTGCACATAGTTCTTGTATGAATGAGTCTTCGTGTTCAGTCAACTCAATAAACCCAACATCATTTTTTGCTAGTGCATATGTCTCTTTTTCAGTAGTAGGACTAATTTTTGTAGGTACTTCAATACCAAGTTCTTCTAACAACTCAGCAAACTGTTTATTACTAGCCAACTTTTTACGTACACATTCTTCATCTTCACATTCTAATCTATTCTTTAAACCAGCTAATAAGTTTTGTTTTTCTTCTTGTACTTCTTCTAATCTATTAATTAGTATTGCATCATCTAGTCTAAGCGTAGGCTCAGTGTACATTCTTAATGTAATGTCTATAAGTTTTAATTCATCAATAGGAAATGTCTTAGATAATATCTTAAATAGATCATAGGTTAATTTGACATCATTCTTACAATATTGACCATACTGATGTAGTTCATGATCTGCAAAGTCTTCTAAGCGTTTACCTTTAGCATCCAAAACCTCAGTACCTTTTTGTCCTATGTTATATCGTTCAGCGAGAGCCTTCAAGCTACCACCAGCATTAACACCATGTATTGCACGAGCCATTGATAAGGTATCGAGGTAAGCGAAGGGAACAATATTAAATATCCATGACAGTATTGCACCATCAAACATTGTGTTGTGGCAGAGTAACATTGAGTTACTCCAGTCTATTTTATTCAGTTCTAGTTTGAGTTCGTCATGCGAGCCAGTAAACCATTTTGTTTGTCCTTCATCTATCTTAAGAGCATATCCAATGACTTGAAACATATCATCTTTTATATACTCCTCTGTTGTTAATCTAGATAGACTAAACCCTGTGTCGTAAAACGTCTCGAAGTCGAGAGTTACTATTTGCATTTATCTTTTGCTTTCTCTGCTTTGCAGTATCCGTGTGCATCCATTGTAAAACCACACCACCATTTTTTCTTATCATAATATTTGGCGGAGTTTTTACACCGATTGCATTTATTTCCCTGTGTTTTTAAAGCCATGTGATTCCGCTTCTCTCATAGTCCTTGGTGTTAATTGTATTGCATTAATTGGTTGAAAAAAACGGTAGCCTTGCTTAAGATTCTTTTCCCATATTTTCATTGTTTTTTTGCTGACGTTCATACTCTCTCCTATCTCTTTTAATTTGTCTAATTCTTTTTTGTCGTTCTTCATTAGTTAAATACATCCAGTTAGATAAATCTTCGTAGGTACGAAAGCAACTGATACATCTTGGTTCTCCATCAATTTCTTCGTACCGACATATTTCTGTACACGGACTAACTATGCCGTTCTTGTTCATCTCGGCACTCCACGCTACACCATCGTCTTTTATCTTTTTCTTTGATGGGTTCTCCACACCAAAGACATTCATTTGTATCGTTTTCTTTGATTTTAGTATTAACAGTTTTCATAGTTAAAGCCATAGCTTTTTCCATTTGTTCTGTTGCTCTATCTATTTCGTCAGCCACTTAAACTACCTAATTGTCTCATCCATGATGTATTTTTGCTTGTTGTTCTTTTTTTAGGTGGCAATTTAATATCGCCTTTTGCTTCCATTTCATTTAATAAAGTAGACTTATACCCTGTCCATTCAGTTATTTTGTGGCGTGTAGCGTTTGGATATTTGTCTTGTACGGCTTTTACTTTAGCTACTCTCTCTTCATACGTAATACCTCGCTTATATGCAGGTTCTCTTTCTATTTTTTTTACTAATGAAGTTTCCCATTTTGTTCTTTTACTCATATATAACACTCTCCTACTAATTCTAATGCTCTGTGATACTCTGACTTATACACAGGTTTGTCAAGTTTAATTATTTTGTCAGACGGATGGTTTTCAATATACCACTCATAGTCTTTCTTTGTCCACCTATATTTTTTAATTATTTTGTCTTCAAAGTCTAGTAATGCGTGCGTAAATATGTTATCCATTTATGCCCCTTCGGTAATAAAACATAGAAAGCGAATTGATACCAGTTCTCAATCTTCGCAGTTCCCACCAACACAAAACTTTCCGTTAAGAATTTCTTGAGCGAGGTCATCACTAACCATCTTGCGTTCCTCTTCCTCAATTTCTTTTTCTATGTGTTTAATAAATGCTTTGTTTTTAATTAGTATTTTTAATTCATCAATGATAGCTTGTGCTTCGATTGCATGTTCATCGCCAATACTATGTTTATTTAAAACTTCAACATGATTCTCAAGAAGTTTTTTTACTCGCATAAAAATATCATCACTCATGACTTTTCTCCTTCAAATAACTTTCAAGTTCTTTTGCATACCAAATAATTTTACCTACATCATTAATCATATCTTCGTCATGTCCTTTATACCCAAGACGCGTGATATATTTAATAATTGTGCCACGCAGATAACCTATGTATTCCTCCATGGTTAATTTTGAACGTATTATCTTTATGGTTTCTATCCCCTTTTTATAGTGTGGGGGATGATTGACCATGTCAACTGCTTTCGTGGGATTTCCCACGGTATCCCTTACGTCTGTCTCTAAACTCATTTTTAGCCTTTCTTAATACATTTTCTAAATCATCAATATTAGTCTCATCAGCCACAATACTGATACCTCCAGCAAAATGAATGTCAGTTAAGTGTTTCATCTGTAACGCTGTCGGCTTGTTACCATTAGCCTTACATTCAATACCGTAGAATCCACCCTTCCAACATGCAATAATATCAGGAACACCACTAGCACCATAACCTCCAGTCGCAGGCATAAAGAAGTAAGCATCTAGCTTAGTCAAAATTTTTTTAACTTTATCTTTAATTTTCTTTTCGGGGGTCGTCATAAAATGTTCCTGCTAATTCATAAAAATCATTCACGTGTAATATAACTACATACATACTTTCAGATGCTCGCCATGCAGTGTCAGGATCACCAATTTCTTCATGACAATTAAATATATCCATAACATTTATTTCGTGATCTTTTTTATAAGTCGTAGCAATACAATTAGCTACAATGATTTTTGTTTTGATATAGGTAGGTAGAGTAGACATGCTATATCGTCTACGATAGTTTTTAGCCACGTAGACGATATAAACATCATCTTCTTTATACACGGGGACACGGACATAATCCGTTAATTTAAAATGTGGTATTGGTTCTAGTTCTTTAAACATCCGTTACAATCGTAGCATACATTTTAAAACTATTGTTGTTATCAACAGTGTATGTAAGTATGCCAAAGTCTTTGTGAAATTTATTTGATCGGTTATGCCAACCATTACTTTCTACAAAATAATCATCATATATTTTTTGTTCATTTTCAGTAGGTTCAAAGCCTACTTTAAACATAGTTAGTTTTGGTATAATACTTTCAAAGTGTTCGTAGTCTTGTATATCTCGATACCGTTTCATGTGCATAATTTGTAAATCTTTTTTGTCTGGTTTATCTTCTGAATCAACCACTTTAGCTTGCCCTATAATATACCCGTCATAGTATTTAGAAGTCATTAATAAGTGAAATGGTTTTCTAATACTTTGTTGTGATATTTCTAAACCTGATTCAATATCATCGTTTATTTTGTATAGTTTGTCAAGTGTGTCTGTGAAGAGTTTATTTGTATTACCATCAACGAATACATTTTTACCTGATGCTTTCTCAATAAGTAATTGTAATGCTACACCACTAATAGAGGTATTATTTCTTTGACGAGTTAATTCACTTAGATCAACAACAAGCGTTGACAAATCTTCTGCCATTCGGTTTTTGTTTAACAAACTAATATCATTACCAAAATAATCTTTAGTCTTTTCTCGCTCTTTAATCTTTTTCATCAACCTATTCAAATGTATTGATGTAACACTGTGTCTATCACCTTGGTCTTTTATTACATTAGGTGATATATAAGTATAGTTATCAACCCATTTATCTCTATGATTTATTTTTTCTACTGTAATAATACATTTAGGTAATCCATCATCTAAACCCATCAACCACCCACTACGTTTTTCATCGTCAGGGTCAGTAGATACTTGATAGCCATTCCATGAATATTTTAAATTTACTTTGTTAATAACTTTGTATTTAAAAGCGTGATTGATTTCCTCAATAAATTCTCTTGCAGTTCCCATCAGACTAGAATATTTCCAGTGAGCGTGGTCGTCAAGAAATAGTTTTTTACTATCGTTTACAGTAGCCATTATATTCTCCCTCTTAATTTAATTTCAATATCGTAATTTGAACCTGCGAAAAATTTATTCTCACAAGGCGTTACTCTCTCTTTGTAAGCGTTGTCATAATACTTTCTAAGTTCACACGTGATTGCTTTGCCGTAATGATCTAACAAATGATGCTTAAATGGTTCAGAAAAGTAATATGATTTTTGACTTGGATAGTTTTCATATGCTTTGAGAGCAAAGTGTATGCTATCTTTGTTTTGTAAATACTCTTTACTAGATGTATTCCTAAACTTATCGCTTTGCATTATCTCTTGTATTTCACTAGCTGATAATGAAGTAAGCCAAGGCTTTACTTGTTTGATTATGTTAGCGTTTTCTTTCTTAATTTTGTTTGTAGTCTTTCGATTAAGAATCTTCTCTACGATGTCATACTCATACCCTTCCACAACCTTATCAGTATCCATGTAGTATCGGATACCTTTTCGTATCGGTATTACAGTGTAGTAATCTTTAGAGAATAGCCTTGAATAACAAAAGCCACCTCGTCGTTTATCGTTGTAAAACATTTGTCCTTGTCGGAAAGTGTAACGTAACCACCCCTCAGATTCATTCATTGTTTTAAGTATTTGTGTATCGCCTTGTGAATACCCCCACTTCTCATGAGGATTGAATTCTACAATGTTCATAGGAAACACTGTTAGTAAAAGATTATCTTTACCATAGAATACTTCAAACATAGCTATTCGATTTATACCCTTGTCATCTTTCTCGTAGTGAGCAGTAAAATATTTCATAGATGAATACCTCCTGTCTGCCCAAGGATAATCTTCGGTATACCTACCTCTGATCGGTTCTTGTGTATTTACAATATCACACAGTTTGTCGTATGTTACTTTTTCTAACATTATTATTCTCCCTCTATACATTCGTGAATAGTTTTAATATAAACAGTGCTGACTGGGTCAGCTTGTTCATACACCTTGCCTTTTTTGCATATATACGCAATAGGTTCTGCATTTAAGTAGTTATCTATCATGTAATATATTCTCATACCACCTCCACCAACCACCAAACCTAGTAAGAATACCAATACAAGTTCAGCGTAATACCAAGTGTTGCGTAGTATCGTTACCTTTTTACCTCGTATGTTTGTCATGACGAGACCTCCTCTGCTTGAAAGTCAGCGTCCCAAACTTGCCACTCAGTTTTTTCTTGAGCCTTTAGGATTGCTTGTTCTTCTGTTTGTGCAAACACTGTAATAGGTTTGCAATACTGCGTTATATTTACTCTAAATACTTTACTCTTCATTCTTTGTTCTCTCTTTCTATAAGTATTGATTCAATCTCATGTATGAAACTAATATCTGATATACCTTCATTGACATACTTACTACGAAGTTTAAGTTCATCTAATAGTTTCTCTAGTTTTTCGGTCTTCCAAT
>Ga0222714_10001671_pt1 | contig 24782 bp, 28 predicted proteins | sample C33_3DmetaG_FD_165048 | JGI IMG/M metagenome (GOLD analysis project Ga0222714, IMG submission 165048) | Estuarine water microbial communities from San Francisco Bay, California, United States - C33_3D | ecosystem: Environmental > Aquatic > Marine > Unclassified | place: USA: California...
TTCCACTTCGTTCGCTTCGCTTCTCTCCGTTTCCCTCTTCCCACCCGTCAGTTTTAAATTTCCCCCTTGGGCCTAGTTTTCGGCAAACAGTCATGTAGCCAAACCTATGAACCCCCCGGTATCATTCAAACAACTTTGGGCCACCCAATTTATAAAAATTTGAAAACCTATGGACTACACACCTTTCCAAGACATGCCTGACGCAAAAGCGTTGTTTATGACGGACCGTGGTTCGACGTATGCGCTTTTTGAAGATCAGACCACGCAACGTAATCGGAGTGGTGCAAACCATGAAGACAAGAGCACTGGGTTGCAGCAGAGGTCAGGGAAAACGGTTTTCCTGGACCGTGATTCGATGAACAAGATTGGTATGACGTTTCAGCGGGAAGATGTAGCAACAAGGTTTTTGCCCATTTTGGATAGTGAAAACAAACCGACTGGCAGAGCAAAATTAGAGCTGACACAGGATCACACTTATCGGCCCTCGAAACTTGTGCAAGGAAAGTTTGTGATGGGAGAGCCTCAGTTATTGAAGGCAGGCACGGTATTGGCAGAAGTGCCGTATTCAACAAAGCCTGCTGTAGGGATGCATCCAGTAGAAATAATGAGGTCGGATAGCCCAATCGGGGATAAGGGTCGTGGAATTCATTTTGGTTCAAAAATTACGGAGATAGTAGAGCGGGCTAAGGAAAGGGCTGCCAGTAAAGCGATAGGAGGCGGTGGGGGGATGAATCCAATGGATATTGAAAAGGTTCCTGGAAAGCGTCCGTTGAAGATGGCTCAAGGTGGAATGGTGGACAAAGCGCTTTCGGGCAACTGGAAAGTCTTATGACTGTTGAGATCGAAGATCCGGAAGCCGAGATACTTAGGCTGGAGTACAAGCAGCTTAAGGATGCAATTCTTGAGCGTGCGCGTGAGAACTTTTTAGACTTTGTCCGTTATGTGTGGCCCCAGTTCATATGTGGCCCGCATCACAAAATCATGGCAAGAAAGTTTGAAGAGTTAATCAAGGGCGATCACACGCGAATCATTATTAATATTGCACCGCGTCATGGAAAGTCGGAACTCACGAGTTATCTTTTTCTGGCGTGGCTCATGGGCCGTGAGCCGGATGCCAAGATCATTCAAGCGACGCACACGGCGGAGTTAGCGATGCGGTTTGGTCGCAAGGTGAGGAACCTGATGGATTCGGAGGAATATAAGGAGGTTTTTCCGAATGTAGCGTTAGCGGCGGACAGTAAGGCGGCTGGGCGGTGGGAGACGAATAAGGGTGGGGAGTATTTTGCGGCTGGTGTTGGTGGAGCGATGACTGGTCGTGGTGCGAATTATTTGGTTATTGATGACCCGCATTCGGAGCAGGATGCATTATCGGAGACGGCTATGGAGCGGGCGTATGAGTGGTATACGTCTGGTCCTCGTCAGCGGTTGCAGCCTGGGGGCAAGATTTTGTTGGTTATGACTCGTTGGTCGAAGACGGATTTGACGGGGATGGTGTTGACGGATCAGGCCAAGGATCCGAGGGCGGACAAGTGGGAGGTGATTGAGTTTCCGGCGATCATGCCGAGTGGGAAGCCGTGTTGGCCGGAGTTTTGGACGGTGGATGCTTTGTTGTCGGTCAAAGCTGCGTTGCCGGTGAACAAGTGGAATGCGCAGTGGCAGCAGAATCCTACGGCTGAAGAGGGGGCGATATTCAAGCGTGAGTGGTGGAAGGTATGGAACAAGGATTATGTTCCGGAGTTGCATTACATCATTCAGAGTTATGACACGGCGTATTCGAAGAAGGAGACGGCGGACTTTTCTGCGATTACGACGTGGGGGGTATTTCGTCCGAGTCCGGATGATCCTGAGCAGTTGATCTTGATTGATGCGAAGAAGGGTCGGTGGGATTTTCCGGAGTTAAAGCGTGTAGCATTGGAGTTGTACAGGTATTGGAATCCCGATTGCGTGCTGATAGAGGCGAAGGCGGCTGGGATGTCTTTATCTCAAGAGTTGCGCAGAACCGGTATTCCGGTGATAAACTATTCCCCGGGTGGTCGGAACAGGGCGACGGACAAGGTATCGCGTGCCAATGCTGTTTCACCGGTGTTCGAAGCGGGGTATGTATGGGCCCCGGATGAGGACTGGGCTGTCGAAGTAGTTGAAGAGATGGCGGAGTTTCCGTTTGGTGCGAATGATGACTTGGTCGACAGTGCGGTGCAGGCGGTCATGAGATTCCGCCAGGGCAACTTCTTGACTATTCCTTCGGACTGGATTGATGAAGAGGGCGCTCCTGCCCAATTTTCTTATTATTAGGGGACCGTATGGCCTCGAAACCGACGCAGTTTGACCCGCTTTTTCAGGAAGCTGGGTCCAAGTATGGTGTAGACCCAGCAATTTTGAAGGCGATAGCGTCGGTGGAGTCGGATTTTCGGCCCGATGCTGTTGGTCCAAGGACCAGGAGTGGTCGAGCGCAGGGGATGATGCAATTTGTGCCGTCCACGGCCAAGGCTTATGGGTTGGATGACCCCTTTGATCCGGCGAAATCTGTCGATGCAGCGGCAAGATTGATGCGGGACAACCTAAAGCAGTTCAATGGTGACGTGGGCAAGGCGCTTGAGGCGTATAACGGTGGTCCAAGCCTTGTTGGAAAGTCCCGTCAGACGGCTGCGTACCGTGAAAAGGTGATGCAGCGGGCTCAGTTAGCCAAAAAAGACCCAAAATTCAAGACGCAGCTTGCAAAAACTCAGAATAAACCGGCTCCTGGACGTAAGTTAGCGCCCACACCACGTGAAGCATTGACGGATGTGTCGATGTTGCCTGCTTCGTATAAGGCGGCGTTGTCTTTGCAGTACTTCACGGACACAGATCCGGAGGGAAATCCGGTGGATCGGGCTCAGGAGGAGCTTGAGCGGTTGTTGGAGGAAGAGCAATACGCGCAGGCGGGCCCTTCTGGCGGTGGAGCGTTGTTAGCGAAGACTTTTACGCCGTCGGAGAAGGAGTATGTATCGCCATTTGACATCATGGCTGGGATGCAACAGCCCGTGGAACAAGAACCACGGACCCAAATAGCGCAGGTGCAGGGCTTTGCTGATGGTGGCTTTGTTTTTGGAGGAACGAGTTTACCGGCGGCGCCTAATTGGTACTTAGATCCCGCTGCGGATTATGCCCCAGGGGATAGAGAGTTTATTGAACGCAATCAGCAGTTGCTATCTGGGTATAACCAAGCGGTTGAGGAGTATCAGAGCAAGGTAGATCAGTACAACAGCTTGTTGGATCAGTGGCAAAAGCAGGCCGAGGAGTACAACCGGCAGGCGGAGGCGTGGAACGCGGGCCCTAGGACGTCCAACTTCAACCCTACGGTGAAAAATCCGGGGGAGTTTAATGTGAAGTTCGAGGCCAAAGAGCCAACACTGCCCTTTGACCCGGAGTCGTTTGCTGCTTATGTTGATTTAAAGAACGCACAGGTAGAGCAAGGTCGAAAGAAGGTAGAAAGAGAGGCGCCCGGGAGGCAGTTGGCATTGGACGTGATCCAAGATCCGGGGAAATACAACCTATCTGGCTTTGGATTTAAGGACGGTGGTGACGTAAACAAGCGCGGGATGATGGAGAGGGTGGGGCAGTGGCTCAAGGAGAATGAGATCTCCCCCACGGACTTTTTATTGGCGACAAAGAGTGGGTTTCCGTTGGGCTTGGCCTTACAGCCTAGTTCGCTTAATGCCAATGAGGAAGAGATGCTGGCCGCCTTGAGGGAATTGCAGGCGGAGCGTGAATCGGGAAAGGTGGTGGGCCGCGCTAAGGGCAGTGGTCCACTAGGTGAAGTCCCTTTATTGGATGAGCAGGGCCGTGTAGTGCGTGAGCCGCAGACTGTCGAAGAGGCTAGTTTGCTGGAAAAGATCAAAGGTGCGGGTGAGGCTGGCCTGTCTGTGCTCAGTGGCATGGTGTCTGGGCCGGCGGGTGCTGCGTATGGTGCGTTCAAGGGCCTGACCTCTGACAAGTACGGCACGCAGGCGGGTGTGCGCGAGGCTGAAGCTGCTGCTGCGGACGTAATGAAGGCGGGCACGTATGTGCCGCGTGGCAAGGTAGCCCCAGAGTATCTACAGAATATCGGCCAGTTTTTGCAGAGCAGTAAATTAGATGCGGCGTTGCCGGAGACCTATGCGGCCAGTGCTGCATTGCGTCCTGGTGCTGTGGGCCAGGGCATTCAGATGCCTGTGGAGCAAGCCTCGACGGCGATGGTGCGGAAGATCACGGGCAATGAGGCCCTTCAGCCAACCGATGTCTACAGGGCGATGGCCGACACGAAGGGCATTGCGTCATTGGGTGCTCCAGCTGCAGCGCCTACAAAAATAAATCCTGGGTTATTTGTGAGTGCTACGGAAGAGTTGGACAAGTTTCCAGTTAGCTCAGAGGTAGACAATGTTCTTTCTGCTCACATTGGTGGAGTGGGAAATCTTGGTGATGCAGATGCGAAGTATTACCTGAGAGAAGTTCCTGGCGGACCGGAGTATACCCAGCAATCTCAAGCCATAGCTCAAAAGTACTTTGGCGATCAGTTCATGGGATATCGGCTCATGCCCAAAGAAGAGTTTGAAGCGCTAAAAGCCGGAGATGTGGGCGATTTGTTGTCCTTCTCGCTTTCTAAAGACGCTGCAAACGCATTCCGTAGATTTGCTCCAAATCAGGGAAGAGAAGATTTAGTTTTGGCTGAAGTGCCTTTGACTCCAAGACATGTACTTGGATTTGGTCACAGGGGCGAGCAAGAACTTATTGTGGACACGTCGGTTGGGTGGTCTTTGGATGACTTTAAACGTGCTTCGACTCCTAAACAAAAGGAACAAGTTGATAGGAGTTTGTTGTCGCCGTCTCCTGAGCGCCCGTTCGTAGGCGAGCTTGAGCGCCTTGTTGCAGACCTTCCTGGCCCAGTACAGAAGGGGCAGTTTCTTAATTCGTTGAAAAACAAAGCTCGTGGCTATGAGATAAGGCGAGTAGAAGAAGCGCTGGAAGACTTTGGGTCCACGGACAAAGTGACGCCAAATCAAATCATGTCGGCGTTGAAGAGGACTTCTCCTCAGCGACTTAAGCTTCAAGTGCTACAAGCAAGTGATATTGGGAGGGAAGGATTTTCAAGGGACATTGATAATCCATACCCAGCTCGCCCCATAGGCTCAGTAAATCTATTGCTTGAGCCAGGGGCAATGCAAAAACAAATAGGCTCTATTGTTGAAGACATTCAAGACTTTAGGGCCAACAAATCTACTGCCACTGTGTTTGGCAATGACCCGACGTACATAGCCGAATACGCACGTGAAGTGATGAACCTTGCAGATCGAGTGGATGAGTTTGATACACAAGTAGCTAGGTCGGTGAAGATGGCAGCACAAGACATAGCCAGTGAAGCTAGACCGATTGTTGATTTGGCATTAGCTAGGCGATATGTAACAACTCCAGGGCTAGATCCAAAAAACAAATGGCTAGTTAATTGGAATGACCCTGAAAAAACTGTGCCGCAACAAGTAAAAGATCTTCTTCGAAAAAGAGGCGTTACTACGCTTACACCAGAAGTAGCCACAATGGCTGCCAAAGAAATAGAAACAGTGAACTACTTAAAAGAGCTTAATAAAACAATTAATTCAGGAAGTTCATATGCCACGCTCTTAAGAAACACACTATCAGGGTATGAACGAGACATGTTAGGGAGATTGTCGTCTTCTCCAGATGCGCTAAAGATTGGCCTTGACGATTTTTATCGCGAAGCAAGTGATCCAAATAAGTCACAGTACATGGCACAAAGAATGCAAGACTTTGCAACCGAAGTAAATGGGGTGCTTCGCGATTACGATACGGTTTTAAATTTCGGTAAAAACGAAGTTATTAAGGATCTAAGAAACTTGACGCAAGGAATGCTTGATTCCGACACGTTGCAGAGCGGCAAGTTATACGAGCCTTTGTTGCACGCTAAGATTGCTGGAAAAAATCCAGTTTCTTTTGCTCGTTTTGTAGAGCTAAACCCGTCGGATATTGTCGATCCTCCCGCAAACTTAAAACCAGGAGAAGCTTTATTGTTTACTGAGCTTCAATCAGATCGCAGGAAGGACTTGTTTGCAGGCAAGCGAAAAGGAATAGAAGAACCCTACCCTGGGTTTGCTACGGATGAGGATACCGCGTCTGAGCTAATGATGAAGTCAGCAGTAGCCGGGGCAGCACAGCTTAATAAAAAACTTGTCTTATTCCCGGGGTCAGACTCAAGACAGCCACAAATATATGGCACTTGGGCCACGGAAGAAGCAAAAAAAGCAAAGGACATGAGCCAGTACTCTCCTTCAATCATGAAACGGGTGAGTAAAAAAGTCGCCAAAGATCTTGGCGAAGGTTACGAGGCTCGAGAGTTTAAGGCGATAAATGAAGCAGGTGATGAAGTTGTTCGTTGGGGTATAGTGCTTCCAGACGATGCTTCCAACTTGCCTCAAAAAGGAATCCGCTTTTCTAAAGGCGGACTGGTGGACAAACCACTTTATGATAGAGCGTAATAATGGCTAAAAAACAAAAGAGCAGTCCGTTCAACAACATTGAGCGAGCCTTGACTGGCGAAGACATGGCGCCGGAAGGTGAGATGGAGGTCGAAATGACCGAAGCGCTCATCCCTATGGATGAGGAAGATGTTGAGATTGTGATGGACGATGACGGTGGGGCCACGATTAATTTGGGCCCTGAGGAAGACGAATACGAGAGCAAGCACACCGAGAACTTGGCCGAGCGCCTTGATGAGGACGAGCTTGATCGGATTGGTCAGGACATTCTGCTGCTTTTGGACGCTGATCTGGCGAGCCGTGAAGAGTGGTCCAACACCTATGCCAAGGGTATGAAGCTGCTTGGCTTCCAGTATGAAGAGAAAACCCAGCCGTTCCGGGGTGCCTCTGGTGCCCATGTACCTCTTTTGGCTGAGGCGATCATCCAGTTCTCTGCCCAGGCGATGAAAGAGCTCATGCCTGCGGGCGGGCCCGTGCGCTCGCAGGTAGTAGGAAAGAGCAACCGCAACCGTGAGATGCAGGCTGAGCGGGTGCAAGAGTTCATGAACTACCAGATCACGACGGTCATGAAGGAATACACCCCTGACTACGACCAGATGCTTTGGTACGTGGGCTACGGTGGGTCGGCTTTTAAGAAGGTTTATTTTGACCGCTCGAAGATGCGCTGTGTATCGCCGTTCATCACCCCGGACAACTTCGTCATGCCGTACAACGGCTCGAGCAATCCTTGGGAGAACGAGCGGTCCTTGCAGATTGTGCCGATGTCGGCCAATGCGCTTAGGACTAACCAAGTAAACGGCTTTTATCGGGATATTGAGCTGTCGGCTGCGGCGGGAGATAGCAGTGAAATTGAGGATGCAGAGGACAAAGTATCCGGCACCTCGCCAAATGAGCTAGATGAGGAGTTCACGCTCATCGAAGCGCACATGCTGTATGACATCCCGGGATATGAGCACAAGGATGGGCTCAAGCTGCCGTACATCATTACGGTGGACAAGGATTCCGGGAAGGTTTTGTCGATCTACCGCAACTGGGATGAAGAAGATGATACCTACGCCCCTTCACATTATTACGTTCACTACATGTTCCTCCCTGGCCCTGGCAGTATGGGGTATGGCTTGGTCCATCTACTTGGGAACCTTAATCGGGCCTCAACCGCAGCGCTCCAGCAGCTGATTGATGCGGGTACGTTCTCCAATCTGCCGGCTGGATTCAAGGCACGTGGTCTGCGGATTGCGGACAGTGACAAGCCGTTGCAGCCTGGGGAGTTCAGGGATATTGATGCGGGGGGTGCTGAGCTGGCTTCAGCGCTTTTGCCTTTGCCGTACAAGGAGCCGAGTCAGACGCTGTTTACGCTTCTGGGCTTCTGTATCGACATGGGCCGTAGGATCGCCAGCATTGCTGATATGCAGGTGGGTGATGGCAATCAGCAGGCTGCTGTTGGAACGACGATTGCGTTGCTCGAGCGTGGCGCGATGGTCATGTCTGGTATTCACAAGCGCTTGCATTACGCTCAGAAGCTTGAGTTTGAACTCATGGCGAATTGTTTTGCCAAGTATCTGCCTGATGAGTACCCGTATGACGTGGTTGGTGGAGACAGAAAGGTATTCAAGAAGGACTTTGATGAGCGCGTAGATGTCATTCCAGTCGCAGATCCCAATGTGTTCTCGACTGCTCAGAAGATCATGATGGCTCAGACCCAGCTTCAGCTGGCTCAGAGTGCCCCTCAAATCCACAACATATATGAAGCATATCGCCGCATGTACGAGGCCTTGGGAACCAAGGATATTGACATGCTGCTCAAGCCTGATGACACGTTGCATCCGCGCCCGAAGGATCCCGCAAGCGAAAACGCGGACTCATTGGACGGCAAGAACCTTACGGCTTTTGCTGGACAGCAGCACGATGCGCACATTGTGTGCCATTTGATCCAAGGTATGTCCCCGATTGTGCAAGGAAACCCATTGGCGGCAGCAATTCTGACCAAACACATCTTGGATCACGTGCGGTTGAAGGCGGAAGAGCAGGTTGAGGCGCAGATATTTGCTTCATACGGCCCGGAAGGAATGTCGATTGTCTCTGATATACAAAAAGAGGCTCAAGTCGCCATGTTTGTTGCTCAAGGAATGGCCGAACTCCGAAAACTCTCCCAAGAAATGTCAGGAGCCAACGCGCCAGATCCTCTCGTTGCCCTCAAAGAGCAAGAACTCCAGCTCAGAGCGCAAGATGCGGAGAGGAAAGCACAGGTTGATCAGCAAAACTTGGCGCTAAAAGCGCAAGACATGCAGCAGGACGCTGCATTTAATCAACAAAAACTCCAATCGAACGAAGAGATTGCGGCTGAAAAGGCTTCGATCGCGCGCGAAAGGATCAATCAAGTGGAAAGGAGTAATCAAAATGCCGCTCAAGAAAGGTTCCAGCAGCAAAACAATCAGCAGCAACGTCAGTGAAATGATGGGCAAGTTCTCGAAGACCGGGAAAATCGGTACTTCGAAGCCGAAATCTAAGAAAAAAGCTCAGAAACAGGCTGTTGCAATCGCACTTTCTACTGCTGGTAAGGCCAAAAAGATGGCTACTGGCGGTAGGGTGACTTACGTCAAACGAAAAGACGCAGATAACCTGACAAAGATTTGCTAATGGAAAAATTATTGAAATACATCCGCAGCCGCAAGCAAGAACTTGGGGAGGCGATGCTCTACGGAAACGTAAAGAACATGGAACATTACCGGCAGATGGTCGGTAATGTCGAGGCATATCAGGTCATTGAAGACATGATCATAGAAATACTGGAGAAGGCAGAGAAAGACGACTAACAACCCTCGTGGGGCGATCCCACGCAATATAGGAGAGCATTAATGGAAGAAATGACTGCACTGCAAAAGAAGTGGGCAGAGCAAACAGCGCAGGAAGAGCAGGAAATGCGTGATCAGTTGGATCCAAAGAACATGGATCAGTCTGTAATTGACCGTATTCCCAAACCGACTGGCTGGCGATTAGTGGTTTTGCCATTCAAACCCCCTAGAAAGACCAAAGGCGGCCTTTTATTGGCTGAGCAGGCGATTGAAAAGCAGCAAGTGGCGACGGTATGTGGCTATGTGGTCGATACAGGACCCCTGGCGTATGCCGATACCGAGAAGTTCCCTGACGGGGCTTGGTGCAAGAAGGGTGATTGGGTGGTATTTGCCCGTTATGCAGGCGCTCGTATCAATATCGAAGGTGGTGAGATACGCATTCTTAACGATGATGAGATTTTGGCGACGATTTCTGACCCAGAAGACATCATGCACATGGTATAAGGGAGATAAACCATGCCTGAATTGGAAGAAAATGAACTGGCTGTACCAGATCCCAATGGTGAGATTCGTTTTGAGTTGTCTGAGGAAGACAAAGAAACGACCATTGAGTTTTCGGAGGATGGCAGTACCGCAGAGGTATCTGCACAACCTCAACAACAAGAATTGTTCCCTGAAGAGTCAAAGGAACACGAGGAATACAGCAGTCGAGTCAAAAAACGCCTGGATAAACTGACGGCCAAGCTTCGTGAGGCTGAAAGGCGTGAGCAGGCGGCTATTTCGTATGCTCAGAATGTCCAAAAGAGCTTGGAGGAGACCCAAAGGCGGGCTGCTTCTCTAGATAATAGCTATTTGACTGAGACTGAGGGCCGTATTAACTCCCAGTTGGCTATTGTGGAGGCTAATCTCCAGGATGCCGTGGAGCGTGGGGATGGAAAAGCGGTCGTTGAGGCGCAAAAGCTGTTTAATCAGCTGACGCTTCAGCAGGAAAGGCTAAAAGCCGCCAAAGTGCAGCGCACGACAGCTCCTCCCCCTCAACCGGTATACCAGCCAGCTATTCAGCCCCAGCAACAGGTGGCTAGGCCAGATCCAAAGGCGGAAACTTGGGCCGAGGAAAATGAATGGTTTGGTAGCGATGAAATCATGACTACCGCAGCATTCGCAATTCACAATAAATTGTCAGAAGAAGGGTTTGACTTGCAATCTGACGAGTATTATGATGAGCTGAATCGGAGAATCCGCAAGGAATTTCCGCACAAATTTAGTAGGCCCCGGGCAGACACCTCAAACGTCCCAAGTGTCGCGCCTGCAACCCGTGGAAGCACGGTTAACGGTGGACGCAGATCCGTCAAGCTGACTCCAAGTGAAGTCAGTATCGCAAGACGCTTAGGTGTACCTCTCGATGAGTACGCAAAACACGTTAGGAGATAAATCATGGCCGAACAACTCAGTATTGATAAAAGTCCTCGTAGCACTCGTCAAACCGAGTCTCGTAAACGGTCGTGGGTTCGTCCTAATCGTTTAGATGCACCGCCAGCCCCTCCAGGGTTTAAGCACCGTTGGATTCGCGCAGAGTCAGCCGGTAGAGAAGACCGGATGAACATTGCTTCAAAGATACGGGAAGGTTATGAGCTCGTAAGAGCGGAAGACCACCCTGATTTCGTGATTCCTACAGTTGATGATGGCAGGCACGCCGGTGTAATCGGCGTTGGTGGCCTCGTCTTAGCTAAAATTCCAGTAGAGATTGTGGAAGAGCGGAACGCGTACTATCAACAACAGACGAGAGATCAAATTAATGCGGTGGATAATGATCTGATGAAGGCAAATGCGCATTCGTCGATGGTTATTCAGCGTCCAGATCGTAAATCTCGAACTTCTTTCGGCAGTCCTAAGCAGGATTCCGGGGAAGAGTGAAACCCCTTTTAAGGAACTAACAAATGGCAAACGTTGATAAAGCCTTTGGTCTGCGTCCGCAAGGTAACCTTTCTGCTACTGGTGCCCAGAAGCAGTATGGCTATCAAATTGCTGACAATCAGTCCGGAGCAATTTATCAGGGCGACCTAGTCACCCTTTATGATGGTTATGTTGTTAAGTTCGCTCCCGGCACGCACACTGCTGCCCTGGGCGTATTTAATGGCTGTAACTACATCGATCCCTCGACCGGCAAACCCACCTGGAAGAACTTCTATCCCGGTTCGGTGAACATTACCGCAGGTACTATTCAAGCCGACGTGATTGATGATCCCAACCAACTGTTCACCATTCAGGTTGACGAGAGCGTTGCTCAGACCGACATTGGCAAGAATGCTGACGTTGTTGGTACAGGCGGTAGCTCGACCACTGGTCAGTCCACCATGGAACTTGACTCCTCCACAATCGCTAATACGGCTGCTCTGAACCTCAAAATCGTTGGTCTTTTTGACGTTCCTGGCAACTCGTTTGGCACCAATGCTGTGGTGGTTGTCAAGATTAACGAACATCTCTATGGCAGCGCTGGCGTTGCCGGTCAAGGAGCTTAATCATGGCAATTTCACGTGCCCAACTAGTAAAAGAGCTTGAGCCGGGATTGAATGCCCTGTTCGGCATGGAGTACAAGAACTACGAAGGCGAGCACACTCAGATTTATGACACTGAGTCCTCGGATCGTGCGTTCGAAGAGGAAGTGATGCTTTCTGGCTTCGGTGAGGCTCCGGTCAAAACCGAAGGTGCTGGCGTTCAGTATGACGACGCTCAGGAAGTCTTCACGGCTCGCTATACCCACCAGACCGTCGCTTTGGCCTTCGCTCTTACCGAAGAGGCCATCGAAGACAACCTGTATGACAAGCTTTCGGCTCGTTATACCAAGGCTCTGGCCCGCTCCATGGCTCAAACCAAGCAAATCAAGGCTGCTTCCGTTCTCAACAACGGTTTCACGACCTCGATCGGTGGCGACGGCGTTGCTCTTTTCAGCACCTCTCACCCCACTCTTGGCGGCCCCAACCTCAGCAACACCTTGACGACTGCCTCAGACCTGAACGAGACCTCGCTTGAGCAGGCCTTGATCGACATTGCCGCGTTCACCGACGAGCGTGGCTTGAAGATCGCCGTTCGTGGCCTGAAGCTGATCATCCCCAAAGAACTCCAATTTACGGCCGAGCGTCTGATGAAGTCGCAAGACCGTGTTGGAACTGCTGATAACGACATCAACGCTATCCGCAACATGGGCATGATCCCTCAGGGTTATGTTGTCAACCACTTCCTGACCGATACGGACGCTTGGTTCATCAAGACCGACGCCCCCAACGGCATGAAGATGTTCCAGCGTGTACAGCTCAAAACCGCTTTCGAAGGCGACTTCGACACCGGCAACGTGCGGTACAAGGCTCGTGAGCGCTACAGCTTCGGATTCTCGGATCCCCGGGGCATGTTTGGCTCTCCCGGTGCTGCGTAAAAAGCAGTGAAAAAGGGGCCCCAGGGCCCCTTTTTCGTTGTACACTGGCTGTAAGTCTAGGAATTTTCACCTGTACCGACTGGCCTAGCAGACTTAGTAGAGACGGTGCAGGGGCGTGCTACTACACGAAAGGACTGTCATGGCACAGACTACATTTCAAGGGCCAGTTCGGTCTCTGAACGGCTTTATTACGCAGGGCCCCCAAAACGTCGTTAACGTTACTTCGAGCACAGCGCTCACCGTTGCGGCACATGCTGGCAAGATCATCACTGCTGGTGGCACTCTTGCTGCTAACCTGACGATCACTCTTCCGGCCATTAATGTTTCGGCCTATTCCAGTGTCTCTGGCCCTGGCGCCGACGGCAACAGCCCCAACAATCAGGGTGCTGTCTTTACCATTTTTGTTCCAACGACTGTTGCGACCAGCACTTTGAAGATTGTTACGGACGGCACGGACAAGTTTGTTGGTTCGATTCTGACCGTTGATACCGATTCTTCGGGTGCTATGGCTGGATTTGCTCCTGCATCTAGCAATGACGCAATCAACCTGAACGGTAGCACTACCGGTGGCGTGGCTGGCTCTTACATCCAGATCACTGCATTGTCGAGTGCCAAGTACATGGTTCAAGGCGTTGTGAATTGCACGGGATCTCCCGCCACTCCGTTCGCTGATTCCTAATAGGAGGTCGACATGGGCTTCTCAAGTGACGTAAAAGCAGTCACTAAGACTGCCGATGCCTCCGCTGTTGTTGGGAGGACTCGTCTTCAGGGTTTGTATTTTACGAACTCTGGAACGGGTTCTTCATTCACTCTTAAAGATGGCACGACATCGTCTGGTACTGGTCGGTTGACCATCTACACTCCTGCTTCGGCTGGCGGTGCGGATATCATCATGCCAAACGACGGCATTCTGTTCGAAAACGGCATTTACGTTGACGTAGCAGATGCCAATGTGACCAGTGTGACGCTGCTATTTTGCGGCGGTGCGGCGGCTTAAATGGCTAAGGGCATGGGCATCAAAACCTCTGTGAAGTCGGGCAATTTTCGCCCGACTAAGCAGGGCGCTGGCATGACCAAAAAGGGTGTTGCGGCTTATCGCAAGGCCAATCCTGGCTCCAAACTTCAGACGGCAGTGACGGAAGACAAACCTACTGGCAAGCGGGCAGCGCGGCGCAAGTCGTTCTGTGCCCGTTCTGCTGGGCAGATGGAGAAGTTTCCCAAAGCAGCAGCCGATCCAAACAGCCGCATTCGACAGGCTAGAAAACGGTGGAAGTGCTAAATGGAAATGATGCTTTGGAACGTCGTACTCAGTGCGATAGTGGGGATCATGATGTTCATGCTTAAGGGCAAGTTTGATGAGATTCAGCGCCTTAGCATTCTTTTGAACAAGACGAGAGAGGAGGTTGCACGTGATCACATCACTCGTGCAGAAGTTAGAGCCGATCTGGAAAAAATTCGTGACCATTTTGACTCAGGGTTTAAGCGCCTTGAAGACAAACTTGACGCGCTTGCGCAACGGAGGTAGTGATGGCAAAAACTAGTAAACCCGGGTTGTACGCAAATATCAATGCAAAGAAGGCTCGTATCGCCGCCGGTTCTGGGGAAAAGATGCGTAAGCCTGGAAGCAAAGGTGCCCCTTCAAAAATGGATTTCATCAAGTCTGCACGGACGGCTAAACCCGTCAAACGTTCAGAAGGTTCTGGCCCAAAAGGCGAGGCTGTGTATGAAATCCTTGGACGTCGCGTAACCAAAGAGCAGTACGACGAGGCATCAAAGGAAATGGACCGTCCAAAATCTAAGGTTGAAGAGGACATGGATGATTTTGCTAAGCGAGCGAAAGAGCGAGCAAAGCTTAAGAAGATGAAAACGGGTGGCATGGTTGACAAGGTCGGTCGTGCTATGAAAAAACCAACTGCCGACGCTAGGGGTCGTGCAATGAGAGCTGCCCCGCGCGGCAGATAAAAGGAAAGAACATGTTTAAGGGAATTATGAAATCAGTACGTAAAGTAGCTAAACCAATGATGAAGTCAGCGGAAAAAGATCAAGTTGGTCGCGCTATGAAAAGCCCTAGCGCAGACAGCATGGGTCGTGCTATGAAAAAAGTAATGCCTAGAATGCGTGCTGAGGGTTCTGGTCCCAATGGAGAAGAAATGCCCGAGAAAATGGGTCGTGCCATGGGATCGTCCAACGTTACTGGCGAATTAGCAAAAATTAAAAAGCTGGAAGCGGCTCTTAAAGAAAAGTACGGGCCGAAAATGCGCTTATCCGAAAAAGAAATGAAAGAAGTGGAAGAGCTTATGCCTAAGATGAAAACGGGAGGAATGGCAATGAAATCTAAGATGGCAGACAAAGTTGGTCGCGCTATGAAGAAGACAGATGCCGATGCTAAAGGCCGTGCAATGTCGAAAAAAGCTCCCAAGAAGATGATGGGTGGCGGAATGATGAAGGGCTATGCTGGCGGTGGCGATGTCACCTGTGGCAAAGCAACTCGTGGTTATGGTGCTGCTCGTAAAGGCAAGTAAATGGCAACCTCAAACACCTACGACTTCGACCTAGCCATTGATGAGCTGGTAGAAGAGGCATTCGAGCGCTGTGGCATGCGTGTCACAACCGGTTATCAGCTCTCGTCTGCCCGTAGGTCGTTGAACCTCATGTTCTTGGATTGGGCCAACCGTGGCTTGAATCTTTGGACCATTGAGCGTGCTTTTACTCCGCTAATTCCAGGTCAGAACTACATTGACCTGGATGATAACGTTGTGAACGTTCTGGAGGCAGTGATTAGGGATAACACTCAGTCGCCGTCCACAGATATCAGCATTGATCGAATCAGTCGTGCTGAGTACTTGGACGTTCCTGACAAGACTACGACTGCTCGTCCTGCTCAGTTTTATGTTGAGCGCACGAACACTCCTCGAGTCTATTTTTATCCTGCGCCAGACATTGGGTATACCTTCTTCCACTATCGGATCAAGCGTATTCAGGATGCTGGGGACTACACAAATACGGCAGATGTGAACTTTCGATTCTTGCCTTGCTTGGCAGCGGGATTGGCGTATCACTTGTCGTTGAAGTTTGCACCCGAGAGGTCGCAAGGCTTGAAGATGCTTTATGAAGAAGAATTTGCTAGGGCTGCTGCCGAGGATCGTGACAGCGCTAGTGTGAGGTTCGTTCCGCAACTGGAGTATTAAAGTGGCGTTTGCGGCTGGTAAATACGCCCTTGGACTTTGTGATTATTGTGGTCAGCAGTATATGCTGCGTGATCTCAAGAAGAACTGGCGTGGGTTTAAGGTTTGCGAGGCGGATTATGAGCCTAAAGAACCGCAGCTTGAGCCGCTAAAATACAATGGTGATGCCATTGCGTTGTATCAGCCAAGACCCGACAAAAAGGCTTCGATGGATGTTTATTTGGCTGTACCAGGGGATACTTTCTTCACTTCAGTAGGCATGATGCCTGCTCCCCTTAATCAGCCTATTGTGGGCGTCGCAAGCGCCGGAACTGTACTAGTGGTGATCACATGACTTACGACGAGCTTGTAACGAACATTCGAAATTACATGGAAACGGACAGTAACGTCCTGTCTAACTCCGTCATTAACACGTTTATTTTGATGACGGAAAACCGTGTTCTTCGTGACATTGACCTTGAAGTATTTCGTCAAAGTTCTATTGGAAGCTTAACAGCAGGTAATAGATTTCTTACGATGCCGCCAGATATTTTAACGCATCGATACATGTTAATTAGAAACATTTCCACAAACGAAGAGACCTTTTTAGATTTTAGGGATGTTTCGTTTATTAAAGAATATTGGGATAACAGCACTGTCCTTGGTCTACCAAAATATTATGCGGTGTGGAATCAAAACACATTTGTTGTTGCCCCAACACCAGATGTGTCGTATTCCGTGGAACTTGGTTATATAAGAAAGCCTGCAGGGCTAAGTTCTTCGAATCAAACCACTTGGCTCAGCATTAATGCTCCGGAAGTCCTTCTTTATGGTTGCCTTGTGCAAGCGTACAGCTACACGAAAGGACCGTTGGAGATGCTTGGGTTTTTCCAGAACTCTTACCAGCAGGCTCTTGCAGGCCTGGGTATTGAGCAACAAGGTCGCCGCAGACGTGATGAGTACCGCGATGGACTTATCCGTACCGAGCTCCTTGCCAGCAACCCCATCAGTCCAAATGAGGCTAAAGGATGACGAAAGTACCTGATTTATCTGGAAAGACAGTAGCAATAGTGGCAATGGGTCTTAGCCACAAGGAGTTTGTATTGGCAAAAACCCATTCGCAAGAAATTGACGAAGTTTGGGCTATTAATGCCATGGGAGGTGTGATTTATCACGACCGGATGTTCATGTTGGATCCGGCTAGTCGTTTTTTAGATTCCGAAGATGCAGGAACACAGACTGGAATCATGCGGGAGGTCTTAAAGCGCCATCCTGGTCCTGTGTATACCTGCGAATTGGACAAGCGCTGCCCAGGACTTGTCGAGTACCCACTGGAGGAGGTTGTCAACTCTATTGGAACATGGTATTTAAACAACACTGTAGCCTTCACAATCGCTTTTGCAATTGCAGCAAAAGTAAAAAAACTAATGGTCTACGGGGTTGATTTCTCTTATCGTGGGAACGTGCATTTTGCAGAGTCTGGAAGAGCTTGTTGTGAATTCCTGCTCGCAAAAGCCATTGAAAAGGGTATCCAAGTGGGGATTGCAAAGGAGTCTTCCTTGTTGGATACCAACGTTCATCCGAAAGAAAAGCTGTATGGCTATCATAGGCTGGCGGACACCTTTGTCTTTTCCATGGAAGAAGACGGCAAATTCAAGAAACATGCCTACTCAGAAGTAGCTAAAGTTATTGAATCTGAGCGTCAATATTTGCTTCCTCCAGAAGCGGTGAGGAGCTAAAATGGTAGAGATGAAGGTTGGTTCTTTACTGACCCCCATGGTCAAGACCAGCGACTACGGTGGTCTTCCAATGGAAGATTTATCAGAGATTTGCGCGGACAGAATTGTTCAGATTGCAGACTCTGCGCCCCCAGAGATACGGGAGCAAGCAAGGCTATTCAGGGAAAATCTTGTAAAAGTACTTCTTGAATATTTTAATCGTGCAGCACATTCCGAGAGGGCTCGCTGCATTCAAATTTGTGCTCGGGGCGGCCACATGGACGCTGCCGACATTTTAAGGAGAATCTGAAATGGCATTTACCGGCAACTATATGTGTACGTCTTTTAAGGCTGAAATCCTTCAAGCCGTACACAACTTTGCAACTGGAGGTAGCACGTTTAAACTGGCTCTGTACACCAACAGTGCTTCGTTTACTGCTGCAACCACTGCTTACACGACCACCAACGAAGTGGCTGCCTCTGGCTCTTATACGGCGGGTGGCGGTACGTTGACCAAGCTTGGTGTTACGACTTCGGGAACGACCGCTCTGACGGACTTTTCTGATCTGTCGTTTACCACTGCTACGATCACTGCACGTGGTGCTTTGATTTATAACGACACGGCAACGGGCAATCCTACGGTTGCGGTGCTGGATTTTGGTTCGGACAAGAGCTCGACTTCCGGTACTTTCACAATTGTGTTCCCTGCAGCTACGGCTACGGGCGCAATCATTCGTATCGCCTAAGGAGTAAAAAATGGCCCTCGTACTAGCTGATCGCGTTCAAGAAACGACTACGACCACTGGTACGGGGACCGTAACCCTTGGTGGGGCGTCCACTGGATTTCAATCTTTTTCGGTGGTTGGTGACGGAAACTCTACGTACTACACCATCACGGATGGCACGGACTGGGAAGTAGGGATTGGTACCTACACCGCAAGTGGTACGACGTTAAGCAGGGATACGATTCTTGCCTCTTCAAATAGCGGATCTGCTGTTAATTGGGGGGCTGGAAGCAAGGATGTTTTTGTAACCTATCCGGCAGGTCTTTCGTCCACTAAAGGAAGGACTATCGCCTTGAATTTCGTTTTTGGAGTCTGACATGGCTGCCCCAAATATTGTAAATGTCTCCAGTATTATTGGAAAAACAGCGGTTGTTGACCTTACAACCACAAATGCTACTGCGGTCGTAAGCAATGCGGCCAGTAGCGGCAAAGTGTTAAAGGTTAACTCAATTGTTGCTAGCAACGTTGACGGAAGTAGCTCTGCTCAACTTACGGTATCTGTTTACAGCCAGGATGACATAGGCGGGACAGCCACTGAATTAGTGAAAACGGTTTATATCCCGGCAAATGCTTCATTAATTGTTGTAGATAAAACCACCCCCATATACCTAGAGGAGGACAAGAGCATTGGCGCTACTGCCGCCACAGCCAACGATATAAAAATCGTGTGCTCTTATGAGGAGATTTCCTAATGTCTTTAGAGGGAAGTTACTCCCTCCTACCAGCTAAGTCTTCTGATTTGGCGGTTGATGCCCCAGCTAAACTAAATTTAGTTGACCAAGCGGTTTTAGAGCAAAATGGAGGAATACCAAAAGACCCTTATTGGGACTATGTGATGTTTTGCTTTAGCACAAACCCAAATGCAACAGTAGTCGATAATTACAATAATAAATTTCCCGCCACAACCAATAGCTCAATTTATTTTAAAGAAAATTATTACCCTCTTGCAACGCAAGGTAGTTCCAACGTAATAATAACGCAAGGGCCTTGTTTCCCTTTAGAACAAAAAAACGGGTATTGGTCTACTCAGTTTTATGGCGCAAACACATACTTATTTTTGCCAACAGGGCAAGCATCTTTAGCTCTAAACACTAATGATTTTACTGTTGAGTTCTTTATCTACATAGATTATGTGGCAGCTGCAACGCCATATATTTTTACTACAAGCCCAACAACCACAACAGCAGAACTAGCCGTTGCTTTTACAAGCAGCACAAACAAACTACTAGTTTACGTAAACGGTACGGATATAGTGGCTTCTGCTACAAACGGTACCTTTCAACGAAATAAATGGGTTCACATAGCAGTTTGTCGAACTAGCGGGAACACTTATTACGTATATATTGACGGTGTTTTATTAGATAACATAGCCACTAACAGTACCTCCATAACTACAAACACTTGGAGATTAGGGAATAGATCAGTAGCCGCAAACTACCTGACTGGGCATGTTTCAAATTTCAGAATATTGAATGGCACTGCCTTATACACAGGAGCCTCCTTAACTGTTCCTTCAGAACCATTAAGCCCTACGGAGACAAATACTGTCGCGCTTATTTGTAACGGATTTTTTTACAAAGACGATGGCCCAAATAACTATACCGTTTTTAATTCTACTACTGCTATAAATCCACAAGTTCCGTTTTCCCCGTTTGATAAAAACCTTCCTGTAAATTTGTATGGCTTTGACGCTTTTCCAAACTTAGGAGCATTGTGTACTCCAACCGGCCAGATATGGCCTTATTCTGCAGATTCGGTTGGGGATGGGCACCGAACGCTAGCGGGGGATTTTACAATTGAGGGCTGGTTTTCAAGCAACGTATCAACAAACGCGGTAAATACTTATTTATACACAGATAGTGTCAATTTAACTACTGCAACTGGTTTTAGGATAATTTTTGGATTGACTAGCGGGTTTCCTTCAATAACACTTGCTAATGCTAGCTACACATTTAATACTGTAATAACTAGCCCAACAACGGGGCAAGGGAACAATCGTAACTGGATGCATTTGGCTTTGGTGCGCCAAAATGGGGAACTAACCTGTTATTTAAACGGCAGAAATGTTGGCACTAATAATTCTTTAGCTACAGTAAATAATATTGTAGGGGGTGGGTCTCAGTTTTTCGGTATTGGGGTTTCTGGAACCACGTATAATAATGGCTTTTTCGCTGGCATAAAAGTATCTAACGAAGCCGTTTATACCTCAGGATTTGATCCTTTAGACACCTATAAAAACTACGCTACTGAGTCCACTTTACTTTTTGGGGTAGAGAATAATGGGGTTTATGTAGATAAAGCTAGAAAAGCTGTGAGTTATAGCAATAGTGCTTTTGTTCTTTCTAATAGGCAGCTATTGTTTGGCAAACCAACACTGTATTTTCCTAGTGTCGCAGCTGACCGTCCAATGAGTGTTTTATTTACTCAGTATAACACGCACTTTCAACGTTTATTTCGGACCGGTGCCAAGTGTACTTTGGAGTTGTGGTATTACCTAACAAATACCTCCGGTTCTATTGACATGGCTCTTTGCGATTCTTTAGGTCTTTTTTTTAAAAACGACGTCGGAACGTTACAAATACTGGCGGGTGGATTGTCACCTGGAACACAGGTGGGAACTTTTGTTACTGGGCAATGGAGTCATTTTGCTCTAGTCAATACGGGATCTGGGATTGATTTTTATCGTGATGGTACTAGGACATATACCGGATACGGAGATATTGTTGTTTCTTCTACAACCCTTGATTTTTTAGGGACTGTGGGTGGTAGTTCGGTTTCGTGGAACAGCTATCTTGGCCCAATACGCTTAACAGCTGGAATAAACAGGTATACGGGTAGCAGTTATACAGTACCCACAGAAGATTTCCCCACCGCGTATGGAACTTAATATTTTTGATTATTTTTTAAGGGCGTCTTCTAAAGAGGAGATGTTTTCGCTCCTGGAGAAAGAGGGATTGGTTTCGTCTTGTTGGGAAAACAATCTAGCCGAAGAATACGCAATTGACGCGATTGGACAAATACCGGGAGTTGAGGGTTATCATTTAAACCTCAGGTCTTTGTATGGCGAAAAAGAATTTCACCACATCACACCTCTTATTCTTGATCCCCCTGCAACTCCGCACACAGTTTGGGCCTAGGTACACCAATGTCTAAATATCTTAAAAATGTAATAACTGCGGATCAGACAGAGCCGACAAATATTGCCGCCTCTGGCATGTGGACGCTTGACGATGTAGAAAAGTTTAACGATCCCGCTACATGGCCTTCTTTATACAACTACCCTTTTCCTCGTTCCTTTTTTAATTTTGTTGAAATGCATGCGTTAGACAATAGACTAACGTTTTCTAACGCAACTGGAAGCAATATCAGGTCAACAATTAATTCGTCTGGATATATTGAATTTGTAAACACGAATATTTTTCGACCCTACTACCATCCATATACTCTAGAGAGGCTAGGTTGTCTTTTTGAGCCTGGATCTGTAAATCAGATCTCTTATTCCGAAGCTTTTTCTAGTTGGAACTCTGGGGATCGGACAAACATTACCATAGCTACTGATGAGACAAATTCTCCTGATGGAACGCAAAATGCTGATGGAGTATATGAAACCACTGCAAATGGTGAACATTTATTGTCGTATTCATATAGTGCTGTAACATCTACGATTACGTTTGGGCAATCAATTTACGTAAAACCTAGTTTAGGGCGGGATAATGTCTATTTAAGAGTAAACAGTGGCACTAGCTCTTATTATGCAATTTTTGATTTGACTAACGGGACCATAACCACCAGCACATCTGGCTCTGCTGCCATAAGTTATGCTTATATAGAACCATACCAAACTGGATGGTACAGGATAGCTTTGTGCGGTTCTTGCCCTTCTTCTATAAATCCTAGGAGAATAGACTTCGGGATTTATAACGGCGGGTTTTCCTACGTCGGAGACGCGACTAAGGGTGTGTATTTTTGGGGCGCCCAGTTGGAGGAAACATCTGGTTCTGCCGAATTAGAAGTTAGCTCATATATTCGAAATACGTTTTCTAGTGCAATAACCAGACAACCCGATGTAATAACTTTTGCTTCCGCACAAAATAATGTGACCTTACTTTTAAACATGAGGTTTATGGCAAATGATGCGTGCCCTCTTTCTGTCACAAATAGACCGAGAGGCTTGCTTGGAAACTACCTTGGCGGGAATGGTTTTGGGTGTATGTTCCCAAATAGTTCTTCTACGGGCGCTAGGTTAAATGTTTGGTACGGAACAGCTTCGGTTGCTGACGTATATTCACCTCAATCTGGGGGTTTGGAAAAACTTCAACAGTATAAAGAGTACGGCGTTGCAGTACGGATAGAACAAAATAATTATGCTATAAGTGCTAATGTAGAGGGTATAAGTGCTATAGGAACGGGGCTAATGCCAACTGGTACAGACCTAAGCTTAATCAGCACTACTGTTCCTGTTACTGCTAGTCTAGGGCCAGTTTTATTAACTACTTTTGGAGTTTGGTCCGCGTTGTATCCTCCAGATAGAATGCTTCCAAAATTACCTCTAGTATCCCCAATATATCGGACTAAAGCAGCTATAAACTATGACTTTCGTGGGATCACAACAGCATCAAGCTCTCTAGCAATAGTTGATGGGCGGCTAACCTTTACTCGTTCCAGTTCTGTATTTTATTTTAGCCAAGCGTTTATAAGTTTATCTGCGTCTGCTAGCAATTACGTGCCAATATGGCGAGAAAATTTTTCTCCTTCAAAAAAGTACCCAACTTTACGCTATGTGGAAGGACTTTTGCTAGAGGGGTCCGCAACGGCATTGCCTACTCCAGAGCTTTCATCGGCGGTGTGGACTAAAGTAAATACCACGTATTCATCTGGAAATGTATATGTTGTTTCAAATTCTGCTACGGCTACTGCTAGACCCGGAACCATCTTTGAGACTACTGCTAACGGGGAGCATTATGTATACAAAAACTATGCTTCTATAACCTCTGGCCAACCGTACTCGTGTTCCGTATATGTAATGCAATCTTTTGCTGGAAGAAAGAATGTGCGTCTTTTGTTTGGAGATGGAACGCATAACTTTTACGCAGACTTCAATACAGAAACTCTTACGGTTATTTCTTCTGGTTCTACTGGAGATGGAGCGCTTCAAGGAACGTACATAGAGTACATAGGTCTTGGGCTTGTTCGCGTAGCTATATACGGGGTAGCAGGAACGCTTAGTACCGCAAATTTTTATATTTATGTTTTAGACGATTCAGGTCAGTCAAGTTATACGGGAAGCACTAATAAGGGCTTAGTGGTTTTTTATCCAACAATGGCCTCTGTTCCAGACCTATGTAGCGCTATTCCTACAGCTACCGTAAACGTAACACTTGGCGCTAGTTTTTTTTCATCATCTAGCACTGCCAATGCGCAAAATATGCTGAATGGTAGTGAGGGAACTATAGTTCTTGCATACAACTTACCTGCATTAAATCAACTAGCTTCCAGCTATTCTAGGGTTTTAATGCATATAAGCAATTCGTCGAATACTGTTAACGTTATGCGTTTGAGTTATCAAAATGACTTAAGCCATAATTTGACGGTTTTAGACAGTGGCGGATCTGTGCAAGAGGACATTGATGCCCCAGGGGTTGTTTATGGACCTGGAACAGTGAATTTAGTCGCTTTTTCCTACAAAAATAACAGCTTCAAGCTTTGTACAAATGGCGGAACCGTATACACCAGTACAAGTGGTAGCGTGCCGACATTCAATTATTTTAGGGTTGGAGCGGATTACGCAGGGGGGAATGGCGGGCATATTTGCCTTAAGGTACTGCGTGTATTCACGTATCAGATGTCCGACGAAGAGCTGCGTGGCGCTTGCAATCCAGGGGCGTTCAGCTAGGATAAATCATGTTTGGCATATCCTCATTTTCCCAAGTCCCGTTCTCTAGCCTTCCCTCTGCGGGAGGAGGGGCAAGTGTATCGGTTAACGTAACTGGAATTTTTGGTTCTGGGAATGTTGGGGCAGTAACTGTTCAAACTAGCGAAAACGTTTCTGTAAGCGTTGTTGGAGTACAAGGAACGGCTCAGGCCTCTGCAGTAACAGTGGTTACTGCTATAGATGTAAATGTTGATGTGACCGGAGTTCAAGCCTCTGGGGAAGTTAGTTCGTTAGAAGTTAGCGGCGCTGCCGTTGTTAGCGTTACGGGAGTTTTTGCCACTGGAAACGTCGGATCAGTTGAAACTTCTGGCTCCGTTGTTGCCGATCTGACAGGTGTTTTTGCCACCGGAAATGTTGGCTCTATAGCCGCACAAGCTTCTGTAGATGCTCCTGTAACGGGTGTTTTTGCCACCGGAAATGTTGGATCTGTAGCTGCACAGGCTTCTGTAGATGCT
>Ga0222714_10001672_pt1 | contig 24779 bp, 37 predicted proteins | sample C33_3DmetaG_FD_165048 | JGI IMG/M metagenome (GOLD analysis project Ga0222714, IMG submission 165048) | Estuarine water microbial communities from San Francisco Bay, California, United States - C33_3D | ecosystem: Environmental > Aquatic > Marine > Unclassified | place: USA: California...
TGTTAATAATTTTTTTTATAAACTATCTTGACATTCCTGTCAATAGGATTATATAGGATATATATTATTTATTTGATTGCATGTAATTAAGATAAATAATTAGATTTGGGGTGCATAGGAGTCACCCCAAGTCGTTAGTGCCATGCTGACTGAATGCGAAAGCTATCGAGTTATGAGTGGCACTGATGCCTGATCCAATTGTCCAGGTATTCTAGACACGCTGAGATTGGATCTGGTATCAGTAACGGTTAGCGGTGGGTATAAACCACTATACCAGAAGAGTACGTCCGGGTACCTACATGTCATGCAAAGGCAGGCGTCATGACCTCTTCCGGCGCACGTTACTGATAGTAATTTGTTGGTCCATGTCAGAGGGGATTGATCATCCTGTAAAGGCATATTTGCTTGCGCTGTATATGGACCTACTAATTATTATGACTAAGTACACTCTTATACTCGCTCCACTGGAGGTGTTTTCTAAGAGAACATTCTTAGGCCAGGGTCCGGAGACTGCAGCTCTCCCGGATCCTGAGCAAATGAATGCCTGCGACATTTTGTCGCGCGTCAATATTATATATTGACCAGAGCTTCAAGCATCAAGCTTCAAGCATCAAGCTGCGACGTTTTTGTACATATGAAAGTAAAAAAATTTTTGATAAAAGAGAATATGGCATTTATTGCAAATGCAGCTCAGGACGGGAGGCAACTGAAACTAGATGAGGCCCGAAGACTGGTGCATAAGTCGTGCGTAGCGCGCAGCACCGCACGGACCTGAGCGTTAACAGAAGGAGAAAGTATGAAAAAATATATACACATAAACCAACACGTGATCCGAAGCAATGCGAAGAGCGGTAAGCGTGAACCGGTTATAACGGTGAAGACTTATAAAACAAATGACTATGGTCATGAGACTATAGTTAATGGCCCCTGCACAATTGTGTACAGCCCTGACAAGCCACTTAGTTGCGGCGCAAAAGTCTGGATTGAAACAGAAGCTGGCGTGACCGTGGTCGACTCTGTTGCTGTAACCACGAAGGAGGTTGCATGAGGATCAAACACAACGATCTGGCCTGGTATTTTATCAGGCCTCATGACCAGCTGCCGGATGCCTATCTCCGGAGCTGTAAAAAGTTTTTTAAAGAATTGAGCATCAAGCAACAAGCCTCAAGCAACAAGCGTCAAGCGGTCGCATTACATCGACCCGGTACACGTGTTAAAAATAGATTCAACAGAAAGGTATAATTATGAATACAAAAGAAGCATTAAAAATAGTAGGCGGCCTGAGCAAGCCCTCCAAGATGCCCGGCTGGGCGTATGGTATACCAGCGGCAGAATGCAAGACTGGTGAATTACTAAGAGACGTTGAAGGCAGCACCTGCGAAGGTTGCTACGCTTTAAAGGGTTGTTATGTTTTTGAAGTGGTTCAGGCAGCTCAATACAGACGTTTAGATAGTATACAGGACCCGCGTTGGGTCGACGCTATGGCGCTGTTAATTAATTCTAAAAAGTCTAAATGGTTTAGATGGCATGACTCAGGCGACGTGCAGGACGAAGCTCACTTGTATAAAATTTTTGAAGTGTGTGAGTTGACTCCTGATACCAAACACTGGTTACCAACTAGAGAAGCCTGGACCAAGAAGCACTTAAAGAACAAGCCTAAGAATTTAGTTTTAAGATTTAGTATGCCAATGGTAGATCAGGCACCAGCCAAAAGCTGGCCTAATGTATCAACGGTTATGTCTAAAGACCAGCCATGGTTCGGCGCAACGTCTGTTGCGTGTGTAGCTCCTGATCAAGACAATGAATGTAAGGACTGCCGGGCATGCTGGGATCCTTCTGTTAAAAACGTGACTTACTGGAAACACTAGTGAGTCACGTATTCAGGCATCCTAATTATTACGATGAGTTGCGCAAGAAGCGCAAACAGGACATATTGCCGCGCGGCAATATGTCTCCTGATTCGGAGGAAAAGCGACAAGCGTCAAGCGACAAGCGTCAAGCTATAGAAGAAACGGTACCACACTGTGATATTGAAGAAGCTGCGACAACAAATCATATTAACAAAAAGGAGAAAGATGAGTAAAGTGATAACTAATAACAAACATGCGAAACGGCCAACTCAGGCCAGCTCAATGCGAGCCGCTCGACAGGACCCTGGGCTAGCAGGTGACTCCACCGTGATAGAGCTAATGGAGCGCTCAGGGGATAGGGATCAAATGACAACAATCAAAATACTTCATGAAGAGTGGGCCCTGAATCAGGGACTAAGACCGAAGCGACAAGCAGCAAGCATCAAGCTTCAAGCAGCAAGCCTCAAGCATGTACCAAGATACCAGGCAAGTGATTATAAAGTTTCAAGCTTCAAGCGACAAGCGTCCCAACCCTGAACCAATGGTTCAAGTTTCAAGCCGCAAGCAACAAGCTCCCGGATTTCTTTTCCCTCATAAAGTTTTGGGAGCTTGAGACAGGCATCAAGAACTAAGATAAAAGTATTGAGTGGATGCTTCACATGGAAGGCAATTTGGTGTGGAGAAAAGGTGACCTTGTTTGTTTTTGTAACTTTAAGCTCTATAGTGAAAAAGTGGCAATTATTATTGTAGACCAATAGATCAGGAGTACCGGGAACGCTAAGATTCTCCAGTCGAATGAGCGACATTTTACTAAAATTCTTTTTAACTTGTACATAAAATTTGGTTTCAGGTTTCACTTATTTTTCGAGTTAACAGGCTAGCCAATTTTCTTTAAAACCTTACCCATATTCCATGTTTCAGCTTTAACAGTAAAGACAAGTCGGTGAGACTCTCTAGCTCCCAATAATTTATTTTCCATTAATTGTAAAGAGGAAATATCATAATATTTTCCATCTGGAAGACAAACTTGAACTCTTGCATTACCTGTCTGCAAGTTGCCTTTCAACATCTTATCTAGTACTTGTCTTAGAAGTTTGCCATTCATAATTTCGTTTCATGGCGCCCAGTATCTGCTTTAGTGGAGTAAAGTTTCGTAAGCCGACGCCAATCAATTCAAAGTTTATATGTAATTAGGTGAACCAGTTTTTACCCAACTACAGTTGCATTTATATCATTGTTATGTTAAAACACAACACATACTAAAGCGACATATTAACATGGGTTTACCAAAAAAATTAACAGAACAACAAATTAAGTTTGCTAATCTTTTAATATCTGAACAAGGTAGAAAGACAGCAACACAGTGCGCTATAGAAGCAGGCTATGCAAAAGAGTCAGCTAGACAGGCTGCAAGTAAATTACAAAATCCAAAATTATATCCATTAGTAGTTCAATACATTGGAGAGTTGAGAGATGAATGGCAGAAACAATATGAAGTTACATTTGCTAATCACATATCAGAGTTAGGTAAACTTAGAGACGAAGCTAGAGATAAGAAAGCTTGGTCAGCTGCAGTTAATGCAGAAGTTGCAAGAGGAAAGGCGGCAGGTTTATATATTGAGCAAAAGATAATAAGAACAGGTAAACTAGAAGACCTATCAACAGAGGAATTAGAATTAAGGATGAAGCAAATAATAGACGACTATTCTCCAATATTAGAAGGCGTTGAAGTGGAGGAACTAACAGAAAAAGTAAGACAGATGCCCACACCAGAAAACATAGAAGACCAAACATCAGATTAATCGTTTTCTTTCTTATCTAAATCGTTTTTTAACATTTCAACTATCCAAGAATTATCTCTAAACACACCCATCATTACATTTGTAAGCTGATTAACTACAGCTTCTTCATGCTCATCTTTTTCTAGAGGAGCCTTCTCTTGATTTAATCCAGCAACTTGTACTGCAGCATGCATTATCTCATGTATAATTGTATTAGCTCTTTCTTGACCACATAAATCATGTTGTATACTTATGGTGTTTTGTCTATAATCATATTCACCAAAACAATCTGTCATCTGCCATTTTTTATATTCAGGTCTAACATATTTAATTTTAATATCTTTATAACCAACTCTTACATTGTCAGGTAAACCTTTTACCTCAACCTCAATTGGTTTTACATTTTTAAAATGTTTCGGTTTATTTTTTTTCATAAATTTTTTCTATAATACAAAAAAAGGGGTATATAGGTATATATAAAAAATACCATATGACCCACCCCTTATTGGGAAATTGTAACACATTGTAACAGATTGTAACACAATTGTAACAGCGTAAACCATTGAAATCATTCAATAAAGTTAAATTGTAACGTTGTAACACCTTTTTCAAAAATTTTTTATTTTTTAAAAACACTACTACCCCTTTTTTTCTATTATGGTGTTACAAAATAGGTCAACTCTATTTAACCATTTCCACATATATTGTTGAAATTCCTTGTCTTTTATAACAAATTTCTGAAAGTAGTTATTTGGAGTGCACATTAGAATCACTCCAGACTGGATATTTGTATCATATACATGGTTGTGTGCCATCGCGTACGCGGCCATTTGCACAAAATAGTCCTCAATCCATTCTCTCTTCTTTGGTTTGTTGCTTTGCTTAAAATCTATGATAGACTCTCGACCTTCATAAATTCCACATAGATCTGTAGCTCCAGCATAAAGACCTGGATAGTACAATGTGATCTCAGACCCCCATACTTCGTCCATATAGCCCTTTAGACCCTTCTTGAAGATAGTTTGGGCCATGAGGCCTGCAGCCTGACCCATGGGGCTTAAATCAGCGTGTCCTTCGCCTGTAATATATCCTTCAATTATTCTATGCATAATTGTACCTCGATTAGCCGCTTCATTTTTTATGTTTTCTGCCTTAATTTCGCCTACTTTCTGCTTCCATTCTGACAATATTCTTTTCTTCTCCTCAGATTGAGTAGCTTGCAATATAGTTGTAACACTTGGTAATTTTTCTTGACCAATATCATAGTGTCTTTGGTCATTAATCATTGAACGTATTGACGTTGGGTACTCAAATTTTTTATTCCACTTAAACATTCTTAAACCATTCTTTCCGAGATAAGTGCATATACAATTCATCTACATTAATCTTATTACCTTTACTACCTTCTTTAGAGTTTTCTCGATTAGTAGTCCATTCTAAATTTTCAGGTCTGTAATCTAATTTATTACCATTGATATGATTAACAATTACTTTTAAATCAGGATTATCATTCTTAACACACACAAAAGCTACGATCCTATGCATTGGATTCCAAAATTGTAATTTAGCCGTTTTATATTTATTTTGTTTTGCTCTAAACTTTTGAACTTTACCATCTAATTTATTTATTCTAAGGGTCGGATATCCAGACTTATCAATATATCCATATTGAATAGTTCTTGATGTATTTTTACTATTTAACTTAATAATAAAAGGCCATATCAATTGTTTATAAATACCAGAATCTATTTTGGTTTTACTAAAATAATGCGGACCACCTGTTTTAAAAAAATAATAAGAGTCCTTTTCAATATCATGAATATAGTTCTCTAGTTTTAAACCTTGATCTAAGTCAACTTTACCTATATCAAAAGTCATTCTTTTTCTTCCATAGACCACCTAAAGTTCTTCGTTTTATGTAGTATTTATAAAAACCTTTATCCTCTAAATACTCAGCCGTCTCTCTTGGCGGTACTTGATCAGATACAATGCAATCATAAATATCTTCATATTTATCTTCACTTAGTTTTTCTATTGCCATGTGACCTCCTTATAATTTCCAAACATTACATCTTCAGTAAATTCCAGTAATCTTTTTTCTGCAGGAACGAGTTTAGTTCTATCTCCTAAAAACATTTGTTTGGCTTGCAGTTCTTCATGTATGGATACACAATCTTCAAAGTCAATTTGTACCCAAAACTTTTTAGTGTTTACATAATCATCATGTTCGATATCTTTTTTAGTCCTCTTTTTTCTTGGCATTTGCTTTCCTCCATTTCTTATAACCTTTGATCCATGATTCCTGATACCCGAGTCCTGTCTTGCGATTTCCCCATCGTTTCTGCCAGGCCCAAGTATTAATCTTCGAAGAGTAATGTTCGATTTTACTGATTAACCAGTCAATCATCTTCGCTCCATTTCCTTATCGATATATTTATCCAACTGATCTTGAAGTACTGCTTTGTCCTTCATCAATTGTTCAATAGTATTTTCTAACTTTTTAACATGTTCAATAGACAGTTTATCTCTATAACGATAAGCTTCTCTCTCTTGATCAAATATAGTTTTAAATCGTTGTTCATCTATCATAAGTTCTCCTTGTGAATTACATTGTGGACATTGGTGTATAATCTCCGTCGGATTCTCTATCGACTCCTTCACTTTGATATAACCGTTTCCACGGCATCTTGGGCATATCTCTTTTGCCATAATTATCCTCCATTTCTTTCATTACTTTATTTATTTTCTTTCTTACTAAATTACCATCTAACTCCGATAATTGACATACTGCATCAAAATCTCGGTTTGGTAATGTGACATAATCTAGTTCATAAAACTTTTTATTTCTATAAAACTCAGAAAATTTTATTACTCTAGACTTAATTTTAATTGCATCTGAAATAGCTGCAACTAATACATTTCTCCATAGGTTTCGAATTGGATCTCTAGTGTCATATTCAACTAAAGTTTTAAATCCAAAATTACCTGGTTGATATCTTGCCATTTAGTTTTCTCACTTTCTCGTTGATTATTATGTCTAATGCTTTTGCCCTTGAAACCTGTACTTCAGGGACAATGATCTTTCTTATCTTATCTAACTTGTTACAACTTTCGTGTGACAAGGCGACAGATTTATATTTACTTATATCAGTCATTATTGTATCCTTTCATTTTTTATATAAATAACAATATAGGATAATTATATTTTTTTACAAGATTGTCAATGAAATATTTACTCACAATAGCAATTTGTTCTTTAACCACCGGTGAATGTGTGGCCCCAAAACTAGAACAATTTAACATGGATAATTATTATGGCACGCACTATGGTTGTGTACGTGCCGGATTAGGTAATTCTTTTGAAATATTATTTGATGGTAAAACTTTTAGTGCTAATCATATTGAAAAATTAGAACTTTACCCTAGATTCTCTTGTGAGAAGATAATTGTTCCTCCTTCAAAACCTAAGAAACCTGGGACACCTTCTTAAACCACTCTAATTAGAATATAGGATACTAAAGGACTAATGTCAACGATTTTTCTTTTGTCTTTTTTCGGATTTATTTAAGCTTTTTTTGTGACGGCCTGGACGTTTACGAGGTTTTGGTCGGGGTATAAAATCTTTAAATTTTTGTTTAGCCATTTTTATTATGTTCTCTTATAAATTTTCTATCACTTTCTGATAGAGACATATATCGTATTCTACCATTTATATGTTGTTTAGTATCATGTCCACAATTAGTACATCTATAAAAATCAGTAACAATTGCAACTAAAATCGATTCTTCTTCACACTCTTCACAAAAACCATGTACGGTGTCTATTTTATTAAATAAGTTTATTTTTGTCATACTAACTCTACTGCCTTTCCTATTATTGGTTTATATTTAACTCTCTTATCTTCTCTATACGCATGTATAAATTGTCTTCTTGGTTGATAGGGTATCCAACTTGCATGAATCCAGCCGCTATTGGGCTCTCCTGGCGTATAGAATTCTAAAATTAATTGATCTGTCTCTAAATATTTATGTATCCAATCAGCCACTTCAGCGTTATCTACACCTAACACTTCAAAATCTGCGGCTTCAGCTTTGGCATGCTGTGAATTTTCAGAACTACCTATTGCTTTACAAAGTTCCGGGGACCTGAAACCTGATGTAATCTTCACTCTACCAAACTGATCTCGTACCGGCTGCAGTACATTTTCACACAGTTGTTTTAACTTATCAATCTGATCACCATTAGGATTGTTATCAATATTTAAACGGATCGCTGTATCCGATTTGATTAACTCTTGCAGAGTAAAGTTTCGGGAAAGATTCATTTTGCTTTTATAATTTTACCTATGCTTATACTACCATCAACATTTTTTTCAAGTTCAGCTTCAACTTCACCACACATAAATTGTTTATTAGTCATATCCATATTACGTGTTGCTTCTCTTTTCATCTTTAAACAAGTAGATAGACTATCTTGTATTCGATGTTCAATCAACTCTCCATTAATAAACAAACACAACGCAAAAACAATACTGATCATTAATGATTCCCATTTAATTTTCCAATATTAGCTCTTACACTATCTTTCAATTTCTCTACGTCTATTCGTAGTCTTTCAACATCTGTTTGTAATCTTTCAATATTAACTCTGTTATTCATCATACCATCAACACGTTCAGTCAATTTTTCTAATCCTTCTGCTATATGTTCTAGTAACATAAACTGTTCTTGATCAATTGGTTTTTGTGCTGATGCTTCTAATAAATCTTGTTCAAATAATTTATTAGCAGTCTCTAGTGCATTAAGTCTTTCAATAACACCAAATGCAAACCATGCACCTATGACTACAGCTGCAATTAATCCTATTAAATTACGTAACGGAAGACCGATACTTGTATTCTCGTTTATTTTTATTGACATGATAAACACTCATCAGAACCTGAATCTAGTTCTGCTAATGCTTCTTCTTTACAATCTTGACCACAGAATAAATCTAATTCATCTTTTGGTTGGAATTCTTTCTCGCATTGTTTACATTTTTTCATACTTAACTCCATAACCAATCTATATATCTTTGCCACCAAGATTTTTTCTTTTCAGGTGCACCTAATATTCTAGGTTTGCAATCACATTTATCACAAATGCATGTACCGCATTGATTACTAGTTACAAAATAACCTTTACCAACACAATGACATTCGTGGTCACAAATATTACAATAAGTTTTTTTAGCCATCTTTGTCCTCTATCTCATAAAACATTTTATCAGAATCTTCTGTTACCCAATCAGATCCTTCTACTTCCCAAACTGTATTTTGTACTTTGTAGTCTGGCCATGAATTATCTGTTGTATAACTATTAACATGCCAAATAATTCTATTGTTTGGCTGCGCTGCATAATTACCATTTTCCAATGCAATTATGTGTGCACACTTGTGCTCTTGCGGAATCTCTGAATGTTCCGTGTTTAGTATATTAGTCTCTGGATGTGCCCAGTCAACCGTAAATAAGTATTGACCTTTGTAAAATTTTTTATCTTTCGCCTTAAATTTGCCACTTATACCAGCCAGCCAATCAAAGCAATGAACGCTAGGATAATAACTGAAACAGTTCCACAACTGTAACGAGTCGACTGACATATCCGGCACTTGGGATCTAGAAAGATGTTTTTGGAAAAACGCGCTGATAGGCAACCTATAAAAGACCGCACCATTCGGTAGCATAACATGAAATAAAAGCGCCTTCCCACTAATGCTTGATAACCCGAAGACAACGCAGTCTTCACTTTCTCCATGATGTCCGGTAAAGTCATAAAGATACTCCTTCCTTATTTTGCAATAGATTGGTGGTATATTCGCATTTAAATAAGCCATAGTTCCTCATTATTTAATTTCGCCCCAGTTAGGACCTGATTCGTAATCAACTTTATTAGGAACTTCCAACTCTACTGCTTGTTCCATTATTTGTTTTATTTTATCAGCTTGTGATTTTGATTCAATAGAAAAATCTAATTCATCATGTATCTGTATATGAGCTAATAAACCTTCTTTATACAAATCAACCATAGCTTTTTTAGTCATATCTGCAGCTGATCCTTGAATAAGTTTATTTAATGCTTTGTATGTAAATGCTCTTCTTGTTGGATTGTTATACCAATAATTTTTCTTAGGTTTACCATCTTTATCAGTAATAACTTTACCTTCAAAATCTTTTAAGTGAGGTCCCATTTCTTGAAGTTCTCTCATACGTTCATCATCTTCTGCAGGTACATATGTTCCCCAATCCGCTCCACGTAATATAGGTTCGTATTTAGGAAATCTACATTTACGACCAAGTAAAGTTTTAATCTGTCCTCTTTCTTGAGCAGCTTTCATAACTTGATTCATTAATTGTTTAACAAAAGGTGCTTGACTGTGATACTTAGAAAATAGTTCTTCAGATTTTTCTGGAGATACACCTAACTCACCTTGTAATTTTGTTTTACCCATACCATAAAATAATCCAAGATTAATTGTCTTAGCTTGTGATCTAGGTATAGATGCCATCTCTGCTACAATTTGATGAAAGTCTGTTGAGGGATCATTCTCATATGAATCTGCAATTGTATTTACAGAAGGTAATCCAAATTTTAATGCATAGTGTGCAACAAGTCTTGGTTCCTGTTGCGAGTAATCAAAAGTTCCCCAGTTACAATTTTCTTCAGGTATAAATAATGATCTAAGTAAAGGCCCTGTTTCCGGATCCCTGGCAGGTATTTGCTGTAAGTTTGGATTATGATAACTAAATCTTCCTGTAACTGTCCCTCCATCATCAGATCGTATTTGATTTATATCTGCATGAATCCTACCTTTGTGCTCATATTTAATAATAGAATCTATAAACGTTGTTCGTACCTTGTTTATTTTTCTAGCTTCTGCTATAGTCTTAACTAAAGGATGTGGATGATTAGACAAAAAACCTTTTGTAAAAGAAGGTTCACCAGTTGGAGTTCTAGAGTATGTTAAATTTAATTTATCGAAAAGTGGAGCAATCGTTCTTGCTGCCATTAATTGAATATCTATTCCTGTTTGTGCTTTTATTGATGCTACTAGGTCTAGCTCTCTTGTTTCCAATTCTGTTTTTAATTGATTGGCTCGATTCACATCTACCCGAACCCCTAGGAAGCGCATATCGACCAGACAAGGGAAAAGATCTGTCTCAAGATTAAATACATCTTGTAAGTTATCTTCAACAATTACTTTTTTTAATTTGTGCCAAAGTTTTAAAGTTAGTTCAGCATCTTTTTCACCATAAGCTCCAACTTCCATTGCAGGCATTCTCCACATATCTGCTTTTGGATCTAAACCTCTTTCTTTAGCTGCTTCGTTTAATCGTGCTTCGTTTTTACCTTCACCTAAATGATTCCAGGATAAAGTATTTAAGGTATAAGAGAATCTATTCTCGTCAATTAATGATGCTGCAATCATAGTATCTATGATTAAACCATTGATTTTTATACCTAAATTACGTATCCAACATACGTCGTACATAGCGTTATGAAATATTTTTGTAGCAGGTGATGCACAAACATCTTTGAACCATTCTAAAGTTTTTTTACGATCTAAGTTTGGTCCTTGTTCATGTGCAATTGGAAAGTAACCTTTGTATCCATCTACAGCTACAGCAATACCTACAATTTCACCGTTACCAATTATAGAACCAGAACCTTTTGATTTTAAATCAGGATCTCTTGTCTCTAAGTCAATTGCTATCTCATCTGCATCTCTTAGATCAGGAAACTCAGTGGGCATTACCCATTCTGTATGAGGTACTATCATATTAACCTAGTCCAAAAGTAATAAGTGCATAGTGTGAAAAAACATAAATCATGTACGGCTACTGGATTCATTTCTTTTTACCTATGTCTTTCATCTTTTTAATTTCTAATTCACAGTAATGAATTATTTTTTCTAAATCTTGTATGCCATTTTTATTTTTATAACGACACACATACTTTATAACGTTTCCTTGAAAAAAAGAAAGGTCATTCTTAGAAATAAACTCATAGGGTTGAATGTGAAAATCTTTATAGTGATTTCCGCCTATCTGTTTACTTTGTGGAAATGCGCTTTCAAACATATCTTTACTTGTCATAACTGATATCCTTTCCTAGTTATTTTTGCTTTTAGTTTATATAAATTGTTACGTGCTCTTGTAGTTCCAACGTACCAAACTCTATGTTCTTCATCTTCTTTATCTTGACTTCTTTTGATTGCTTTGATGATTTTATCACCTATATCTAAACATAGAATTACATTGTCTTGTTCACCACCCTTAATAGCATGAATAGTTGATAACCATATTCTTGCAGGTTTATTTAAATCTTCTTTGTTTTCTAATAATTGTAATAAATATTCTTTATCTTCATCTTTAGCTAATCTAAATGCTGTAAACCAATTTTCTTTTGCATCCCATTTAAACTCACCTGTATAATCTTTTATATCTTTTATCTGTTCTTCCGTTAACTGTTTACCATTACACCAATCAGTATAATCTATAGAAGATTTATGCATTCTAACTTTAATACTTTTACCTTTGTTACTTTCGAAGTATAAACCTTTTTCAACTAACTGTTCTTGTATTTTTAATAATCTCGATATTGTTCTAGTTAATATTAACCATTTACCTTTAGATAAATCTATTTCATCTATATTATTTATTTCTTCACATTTACCTTTATGATTTCTAGGGTAGTATTGTTTTATTTTTCTTAAACCTACTATGTTATTTATAGGTATAATAGATTGTTCTTGTACTGCTTTAGATATTCGTTTAGAATACTTGAGAATTTTTTCTTTTGCAGGTTCTTGAATAAATCTTTTTACATCAGCTCCAGCCCAGGCAAATATAGCTTGATCATCATCACCAGCTATGTAAATATCTTTAGTTTTTAATTTTAAAACATCATACAATTTCCATTGCAAAGGCGATAAGTCTTGAGCTTCATCAATAAATATGACATCAAAGTCAGGTAATTTATTTGGATTTTCTATCAACATATTTATCATGTCATTAAAATCTAAAAGTTTCTTTTTCTCTTTATATTTTAACAAATTATCAGATATGTGTTTTAGTTGTTGCCAGTTTACATTTTTAGGATCATGTTCTTCTAAATCAAATTCTTCTCTTATACTTACACATCTATTAATAGCTCTATGTATTATTTGAAAGTATGGATTTTCAAAACCTAAATAAAAAGATTCGTCTTTGTTATAACGATCATAAAATTTTACTTGTAAGTTTAATAGCTTACCAAACTCTTCATAATGATATGGTTGCATAACATCATCTTTATTTATATTTAAACATTCAAAACCTAATGAGTGTAAAGTCTTAAAATAAATTAATTTTTTATCTTCTGCTGGCATTCTTTTTTTTGCTTCACCCGCAGCCTTTTTAGTAAATGCAAAATAACCTATCTTATGTAAAGGTGTTCCTGTTCTATGATATGCTTTTGCTCTAGATATTAAACGATATGTCTTGCCTGTTCCAGGTGGACCATAGTACTTATAAATCATATTATATCGTCCTTGTCTTCTATTTCTATTTTCTCATCTATATCTTCAGGTTCTTCAAATAAATATAAAGGTATTCTTGCAACTCTTATTGGTCTCCAATATTCACCATTATTATTTCTACCTGGAAATCTTTTAGGTTTACCAAACAAAGCTCTCTTCTCTTCATCTGAATCTTCATTATCAAACAATTCATTGGAGATCATGTATGAAGTTTTTTGTGCATCATATTTCCATTCTTCATTTTTTAGTTTGTCAAAAAATTTATCAAATACAAACCATGCAAATTTTGTTTCTACCAAAGGTCTACCACTTTCAAAAGATGAATGACTTGTTGCTTGTGCTCCATAGATATGTTTTTGTAATAATTTCTTTAACACTTCTAATGGACTTGTACCTTCTGCAGGTTCAATAATTTCTATTTTATCTTTCGGTGTGCTTAACATTTTAATTATAGTTTCAAAATCATTTTTCTTTATACTTGGTGCCATAACATGTGCTTGTTCAAATAATGTATTTTTAAATTCTTGTTGATTGGTAAGTTTGTATGTATTTTTTATATGTAACTGAACTGTTTCACCATCTTCATCTTCAACAGTTACTTTCCATTCTGGATTAGGTTTATAATTTATTTTTTGTAAATTACTTAACACAGGATAACTAGGTTTATTATCTGATAATACACCATGTTTTCTTTTTACACATACTGCTTTCATACACACATCTGCAACTAATGGATCGCTGCAAGTAAAACCTTTATTTTGCTTTTCCCAACTACTAATTTTCTTTTTAATATGATCATCTGTCCAATGTTCATCAAAAGAAAAATACTTTCTACCTGCTTGTAAAACCATTTTTTGCCAACTGTCTGCATATTTCTTTTTAGCAAACACCATATAATTATATAAAAATCTATCTCTACCATCAGTAAAAGTCATTTGCTCTTTAGTTAGTTTTTGTAAACACGGTGGTCCATCTTGAAATTCTTCACCACCACCTTTTAGTTCTTGACTAATTAAATTTTCTCTTACATTTTTAAAATTCTTAGGATCAACTAAATTTAATTTAACTACTTCAATAAAAGTTTGAAATGGCATTAACGTTCCATCTAAGTTTAATGCTTTTCTATCTTCACCGTTGTAAGGTAAGTTAATAAAGTTTCCATTTGATAGCGTTCCATCAATAGATCTTAACTGTGTTTGTTTAGGAAATATTTCTGTAGCTTGTGGTAATTTAAATACAAATAATAATTCTTCTAAAAAGTTTCTTATCTCTTTTGCTTTTACCAACCGAGTAGTGAACACATATAAATGTAGTCCACCACTCTTGGATAGGATAGGGATGATTGGTAATTCCTTTTCTTGAATTACTCCAAGATAGAATTTTTTATCTATTGGATATTGGTCAACATCTATTGCACCAAATCTTGCCATACCTTCATCAGTACAAGGTTGTATACCGATTGACTTTAATCCTTTGATATGGTCTTCGTAATCTTTTTCTGTGACTGGAATTTTAGTCCACTCATGTTTCCATTTCTTTTTGCCTGTTTCCGGATCTATATGTCCATCATCTATTTTACAGACACCATAACTTCTTTTTAAACCACTAAAATATTCTATGTATTCTTTCATAAATTCCTATCCGTTTATTATTAGAAGGCGGCCGCAGTCTCCCGATGCCGCCTTCTGTAGCTACCATTACTTTAAGTAATTAGATAATATCTTTTGCTTTGTTAGCTTCAACTTTTTCATACTTAGGTTTATTTAACCCAGCAGATACTTGTTTCTGAAATTCTTGAGCCGCAGTATATATTGCTGCATCAGATTGATCAGACACATCTAACATTCTTACTAATGATGGTTTATAAATATGCCAAGTTTTATCACCTGCACTTTTTTCAGCAGTCTGTAGTTTGAATACTGCAGAGTATGCTGCCGGTTGAAAAGAACCTTTATCATCTGTCATTCTTAAATTAGAAATAAGATCATTAAGTTTTCTTGCCGGTGTAAGATTAGAGGATCTCATTGTGATCACTGCTTTTCTTGGTGTACCTTTTACCATTGCAATTACAAAGAAGTACATGGTTTTCTCAATATAGTTACCATTAGATAATCTATACTTGATACCTCTCATTTCTTCTTGTGCATCTGCAGGTGGTGTTAAGTGCGTTCCAACTGGTGCTGATGGACTATCACCCATCTCTTGCCATTCTGGATATCTAGTTTGCGTATGTGCAACTATTACTTCCAAACCTTTATTACCATCTATCGGTTCCCCAAAACTATTTGAATATATCATTCCAGGTTCAGCTCCCTCAACATGTTTAGCACTTCTTGAGTTACACTCTGGTGATAGTTGATGTAAGATTTTCAGAATCGGTGTAGATACGTCTTCTGATTTTATTTCCTCTGCACCTTTACCAGCATCAGCTCTTAAATTTACAGTGGCTAGTGCACCTGCACTATTGTTTTTTACGACTTGTTTGTCCATACTATTTACTCCTTTATTAGTTTAGTATTTTATTAGTTTATTTTTTCTTAGTAATGCTTGTACGATTTCCGTCCAAAACATTAAACAGATCAACGGGAACTTCATTACCTTGTTCTTTCCAGTCACGCATCACTGCTGAGAGTCGAGCGTGGTGAACTTTCTCTTGTTGAGTTGGTTCATAACCACGCTCCCTCGCAAGGCTAGCATATTCGACAGCCTTGTTATCTTCGCCTTGGCCAAATGTTACTGTGATGTTATTATCAACAATATCACCTAGACCATTGTCTCGAAGCCATTGTATCGCTTCAGTCTTTTTATCTGCTTTAGCTGAAGCATAAAACTTTTTACCAACAGATAGTTCTGAACCATCTTTTAGTTTTATAGTTTTTAAATTTTGTTTGTCCATAATTCCTGGAATAGTAATTTCAGAAATATATTTTTCTTGTTCTTTCAATTCTTTTAATTTTATTTCTGTTGCAAGAATTTGTGCTCCAACAGATTTAAATTGTTCTATTGCTTCTGACAATTCATTGACATCAATATGATCAGTTTGATCAGGCGCATCTTGTCTTAAATTTATATTCATAATATTTCCTTTCGTAAAAGGTATATATAGGAGAATTTTATATTGTCAACTAGTTTTGAAAAATATTTATTTCGATTGGATAATACGTTTTTTCCTGTCTGTCCCATTTCAGTAACTTGTATTTACCGTTAGTCATATCAGAAACTATTGAACATGTCACTCCAATAATTGCAGGATCACCTGACAATAATAAATAATCATCAGTTGTAAAATTTTTTAACTTATCTCTTATTTGAAAAATTAATGGACCAGGAGAAAAAATCATTTGAGCTTTTGCTGGTAGCATGACCGTAATTTCGCCATATTTTTGTGCACCCATAACATTATATTTGGGTTGACCAGTTTCTCTATCGACAGGAATGTCTTGTACTAAATATACTTTACTCATTGACTTTTTTACTTTTATAAACTATATACACTTTTAGAAAGAAAAAGCAAATTATGAACTATAAATTTAAAACTAAGCCTTATGGGCATCAATTAGATGCATTAGAAGCATCATGGAATAAAGAAGTATTTGCATACTTTATGGAAATGGGTACTGGAAAATCTAAAGTATTATTAGATAATGCAGCTGTTTTGTACGATAAAGGTGAGATAAATGCACTGCTTTTAATAGCACCAAAAGGTGTATATAAAAATTGGTATGACTCTGAGATACCTACACATTTACCAGATCATATTGATAAAAAAATCGTGCTTTGGAAAACATCTGACAAAAGTATTAAACAGAAAAAAATATTAAATACTTTATTTGAAAAAGGTTCTGATCTTCGTATTTTAATTATGAATGTAGAGTCTTTTAGTTCAGGTAATGGCTCTGATTTTGCATATAAATTTTTAGCAGCACATCCTAAATCAATGGTTGCGATTGATGAAGCTACTACAATTAAAACACCTACATCAAATAGAACAAAAAATATTTTAACTCTTTCTAAACATTGTAAGTATAGAAGAATACTTACAGGATCCCCTGTAACTAAATCACCTTTAGATTTATATTCACAATGTCAATTTTTAGATCCATGGTTATTAGACCATCAATCTTATTATACATTCAAAGCAAGATATTCTGTGTGTAAAAAAATACAAGTCAATGGTCGTCAAGTTGAAATAGTTGTTGGCTATAGAAATCTTGGTGAGTTATCAGAAAAAATAAAAGGTTTTTCTAAAAGAATATTAAAAGAAGATTGCTTAGACTTACCTGCAAAATCTTATGTCAAGCATTATGTTGAACTTACAGATGAGCAAAAAAAATTATATAAACAAATGAAAGCAGAAGCAATAGCTTTTTTAGATGGTAAAATGCAATCATCAGCAACTGTTATGACTCAACTAATGAGACTACATCAAATTACTTGTGGACATTTTACTGCAGATGATGGTACGATAAAAGATTTACCTTGCCAAAGACTAACTGAACTTATGGATATTTTAGAAAAAATAGAAGGTAAAACTATTATATGGTCACATTATACTCATGATGTAAAAAGAATAATTAAAGAAATTAAAAAAGTATATGGAGATGATTCTGTTGTAGATTATTATGGTGCAACAGATACAGATGCTAGATCAAAGAATATTAAAAAATTTCAAACAGATGATAAATGTAGATTCTTCGTTGGTACTACACATACCGGCGGCTATGGTATTACACTTACCGCCGGTAGTAATATGATTTATTTCTCTAATGGTTATGATTTAGAGAAGCGTCAACAATCTGAAGCAAGGATTGATCGTATAGGTCAAACAAAAAAGATGACTTATATTGACATCATGGCTCAAGATACTATTGACGAAAGAATTGTTAAAGCTCTACGTAGTAAAGTCAATATTGCAAATGCAATTATGGACGAAAACTTTAGAGAGTGGATTTAATCAATCTTTATTTGTTTTGGTTTTTTAGACTCTGGTGGATTATACTCTAATTCAACATTGAGCATACCATCCTGTAGTTTGCCACCTTTACATTCAACATAGTCTGCTAATTGAAATTGTCTTTTAAACGATCTCTTAGCAATACCTTGATGAACATAATTAGAAAGATCTTCTTTAGATTTACCTTCTATGATTAGTACGCCATCTTTTACTTCAACAGATACTTCATCTTTTTTGTATCCTGCTAAAGCAAGTTCAATAACATACTTACCTTCAGAAGCCTTTCTTATATTGTAGTGTGGAAAACCAGAATTGATTGATGTAAGATAGTTGAATCTATCAAACATATCTTCAAAACCGATTGCGTTATTTAGGAATGTACTTAGATTTGTCATATTAACCTCCATGTTAGACAGTTTATGTATAGGCCCTCCTAAAGCGACCTACTGTAAATATAATAATTATTTTAATTAATTCAAGAAAAGATTGAACAATCCAGTTAGGGTTAGGATTGTTGTAAATGCGCCGCCAATAATCCAATATAAAAGACGATCCGTTTTCTTTTCAACTTCGTCTATCTTGGTATTTATTTTTTCAATATCTCTATGTAAATGATTGATGTCTTTTTTCACACCTTCTATATGTCCATATAATGCCATTAAATGTTCACCTGTATCTTCTGGATGTTTACCGTTAGCCATTAGAATGTGACCCCCGCCACATAAAGACCCCAATAGTTAGATACTATCTGACCGCCCAAATAAATCATTATACTAAACCTCTTTGTCTTAAACGAATTTGTTTTTCTTCTTCAGATAATAAAGCATTTTCTGTTGGCGTCAATCCCTGATTCATGTTGCCTGTAGCCTGCTGTATTGGTGGTTGTACTACTTGTGGATTAGGCATAGGTGTTTGTGGTAATGCTGCTGATCCTAATGGATTTGTATCAATTAAATAATCTTGTAAATCAATTCCTGTTCCATCTTCTTCTTCTAATGTTGGTTCATAAACCAGGCCTCCTGTAGCAAATGCCGGTGGCTCAATTGTTTTTTGAAAATTACCATTTAAAGGTATTCTTCTCATGTCATTTACCATTCTTCTTAATGATGGAAATACTAATTGGAAAACATCAGCAGTACCTAAATTTCTAGCAATCTCTCTAAATCTAGCTCTAATATCTTCTGATGGTGTATAAGGATCAAATCTTCCTCTTTGTAAATTAGCAAATGTATTTGCTGATAATTGTCTATCTGTAAATTCTCTTCTTAAATTAGCTCCTGATTCTCCTAATATTTGAGCTGCATTAATATTTCTATTCATCTCCTTCATTACATTAAATCTTGCTTTATTTGATTCATAGAATCTTGTAATAATGTCATTAGGAGCAATAGGTCCTCCTCTTAATAATCCAAAGAAACCACCAGTAAATTCTCTTCTAGCTTCCCTAATACCTCTTTGATATTCAGCAATTTTAAATCCCATAGCTTTTTGTGGGTCAACTGCAATAGGTCTAAAACCAACTAGACCTGCCATCTCATCACCTAATTCTAATACATCACCTGTTTTAGTAGGTTGTTCTGCAGCTGCTTTTAAAATTCTTTGATATTTTTGTAATGATGGATCAATAGTTTTTAATAGATGTGCTATTCTAATATAAGTTTTATCACCTATTGGAGTTTGATCAGTATATAAAACTCTACCATCTCTTGTTCTACCACCTCTTGTTGTAATATCTCTTACAGCTTCTGTCCAAATAGATTCATCTATAAAAGGTGAAACCATTTCTATTACAGCTTCATCAGCACCTGCTATAAAACCATTTAAAATAGTATCACCATCTTTAGTTCCAGCTATAATTTCATTTGATAAAGTTCTGAAAGGTCTTGCAAGTAAATCATATGCATTAGAGTGACTAAAATCTATGTATTTTAATTGACCCGTGCTTGTATCTCGTATTGGAATTAATGTAGAATTTCTAGACCATTCAGGAACGAATTGTCTTAATGCTTTTAATTCATCTTCTGTTACATCATATAAAGCTTTTGCTCCTTCTACCATTGCTGTAGGCACCGTACCTAATGTAAAGGCCATTCCTGTAGCTCTTGTAGCACCTATTCTGTATAAAGGATTATCATTCTTTACCATTCTACCTGTTTCTCTTTCAAGAACCCATGGAGTTACATTACTTCCAATTGTTGGTTTAGAATGTTTCATTTCTTTAATAGCTTGTTCAGCTATATTAGTTGTAGTTCTAATCATTTCTGATGGGAAAGACATGAAGTTACCAACCGGTAATAATCTAGCTGTTCTGACAAAATCTCCAACGTATGAATAGTTAGGAACAGTATTTTTAACTATATCTGCTGCTTCTTTTTTCAATTCATCTGCAGTTTTAGTTATACCTTTAGCTTTATATGCTTTGTCTCTTCTTTCTAATTCAACAAAGTAATTTGTAATTTTCCAAAAATCATCTTCTGCAACATACTTTCCTTGTAAATATTCTGGTATCTTTTTTAATCTTGACATCATTGGACTTATCATAGAATCTAGATCAGTTAATTTGTCTCCAAAATTAACATCTCTTAATAGATTTTTTAAATCTCCAATTTGTGTTTGTGAATTTACAATACCTAGTTCTAATAATTCTCTGTATGCTTTTTCAAAAGCAGCATCATCAAATCTAGTATTTTTAATATTGCCTACACCAGATATTTGCCAACCTTTTCTAAAAGAGTTACCAAGTAATTTTGGATCAAAGAAACCTTCAAATAATATTCCATTTGCAGATGCAAATGCACCGGCACTTATTAAGTTACGTAAATGTGTAGGTATAGATAAAACTGTTTTGGCTAACTGTGCTGTTGCTTTTGGAAATAATAATAAATTTCTATATAAAAAACTTGCACCTTTTTCTGCAGCTGTTGCTCCTTCTCTACCTCTAACTGCAGCAGTGAAATAACCTTCTGTTAAACCATTTGCTTTTTGTAAAGCCTGCATAATATCTTTTGTGGTATACATATTACCTAATGGATTTTCTATATTACCCGCTTTAAATTGAGACATACCACTTAGTTCATCACTAACTTTTACAATTTCAGCTGTGTTATTAGTTGCTCTTTTTGCTTCATCTTTACTTTTCCAAAAACTACCTCTTTCACCTAATTTTTGTGCAGCTTCATTAGTGTCAAACATTTCTTTAAACATGGCACTTGTTCTCGCCATACCTGATAATTCAGTAATTGCATTAAATATAGAATATCTTGGGTCAGACATTTCACCTAATAATTTTTTAATAACTGCTGGAGGTGCTCCTGTTTTTTCTATTGTCTCTGCTATAAATTTACCACCTGGTAACTCTTCTAAAGTTTTATTAACATAAGTAATATCAGGTAAACCTCTTGTTCTTTTTTTAGCTTTGATACCATCTTCTAATATTCTTTCTACAATATATTTTGCGTCTTCATAGTATTGTAAACTATCAGGATTAAAAGGTGTGTCCTTATTGTTTTCTGCTATTTGTTTTCTAAAAAAATTAATAGCATTTTCCATTGCTTCATCGGTAGGTCTATATCTACCAAACATTCCTAATACAGGATTTATTTCAAAAATTTTATATGTATTTTTTACAGAAGATTTAATTCTTTCTTGTAAAATACTTTTAAGTTCAGGTGCATTAAACTTACCTGTTGTATCTAATAGATTAGAAAATGTTCCTCTTGCTTCATCAACAACATCAATAATTTCTCTAGCAGTTTTTTTATCAACACCTTTCTTAGCAACACCATCTATAAATTTATCTGCAACCTCACCACTTGTTTTTTTAGTAAGATCTCCATCTAATATTAAATTATTTATTTCATCATAAAATTCTTCTTTTTCTTTTACATTCAAAGATCTATCTAATACTTTTTGCATTTGTGGAAATGCTTTACCAACTTGTCTATCTAAATTTTTTACTAATTCAGTAGCTCTATTCACATCGGCTGCTCTAAAACCTTCCATAACTCTTTGTGAACCAAATACAGCTCTAGTCAAAGCTCCTTCAGGAGTAAACATTTCTGCAAATTTATTTAAATATCTTTCTAATCTTGAATTACTATATGCTAAATCTTTTCCTTTTGTAGCTAATGCCTTGGCTCCTTTACCCGCACCTGCAATAAATGGTGTTATAAATAAAGACTCACTACCAAACTTAACTCTATTCATAAGTTTTCTAGCTGCATCTTCTCTACCACCTTCTAAAGAAAAAGTATCTAATTGTGTGGGTCCTCTATCAAACAAATCTCCAAACGTTCCTATTTCTTCTACGTCTGCAACAAATGCTTCTCCTGCTGCACCACCAATAACTCCAGCTGCAAATCTCTTTTTACCTAAACCTTCGTTTAGTTTATCTGCCATCATTTTAGATTTTACTAAATTTTTAGAGCCAGAACTAATTGCTTTACCCGCTTTCTTTGCTTGAAAGTATTTATTAGCTAATGCACTACCAACTTTAAAACCTTGTGTACCGGGAATACCTATAGAAACTAAAGCTTCTGTAAGTTTACCAATACCTCTTTCTTCAGCTACTTCTTCAAAAGGATTTAATTTATCAAAAAATATTTCAATATCTGCTGCAGTGTTTGTATCAAAACCTAAATCAATTAACTCTGCACCTAGTGAAAAAACACCTTCAACACTTTTAATCGCTCCTGATGCAATACCAGCAAGACCTGCTGTGTACCATGATCTTTCGTTGTTTTCTTCTGCTGAAAAAATTGGCTCTAAAGACATTTAGCTTCCTACGCCATTGGATTATCTATGGGATTTAGTGGATCATATTTATATTGTTCTGTATCTTCAACATCCACTTCTGTGTCTTTATCCGCATTGTTAGTTATAAGATCTATCTCATCTATTGTGTTAAACTCTTTAAAATTATATTGATCATTAATAACTACAATTTGTTTATAATTATCTTCATAAGGATCATAAAAAACTTTACCTACATTATTTTTAAAGAATTGTTTTTGTTGATCAGCAACTGTTTTATCGTTCACATTAAATTCAAAAACTCCACCTGCTCTATTAGAACCTACTTTTTGTGATAGTTTAGAAAAGTTATTAAGCTCAAAGTTAGTTGCATTTTGTGCAGCAAAATCTGGTAAACCTATTTGGCTTGTATATTTGTCATATAAAGAAGAGAATCTTGCTATATCTAATGGATTTTGTTTACCTGATGCAGAAATTTCTTTACCAATTATATCACCTGCCATACCTAATGCAGCTGACTTAGTTCCAAACTCTCTTTCTTCTTTTAATGCTCTTTGTTGAGCTAAACTTTTAAATAATTCAGGTGTAACTTCTTTTCCACTAGCTGCTAAATCTCTTAAAATATTTCCAGAGCTAGGTCTTGTCATTAAATCTAAACCACCTGAAATTAAAAATTGATTAACAGGATCTTCAATACCAACTGGTTTGCTATAACCACCTAATATCTCAGATACAACAGGTTGTATTCCTTCGTAAGTTTCTTTTACTCTTTCACCATATGCATAGTTTTGTCTGTCTTTAATACCAGACATAATCCCATTCATATTTGTTGGGCCTCCTCTAAACATTGGTCTTCTAAATATACTCATAATTATGCTTTTGGCATCTGTCCTATGGTAATACTAGTTGGTGCTTGTTGTACAGGATTAAATGCTCTGTATATACCGGCTATCGTAGAAGCTGCTCCTAAACCTGTAGCTAATGCACTAGGAGAAGGTTGTACAACTTGTTGTGTTTGACCAGGGTATCCTGCAATTAAACTTGTTACACCACTACCATAAGCTTGCGCCGCAGTTAATGGTTGTTGTAATTGTTGTTGTAACATTTGTTGTTGTGCTTGTAATTCAGCTTGTCTTTGTTGTTGATTGACTGCACCAAATGCTTGTAATGCTCCAACGTCTTGACCTAAGAATGCTTGTTGTGCTTGACCTAAATTTAATTGGTTTGCTAAATTTTGTTGAGCTAATTGTTGAGCTTGTCCATAACCTTGTTGTAATAATTGTGCTTGTAATGCCGCTCTATTTCTATCAGATGCTGACGCATATTCTGCTTCTGCAACACCTTGTCTTGCTCCACCAAATGCACCACTTGTATAAGCTAAATCAGATATACCACCAAAACCTTTTTGTGCTTGAACATCATATTCTGCTAACGTTGTATCAATTACATCTTTTTGATATGGAGACATAAATTGTTGATAAGCAGTTGGACCTGCTGCAGCTGCAGCTGATTGTAAATAAGGTTGATATGCACCAATACCTGCTTGAGCTAAACCTTGAGCTTGTTGTGTTAAAGGATCTTGTCCTGCAACAAATTGTGGACCATATACTTGAGAAAGATCGGCTGCTTTAAATCCACCAACGGCACTAGATAAATCTTCTAAATATGTTTTACCAGCAGCTTCTATAAACTCTGGTGGTAGTATTCTAGATTGTGATACTTCAGCCATTAAACTCTTCCTCCGTTTTCAAGTTTTTTCATCATGTCATACATACGTTGTGCACCTTTGTTGACATCACCTTCACCCATTCCTCTTACAGCATCTGCTGTAAATACAAATTCATTATTTGATAACATTGCAGGAATGTCATCTGCTTTTTCTTTTA
>Ga0222714_10001674_pt1 | contig 24740 bp, 31 predicted proteins | sample C33_3DmetaG_FD_165048 | JGI IMG/M metagenome (GOLD analysis project Ga0222714, IMG submission 165048) | Estuarine water microbial communities from San Francisco Bay, California, United States - C33_3D | ecosystem: Environmental > Aquatic > Marine > Unclassified | place: USA: California...
CTATCTCTCCGGCGAGATCCTCCCGCTGCCCGACTCCGAAGCCGCCGCCGCGCAGACGATCAAGGCCATCCGCGCCCACTTACCCCGCTAAGACCATGCTCAAGCACCAGCTCATCCACCCGAAGATCTCCGAAGTGCTCGCCCGCGCGGGCCACCACTCCGTGATCCTGATCGCCGACGGCAACTACCCGGTCTGGGGCAAGAAGGGCCCGAACGCCGAGCTGGTCTCGCTCAATCTCTCGCCGGGCATCCCGACCGTCGCCCAAGTGCTGCGCGCGGTGCTCAGCGCCGTGCCGGTCGACGCCGTCAACACGATGGGCATCCCGCCCGACGACTCCTACGCGCAGCAGGGCGAGCCGCCCGTGTGGGCCGAGTTCCGCCAGGAAGTGAAGGCCGCCGGCCTGAAGCTCGAACTGCAGCCGGTCCTGAAGTGGGATTTCTACAAGGCCGTCGAATCCGCCGACCACATCTTGACCATCCAGACCGGCGATCAGGCCCTCTGGGGCAACGTGCTCCTCACCGTCGGCTGCCGTACCGCCTGAACTTTCGCCCCATGAAGACCCGCCCCCTCGGTAAGACCGGCATCGAACTGCCGATCCTCAGCTTCGGCGCCTCCTCCCTCGGCCAGGAATTCCGGAGCGTCGCCCTCGACGACGCCCTCAAGTCCGTCCAGGTCGCCCTCGACTGCGGCCTCAACTTCATCGACACGTCGCCCTTCTACGGCCGTGGCATGTCCGAAGTGCTCCTGGGCATCGCCCTCCGCGGCGTGCCGCGCGACAGCTATAAGCTCTGCACTAAGCTCGGCCGCTACGATCTCCAGCACTTCGACTTCAGCGCCAAGCGCGTCGCGGAGAGCATCGACGTCTCCCTCCACCGCCTCGGCACCGATCACCTCGACATCATCCTCTGCCACGACATCGAGTTCGTCCCGATGCAGCAGATCGTCGATGAGACCATCCCGGCGCTCCGCAAGGCGAAGCAGGCCGGCAAGGTGAAGGCCATCGGCTTCAGCGGCTACCCGCAGAAGATCTTCAAGTTCATCTGCGACCAGGCCGAGGTCGACTGCGTGCTCAGCTACAACCAGCATACGCTCCAGAACACCCGCTTCTCCGACGAGACGGTACCGTACCTGAAGGCGAAGGGCATCGGAGTGATGAACGCCGGCCCGTTCAGCGCCCGCCTCCTTACCAACGCCCCGCTCCCGGCCTGGCTCAAGGAGCCCGAGGAAGTGAAGGCCGCCGCCCGCGCCGCGGCCGCGCATTGCGCCGCCAAAGGCAGCGACATCGCCAAGCTCGCCCTGCAGTTCTCGCTCCAGCATCCCGACATCACCACGACGGTTTCGGGCAGCGCCAATCCGACGAACATCCGCAACTGGGCCAAGTGGGCCGCGGAACCGATCGACCAGCAGCTCCTCTCCGAAGTCCAGGCGATCTTCGCCCCGGTCAAGAACCTCGGCCACCTCGAAGGCCTGAAGGAAAACAACTGAGCCGATGAAGGCCATCCGTCTCGACCAGCCGCAGCAGTTCGCGCGGATCGACATCCCGGAGCCGCCCGCTCCCGCCGCTGGCGAAGCCGTCGTCCGCGTGCACCGCATCGGTATCTGCGGTACCGATTACGGCGGCTATCTCGGCAAGATGCCGTTCTACTCCTACCCGCGCATCCCGGGCCATGAGCTCGGCGTCGAGGTCCTCGCGGTCGGTCCGGGCGTGACGAACGTGAAGCCGGGCGACCGCTGCTCCGTCGAGCCCTACATCAATTGCCAGACGTGCTACAGCTGCCGCCGCGGCTTCACCAACTGCTGCGAGAACCATAAGACCCTCGGCGTGATGTGCGACGGCGGCATGGCCGAGAAGTTCCTCCTGCCGGCCCGCAAGCTCCATATCTCCACGAAGCTTTCCTACGACCAGCTCGCGCTCGTCGAGACGCTCGCCATCGGCTGCCACGCCGTCGACCGCGCCGCCCCCAAGGCCGGCGAGACGGTCCTCGTGATCGGCGCCGGCCCGATCGGCCTCTCGGCCGTGGAGTTCGTCAAGGTCTCCGGCGCGAAGTGCGTGGTGATGGACATGAATGCCGACCGCCTGAAGTTCTGCACGGACGTGATGATGGTGGACGGCGTCATCCAGGCCAAGGGCGACGGCTCCGAGGTCGCCGCGCTTGCGGCCCTGACCGACGGCCAGCTGGCCGACGTGGTCATCGACGCCACGGGCAGCAATAAGTCGATGGTCGCCTGCTTCGCTTACGCGGCCTTCGCCGCCCGCGTGGTCTACGTAGGCATCACGCAACAAGACCTGACCTTCCCGCATGCGCCGCACCTGCACCGCCGCGAGCTGACCATCATGGCCAGCCGCAACGCCCGCTCGAAGGACTTCGCCCGCATCATCCAGCTGATCGAAGACGGGGTGATCGACACGAAGCCGTGGATCACGCACCACGCGAAGTTCGACGACCTCATCGCGACCTTCCCGACCTGGCTCAAGCCGGAGTCCGGCGTGATCAAGGCGATCGTCGACCTGGTCTGACGTCATGCGCCTCGACGCCCACCAGCACTTCTGGTCGTACGACGCGGCGCAATACCCGTGGATCCCGCCGGGCTCGCCCCTGCATCGAAGCTGGCTGCCCGAAGACCTTGCCGCGCTCCAGCAGCCGCTCGGCTTCGACGGTTCGATCGCCGTACAGGCCCGGCAGGTCGTCGGCGAGTCCGACTGGCTCCTCGGCCTCGCGGATAAGCATGCGAACGTCAAAGGTGTCGTCGGCTGGGTCGACCTGCGCTCCGACCGCGTCGAGGCCGACCTCGTCCGTCTGGCCGCGCACCCGAAGTTCGTCGGCGTCCGTCACGTCGTCCAGGAAGAGCCCGACGCGGACTTCATGCTCGGGAAGGATTTCCAGCGTGGCATCTCGAAGCTCCACGCGCATGGTCTGACTTACGACATCCTGATCTACCCGAAGCAGCTTGAGGCCGCGATCCGGCTCGCGGAGAATTTCCCGTCCCAGCCCTTCGTCCTCGATCACCTCGCCAAGCCGCCGATCAAGGACGGCGCGCTCGAGCCTTGGAAGTCTCAGCTCCGGCGTCTGGCGAAACTCCCGAACGTCCACTGCAAGGTCTCCGGCATGCTGACCGAAGCCGATCACCAGGCCTGGCAGGCGGAGCAGTTCCGCCCGTATCTCGACACGGTCTTCGAGGCCTTCGGGCCGTCGCGACTGATGTATGGCTCCGACTGGCCGGTCTGCCTCTTCGCCGGCAGCTACGAGCAGGCTTTCCGTCTGGTCGACGACTACGCCCGCGGGCTGACGGAAGCCGAACGCACCGGACTCTTCGGCGGCAACTGCGCGCAGTTCTACTTCGGCGGCAAACGTTAGCGCAGCAGCGACGAGTTGTCGTCCTTGCTGACCTTGAAGATCCAGCCCGTCGCCTCCATGTCGATGTCCAGGCCGCGTTTGTCCCGGGTCAGTTCAACGGGCAGCGGCTCGTCGTTGCAGCGGAAGAGCTTGAGCCGGCCGGTCCCTTCGTACTGGCCGTTGACCTTATTGTTCGATTTCGCGACCTCGATCGCGAGGTAGCAGTCGAACACGCCGCCCGGGGTCTCGCCGATGAGCACCTCGACCGGCACCTTGGTGCCCTTGGTCACCTGGATCCAGGGACCCGCCTTGAGGCGATGCAGGCTGCCCGGCGCCCGGTTGATCTTATATTCCTTCGAGACCTTCACGCCGAAGTCCTTGTAGTTGCCGTCCCGGCCGCTGAAGTACGTCTCGTAGCCGTCGTCGAGGACGATCCTGCGGTTCCAGCGCACGATGAGGAAGTCGTCGCCCGAGCCGACGAAGCGGAAGGCCGTGGAGCTGGGGGCTTCCACGTAGCATCGGTAGTGCACCACCCAGCGCGAGGGCTTCATCAGTTTCTCGACTTCGAACGCCTTGGGGGCGTCGTTCGCCGAGCGGCTGGTGATGAAGAGCTGGCCGGAGACGAGCTTGTCGGGTGACTTGAAGAATTTCTGCAACCGGCCGGCGCTCCAGCCGCTTTCGAGGAATTCGCGGACCGAAGCCCGGTAGGGCGGGATGCCCGTGCTCGCCGGCGCCGCCGCGGTGGGCCGGCGGTCGCTGGTCTGCTTGAGGTCGTAGAGCGTGCCGATCAGCCCGCCGACGTTCGCCCCGCCTTTCATCCCGAACAGGGAGACGAAGTTACGCCCGCCGCCCGAGCCGATGCCCTTGCCGGCGCCGATGCCGCCGCCCGAGCCGCCGCCGAACCCTTTGGAAGCACCCCCGCCGATCGCCCCGGCGCTGAGCAGCGGATTGGACATGCTCGGCAGGCTCGCCACCGCCAGGGCGGAGTTCGCGTTCTTGCTGGTGATGCGGGTGTTGGTCTTGGCGAGCGACTTGATGTTCTTGGGCTGGAGCTTGGTCTTGTATTCCTTGGCCTTGGGTCCGCCGGCGCCGCCGCCCGCCCCGGTGGCGAAGGTGTTCGGGTCTTTCTTGCCGGCGCCGTCGGTCACGGTCGAGACGACCCAGACGATCGCGATCAGCACGAGGATGACGTGCGCTACGACCGACAACGCCAGGCCCTCGCCCCCGAGGCGCTGCCACAGGGTCCTCTTGGGACGAGCCAAAGGCTCCGTCCCGGTCTCCGCGGGTGGGTTGTCCTGGGGTTGGGACATAGGAGCATTCCACTAACAGCGGAGCGCGACTTCAACCCCCAAACCTTGCCCCGAGCCGTCATCTGTCGGAATCATCATACGATGCCGGGTCTTGCCCTGCCTGCCTCCTCCTTCATCGTCCCGGCATGGACGATCGCCAGCGTGACCTCGAGGAGCGCCTCACCTTCCTGCAACGCCACGTGGAGCAGCAGGACCGGATCATCTTGGAGCTTTCCCGTGAGGTCTCGAAGCTCTCCGACCGGCTCGCCCGCACGGAGGCTAAGGTGACCCAGTCCGCCGACGCCGGCGACCAAGGCCCTCCCGCCGACGAACGCCCACCCCACTGGTAAGGCGCCGGAAAGGGTTTGAGGTCGGGCGTCCTTCGTCCAGTCTGTCCCTATGATCCTCGCCGCTGATTCTGCCCCTGTCGCCAGTGATTCGCTGACTTACCTGGAATACGGCGTCTACCTCCTGCTCTCGCTGGGCGTGACGATCTGGGTCGGCCGCACCCTTTTCCGCAGCGGCCGTCCTTTCCTCGTCGATGCCTTCCATGGCAACGAGACGATGGCCGACTCGGTCAACAACCTCCTCCTCATCGGCTTCTACCTCGTGAACGTCGGCTTCATGCTGCTCTTCCTTTCGTCCAAGCAGCATCCGGCCACGGGCATCGACGTGATCGAGCATCTCAGCAAGTCCGTCGGCGTGGTGGTCGTGGTCCTCGGCGTGATGCATTTCATCAACCTGGTCGTGCTGAACTCCCTCCGCACCGGCGCCCAGGCTTCCCGCCCCCCCGCGCTTCCTCCGAAAGCCTGATCCGTCAGCCGGAATGTGCGGTCGCGTCACCCAGTTTTCCCGCTGGGCAGAGATAGTCAGAAACCTCGGGGCCCCGTCGGTCGACGCGGCGCCGCGCTTCAACATCTCTCCCGGGACGCCGCTCCTCAGCGTCCGTCGCGAGCAGGGCGTCCTCCGCACCGAAGCCTTGCCGTGGGGTTTCGTCCCTTCGTGGGCGCCGGCCGATGAGTCCGGCGGCCATGCGAACGCCCGCGTCGAGGGGATCTTCGAACGCCCGACCTTCCGCGACGCCGCGCGCCTGCGGCGCTGCGTCGTGCCGCTCGACGGCTATTACGAATGGAAGACGGAAGGCCGGCTCAAGGTGCCGTATTATTTCCGCGCGGCCGACGGCGGTCCGCTCGCGGTCGCCGGACTCTGGTCGTTGCGCCTGGCCGCCGACGGGACGTCGCGCCGCACGCTCTGCCTCGTGACGGTCGCCCCGAACCGCGAGGCGGGCGAAGTGCACGCGCGCATGCCGGTCGTGCTCGCCGGCCCCGCCCGCCAGGCCTGGCTATCGGAGCGCGCCTTCACGCCCGCCGACTTCGGGGCGCTGGCCGTGACAGCGCCCGATCGTTCCTTGTCCCTGCATCGCGTCTCGCCCGACGTGAACCGCGTCGCCGTCGACGCCGAGCGCCTCGTGCGTCCGCTGGTCGGCGCGATGGATCAGCCGGACTTCTTCGGGGATTTGCTTGGCTAACGCGGCGTTTTTCGACAGACCAGTGCCATGGCCGAACCGTTGCACACCCCTAAGATCGTGGAGAAGCCGTGGGGGCGGGAGATCTGGTTCGCCGACCAGGCCGCCTATGCCGGGAAGGTGCTGGAAGTGCGCAAGGGCCGCCGGCTCAGCCTGCAGTATCACGAGCGCAAGACCGAGTCGCTTTACCTGCTCTCCGGGCGCGTGCGCCTCACCTACCGCGCGACGGTCCCCGGCGCGGATCCGGCGGCCGTCCCCCTCTCGGACGCCGACCAGCACGACTGGCTCCCGGGCCGGGCGGTGCACGTCCCCGTCCGCACGATCCACCGCTTCGAAGCCCTCGAAGACAGCGTGCTGCTCGAAGTCTCCACGCCTGACCTGACGGACGTCGTCCGCCTCCAGGACGATTTCTCGCGCCCGGCCCGCGACTGACCTTCTCCATCCCTCATGCGCAAAGTATTGGCCTTTGACCTCGGCGGCACGAAATTCGCCTTCGGCGTCGTCAACGAAGACGGCAGCCTCCTCGGTTCCGGCCGCGTCGAGACGTTCGCCGAAAAGGGCCCGCAGCAGGCCTGCGAACGCGTCGCCGAAGCCGCCCATAAGCTCCTCGCCGACCTGAAGCTCACGCCGGCCGACTTCGTCGCCCTCGGCATCGCTTCCCCGGGCCCGCTGGACATCGTCCGCGGCTGCGTCGACGGTTCCCCGAACCTCCCGGGCTGGACCGGCTTCTCGATCACGGAGTTCCTCAGCAACTCCTTCGGCGGCCTGCCCGCCCGCATCGACAACGACTGCAACGCCGCCGCGCTCGGCGAATACCGCTTCGGCGCCGGCAAGGGCAAGAGGAACGTCGTCTACGTCACCGTCTCCACCGGCATCGGCGGCGGAGCCGTCATCGACGGACGTCTCATGCGCGGCGCCAACGGCAACGCGGCCGAGCTCGGCCACATCCCGCTCACCATGGACGGCCCCCGCTGCGGCTGCGGCAATCCCGGCTGCTGGGAGGTCTACGCTTCCGGCACCGCCATCGCGCGCCGCACCCGCGAGGCCCTCGCCACCGGCCGTCCTTCGGGCATCGTGAAGTTCGCCGGCTCCATCGAGCAGGTCACCACGCACCACCTTTTCCAGGCGATGGCCGAAGGCGACGCGCTGGCCAACGAGATCTGGGCGGAGTCGATCAACTACCTCGGCCGCGGCCTGGGCGCGGTGATCAACACCTTCAACCCCGACGTGATCGTGGTCGGCGGCGGCGTCACCGCCGCGGGCGACGCGCTCTTCGTGCCGATGCGCCAGAGCGCCAACCAATACGCCTTCCCCCGCCTCTCCGCGGTCTGCGCGATCGTCCCCGCCGGCCTCGGCGGCAACGTCGGCGTCGTCGGCGCCGCGGCCTGCGCCTTCGAGCACGTCGGCTGACGGGCCCGCCGGCGATGCGCGTCTCGGTCGTCCTCCCGGCTTTCAACGAAGAGAAGCTCCTCCCGTCCGCCCTCGCGGCGGTACGGGCGGCCGCGGCCGCGTTCACCTCCCGCGGCTGGGGGTGGGAGTGCGTGGTCTGCGACAACAACTCGACCGACGGCACCGCCGCGGCCGCCCGCGCGGCCGGCGCGACGGTGGTCTTCGAGCCGGTCAACCAGATCGGTCGGGCCCGCGACGCGGGGGCGCGCGCCGCGAAAGGAGAGTGGCTTGTCTTCATCGACGCCGACTCGACGCCCTCGCCCGCGCTCTTCGCTTCCATCGCGGACCACATCGCTTCCGGCCGCGCGCTGGGTGGCGGCAGCACGGTCGAACTGGAGCCGGGCACGCCGCGTCACGCGCGCTTCGTCTGCGGCCTCTGGAACCTCTGGAGCCGCCTCGCCGGCTGGGCCGCCGGTTCGTGCGTCTGGGTCGAGGCCGGAGCGTTCCGGACCGCGGGTGGTTTCGGCACGGAATATTACGCGGGCGAGGAGATCTTCCTGAGCCGTCGGCTGAAGGCCCTCGCGCGCCGCTCCGGCCGTCGCTTCGTCATCCTGGCCGACCATCCGCTGCGCACGTCCTCGCGCAAGCTGAAGCTCTACACGCTCACGGAGGCGGGCCGGTTCTTCTTCCGCATGCTCTTCACCGCCGGGCGCGCGGCGAAACGCCCGGAGAACTGCGAGATCTGGTATGACGGACGGCGCTGAGCCTCAGAGCCGCTGACGCTTCCACTTCGGGATCGGGAATGCGGTCACCTTGTCCGAGCGCACTTCGACGTCGTCGCGATGCCGCAGGCGCCTGGCCTCCGCCGCGGTGACGATCTCGTAATGCGGCGCGGCGGTGATCAGGTCCGCGATCTCCCAGCAGTCCTTCGGGTTGTTGACCCACTTCTCCGGCGGGAGACGGCTGAGGTCGTAGGGCTTCGAATAGCTGCGCAGGGTCTTGCGCGGGCCCTTGGCGTATTCGTGGAAGTACGACATCGCGAGCTCGCGCACGCTGCGGTAGACCGGGTCGCGCCAGCGCAGGCAGACGTAGTTGGTCTTGGAGATGGCGCCCCACTTGCCGCCCACGCGGAAGGGCGCGATGACGTGGTCCATGTCCTGGTGCGCGCTGAAGTCCAGCAGCAGGGGAGGGTGGCCCTGCAGCCAGAGGGCGAAGGCCGCCACCATCGCGCCTTCGATGCAATGCGCGCGGCGGTGCTTCAGGGTCTGCTCCACCGAGCGGGCGGTGTCCCCTTCGGGTTCGAAGTTCTGCGGGAAATCGACGAGGAAGTCCTGGATGGCCGGCGGGGTGGCCAGCCGCGCGAGCGTGCGCGCCGCGGAGAGGCTGAGGCCTCGGCGCTGGGCGAGCCGGATCCGGGCGGCGTACGACATGGCTGCAGGTCTATCCGTCCGCGGCGTTTGCTCAAGGAGCGAGTGCGCCGTTGCTTTCGGATTGGCTAACTTCGCGGCCCGCGTTTCCTTGGCTGCGTCCGCCATGCCGATCTTCGATTACACCTGCGCCGACTGCGGCAAGACCAGCGAGCTGCTCGTCCGCAGCTCCCAGGAAAAGCCGGCCTGCCCGCACTGCGGCTCGGCCAAGCTGGAGAAGCAGCTCCCGATGGTGGCCGTCAAAGGCCTGAAGTCCGACCACGTCCACACGAACAGCTGCGGTTGCGGCAAGCCCCGCGGAGGCTGCGGCAACTGAGATGGACCTCGAACAGTTCCGCTGGGGCGCCCTCCAGCTCATCCTGCTGATCATCTCGATCGGCCTCCATGAGTTCGGCCACGCCTGGGTGGCGGACCTCCGCGGCGACCCGCTTCCGCGCCTGCAGGGCCGGGTGACGCTCAACCCCTTCGCCCATGCCGATCCGATCGGCACCATCGCCATCCCGGCGGTCATGATCTTCCTGAATCCCGCCTTCGGCCTCATCGGCTGGGGCAAACCCGTCCAGATCTCCCTGCCTGATCCCCGGACCAGGCGGATGGACGACGTCTGCATCACCTTGGCCGGCCCGGCGATGAACCTGGTGCTCTGCGCGGTCTTCGCGGTCGTCGGCGGCCTGGGCGATTTCGACCCCCGTTCGCAGGCCATGGTCATCACCTTCCTCAAGATGGGCATCCTGCTCAACGCCGGGCTCGTCGTCTTCAACCTGATCCCCGTCCCGCCGCTGGACGGCTCCCGTGTCGCCGTCCGACTGGGCCTTTACTCCGAGGAGATGTTCCAGGCCCTCCTCCGCTGGGGCTTCGTGCTCCTGCTCATCGGGGCCAACCTGCCCTTCTTCCGGCTGATGCTGCGCTCGGCCACGGAGGTCGTCGCGTCGCCTTGGTTCTGGCTCTGGCGCGAGCTCTCCTGACCCGGCCGTCCACCGGAGGCTTGCCTATTTCGCTCTCGCGGGCGAAAGTCGGGCCATGCAAACCCTCGGCGAACGCCTCCAAGAAGCCCGTCAGCGACTGGGCGTGACCCTCCGCGAGGCCGCGGAGTTCACCAAGATCCGCACCGACTACCTCCAGTCCATGGAGGCCAACCAGTTCGAGTCCATCCCGCTCGCCGACGTCTACAAGCGCGGCTTCGTGAAGGTCTACGCGAAGTACCTCCGGCTCGATGACGAAAAGGCCGCCGCCGACTTCAACACGCATCATTCCGCCAAGGCTTCCCGCCGGCCGCTCGAAGCCGTCGCCGACGAGGACGCTCCCTTCGAGCCCGAGTCCGGCGGCTTGTCGCTGGCGATCAGCCGGGACATGCTGATCTACGGGGTCATCGGCATCGCGGCCATCGCGATCCTGATCGCGGTTTTTACCTGAGCTCGCCGTCGCCGGTCCGGTCGCCGGAGCCCGTCGCTCCCGCGGCCGTCCGGCCGGTTCCGCCGGCGGGCCGTCCTCACCAGATCACCTTGCGGTCCACCAAGACCGGCGTCCGCTATCAGGTGGTGGAACTCAACACCGGCGAGGTCCCCGGCTTGGGCGTGCTCTCGCCCCGGGACAAGCCCGCGGTCATCAACGTGAAGGGCCCCACGGAACTCCGCGCGAACTTCCTCGAAAACCTGCGCGTCGAGATCGACGGGGTGCCTTTTCCGATGCCCGCCGAGGCCAAGGGCGCGGTGTCGGTCTTCCTGCCCGACCCGCCGACTTCCCCGCCCGTGCCGCGGCCCGTGCCGACAGGCAAGGGACGTTGATGCGGGGAGGTTGACCCGTCGGCGCGGAAGGTCATCTTGGGGGCGCAGTGCCTCCGCGCCTCGAACAACGCGTCCTCGTCCTCAACCGTCTCTGGCAGCCGGTCAACATCGTCGGCGTGCTCCGCGCGATGAGCCTGCTCTTCCGCGGCCGCGCCTCGGCCATCTATTCTGACCCCGCCGCCGGCCATCGCGTGCTCAGCGCCGCGGAGTGGCTCCGGTTCTCGGCGGAGTCGCCTCCGCCCGCGGGCGAGGCCGTCCGCTCGCCGTGCATCGTCGTGCGCGTGCCGCGCGTGCTCCTGCTCGGCGAATACGACCGCGTGCCGCGCCGCGAGATCCGTTTCTCCCGCCGCAACGTCTATCTCCGCGACGCCAACACCTGCCAGTATTGCGGGCGGACTTTCCGCGACGAGGAGCTTAACCTCGACCACGTCGTCCCGCGCGACGTCGGCGGACGCACCAACTGGGAGAACATCGTGACGGCCTGCGTGCGCTGCAACTCGCGCAAGGCCAACCGTCTGCCGGAACAGGCCGGCATGACCCTGCGCCGCGCCCCGGCCAAGCCGAAGTGGCGCCTGGTCGTGGCGTCGTCGCTTTCGGCGGACGAGGTCGAGGCGTGGAAGGAGTTCCTCGAGGTGACGCCGGCCGGCCAGCTTCCCTGGCGGAACTGAGCGCCGTTTTCCTTGGTGCGGGTAACCAGATTCGAACTGGTGTATCCACTTTGGAAGAGTGGTGTCCTACCACTGAACGATACCCGCGTGGCCAAGGACGCCCACTATCCCGGGAGGGTCGGCCGGGGTCAAGCCTCGGCCCAAGGTCCTGGAGCGGGTAACCAGACTCGAACTGGTGTCACCACTATGGGAAAGTGGGGTCCTACCACTGAACGATACCCGCGTCGCCAGGAACGCGGTCATCCTGCCGCGCGGTCCCGAACCGTCAAGCCGGGTTCCGCCGCCGTCGATTGCGCTTCACGGGAAGCCGACATCCGTCATCCTCCGCCCATGGCCCGCTCCTCCGCTTCCGCCGTCGTTGATGTCCTGATGATGGCGACTCCTGCCAAGAACGCCGACCTGCGCTGGTTCGGCGGTTTCCACGCGTCGGATCCGTTCCCGGCCTTCTCGGTCGGCCGCCGTCGCGTCGGCCTGCTCCCCGGCATGGAGGTCGGCCGTGCGAAGGACGAATCCGCCTTCGACGAGGTGCTCAACCTGACCGCCATCATCGGCGACCTGCGCAAGACCAACCCGAAGGCGGGCGTGGCCGACGCGATCGTCTTCGCCGCGCTGCAGCGCGGCGTGCACCGCTTCCGCGTGCCCGCCGATTTCCCGGTGGGCCTCTTCCAGCGCCTCCGCGAGCTCGGCCTCGCGCTCCACGCGGTCGGCGCCCAGCAGAACGAGCGCGGCGCGCCCGAGCTCTTCCCGGAGCGCCAGGTGAAGTCCCGGGCCGAACTCGCCGGCATCCGCGCGGGCAACGCCGCCGCCGTCGCGGGCTTCCAGGCGGTCGAGCAGGTGCTCGCCGAAGCGACGGCCGACAAGAAAGGCGTGCTGCGGTGGAAGGGCCGGACCCTCACCGCCGAGATCCTGAAGGAGGAGGCGCAGGTCGCCATCCTCCGCAAGGGCGCCCTCTGCGACATCGGCCTGATCATCGCCCCGGGCGACCAGGCCGTCGACTGCCACTGCTCCGGCTCCGGCCCCGTCCGCGCCGGCGAGCTCATCGTCTGCGACATCTATCCGCGCCACATCGCCTCGCACCACTACGGCGACATGACCCGCACCTACCTCAAGGGGAAGGCCAACGCGAAGCAGCGTAAGATGGTGCTCGCCGTGCTCGAGGCCCAGCGCCGCGCGATCAAGGCCATCCGCGCGGGCGTGACCGGCGCCAAGGTCCACACGGTGGTGCAGGAATATTTCAAGTCGCTCGGTTACCGCACCGGTCTGGAGAAGGGCGTCTACGTCGGCTTCTTCCACGGCACGGGCCACGGCCTCGGCTACGACATCCACGAGGAACCGGCGCTGTCCACGCGCAATCCGCTCCCGCTCGTCGCGGGCCACGCGGTCACGGTCGAGCCGGGTCTCTATTACCCGGGCGTCGGCGGCTGCCGCTTCGAGGACTGCGTCGTGGTCACGAAGAAGGGCTGCGAATTCCTTTCCTCCCACCCCTATAACTGGGAGATCGCCTGAGGATGGCCAAGGGGCGGGGCAGGGCGGGCACGCATACGTCGCTGACCGACGCCGCCCGTCCCGTGGCCGAAGCCCTCGAGCGTCATGGCCGCGTCTCCCGCGGCGTGATCAGCGCCCGCGTCGGCGCGAAGACGCTTTCGATCAAGGTGATGAAGCTCGGCGGCGGCCTGCGCGTGACGGTCGTCTCCAAGGGCTCGCGCCAGGAACTCCATGTCTACGGGCTCACCGCCGAGCGCGTCGGCGAGATCCTTTCGGGTCCGGACTTCGCCGGCTACAAGCTGAACTTCGCCGATGAGTGAGGTCCCCGCCGTCCTCGCCGAGGTCACGGCCGCCGATTGGGCCGCCGCCGGTCCCGGCTGGACGCATCTGCCCTACCTGGCGCGTTTCCGCGCGGAACGCCTGCCGGCTTCCTGGGAGGCTTTCTTCTCGGGCCGCCATCACGCGGTGCTCGAAAGCGGCCGCACGGGCAGCTTCACGATCGCGGTCCCGGCCGCGGCCCGCGCCACGCTGTTCTTCGCCGACGGACGCGTGGTGCTGCATGCCGAAGACGGGGCGCATGAGGAGGCCGCGGAGCCGCCGCTCGCCTACCTGCGCCGCTGGTCCCGCGAGGTCCGCGCGCCTCGGCTCGACGGCTGGCCCGCCTTCCAGGGCGGCCTGGTCGCGCTGCTGGGCTACGAGCTCGCCGCCCAGTTCGAGCCGGTGCGTTCCGCGCCGGCCGATGTCCGCGCGCCGCTGGCGGCTTTCCTCGAGGCCCATGAGGCCTGCGTGTTCGACGCCGCCAAGCAGGAGCTGACGGTCGTCGTGCTCTGTCCCGTCGGCTCGCCTGACTCCGCGCTCCGCGCCGCCCGCGCCCGCGGACTCGACCTCGCCGCCCGCTGGTCGTCCGCCTGCGCGGCGCCGGCGCCGACGCTCCCTCCGTTCGGGGCTCCCGGCACGCCGGTCGCGGCGTCGTTCGATGAGCCGGGTTTCGTCCGCGCGGTCCGGCGCGCCCAGGATTACATCGCCGCCGGCGACACGTATCAGGTCAACCTCTCCACGCGCCTCGAAGTCCCGCCGGTCGACCCGCTCCGCGCCTACGAGGCCCTGCGCACGGCCAACCCTTCGCCCTACATGGGCTTCGTGCGCCTGCCCGGCGCGGCCCTCGCCTGCGGTTCGCCCGAGCTGCTCGTCGAGGTCGCCGGCGGACGCGTCGCCTCCCGTCCGATCGCGGGCACGCGTCCGCGCGGCGCCGACGAGGCCGCGGACCTCGCCTGGGCGCGCGAGCTGTCGGGTGACACGAAGGAGAAGGCCGAGCACCTGATGCTCGTCGACCTCCTGCGGAACGACGTCGGCCGCGTCGCGCGGCCCGGCACGGTGCGCGTGCCCGAATTCATGGCGGTCGAACGTTATTCCCACGTGATGCACCTCGTCTCGCAGGTCGAAGGCGACCTGGCCGCGGGCGCCGGTCCCGCCGACGTGGTCCGCGCGCTGTTCCCCGGCGGCACGGTCACGGGCGCCCCGAAGGTGCGCACGATGCAGGTCATCGCCGAACTCGAACCGGTGGCGCGCGGATATTACACGGGATCGCTCGGCTGGGTCGGGGCCTCGGGCGAACTCTGCCTCAACATCATCATCCGCTCGCTCTGGTCCGCCGAAGGCCGCGCGTTCGTGCAGGCCGGCGCCGGCGTCGTCGCCGATTCGGTGCCCGCCCGCGAATACGCCGAGAGCCTGCGCAAGGCCCAGGCCCCGCTGCTCGCCGCCGCCCGCGCGGCCCTCTCATGAGCCGCGTCTGCCGCAACGGCGTCCTCGTCGAAGGCGATCCCACGCCGGGCAGCTTCCCGGACGGCGCGGCGTTCTTCGAGACGGTCGCGCTCCGCGCCGGCGCGGCCGAGTGCCTCGACGATCATCTCGCGCGCCTGCGCGCCGGCCTGTCCCGCGCGGGTCTCTCGTCCGGCCCGCTCGCCGCCGGCGATCTCGCGGCCTGGCGCGCCGCGGTCCGTCTGCTCGGCGGACGGGAAGGCGTGCTGCGCCTCGTCGTCGGCCCGGATTTCGAGGAGCTCGGCCTGCGGGCCTTGCTTCCTTCGCCCGAGGTCTTCCGCCTGCGTTCCCTGCGCACCGTGCGCGACGCCCCGGAATGGCTGCCGCGGCCGAAGTCCGCCCCGTGGGCCAATTCGCTCGCGGCCTCCGTCGAGCTGCGCGCGCTGGGCGCCGGCGCCGGCGTCGAGGGCGTGCAGTGCGACGCCCGCGGTTTCGTCAGCGAAGGTTCGCGCTCGAGCCTGGCCTGGGTCGAAGGCGGCGTGCTCCATGTCCCGGCCGAGTCCACCGGCCGCCTTCCGGGCACGGCGCTCGGTCAGCTCGTCCGCTGCGCCGGCCTGCCGGTGCGCGAGGTCGAGTCAGGCGTCCCCGTGCGCGCCGAAGCGATCCTCGTCCTGCGTTCGACCTTGCCCGGCGGGGCGTCCGCGGCCTCGCGTTGGGATGACGTCGACGGTCGTCCGCTCTGGTCGGGCGACCCCGCCGCGGCGCGTCCGCTGCTCGCGGCGCTGGCCGCGTGGCGCGCTCAGCGCTGCATCAGCTTCGCGTAGGCCGGCAGGGCCGCGGCGAGCACGAAGAGCCCGAGGAAGGCGACGCTCACGAGGGCCGCGAAGCACGTCGCGGCGAGGAGCTTGGTCATGCGGACGACGTCGTCCTCCTCGCGCCGGCGCGCGCGGACGGCGTAAGCCGTGACGCCGAGGCCGACGACGAGCAGGCCGAGCAGCGCGCCGCTGAAATGGTTGAAGAAGAGGCCGGTGAGCCCGGGCAGCTGGCCGGGCTCGCCGACGATCGTCGCGACGAGCACGGGCTGGGCGCGGAAGGCGATCGCGCCGGCCGCCGCGGGCAGCCCCGCGGTGAGGAAGACGGCCAGGGCCGAGATGATCCGGAGCTCGCGAGGGGTCATGCGCGCAGTATCCGGCCCGCCTCCGCAGCGTCAACGCCGGGATTCTCCCTCGCCAAGCCGATGCCCTCCGCCTATCCCTCCAGCCCATGGAATCCGTCTGGTACCTCTGGCTGGTCTTCGTGCTCCTCAACGGCAGCGCGGCGGGGATCTCGCTCGTCGCCGGCGTCGTCGCGGCGCTCTCCCATGCCGAACTCGAGGACCTCCGCCGCCGGCAGGCCACGGCCGCCGTCGCCCTCGAGCGCAGCCGCGGCGACCAAGGCAACACCCTGGCCGCCTTCGAAGTCCTGTCCGCCGCCTTCGTCGGCATGAGCGCCTTGCTCGGGGGCGTCCTCGTCGGCGTCCGTTTCCTGCCGCGCGTCGGCGAGAGCTGGACCTTCGCCCTCGGCACCGTGCTCGTCGTGATCGCGGGCTCCTTCTTCATGGCGTGGCTCACGATGATGCTCCCCCGCAAGGTCGGGATGCATTTCCGCGTCGCGCTCGCCCCCCGCGTCGCGGCCGCGCTGCCGCTCGTGCGCGGCGCCGCCAAGATGCTCCGCATGCTCGGCAAGCTCCATGACTCCCTCGCCCCGCCCGAGGAGCCCGGCGTCGACCGCGCCGACGCCGACATCGGCAGCCTCGCGCAGGCCGCCGCCCGCGAAGGCAAGATCACCCAGGCCGAGAGCAACCTCGTCGCGAACGCCGTCCGCCTCGACGACATCCCGGTCTCGCAGGTCCTCACGCCGCGCCCGGTCGTCACGTCCATCGAAGCGGGGCTCACGGTCGCCGACGTGCTCCGTCTCTATCCGAACGTCCCGCACGGCCGCATGCCGGTCTGGGATCAGAACCCCGACCGCATCGTCGGCGTGGTCCGCCGCCGCGACCTGCTGAAGGCCGCCGGCGAGGGCCGTCGTGACGTCCGCGTGCGCGAGCTGATGGGCAAGGCCCACGTCGTACCCGAGAACGCCACCTTGTCCGACGCCCTCCACGACCTCGTCCGCGCGCACCAGCATCTGGCCGTCGTGGTCGACGAGTTCGGCGCCTTCGCCGGCGTCGTGACGCTCGAGGACGTCTTCGAGTCCCTCCTCGGCGTCGAGATCTACGAGAAGGACGACCCGCACCCCGACATGCGCGAGCTCGCCCGTCAGCGCGGCCATCGCGTCGGCCGCCGCGCGGGCCCCGACGCCCCCAAGCCCGGCGCATGAACCTCGCCGCGCTCGCCTACTGGACGCACGACCTCGACCCGGTCGCGTTCCGTTTCCCCGAGAGCTGGGGCCTGCGCGGCATCCATTGGTATGGCCTCGCGTACGCGGCCGGCTTCATGGCCGCGGCCTGGCTGCTCGGCCGTTGGCGGCGCGCGGGGCTCACGCCTTTGCGTTCGGCGCTCGACGAATCCGCGCTCATCACGGCCGTCATGGTCGGGGTCATCGCCGGCGGCCGGCTCGGCCACGTCCTCCTCTACGCGCGAGCCGAATTCGCGGCCGACCCGCTCATGCTCTTCCGCGTCTGGGAAGGCGGCATGGCCAGCCACGGCGGTTTCCTCGGCGTGCTCCTCGCCGGCGTCTGGTTCGCCCGCCGCGCGCGCGCCGATTTCTTCGCCGTCGGCGACCTGCTCTGCGCCCTGGCGCCGGCAGGCCTCCTCTTCGGCCGGCTCGCGAACTTCATCAACGGCGAGCTCGTCGGCGATCCGTCGGACCTGCCATGGGCGGTGATCTTCCCGCGCGAGGGCGATGCGCCGCGGCATCCGTCGCAGCTTTACGAAGCCCTCGCCGAAGGGCTGCTGCCCTTGCTCTGGGTCCTCCGGCGTTATCCGCGGCGCCTGCCGGCGGGCCGCCTCGCAGGAGAGTTCCTGCTCCTGTATTCCGCCGGCCGCATCTTCTGCGAGGCCTTCCGTTCGCCCGAAGACGGCTACGTCCTCGGCCTCACGGCCGGCCAGTTCTGGACGCTCCCGCTCGCCGCCTTCGGCGCCTTCCTGGTCTGGCGCGTCCGCCGCCGGGCTGAATGATGTTGCCCGTATGGGCGGAGGATGGGAAAACCTCCCCGCGCCATGACGAACGTCCCGCTCCTTGATCTCGGCCCGCAGAACCGCGCCCTCGAAACGCAGTTCGAAGCCGCCTTCCGCGACGTCCTCCGGTCCAACATGTTCATCATGGGCCCGCGCCTCGAGGCCTTCGAGAAGGACTGCGCCGCGTTCCTCGGCGTGAAGCACGCCCTCGGCGTCTCCTCCGGCACCGACGCGCTCCTGCTCGCCCTCATGGCCCTCGGCATCGGCGAAGGCGACGAGGTCCTGCTGCCCTCCTTCACCTTCTTCGCGACCGCCGGTTCGGTCGCCCGCCTCGGCGCCACGCCGGTCTGGGTCGACGTGAACCCCCACCACTTCAACCTCGACCTGGACGACGCGGCCCGGAAGGTCGGTCCGCGCACCCGGGCGATCATGCCGGTCCACCTCTTCGGCCAGTCCGCCGACCTCGACGCGCTCCAGGCCTTCGCCTCGGCGCACAAGCTCCGCGTGGTCGAAGACGCCGCCCAGTCGATGGGCGCCCGCTGGAAGGGCCGCGCGACGATGTCGGTCGGCGACTTCGGCGCGACGAGCTTCTTCCCGTCCAAGAACCTCGGCGGCATGGGCGACTCCGGCCTGGTCACGACGCAGGACGACGCCCTCGCCGAACGCGCGCGCATCCTGCGCGTCCACGGCATGCAGCCGAAGTATTACCACCGCGAGGTCGGCGCGAACTTCCGCATGGACCCGCTGCAGGCCGCGCTCCTGCACCTCAAGCTTCCGCACCTGCCGTCCTACAACTGCGCGCGCGCGGGCAATGCGATCTTCTACCAGACGGCGCTCAAGGGCGTCGCCGGCATCGCCGAGAACCGCCCCGGCGCCGACAAGGCCGCCCGGATCCTCCTGCCGGTCGACTTCTCCGGCCAGGGGATCTGGAACCAGTTCACGCTCCGCGTCCCGCACGGCCGCCGCGACGCGTTCAAGGCCTTCCTCACCGCGCGCAAGATCGGCTGCGAGATCTACTACCCGATCCCGCTCCACCGCCAGCAGTGCTTCGTCGACCACCAGTATCGGGGCTTCGACAGCGTCCCCGTCGCCGAACAGCTCGCCGCCGAAGTCCTCAGCATCCCGATCTTCCCCGAACTCACCGCCGAACAACGCCAGTGGGTCGCCGACTCGCTCGCCGATTTCGCGGCGGGGAAGAGCGAGTGATCGCGCCGCAGGCGCGGAGAGACAGAGGGAGTTGAACCTTTGACCAGTGGGCCGGTTGACAAGGGATGCAACGAGGCAGGGGCAGCACCGCGTGCTGCCCTAGTTGCAAACGTGGGAGACATATCCCGGCCCTCTGGTCTCAGGTGCGGGCTGCTGAGGCCGGTGACCTGAAAGTATTTTCCTACCTCAAAATTCACCTTTGCACTTTTGCACAGGAGCTCCGCTCCGGTTTGCACCTTTGCACGGCCATTTCTCCGGCCAACCGGTCGACGGATCAACTCGCGCGGCTTCGCGCCGCGCTCAGAAGAACCGGATCGTCTTGATCCGCATCTTCTCGTGCTCCTCGTCGGTGCACGGGGCGTCGATCGGCACGGCCGGAGCCTTGTCGTTCGGGACGACGAGCTTGTTGGCCAGGAGATACTGCTCCACTTCGGCGCCGGAGATGTCGGGCAGCATGACGCCGTCGATCTCGACGCAAGGGGAGAGGCGCTGGCCGGATTTCTCGACCATCTCGGCGTAGTTCGCCGGATTGTTGATGATGTCCACGTCCACGTAGTTCAGGGCGTACTTCGCCATGATGGCGCGCACGCCGTTGCTCCAGCCGCAGCTGGGTTTGAGGTAACAACGGATGTCCATGCCCTCACCAATGGAGGGGTTCCGCGGGGAATCAAGCCCGGCGGGCTTTTCGGCCGCCGTTTTCGGACGTGACCGCGGCCGGCTCGTACCAATAGCCGATGCCGTGGATCGTCCGGAGGCTGTCCAGCTTGCGCCCGTGGTCTTCGAAGGCGTCGCGGATCTTGGCGACGTATTGGTCCAGGGACCGGCTGCGGATGTCGGCGTGCACGCCCCAGACGGCGTGGATCAGGCTGTGGCGGCTGATGATGACGCCAGGGTTGGCGTGCAGGTGGTAGAGGATGCCGAGCTCCTTCCGGCCGAGCTTGTGCTTCTTGCCGCCGGCGAAGACCAGTTCGAGCCGCTCCGGGTGCACCTCCGCGCCGTTGAAGAGGAACACGTCCGTCCCGAGGGCGGCGTTGACGGTGAGCCGGCTGTCGCCCGCGGTCTCGCTCCGGCGCAGCACCGCATGGATGCGCGCGATGAGCTCGGCCGGATGATGCGGCTTGCCGACGAAGTCGTCGGCGCCCGCTTCGAGGGCGCGAGCGACATGTTCGCCGTCGCGCAGCGCGGAGAGGAAGATCACCGCCGGCGAATGCGGCAGGCGACGGATCTGGTCCAGCACGGCGAGCCCGTCCAGGTCAGGGAGGTTCGGATCCAGCAGGACGAGGTGGACGTACGATTCCCCGACGAACCTCAGCGCGGTGGCGCCTTTGTGGAAGACTTGGGTGGCGAGGCCGGCGTTCAGGAGTTGATCGGCGAGCGCGGCGGCGAGGCTGCGATCGTCTTCAATGATGACCACCAATGGCTTCTGCTTGGGACTCATGCAGAATCTTGGGAAGGGGGTAAGACTAAGGGGGGTGTAGACATATGTAAAAAAGGCGAAGGGGTTGCCAAGCCCCATTCCGTCGCCATGCTGGCAGGGGATGACCGACGACACCGAGCCTTCCGCCGCCCGCAAATGGGCCGTCCGGGCCTTCTTGATCCTGTTCATCGTCTCGGCCGCATGGATGGCCTGGTTCGGCGTCCAGCAGCAGCGCCTCCATGGAGCGAAGCAAGGGCCCAAGAACCCCTATGAAGATCGGAGCCTTTTCGGCCGTTGAGCCCCGCCTCCGGGGCATGTTTCTAAAAACTTGACCAGAGGGACTTCGTTCCTAAGTTCTCCGCTTCCACCGACCGCCTCCTTCGTCTAGCCCGGTCCAGGACACCTCGTTTTCACTGAGGTAACTGGGGTTCGAATCCCCAAGGGGGCGCCAGGTGGAAGCATTTTGATCCACTCTCTCCGCAAGGGGAGGGCGGACCTTTATTTTCAGGTTGTTCACATTGCCCCTTGCCTAAGTTCAAAAATTATTGAAACATCGTGAAGCCCCCGACCGTAGGGCCTAAACCTGATGAAGCCCCCTTCAGAAAAGTCCGCCGGCCGCCGTAAGAGCCGCCCCTCCTATGCGCCGCTCCAACCCCACGAGCTCGAGCTGGCCGATTTCTTCGTGCGCATGGCGGGTATCCTGGGCGTACCGCGCTCGGTCGCCGAGATCTACGCTTTGCTCTATATTTCCTCCGGGCCGGTTGATTTCGACCAGATTCAAGGCCGGCTTGGCATCAGCAAAGGCTCTGTCAGCCAAGGACTTAAGTTCCTCCGCGATCACGAGATGATCCTCTCGGTCAAGGAGCCGGGCTCCCGCCGCGAACGCTGGCAGCCGACGCCTTCCCTGGCGGCCTCCTTGGTCGCCCTCCTGCGCAGCCAGGTGCTGCCCGCCCTCGAGCAAGCCCAGCCCGGCCTGCAACGCGTCCTCGCGGACGCCGAACAGCGCGGCGCCCAACCCGAAGTCATCGAGCGGCTTAGCCGCCTCAACCGCTGGAACAGCCGGGCCCTCGAGCTCGCGCCGCTCCTCCTCCCGCCCCCCGGGGCCTGACCTTTCCTGCCGGCTCAGCCGGTGACAGTCCTTCCTTCCCGTACGTGCACGCGAAATTCGCCTCCACGTGCGGTAGCCTGCCCGAATACCGCGCTCAGAGGGAAACCGGCGACCGGATAAAAAGCAGAACCCTCAGCCAGCCTCCCCGTTTCCCTCCGTCATCCGCCCTCCGTCATCCGTCATCTCTATTTCTCCCATGCGCATCGCCATCACCTCCGGCTACTTCGACCCGATGCACCGCGGTCACCTCGAACTGCTTGAGCTCTCCCGGACGCAAGGCGACAAGCTCTGGGTCATCGTCAACACCGACGCCCAGGCGGCCCTCAAGAAGGGCCAGGCCTTCATCGACCAGGACACCCGCCTCGCGGTGACGTCCGCCCTCCGCGTCGTCGACCGCGCGGTGCTCTCGATCGACGCCGACGGTTCGGTCTGCGCGACGCTCGACTGGCTCATCGGCGAGGCCAAGGCCCAGGGCCACGAGGCCGTCTTCTGCAAGGGCGGCGACCGCCACGCCGGCAACATCCCCGAGATGACGGTGCTCGACAAACATGGCGCCAAGCTCATCGACGGCCTCGGCGCCAAGATCGACAGCAGCTCCCGCATCATCGCCGGGGCGAAAAAGCCTTCCGCCTGAATTCATCCCCTCTGCCAAACCCTCACATGAAAAAGCGCGCGCTCATCACCGGCATCACCGGCCAGGACGGCTCCTATCTCGCCGAATTCCTCCTCAGCAAGGGCTACGAGGTGCACGGCGTCATCCGTCGCTCGTCCTCCTTCAACACGGGACGCATCGAACACCTCTACATGGAGGACCTCGTCCGCGACATCCACACGAAGAAGATCCAACTCCACTACGGCGACCTCGGCGACGCGACCGGCCTCATCCGCCTCATCGGCGACGTGCAGCCGGACGAGATCTACAACCTCGGCGCGATGTCCCACGTGAAGGTCTCGTTCGATATCCCGGAATACACCGCCGACACCGACGGCCTCGGCACGCTGCGCCTCCTCGAGGCCATCCGCATCCTGAAGATGGAGCAGAAGGTCCGCATCTACCAGGCCTCGACCTCCGAGCTCTACGGCAAGGTCGTCGAAGTCCCGCAGTCCGAGACGACGCCCTTCTACCCGCGCAGCCCGTATGGCGCCGCCAAGATCTACGCTTACTGGATCACCCGCAATTACCGCGAGGCCTACGGCATGTTCGCCTCCAACGGCATCCTCTTCAACCACGAGTCCGAGCGCCGCGGCGAGACGTTCGTCACCCGCAAGATCTCCCTCGCCGTCGCCAACATCGTCCACGGCCGCCAGGACTGCCTCTTCCTCGGCAACCTTTCCGCGCAGCGCGACTGGGGCTACGCGCCCGACTTCGTGCAGTGCATGTGGCTCATCCTGCAGCACAAGCAGCCCGACGACTTCGTCATCGCGACGGGCAAGATGCATACCGTCCGCGAATTCTGCGCCCACGCCTTCCGCCGCGCCGGCATCGAGCTCGAATGGCAGGGCGCGGGCGCCGACGAGAAGGGCGTCGACCGCAAGACGGGCAAGACGCTCGTCGCCGTCGACCCGCGCTACTTCCGTCCCACCGAGGTCGAGCAGCTGCTCGGCAATCCGGCCAAGGCCGTCCGCGAGCTCGGCTGGAATCCGCAGCAGACTTCCTTCGAGCAGCTGGTGCAGAAGATGGTGGACCATGACCTGAAGGCCGTCGCCCACGCCCACCGCTGATGGACCGCGCCGCGAAGATCTACGTCGCCGGGCACCGCGGGATGGTCGGCTCGGCCATCGTCCGCGCGCTCCGCGCCGCGGGCCACGCGTCCGTGCTCACGCGCACGTCCGCCGAACTCGACCTCCGCGACGGCGCCGCGACCCGCGCGTTCCTCGCCGCGGAGCAGCCGGCCTACGTCGTGATGGCGGCCGCGCGCGTCGGCGGCATCAAGGCCAACTCGGCCCAGCCTTACGCTTTCCTCTACGACAACCTCGTGATGGCGGCCAACGTCATCGAGGGCGCCCGCCTCGCCGGCGTGCGCAAGCTGCTCTTCCTCGGCTCGAGCTGCATCTACCCGAAGCTGGCCGCGCAGCCGATCCGCGAGGACTCGCTTCTCACCGGTCCGCTCGAGGTCACCAACGAGGCCTACGCGGTCGCGAAGATCGCCGGCATCAAGCTCTGCGACCACGCGCGCGCCCAGCACGGCTGCGACTTCATCAGCGCGATGCCCTGCAATCTCTACGGCACGGGCGACAACTTCTCGCTGGAGAATTCCCACGTCCTCCCGGCGATGATCCGTAAGATGCACGAGGCCAAGCTCCGCGGCGACGCGACCTTGAAGCTCTGGGGTACGGGCACGCCGCTCCGCGAATTCCTGCACGCCGACGACCTCGCCGAGGCCTGCCTCATGCTCCTCGACCGTTACTCCCAGGCCGGCCACATCAACGTCGGCTCGGGCGAGGAGCTCACGATCCGCGAGCTCGCCGGCCTCGTCGCCCAGGCGGTCGGCTTCACGGGCCGTGTCGAATTCGACCCGTCGATGCCCGACGGCACCCCGCGCAAGCTCATGGACGTCTCGCGCATCCGCGCCCTCGGCTGGAAGCATCGCATCTCCATGGCCGACGGCATCCGCGACGCCTACGCCTGGTATCTCGCGAACGCCGCCGAAGCGCGGAAGTAAGAGACGCAGGTGCAAAAGTGAAATATTTCAGGGCCAGAGCTGGGGCTAGGGCTTGGGCCAGACCGTCGAACGGTGGCCGCAAGTTAGGGCCCTGTAAGCCTGATCAACTTGCCTCAATGTCTTCTGGCTCTAGCCCCAGCCCCGGCCCTAGCCCTCAAAAACACCTTTGCACTTTTGCACAGGAGCTCCGCTCCGATTTGCACCTTTGCACTGCCTCTGACGTGTCTCTCTCCTTGTCCCCGTGCCCCCGTGCCCTCTTGCCCCCTTAACTAAAAATGCCCTCCGTCACCCTCTGCATCCCCGCCCGCATCGCATCCACGCGCCTGCCCCGCAAGGTCCTGCTCGATCTCGGCGGCAAGCCCGTCGTCCGGCATGTCTGGGAACGCGCGCAGCAGGTCCGCCAGGCGGACCGCGTGGTCCTGCTCACCGACTCCGAGGAAGTCGCCGACGTCGCGCGTGGTTTCGGCGCCGAGGTGCTGATGACCGACCCGGCCTGTCCTTCGGGCACGGCGCGCATGGCCAGCGTC
>Ga0222714_10001676_pt1 | contig 24730 bp, 11 predicted proteins | sample C33_3DmetaG_FD_165048 | JGI IMG/M metagenome (GOLD analysis project Ga0222714, IMG submission 165048) | Estuarine water microbial communities from San Francisco Bay, California, United States - C33_3D | ecosystem: Environmental > Aquatic > Marine > Unclassified | place: USA: California...
TGAGCGGGCGCTCGTTCTTCTTGACGCGCTCCTTCGTGAATCCGTCGTTGCCCTTGGCTACCTGTTGGCGGAAGTCACCGTCAAGAACATCGATTTCCTCGAACACCATCGCATCCGGCACCAGCCACGAATCCATTTTCGCCGGCACATAGCCGCCACGGTACGTGACCGTCTGCCCATCGGGGAACGTGATGGTAAACGGCTCGGCCTTCACCTCCTTCATTCGGTAGCCGTTGCGGTCGTAGTGCATTTCCTGAATCAGCGGCAACAGCTCGTCGTACAGGTCCCACAACTTCTGCAACGCGTCAAAGTGCGCTTTGGTCGCCACCTCGTCGCGCACCATGCGGTTGACGAAACGCCACCAACCCGAGGTGTCCACCGTGCCGTCCGGGTTGACGGCGGCTATCCCGCGCCCCACAAGGTTGTTGCGCAGGTTCTGCGAGTTGCCCATGTGCTGGAAGGAGCCCATGAGCTCGGCAATGCCGATGCCCCCGTTGCCGTTGCCGTACGTGTAGGTGAACTCGGTCTCGGGATCGGCCTTGATCTTGCCCTTCTTCATGGGCACCGCGACCATGATGTCGCGCACCTTCGTGAGGTACGTGACCCGCTTGTTCTTGTACACGTCCCACGCCTCGCGGACAGGACGGTAGATGTAGCGCGTGAACGGGCCGTCCTCGGCGCCGTCCATGGCGCGAGCCCACGCTCCAATGCGCCGCAACAACCCGCGCCCAACCATGAGCTGACGCATCGCGCGCTGCATGGTGCTCGGCGCCATCGATTCGCCCGGCGCTTCGCCCGGGGCCGGCACGCCAAGCTCCTGCATGCGCGCGTTCAGCGGCTCGAGCGCGGTGGCAACATCGGCCAGCTTGCCCTCGACACGGATTTGCTTCTTGCGCTTGGCCATGTTCCAGAGCGCTGTGACCGCGTCGTTGAGTCCGTCAAAGTCTTCGAGGGTGAGGTCCTTGTAGTTGACGGGGTTCTCCTGCGCGCGCACGAACAGCGGCAGCATCTCGTTGAGCGTGCTCCGGCTGTACTTCGCCATGAGCTCGAGGTACTGCGCCGGCTCCTGCTTCGCGCGCTCAAACCCGTGTGCGGCGAGCAAGCTGCGCGCCACGTCCACGAGGTCCATCATCCGCGTCTTCGCGATCTTCTTGTCGGGGCGGAACATCTTCGCCCACTTCTTCTTCGCGGCCTCCACGCGCCTGCGAATCTCGACGGCCTGCTTCGCCATCTCGTGGTACAGCAGCTCGCGGCGCTTCGCCACGATCGCGGCTTGAGCATCGCCTCGCTTCCATGCGCGAATGGCCTCGCGGCGGGCATCGGCCTCAAGCGCCTTGAACTCGCGCGGCTTGATCTCGCGGATCTTCTTGCCGGCGAGGATCTGGCGTGCCGCCTCGCGCGCCACCTCGATGTGCTCCATCGCAGTGCGGGCAGCTTTGTCCAGCCAGCGCAGCTCGCTCGCGATGAACCTCGTGCGGGCCTTGTTGTTCAGGACCTGCACGAGTGCGTTCTCCATGGCCTCGGGGGTGAACAGCTCCCCGTACTCTTCCTTCGCCCTGCGGTCGGTCTCAACCTCAATGGCCTCGTCCAGATCGGGCGCTCTGATGATGGCAAACACCATCTGTTCGCCAGACTCGAAGCCAAACAGCTCCGCGGCATCGTCCGGGTGCATGCCGTCGCGACGCAGCATTCCGCCACGCCCGACGCCCATGCGTTGCAACGCCTCGGCCTGTTGCTTCTGCCCCATCTGTTTCGGGAACAGCGCGCGCACGAGCTCGAGGCTCAGCTTGACGTTTGCAGTCGCCGGCTGCGTCGTGCCATCCGGCTGGATCAGCTCGCCCGTGCGCAGGTAGTGCATCAGCCGGTAGATCGGCTGCCGGCGCATGCGCTGCGCCACCTCTGCGTAGATGCCGGCGCGGACCTCGCGCGCCAGCCGGTGCACCTCCGCGAGCGCGCGCCCGGGGGCCCGGCGCAGGAGGCGCATCTCGTTGAGACGGATCTTGTCCATCTCGGTGATGGCCTCCTCGGTGGCCTCGCGGTCCAACGCTTGGTACTCCGCGAGCTGCTCCGCGGTCATCGGGGCGCCCTCGAGCGAGGTGAACATGGGCACCATGTCGTTGGCCCACTGCGCCTGCTGAATCTGCTCCTCGGTCGCGAGCATGCGGTCGAAGAACCCGCGCACCTCGGGCGTAAGGCCCGGGAGGTCCTTCTTGAACAAGTTGCGGTACGTGTTGTTCAGGACCGTCGAGATCTGCTTGTACATCGTGCGCACCCAGTTGCGCACCGACTGGAACACGCGCTCGAGCTCGGTCGTGGGCGCCTTGCCCGTGGCCACGTACACTTCGCTGTTGTAGGCAAGCTGCTCCCAGTACGGCTTCTGGCCGGCAAAGCCCAGCGCGTCCCACTGTTGCAGGCGCTCGGCCATGGTCTGCTGCGCGGTCCCGATGTTGAACCAGTTGAGCAGCGTCGTGACCTGCTCGAGCACCCACGGCGACGCGTTCGGGTCGCGTGCCATCTCGAACAGCATCTGCTGGTAGCCGTGCGTCAGCTCGTGGAACCACGCGGTGACGTTGGCCTCGGGGTCAAGCGTGATCCTGTACGTGTCGAGGTTGATCTTTGCGCGCGGCCTGCGCGGCTCGCCGGCGCCTTCCGCGAACAGCACGGGCTGCTCGTCGGTGTGCGTTTCCTTCGCAACATCGGCAATCAGCCGAGCCCGCGTAGCGGTGTCTCCCTTGTTGTAGATCTTGATTGGCAAGCCAGCGCGCTGCACTTGCTCAACAAGCTCGGCTTCCGCGTTGGAAGGCAACACAACAGCGGCGACTTCGTCCAGCTTGACGATGCGTGGCGTCTTGGATTCCCAGTACGGCTGGGTGTCCGTCATCAACACATTGATGATGTCGGTGAGCTGCTTGCTGATGGACTCAAGAAGTGCAGGCTGCTCCTTCTTGATGTCGAAGGCTGCTTTCTCAAGCACGTCCATGAGCGGCTTGACGCTAACCTTCTTGAGTTGCCGCACGTCAAACTTGCGCCCGATGTCGCCAGACTCCTGCATGGCAACAATCTGGTCGCGCACGTTGTCTATGATGTCTCTGGATAGCTTGCGAATAGCACGATACTCCATCAGCGCCACACTCTCGGGATGCTTGTTGGCCATGTGCTGCGCCAACTCCATCAAACTGTCTCGCAGATTTGCGGTTTGACCCGACAGTCGCATCCACTTGTCGTCGGATTGCGTGCTGATAATGTTTCCGCCACGCAAACGCGTGCGTTGGCGCTGCATCTCGGCCAACGACTGAAACTGGCGAGCCAGCTCTGCACGCACGATTGTATTCTCTGTTGCGCGGATTTCCGGGTAGAACTCAACCATCGCAGCCAGCACGTTTTCTGGCGTAGCTTCAACTTGCTTGCCACCGACGGTGACGAGCCTCTCAGTATCGGCAATCCCGTACTCTTGAATGCGCGCAGTGGCAAACGCCTTGAAGGATGCTTGCGCATCTTCGGCGCTCATACCGAGATCCGTCTCGACGCGATCCATAGCGTCCGCGATTTCTTTCGCATACTGCCTACTTGAATCCGACAGCTTTGTCAGCACCCCCAACTTCTTCAGCCACAAAGCCCTCAAGCCTGTGGTGGCTGAGTGTATCAAGCCCTTGCGCGTCAACTCATTTGTGCTGCGAAGCAATGCCAACAAGGTTTTTTCGTCGGGGATTTGCCATTGAGTCAAGTACACAAACTCGCGAGCTTTTCCCCTGCCAAAATCAGAGGTCCCGACCCCCATCATTTTTGTGATTTCTTGCGCATCATTGGCCATGTACATCACGGCCTGATTGATCTCCTCGTCCGTCATCGACCGCATCTGCAGGGTCGGGTACACCGCAGAGAAGATGTCAAAGTCGAACGTGGCAGCGCCTTTGATTGGATCGACAACGTCACGACGCATCACCAGCGACACGTCGCCAAACTCTGCTACCATCTCCTGACCGGTTCTGATCACGGCCACGCTGGGCATCGGCAGCTTTCCGGTCTTGAGTAGTGCCGGCAGGAACTGCTCATGGATTGCATGCACGGCAACCATGTCCATGACGTTGCCGTCCTCGTCGAGCATCTCCGCGTTGAGCTCGCGCTGCTCGGGCGTCTCCAGTGCGCGCAGTTGCTCGAGCGTTGCGGGAGGTCCCTCGAGGTTCAGCACCTCGGCGCCCGGGAGCACGGCCAACGCGGCATCGATCTCCGGGTTGCCCGTGGTGATGAACTCGATGGGCAACAGGTCTGCCTTTTGATCGGCAAAGCCACGATCCACCAGCGGCTTGCCCTCGACACCCGGGCGGAAGTTGACCCACGAGTTCTGGCCGCGCGTCTCGGTCGTGAGCGCCCAACGAGCCCACGGGCTGCGGGTCATCTCCATGTGGTTGCGCCACGCGGCCTCCTCGCCCAGCGGGCCGAACCCGACCGTGGTCAGCGAGTGTGCGTAGTAGTCGTGCACCGCGCGCAGCAGGTCGTTCATCAGCAGCGGACGGCCGTTCATGTCCGTGCGCCCGCTATCCGCGAGCAACGGGTGCCCGGTGTAGTCCACGCCCGGCTTGCCGAACTGGTCAGGAATGGTGGCGTAGATCCACATGTGGTTCTCGCTCAGCACGTCCTGCCGCATCTCCATCGACATCTTCTTGCTGGGGTACGGCTCGCCCTTCTTGGCAAACACGTACAGGCGCACCTCGCCTTGCGCCGGCATGCCCTGCACCGGCTCCGCGGTCGCCTTCAAGGCTTTGCGCAGCTTGGCCACGTTGCGGTTGAACGCGGCCTTGTGCTTGGCCGCGGCCTGCGGATCCATCGGGCCCTCGAGGCCTTCGGTCCACAGGTCTGCCGGCGCACGGTACTCAACCTCGACGCCGCCCGAGTGCACCTTGACCGGGATGCCGAGAGCCTTCGCGGCTTCCTGCACCTGCTCCACGGTCGTCCCTGCCGGGAGCCCGTACACGTCTGCAAACGCTTCGACGCGGATGGGCAGCGCGTCAAACTGCTCGAGCAGCTCGGTGGCCAACTCCTCGTACGCGCGGCGCACGTGCGGGTCGTCAAGCGCGTTGAGGCGCATGGCCTCGTACGCGTCTGCGATGCGGCGCTGCCACTCGCGCTGGTCTTGCGTGATCATCGGCGCCTGCGGGCTGCCCATGACCTCGCGGCCGGCAAGGCGCGTGGCTACGCGTTGCGCGGCGCGGCTGGCTACGTCGTCTCGGGGCGGTGAAAACTTGCCCGGAATCGCGTCGTATCCGGCGGTTGCTCCGGGGCCTGAACCGTAAGCCCAAAGGCGCTGTACACTTTCCTCAACCCCTCCTCGAACTCCTTGAGCTCCTCGTCTGATAGCTCCTGCGTCTCGGAGGGAACGGATTGCTTTGAAGGTTGCATCGGTGAACTCCTGTCGTTTGGCTGCGTCCTTGGGATCGCCAACGAAGTATACCTCGAGCGAAGTGCCATCGGTCGTGAAACCGGAAAGCCCGGATTCGCGTGCCAGCTTTTCCACCTCCGCCCGTGGCATGGGCTTGTTGAGGTGGATCTTGACGACCTTCGTGTTGTAGCTGCCGTCTGGATTCTTTGTACCGAAACGGCCTTCGCTCGCCTGCCGCAGGTGGATCTGCTGCTGGTCGAACATGCGGGCAAACTGCCGCAGGGCCACGAGCGCCGCCGGCCGGTCCGCGTTCGTGAACGAAAGCGAAAGACCCAGCGAAGGCTCGAGGCCGCCGGCATGCAGGCCCGTCGTGCGCGCGACCGTGATCTGCGCGCTCTCGACCCCGTGCAACAGGTACTTCAGCGACTCGTTTGCAATCTCCTGCAGCAGCACCTGCGACTCTAGGTTGCCGGCGTTGGCTTCCTTCGTCAGCTTGTCGAGGCCCGGGATGTTGGGCGTCGAGCTCGAGATGTTGACCAGCACGTCGCTGCGCGCGGCCAGCCACTTGCGGTGCTCGCGCAGCGCATCGAGACGCTTGGCAGCGCGGCGCATGTGCTCGAGTTCCTCGGGCGTGCCCACGTACACCGAGCCGGTGAGCGCGGTCTCCTGCCGCTTGGCGACCTCGACCGCGAGCCCGTTGAGCACCGTGCCGTAGGCTTCCTCGTCAAAGAACTGACGGTAGGTCGGGTCCACGAACAGCTTCTCGAAGTCGGGCGTGGCTGCGATGTCCTCGTGCAGCAGGCCCCCGCTGGTGATCAGCGACTCCGCGGTCACGTCCTGACCAGCCTTCTGCAGGTCCGAGACCTTCTCGTACAAGGCCTTGGAAAAGCTCCACACGGTCTCCTGAATCTCGCGGCCCTCCCACTCGAGTTGGCGAGCGGCGCGACGCGACTGCAGGCTCATCGCAAGGTAGCCAACGCCCTTGCCGGGCATGCCGGCGCCCTTGTCGGCACCGAACTCCTCCTGCGCGATTCCGCTGTAGTTCGACATCCACGCGTCGTTCGTCACCTCCTCGGTGTACGCCGCGACATCGTCCAGCAGGTTGAGCATGAACGAGTTGACCTTCGGGCCCGAGAGCACGATGCGCTCCGGGTTCTCCATGATCAGCGCTCGGTACGCGTTGTTCTTCCATGCGCCGAGCACGGACTTCTCGCCCTTATCGCCCTGCACGTTCTCGCCCATGATCTTGAGGATCTGGCGCGCATTCGTCGGGCGGCCGGCCTTGGTCCATGCCCGCCACACGCGCAGAGTGTTGGCAAGGTTGGCCTCGACGCTGGTCTGCGGGCTCAGTGCCGCAAGCAACGCTGCAAACCTGCGGGCGTCGGCGCCGAACACGCGCGTGATCGCAGCGGCGCTGAGCTTGTACCAGCCCTTCTTGGCGATGCCGGCCTTGGCGACCGCGGCCATCTCCTGCGCGGTTGGCATGGCCTCCATGAGCTTGCGCAACTGCTCGGCGCGATTGGCTGCGTCATCACCACCGGAACGCACCAGTGCGGCGAGCTCGTCCTCGCGCAGGTTCTCCACCATCGCCTTCATCTTCGGGTCGCCCTTGACCATCACGGCCAGCGCTTCCCGCTGCCCCGGGGTCATCTTGACCATCTCGGGCGGCACGGTGGAGCCGTACTGCTTGCGGTCCTTCTCGAACACGTCGGTGTCGTCGTCTACCTCGGTGTCCCCGTCGTAGTCCTGCGTGGCCTTCAGATGCGATGGCACCTTCGGGATCTTGGGCGCCTCGAGCTCGCGCTCGGCAACGGCACGACGCTGCGCCAGCACCTGACGCTCGGCCAGATCGGCCATGCGCGCCTCGACGTTCAGCTTCTTGGCGTCGTACTCGTCACGGATCTCCTGCGTCGCATCAGGCGCCTCTGCCTGCGCACGAAGGGGCTCGAGCGCATCGATCTCTGAGAGCAGCCCGTCCTGCTCTTCGGCAAGGATCTGCAACTCCTCGACCGCGGTGGGATACGGCTGCTTGCCGTCTGCCGGCGGCGCGACCACGACATCGAGGCGGCCCCACTTACTGTTGCGGAACGCCTGCATGGGCGTCGTGGGCTTGCCGGCCTTGCTCTCGTTCGCGGCCATCGTGACCATCATGGCCTGCAGGAGCTGCGCGCCCTGCTTGCGCTCCGCGTCGTTGCCGAACGCCTTGGCTGCGCGCATGCGCTCGAGCACCGTGTCGTAGACCTGCTGCGATTCCTCGGCCCACGTGTCCCGGTCGGTCTTGCGCTCCTGCAGTGCGGCCTTGGCCTGCTCGATGAGCTTCTGCTTCTCGCGCTCGTAGGCCTGCGACTCCGCGGCCGACATCATGCTTGGGTCGAACTTGAGGTGCGGGCGGATCACGTCCCCGATGGGGAGCGCGTTCAGGTACGTGTAGTACTGGCTCGTCGAGATCTTGACGTGCGACTCCACGGGCGGACCAACACGCGTTGCGGTCTCGATCGCGTTGGCCACCTCGGGCGCGCGCTTCCGAATCTCCTGCAGCATGCTCGCGGACACGCGCTCACGGTCGGGCAGGATCTCGGCCGTGCCTTCGGCAGCCGCGCGACCCTTCTCCATGGTCAGATTGACCAGACGATCCCACGCGCCGGCGAGCTGCTCGACGTTGATGTACAGGCTTTCGGCGCCGGTTCCCTGCGTGACCGCGTCCATGTACTGGGCGAACAGCTCAGGGTTGCGCAGGCGCACCTGCTCGCGCACGGTCTTGTCGTGCAGGTCTTCGATAAGCTGGCCGGCGTCGGCGCCTCGAGCTGCACGCCGCATATTGCGGAACAACTGAACGCTGGGCCCGACCGGAGTCATCCACGCGCTGACCATCGCGCTCTGCTTCACCGTCTCGACCAACTGATCCACCAACTGCTCGCGCGAGAGCTGCGTCTTCGTGTCCGCAAGTTCCATGAAGAACGTGCTGGTCACGTCCTGCGCGACCTCCTGCACCGTCTCGAACGCGGTGTCCTTTCCCCACGTCCACAGGAACTCGCGCGCGGCTCGACCCGAGGTCATCGGGGTAACCATCTCCCGAACAATGCGCTCGATGGCTTCCTTGCCGACGTTGCGCATCAACTCGCGGCGAATCTGGCCGCCCGCGACCGGCGCTGCAGTGTCTAGTGCGGCCTGCAAGGAACCGCTGACGGGTGCCCAGAAGCGCGCGTCCTCAACCGGAATCCCGCGTTTCACCATCTCCGCGAGGTCGGTGCGGGTGTACTGCTCGAACAGGGCCTTGGTCATCTCGACCGTGCCCATGGTTACGAAAGCACCCATGGCGGTGAATGGAGCTGCTGGAGCAGTGACGCCCGCGGCGGCAGTCACAGCGGCAGTCGCCACGGCTGCGCCACTGCCTACAACCGCACCGCGAAACATCGGCTGCGACAAGAACGCTGCAGAAAGCGCCGCCTGCGCGAAGCTGCTTACCGGCCCAAGCGCTTCAGCGTCTTTCTCAAGCTGATGCAGCCGGGCAATCTGTTCGGGCCGCACGTCTCCCGTTTGCCAGAGATAGCCAATCTGCTGCTTCTCGAGCTCGATGTCGTAGAGCTGCATGGCTTTCGTCCAGCCCTCACCGAAGTAGCCTTCCTCGGTGAACATGCGTGCCAGCTCCTGCGCGCGCGCGGGAATGCGGCTGGGGCGCAGCCAGAACGGCTCGAGGCCTTCCCACCACTTCACCGACTCCTCGATCTTGGACAGGCTCTCAAGGCGATCCTTGGCGATGCGTGCAAAGGGCGGCGAGTCGGAGATGGTCTGGGCCAGCTTGGGGTACTCCTTGGCCAGCTCCAGCTTCTCGGCTTGGCGCTTCTGGTAGATGCGCTTCGCCACCTCTGGGTTGCGGAGAACCGTCTCCTCGGGCAGGTTCAGCTCCTTGCCAAGTCGTTGCGCCTCACCGATAACGTCCGCGGAATCCGGGCCGCGAAGCGCTGCATCCCACACGCGCATGAACGCGTCCTCGGGCTCGCGCTGGCGCTCCAGCCGGCGCTGCCGCATGGCCTCGAGAAACGGGTCCTGTTTCTCGGGATCCTGCGGGGCAGCCAACCCCACGGGCGCCACCATGGGCTCTTGCACCTGCTCCTGCGGCTCGGCAGCCATCGGGGCCGGCGGCTTGGCCACGAGCAACCCGTCCTGCTGGGGCTCCTGCGGCTGGGGCTGGATCGGGTCGAGAGTCGGGTCAAGTTCTTCGGGTTGCACGTAGGTTCCTTATCAGAAGCCGCCGGGACGCATCGTAGACCAGCCGCCAGCACCACGCTCGAACTCCGTACGCAGGTCTCGCGGAGGCGTTGCCGGCATGGGCGTGGGCTTGGTCTGCATCTGGCCCGTGATGCGCATGTACTCCTCGAGCCATCCCTTTGGCGAGTCCTCGAGCGGCGTGCCTTGGCCAGTCAGGCGCACGATGGTGTTGTGCCGCATGATGTCCTGCCTGATAAGCGCAAGCCTGTCTTCCGGTATCGTCGAGAGCGGTACGAAACTCTCCACGCCCGAGGCATCCTTCACGTAGGCGCCAACATTTGGGTCGCTGAACTCGGCCGCATCCATGGTGTAGACCTTCTGCTTGCCAGAAGCCCAACGAAACCCGGTCCAGCTTTGCGTCTCGACCTCGCGCAGTGCGACCGTTTCGATGACTTGCTGCATCTCCTTGGCATCGAGGTCGCGTTTGCTGCCAAGCACGTCCCTGCGGTACATGTCGTACTCCTGCTCGACCGCGCGGCGGAACTGGGTGCGTTCGTTCTTCGGAATGCGCGCTTCCTCGATGTACGCGCTCATTCGATCGGACAACGAGATGATGGATTTCTGTTCCTTCGTCGCGTCTCCGCGGATGTTGGCATTGAGCGCCAGAACCACGTTGAGGTCCTTGTCGCTCAAGCTGCCGCGATAACGCAGCACGATCTCGGACGGGGTCATGGCCCCCAGCTTTTCGGCCGGCATCTCCGTGATCGAGGAGAACACGCGCTCGTCAGTCTTCCACGTGTTGTTGTTGTTTTTGTACTGCTGCAGCAGCGTGCTCATGCCCGTCTGTTCTAGCGTTGCCGTAAGGATGGGAGGCATATCCGTCAGCGGCTTGTTGGGGTTGGCCTCGATCCATTGCATGCCTTCGTTCATCGAGCCGACCGCGTACGACATCGCGCGCTCGCGGGTTTCCTTGCTGCGAGCTTCCACGCGGTTCGTGGCTAGCCACTTCTGGTTGGCCGTCAGGCTGTCGTCGTCTGCGATGCGCTGCTTCTGTTCCTCGATTGGCATCACGACGAACTTCATGTCGTCGGTGTACTTGCGCACCGTAACGCTGTCCGCGGCGGCGCGGCCGATCTTCATGTAGCTGTCATGCTTGCGCGGATCGATTGCGTCCTTGTTGGCCTCGAACCACTTCATCGCGGCAGCCGTGGACTCATCGGTCTGCGGCGCCATGAGGTTGCTAAGCACCTGCTCGTGGATGCGCGTGCTCACCTCGAGGTCCTTCAGAGCTCGCTGTTGCTTGCGCTCCTCGGGCGTGCCCATCGCGTTCATGCGCTCCCACGTGTCGTTCTCGCGGAGCGCGCTCTCGTACGCGACTCGGAACCCCTCGGTCGCTACTGGGTACGTGCCGTCCGGTCTCTGCTCAAGCACGACCTTGTTGGGCGTCGCGGTGTCCTTGATGAACCCTTCCTGCCTTGCCTGCGCCACCGTGGCGTCGCGCACGTCGCGCTGGCGTGCCCCCCACTCCCTCACGTCCATGCGCGCGCCCGAGACGCGCGAGTTCGCAGACTGCGAAAACGCCTCGCGCTGGCGGTCGTTGCGCAGCCCCTCGTACAGCTTGCGGCGCTTCTCCTCGATGCGCTGCATCGTGGGGTCCTGCTGCTCGTAGGCTTCGCCGCCCACAAGCTGCCGGTGGCTAAACAGCTCCTCGCGCACGACATCACCGAACGTCGCGTCGGCTTCCTTGACCGCGGCCACGTCGTCTCGGTACGCGTCCTCGAGCGCGCGCTGCGCCTCGATCTGCTCCTGCTTGCCTTGATAGTACGAGGTGCGCACCCCGGCCTCGCCTAGGGCCCCCATGGCCTCGCCAATGGCCTTGATCTCGGGGCCCGCGACATCCCCTAGGGGTTGCACCTGCGGCGCCTGCAAGGGCACGGCACGGGGCGTCTGGAGGTCAACAGAGGTGAACCGAGGAACCTGAACCATCACGCCTCCATAAAGTCAGAGCCGAACAACCCACGCGACTTCATCACGGCCCACGAGCTCGCAACCTGCCCGGCGCCCGAGAGCAGGCTGGTGCCGGCCATCAGGCCCGGCCGTATTGCACCACGGGTCACCCCGAGGTTGCGGGCGCTGACGCCGGCAGCCATGGCCTGAATGCGCGCCTGCGTAGCCTGCGCGCGCTGCGCCTCGGCTGCGTAGACCGTGTTCGCGTTGATGGTCATGGCATCAATCTGCTTGACCGTTTCTGCGGTAGCCATCACCTCGGCCGTGCTGCCCACGCCGGCCTCGACGCCTCGAGCTGCAAAGGACGCCTTGCCGGCAGCCTTCTGGGCGCCGGCGCGCATCGTGTACTGCCCGACCTGCCGCTGGCCGGCGAGCATCGTGCCCTGCGCCTCGGTCTCGAAGCGGCGAGCGTTCATGTTGCTCACCGTCTGCTGGAACTCGAGGGCGAGCTGCTGCGACTTGAGCTGGTAGCGCTCGTTCTTGGCCGCGTAGAAGGACCCGATCGCGTTGTTCAGGACCCCCGCGACCGAGAGGATGACGCCCGCGTTGGCGAGCTCCTGCGTGCTGAAGTAGCCGCCGCCGCCGCCGGCTTCGCCTAGCCCAGTCACGTCCCCGACGTTCTGGGGCACTCCGGCATCGAGCGAGATCGGCTGACCGTAAGGGTCAAACCCTGTGTCCATGCCACTCATCAGCTTCCTCCAATCACGGCTTCGTAGCAGATGCTGGTGATCGTCAGCGGCAGCGGGTCAGCCTGCCGCACGTACGTTTGGCCAGTCCAGTTCCAGCGCGGCTGCACGACCACGTCCACGTCCGTGCTGTCGAACCCGGGGCTCGCAGCGTACGGGTCGCTCTTCACCAGCAGCGCCGCATTCGGCCCAACGTAGAACGTGCTCGACTGGAAGGTCGAGATGACCACCTTGTTGATGTTCTTGAATACGCCCTTGCCGAACGCCTCGGCTTGGAAGGTTACCGGCACCGTCTGCAGGTCCGACTCGTACGGCAGGCCAACGTGCACGAGGCTGTAGGGCGCGCCCAGAGCGATCGCGCCGCTTTGCACCTTCTTGCCCGTGAGAACCGCGCCATCGGCCAGCACGGCCACGTTCATGCCCTCGAGATGGCTCAAGCCCGAGACGGTGTCGCGCGCGAACGCGTAGTCGCTCGTGGCCACGTTGCGCAGCGCTGCCGGCAAAGCCTTGTCGAGCTTGCCCTGCACCACGGTGGCGGAGGTGTACTGGGTGATCAGCACCTTGTACTTGGTCCCGTCCGCACCACTCACCACGATCGCGTCGCCCACGTCCGTCGATCCGGTGAAGATCCCGGGCGCCGATGCGGTGACGGTCACCAGCTCGTTGGCAACCCACTGGCTGCCCCCTGAAAGGGTGACGGTCTTGGCGGGGTCAGTGTTGGCGCCGTTGAACGTGCGCCCACTGTCCACAAAGAACGACGCCTCGAGGCTCGAAAAGTTGCGCGTGCTCATGCGCTCGACGTAGCGCTTGACCACATTGTTCGGCAACACACGGCGCACGATCACGTACAGCGAATCCTCGTCGCCCTCGGGGATGGATGCGCAGCTCTCGAACGTGCCGTCCGTGTCGTGCTGGTGCCACGCGCCCACCTGCTCCTCGGGGATGTAGGTCAGGCCCAGCAGCTTGCCGGTTGAGCTGACAAACCACAGCAGCGGCTTCGGCGCCTTGCCGTAGGTCATGTCGCTGATGGTGTAGCCATCAAACAAGTGCGCCGCGCGCAGGCTCAGGTCGCCGGTGATGTACCCGTTGCTCTGCCACGAATAGCCCATCTCGCGCACGTGTCCGCCTCGAGCCGCGCAGTACACCATCGAGGTGTTGATGATGCTCGGCTGCACGTTGTTCGCCCCGATGTACGACTGCGGCCGCACCGAGAGCGAGAACGGGGTGAGCGCGTCGTTGTTAACCGAGGTCACGCGCCATTCGGCTGAGTTCGTGAGCAGCACGAGCTGCTGCAGCGGAACCATGTGTCGGATGGTGTTGGCCTCGCGCGCGGCGATGCGAAACGCGATGCGGTCCGTGTCCTGCGTCGGGATGCTGTAGCTCAGGTCCGACTCGGTCGCGCTACGCGTCATCCACACGCCCTGTGGCGCGTTGACCGTGCCTCCGAAGGAGCGGCGCTGTTCGTAGTACGTAACTGCGGCAGGGAAGTTGCCGACTCCATCGAGGCCCGTGTCGTAGATCGGCGGCGTCACGCCCATGTCGGGCGCGATGTTGTCGTCCACGAATGTGGCAGCGGTTGGCGGCACCGTCGTGGGAGGCTGCACAGTCTGACCGATGAACCCGTACAAGCCCGACTGCTTCTTGTAGACGTTGTAGCGCGTGGCCCCGGGCACCGCCGTCCACGAGATGGTGTTGTACGCACCCGACACAAGCAGGTTGTTCTCGCACGCAGCCTCGGTGCTTTGCGGCGACTCCTCGAGCCTGTCGTTGATCGCGGTCACGACGTAGCGCTGGTTCGTGTCGCTGATGCGCGCCCAGTAGGTGCACTTGCCGTAGGGCGTCGTGTAACCGGTAGCCGCAAGGCGCAGCGTTTCCCCGGTTGCGTAGTCCTTCGCTGTGAAGGTCAAGCCGGCTCCAGCAATGGGGACCGTTGCCACCACAAAGAAACCTCCCGAAATCGCGGCGCCGCCTGTGCCCACCTTGATCTTGTTCTGCATGCCCGTCAGGTAGACGGGATCCCCGGCCAGCAGATTGTGCGTGCCAATAGTGCGAAATGTGACAATCGCATTGAGGGATGTCGTGCCGAGGTCGTCGATCTGGTTGTACGACCCCAGCGTCGGCGCGGCCGTCACGCTTGTCGGCGTTGGCAGCAGGGTGCCCATGACCACAGGAGTCATGGTCCACTTGGTCGCGCCAAGCCTGCGCAGCTCCATCGGCTGACGCTGCGGGTGCACAAGCGTGAGCACGTCGTTGCTCTGCACGTAGTGGATGTCGAACAGGTGCTGCTCTGTGTAGAAGTCGCTCGACGCGTAGTTGGTTGGGATTTCGTACTCGCCCGTGCTCGGTTGCAAGTACCACTCGCTGTTGTTGGAAGGCGGCGAAGTCGCAGGGTCGCCTACAGTTCCGATTCCCGCATACGAGCTGCGCGGGTTTCTGTAGTAGTACACACGCAGCGGAGATCCTGCCTTGATCAGGTCGCCCTGATCGTACGCGTAGAAGCCCGTCACATAGTTTGGCGCAGACGTTCCGCTGACGTTGATGACGCTCCCGCTTGGCGTCTCCGAAAGCTGGAACGTGTCGGTTGTCTTGTTGCGCACGTAGTAGAGCTTCAAGGCAACCAACTCTGCCGGCAGGTTTGGTGCGGTAAAAGCCACGAGCTCGCCGTCCTCGAGATCATGCGCCGTCCAGTTGACCACGTGGCTAGGCGAGCCAGTGAACAACACCTGCGTGCTTTTGCGGAACCCTTTCAAGGCGCTCAAATCAGGCGGCACCAGCGTGCCTCCCTGCGTGTGGAAGCGCATGTAGCTTTGCGTGTTGATGTCGTTCACGCCTAGTTCGATGACAAGCGTCTGGTCGGTGCTGTACGTGAACGGAATCAGCCTTGACTTGCGCGAGCTGGTCTTGGTCTCGCGCACGTACTGAAACCCGGGCCGGTTCTCAAGCGGCCCTTGCGGCGTCGCAATCATGTTCCGCAGGAGCGCTGCACCCGTCTGGTACTTCACGTCGTCGATGCGACCAAACATCTCCTGCGAGATCTCCCCGCCGGCGAACGAGCGCTGGTAGAGCTTGATGTTCGGCATGGGTTACCTCCCCGACATCCACGGGGTGATCTGCTCGGGCCGGATGCTGCGCTGGCTCGAGTCCTGCTGGTCCGCGCGGCTCAGGAACGTGCTCATCATCTGCGCGCAGCGCTTGGCCTCGGCGGCGCCCACGTCGCCCTTGATGATCGGGCCGGCCAGCATGCTCGCGAGGTGCCACGAAAGCGCCAGCGTGAACAGCGGCGTGAACTGCGACGTGTCGGTGATCAGCGCGTTGTACCGCAGCACCGCGTCCTTCTGGTCCGTGTACAGCACCCGGTAGCCGTTGTCGTCGATCTCGATCGTGTACGGCTGCGGGTTGTAGTTGCCCGCGGCCACAACCGGCGCGGTGTAGTACTGCGAGTTCGGTGGCGCGAACTGCGTGCTGTAGTCGTCGCTCGCGTCGGGCGGCAGGACCGCGAGCACGTTATTCACGTCGCAGGGCAGCGCGTACGCGTAGTCCCACTCGGTCCACGTGTTCGAGACCTCGACGAGCTGCTTGCGCTTGCTGGTGAACGACCAGCTCCGCATCTCAAGGAGCGAGTCGCGCGCGCTCGGGTAGAACTGCGCGCAGAGCTGCGCCTGCACGCTGCCGTCCGGCGGGTCGATCGAGGTGATCGCGGAGTACTCGCCAAGGTGCGACAACGCCAAGCGGCAGATCTCGAGGATCTTGTCCTTGCCCACGTGGTTCATCGCGCAGTTGGCCACCTCGATGAAGGCCTCGGCCGTGAGCTCGCCGTTGCGGGCCTCGCCGTATCCGTTGAAGTGCAGGGGGTCGCTGCCGATCAACGATTGAACGTAGGCGCTGCTGTCCGGGAACAGGCGCTTGCTGGCGTTGGTATCGATCGTGGCCGCGTAGCCATCCTTGGCCGCGAAGTCCGCGATCGCCGCGTTCACGAGGCCCTCGGTGTCGCCCACAATCGTCTGCCCGTAGAACGTGCCCGTGAGCTCCCACGGGTTGCTCGGCAGGCTTGCGTGCACGACCGGGATCCTCGAGGCGTTGCTGTAGTAGCTGAGCCCCGCAGCCTGCACCGTGCTGCGCAGCCACTGGTAGAAGGTGTTCAGCGTCTTGCTGTACATCTCGCGACCGGCCTCGACGATCGCGTCGCCCTCGCCCTGAAACCCGACGATGCCGAGGATCTTGAGGGGCTTCGAGTTGTTCTCGGCCTGCAGCGCTGCCGGCGCCATCGTGGTGATGACGTTCTTGAGGCGCACCGCGTTGCCGTCTGGGTCGCTGGGGGTCCAGTCGAGGTACTTCTGGTAGTCCCACCAGCCAATCTGCCCGGGGTAGCTGAAGTAGTTAGGCGAGTTGCGGAAGATCTGCGCGCTCGAGTTGATCCCAAGATGGATGATGTTGATGCGCTTGCCGATCATGTTCGACAGGCGCCACGCGAACTCGACTAGCGCACCGAATCGGTGGTGCGGCACGTTCTTGATGCGCGAGACCGCGGCCGTTCCGTGGTCGGTGCCGTGCATGCGCAGCCTCGTGATGCTGGCCGTGGTGGGCGCCGATTGAGTCGAGAGCACCTTGACGTTGCCGTACACGTCGCGCACCTCGACCTGCGTGCCGCCGTGGATCTTGTCGATGTAGTAGGTCTCGCCTGCAATAAGGCCGCCGATGCTACCGGCGAGCACGAACGCATCGCCCACCTGCAGGTCTACCGTGTCGTCCAGCGTGACGCGGTTGGTGCCCGAGGTCGTGTCGGTGACCTTGCGCACGGTCATGTTGGTCAGCACGCGCATCTTCGTGCCCGCGGGCGCCGTGCCGGTGGTGGTGATGTTTACGTTGACCCCGTTGTACTGGAGCTGGATCTGGTTGGTGAGGATCGTCGGCACCAACGAATAGATGCGGTAGGGCACGATCCCATCGAATGCGGTGTCGAACTCAACCAGCATCCCGGGGAGCAGGCCGGCGAGGTCGCTCAGCGTGATGGTTTCTGCGCTGCCGTCGTAGGAAACCACGTCCTTGGTCACGCCAGCCGCGATCGTGTACGCGGGCGTCGTGTTGCCGCCGAACGTCGTGGCGCCAAGGATCGCAATGCTGCCGCTTGCCGGCACGGCCGAAGGGACGTAGCTCTGCACGCGCCAGAACCCGTTGGGCTGGAACTCGTTGGTCGATGCCTGAAAGCCCGTGAGGCGCGTCACGTAGTTCTCGCGCAGGAACACCTCAAACTGGAAGCCTGCCGCAGGGCTCTGCGTCATCGTGTTGCGCAGAACCGATAGGCGCCAAGCGCTGCCGTCCCAGTACCACTGCGTGCGGAACGGGCCGGAGGTTGTAGCCGTGCCCGTGGAGCTGAACGCGAGGTTGAGGTTTGCCGGCTCGAGCGCGGGGATCTTGTAGCTGTAGTTGCTCTGCAGCGCGGGGCGGTTGTAGACCTTGCCCGTGGCTCCGGTGCCACCGGGCATCATGTCGTTGTTGGGGTAGCGGAAGCCGGTGCCGGGCGTGGCCCAGTTGGGGTTGCTGCGCCAGTGCGGCAGCGCGATCTCGCACGTGCCGGTGGCGGACTGGGTCGGGACCGTCGGGGTCCAGTCGAGACTAGCCTTCAACACCTTCGCCGAGGTGTTGCTGATGATGGTCCCGATGTAGACCTGCCCGTTGCCGGCATCGACGAAACGGATGCGCGCACCGACGTAGATGTCAGGCAAGCCGATGTCGGCGCCGGCAAGCGTGAGGGTCACGTCGCTGCCACCCACTGCGGTAATCGTAACCGTGTCGGTGCGGCCAAAGCCTTCGACGCCCTCGTCCCACGCGAACGGCAGGAATACGCCGGCGTTCTCGTAGCTGGTGATGCTCGAGGGGAAGTTGTAGCCAGCCACCTTGGGCGCGCCGGCAGGGTACGCCCCGGGGGCCTCGGGCTGGTACGGGGTCAAGACGCGGATGTTCGCGTAGCCCTTCCACTTTTCTTGGTTGTGAGCGTACCCGCTGTACTTCCACACAATCGGGTTGACCGAGCTCGTGCGGAACCAGCAGTCACCGTCTGCGTTGATCGCGCCCGTGTTCAGCGTGAACGTATTGGTGGTTGCGGTCGCCACCGTGTATTCGATGTTGATATCAGGGAACGTGATGGCAGAGGCGCGCTCGATGAACTTGACCTTGTCGCCCGGAAGCAGCCCGTGGTTGGCCAAGGTGAACGTGTTGGCAGGGGTTGTGGCTGTCGCGACGCACTTGCGCGTGATGCCCTTGGTCCAACGCACGACAAAGTAGTTGCCCAGCACCGATGTGCCGTTGCCGATGATCGTGCCCACAGCGGGCACCAGCGAGCTGTAGAACGGGTCCTGCGGCTCGGCATGAACAAGGCGCAGCTCGCCGCCCACGTAGTGGTTGGGGACGATCTGCTCGGCCACGTAGATCGTGCTCGTCGAGTTGTCGTACCCGTGGGCGCTGCCCACCGGGAACCCCTCGATGCGGTTGATCGTGAGGTCGTCACCCGCCGGCGCCAGCTTTAGGTGCGGGCTCGCGGCGTACCCCTCGAGGTCGCGGTCGCCCCACGGTCGGGAGTTGCTCTGCCCCCACCAGATGATTCCGTACTCGTAATCGTTGGACAGGTCGCCGGAGAACTTCAGCATGGGAGGCCTCTGGAGAAAGGGGCCGCACTAGGCGACCCCTCGAGCACGGACATCGAACGAACGGAGAGGGTCAGACGGTGCCAGCATCCGCCGGCTTGATGGCCCGGCGGATGATGCGCTTCACCGGTCGAGGCTGTTGGGTTGCCACATGCTCACCCACCGGAGCCGGCGCCGCGGGTCTGTCGAGCGCCTCGAGGTACGGATAGCTGGGGCCCTCGTAGTCGAAGACCTCGCCCTCCTCGCGGAGACGGTTGTCAACAAAGCAGCGAACGGTGGCTCGGTAGCGTGGCATGTGGACCTTTCAGATGACGGTGTAGCTCTTGCTGTAGTACGTGCGGCCATTCACAACCTGCGGGTCGAGCACCAGCTCGGCGCGGACCTTGCCGGCGTCAAAGGTGTTGACCACGGTGTAAATGGCAGACATGTAGCGCTGGCCGTTTGCACCGATGCTCGCGTTCAGCGCGCTGATGAGGCCCGGAACCGGCACCAGAATCTGCGTTGCAGGAGTCATGGTGGCCGGGTCGTAGGCAACAAGCTGGGAAGCGTTGTAGGGCGCGCTGTTGACGAGATACGCGGGGCTGCCCATGGCAGACGTTGCGCTCACAGCCAAGCCAAACTGCACATTCCCAGTGGTCGAACTAGCGAACGTGGTCGTGACGGTGATCAGCAAGTGCAGCTTCTCGCCGTCACCGATGTCGCGGATCATGGATAGATCCAAGACGTTGTCGGAGAACGTGAGGCCTGCGCTTGCGATTGCCTTGTCGGTGTCGAACAGGAGTGTCGCGTCAGTAATCATGGGAAGCCTCCTTTGGCTTCAGGTCAGACGACCGTGAAGCCAGAGGTGTAGGCCTTGCGGCCGTCCTGCACGTCGGTGACGAAGAGGCCAGTCACCTTGTGGCCCGTGAACGCGCCCGACGCCGCGACGTAGCGCATGCCCAGATAGCGCTGGCCAAGGTCGCCCTGCGAAGCAGTGGCTTCCGTGTTGCCAGACACCAACGGGTTGAGCTTGATCGCGAAGGTCTGGCCCTGCTTCTGGCCCGTGGCATCAGCGCAAGCGGAACCGATGATGGTGTCGCTCTGGCCGATGACGCGCTCGCCGGCGTTGATCTTGCCGTTGCCATCCACGCCCGTGCCGATGATGGCCTGAACGTACATGCTTCCCGGATACGCGATCAGGGTAGCCGTGGCGTCAGCCGTAATCGGCTCAGCGCTTCCGCCCGCGGTCAACGACACTTGGAAGTCGTTCGCGTTGCGGTTGACCACGTAGTACGTGGTCGTGGTGAGCAGACCACAAGATGCCGAGAACGAGACGAACCGGATGATGGAGCCGTTGGCCAAACCATGCGCGGTCTTGGTGATGAGATCACCCGTGTTCGCAAGGCTGAACCCGGTCACCACAGGCGTGTCGGTGATGTTCGCGACCGCGTAGAGGGTCTTGCCCTCGCCGATGTCGCGATTCTGGATCAGGTCAACCGAGTTGCTCGAGACGACCACGGTAGTGTTGGTCGTCAGAGTGTCGTCGGTGCCTGCATTGAGGAACTGGTCGGTGTACATGTGATGCCTCCTAGTTGGTCAGTGGATCAGGCGAAGGTGATCGCGCTCTCGGAGTTGAGAATGGTGTCCACGCAACGGAGCGGGACGCCAAGGAACGAGAGCCACGAGTGCGGCGTGCCGAACTGCGAAAGGCCTTCGTTCACCTTGAGCACGTACTGGCTCTTGTCCATGGCGGCGATCGAGAGACCGCTGTGGACCGTGCGGTTCATGTAGAACGCCGGCCTGCCCATCGACATGTTGGGGATCCTGTACAGCGCGCGCGCCATGAGCTTGATCAGCGCGGTCGAGTCGCCGGTTTCCTGCGTGCCGCTCTGGCCCAGCAGGTCGTTGACGTTGATGTTGCAGATTCGAACCACGTAGCGCCAATCCTTGACGACGAGGCCGTTCTTCCACTGGTAGCGCGTCACAAGCGCCTGCATGCGGTCCGAGGACGAGGCCGTCGAGGCGCCGGCAGCGCTGGCGGTGTAGACGGTCTGCTCGCCAAGGTCCTCGTGCATCAGGCCGGCCTTGCTGCCCTTCGGGAACGGGCAGTACACGGTCTGGTCACCCCAGACGACGAGGTAGACCGAGGTCAGGTTGCCAGTCGTGCCGCCGGCATTCAGCAGGTTCTGGGCGTTGGCGGCGGTGCTGCTCGAGTACCGCGGCGCGAGGCCGAGGAACTGCTTCGGGTCGGCAGACGGGTTGCCATAGAACAGCGTCGTGGACATCGTCTGGTTCATGGCCTCGAGGAACGCGGTGTCCTCGCTGAGCCTGAACTGGGCGGTGTTGCCGTTCAGCATCGCGAGGTCCTTGTCCACCTCGCTGCGAGCCTCGAGGATGCCGCAGGCCTCATCGACCTGAGCAGTCGTGCTCTTGCTGGACGGGATGCCCTGATTCAGGGCGCGCCAGTACACGGTCGGGAGACCGGTGCGGATCACGACGCGCTCGCCGGTGGGCAGATTGCCCTCGCGGAAAACGCAGTCGGTCAGGATCTCGTTGGTCTGCGAGAGCAGCTCGGCAACGACGGGAACGCGACCCTCGGGGTCGGTACGCTTGGCCCAATCAGCCAGCGTGAGATTGGAAGAGTTCAGAACGGCCATCGGTCATCATCCTTGCGGGTTGGTGTACAGAGCCGTGGCAAGGTCATTGAATGTCTTGGGTGCGGCACCCTTGCCGCCCTGCGACCCAGCCACGAACCTGTCCTCACTGATTGCGGCACCGGCGCGGAACATGAACCGGATGAGCTCCGGGTGGTTCCCTAGACCGGACTCGTTCAGCAGCGTGCGCAGCTCGGGGGTGCCAAACGCGTCGAGGGCCTTCTTGGCCACTGCCAGATTCGCGTTGAGCTTTTCTCCACCGAACTCCTTGTCCGCGCGGGCGCCCTCGGCCCACTCGTTGCGGATCGCTTGGAGCTGCTCGAGCTGCCTCTCCTGCATGCGAGGGGCAACCTTGTCGAGCAACTTCTGCGCGGCCTCCTGCGACAGGTTGAGCTCTCGAGCGACTTCGCTGTACGAGTCGAGCACCCCGGGGTCGAACTCCTGACCCTCGGGCGCCTTGAACTCGTACTTCTCGGGAGCCCCGGTGGGCTTGCCGGCGTCGTTCGCCTTCTGCTGTGCAGCAGCCTCGCCCTGTGGCTTGGCCTGCTGTTCCTGCGTCGGAGCCTGCTGCTGGGTCACCAGCGTCTCCTGCGAGGGAGCTGCCGGTGCCTGTGGTGCTGCTGAGCCTTCAGTTGGATTCGCGGCTGTCGCTAGCGTCTGTTGCATTCTCTCGAACCATCGTTGGGTACAGTTCGGGGCACAGCGAATGGATCAGCGCGAGCATGTGTAGACCGTAGTTGCGAGTCCCCTCCGCGAATGCCATCTGCAACGCGTTCGGGTTGAACGAGAGTCGGAACACGCCGGCTTGATCCAGAAGACGCCACACGATGCGGCGCCCTCGCTTGGACCCCATGAGCCAACGCACGTCGCCCTCCTCGTTCTCGCGGCCTAGTTTGTCGCGCACGGCTTTGTCCGCCTGCACGCGCTCTTGACCGCGAAGGTCGAGAGGGTCGTAGTTGCTCACCGTGGCAACCTATGCAACGGCCCGCGCGCTATCGGTACAGGCGCTGCAGGCAGGTCAACACTAGGGCTCGCCGGCTTGGACGAGCTGCAGGCCCATGCGCTGGAGAGCCTCCGCAGGCTCCTGCGTGGTTACGTCCGAGTGGTTGAACAAGTCGGCGATCTGCTGCTGCGTCACCTGCACGCCGTATTGCACGCAAGCGTCGTAGAGCGCCTGCGGCTGGCCCATGTATACGTCAGTCAGCACCCAGTCGCCGTTCTCGTCGCGGGTCCACGACTGGAGGGGCATCAACACCTCCCACTCGGGGCCGATGTAGCCGGTTGAGATGTAGTGCGTGGCCGGATCGCTGCCCGTAGCCGACAGCGGCGTGATCCACATGTTCGCGCCTGCGACGGGGCTGATGCCGACCGCAATGGTCTGCGCCACGGGCGCGTCGGCTGCGGTCACAATCATGTTGCGGTAGACATCGGTCACAGCGTCACCCCCGACTTTGAGGCCATGTAGCGTCTTGCGCTTCCACGATCAGCCGCAGATGGCAGCGTGCCCTTGCGGATGATCATGCCATACAAGTTCATGTTGGCTTGATAGCCTGTTCCATACGAGTTCAAGCCAATGGTAGCTGGGTTTGTGTTACTTCCGGTTCCACTCAAAGTAATGTTTGCCGTTTGCTCAACTGCGTTGATTGCATAGAAAACTTGCGATGCGGCAGCATTGACTCCCCATTCCATTACTTGAGGACGCCTTTTTGTAATCGTCGGGCCCGTTTGATAAGACTGACCGTCAGTTCCCCAAAAAATCATCAACTGGTTGGCAGAACTTACAAACAATCGAATGTTGTCTCCGGCGGGTAGAGACTTGCCCCAGATCACGTTGTAATCAGAAGCACCCAAAGACTCTAAACCAGCCTGCATCCAGAAACTACCTTGCCCAAAGTTCATTCCATCCGTATCTGCGATAGTTAGCTTGTCATCCGCACCATCGAACGCGAGATACGGCCTGAACGGCTGCCCCGTGATCGTGCTCGTCGTGGCGTAGTCCGTCGCGGCGGCGATCCGCTGGTAGTCGCCTGCCGAGGTGCCGACGCGGAGGTCTGCGCCCCAGATGTAGATGCCGCTAGTGCCGTCCGTAGTGTAAGACGCAGCGTTCGGAACGGTTATTTGCGTCGGGGTTGCGTAAAAAGAAAATGTGGCTGGGTCTAGATTTGCACCAGTAGCAACGAACGATAGGTATGCGCGATACCAACCATTGCCAACGGAAGTCACGCCATATATTGCAGGTGGCGCGGTTCCGCCAACAACAAAGGATCCGTTGGACAAATCTACAGCCAAATGCGAAGAAGCTCCAGATCCTGAGTTGCTAAAAACAAAGGTCACAAAGCCGTATTCAGCAGCTTTGCAATACGCAGAAGCCGTATAAGTAGCCCCCACAGTTGCGGGGATGGCGTTGTTGTAATATGTGCGGCGCAACGACACACCCGAAGCTGCGTCTGGAATGATCTTGTCCGCTGTTTGCGTCGAGTCTGGAGCGACTGCAACATTTGTGCTGACGCTTGTGCCTTGCTTATTCCAAGCCCCATTATCAAACTGCTCACTATACGTCAGCAGGTTATACCGCGCCCGCAGCACCGGACGGGCTGCACTGCCTGTCTGGTAGGCGTGGTTGCCGTCGGGTGTAATGCTTGCTGTTGCTCCTGATGCCGTCCAAGTTTCGCCCGTTGCAGCCACAAATGTGGAACCGTTTGCATATAGCGTCGGATTGAAATCCACTTGCAACGTTGTTCCTGCGTAAACCTGTGCGCGATAGATGCGCCCGATGCAAGGCTCTGTAAACGCATTGCCAGTCCCAACAATGAGCTGCTGCGTGCTTGCGTATATATTGCCAGCAGCGGTGGAAACTGCTGCGCCTAACTGCGCCCAAGTTGTGCCGTTTGCGGAGGTGTAAAAAATAACCTCGCCCGTAGTGGCGTTGCGCGTTACGCGAATCCAGTTCAGTGAGCCTGCTGCGAAACCTGTTGCGGCGGTAGCAGTAGCTGTGGCAAACGTCGTAGACGAAGTGCCAAAAATAAGACTCAACTCTCCGGTAGTGTTGACCCGAAGCGCATATGCCATGTTCGAGCCGCCAGAATCACGCTTTGTGACCATGGACTGCGTGGCACCAGATGCCCAACTTTGCAGTGCCGCTTGTGCTCGAATGTCAATGTCGCCCGTGATTTGGTT
>Ga0222714_10001678_pt1 | contig 24700 bp, 25 predicted proteins | sample C33_3DmetaG_FD_165048 | JGI IMG/M metagenome (GOLD analysis project Ga0222714, IMG submission 165048) | Estuarine water microbial communities from San Francisco Bay, California, United States - C33_3D | ecosystem: Environmental > Aquatic > Marine > Unclassified | place: USA: California...
CAAAAAAGCCCAGCAAGAAATTGATGATGTAGCGAAGATAATTGAACAAGCTGTTCCAGCAAATAGTTCATTTGCAGAAATTGTTGGATACGTAAAGTCACTATCCAAACAATTAATCCCTACCGATCTTGGCTATATGCGACTGCCAGTAAAGTCACAACAAGCACCTAAAATAAAGAACTAGTCCGATAGGCCCAGCGCTGCTAATGCTTTTGCTTCAAGTTCATATTTAGTTGGCTGCAGATCAGAATTTACTAACCACCACTTATAGAACTGCTCGATCATCTCTGGCAGCGTGTGTGTTGGGGTAAAATTCAAATACTTAAGCAGCTTGGTGTTATCCAGATACCCGTTTGCTTGAGGAAATGGGAATAGCAGATTCTTAAGATCAAATCGATCTGTTTTCAGTCCCGCCTTTTCAAGATTGAGTGGATGCAGCTGAGGTGTTTTCCCAACTATTTCAGCGCAGGTCTCAATAAAACCTAAAGTTGTAATTCCTTGAGATATTGCAATATTAAAAGCTTCTCCAGAGACAAATGCAGGTGCTTTAATTAATTTCAAGATTGCCAATGCAACATCACCAGCAAAAATAAAGGAATGCAAAGCTGCTCCATCATCTGGAACCACAATTGGCTTATCAGCAAGTAGTCGACTTAGTACAAAACCCTCGCGATCTTCATAATTGTGTGCGCCTAGCACGTATGGCAATCTGCAAGAAACGGTCTCAAAATACCCTTGTTCATGATAGCTAACCAACAACTGCTCTGAACGTATTTTTTGAGCTGAATATTCATAATGCAAGCCCGCAGCTTCGCGAACAAAATGCTCCTGAATTGGAAATACAGTTGATGGTTTATATACAGCGCCACTGGAAATGAAAATATATCTTTTTATCTTATGTTTAAAGATCTCTGCAGCCTGCTCTACCCAATTTGAATCATAAGCTGAAAAGTCAATTACATAATCAAAGCTTATGTCTTTTAGTTTAGCTAAATTACTAACATCTGATCTATCACAAGAAATATGAGTTGTGCCAGGCGCCTGATCACGGGTTCCACGATTAGCAATAGTTACATCAAAACCTGCTGCTAGTAAACTTTCACATACATACCTACCCATAAATCGAGTGCCGCCAAAAATTAATACTTTCATTTATATCCCAACTAGATAAGGTTAGTTTAAATCTACTCATATAAATTTTAAAGTCAATAGATTTAATAGTTGACTTAAGTGCTCATATCCGTGTTCAATATGCAAATCACAACTTAGGGAAATAATGACCGAAACAATTTGGTGCCAATGGGATGATATCGATCTCCCAAATGGATTTAATTTTCTAACCGATGAAAATGATTTAACTGATCAAGCTAAGTTAGACCAGATCACCGTTTACATTCCTAAATATATGGGTGGAGCGGAGTCTTTACATCGCATCCCCAAGATGCCCAATCTGAAACTAGTGCAAGTGCTAACCGCCGGTTATGACGATGTATTGCCGCTAATTCCAGAAGGCGTAACTTTGGCAAATGCCCGTGGTTTACATGATTTATCCACAGCTGAACTAACTCTCACCTTGACGCTAGCTAGCAAAGCTAGAGTTTCAGACTTGATTGCATCTCAAAGCTCACAGCATTGGTTGAGGTATGTGCGAGATTCGATCATCGATGCGTCGGTGGCAATTGTTGGATATGGCTCAGTTGGGCAAGAGATTGGCAGAGTGTTCTTGCCGTTTACGCAGAACATCACCGGCTACACCAGGTCTGGCTCAAATGGCACAAAGAAAATAAGTCAGCTAGATGCTGAGTTAAATCAATATGACATTGTAATTCTGATTACCCCTTTAACTGCTGAAACTAAAGGATTGTTTGATCTGAATAAGATGAAATTAATGAGGCGCGGCGCCCTACTGGTTAACATGGCACGCGGACCGGTAGTTGTCACCGCAGATTTAGTTGAAGCGCTTAGCTCAGGGTGGATAACTGCTGCTGTGGACGTAACTGATCCTGAGCCACTGCCGCTAAATCACCCGCTGTGGCAGGCGCCAAACCTTTTGATCAGTCCGCATACTGGCGGAAATTCAACGGCATTTCCAGGTCGAGCTAAAAGAATGATTGCCCAACAATTGAATCGGCTCGCACAAGGCGAGCCGATTACAAATGTGGTTACAACTAGTTAGGCGTTGTAAGCGATAACTTTTGAACTCTGTTCGCCAATTCCAGCAATGCCGGTTGTCACATGTTGACCTACAGTTAAAAATGCCGGTGGCTTCATTCCTGCTGCAACACCTTCAGGTGTGCCGGTATTAATGATGTCACCAGGGAAAAGCTCCATACACTGACTTACATACCAAACAATGTGATCTACATTGAAGATTAGATCTTTAGTTGAAGAATTTTGTCTGGATTCACCATCGACCTTGGTCCACAAATTCGCATCAGCTGGATCAAATTCATCTTTGGTGACCACAACTGGGCCCATTGGATTAAATGTTGGGAATGACTTTCCTTTTACCCATTGGCCGCCGCGCTCGATCTGCCATTCGCGCTCACTAACGTCTTGACTTAATGAAAAGCCCAAAACATGTTCTCGCGCATCTTTCTCTGATTCAAGATACAGCGCTCGCTTACCAATAACTATTGCTAGCTCTACCTCGTAATCAGTTTTAACACTATTTTTTGGAATTCTAATGTCATCATTTGGACCAATAAGTGCATCTGGTGCCTTCATGAACACAACTGGCTCTTTTGGTATTTCTGCATTTGATTCTGCTGCATGCTTTGCATAATTAAGACCAATGCAAATCAGTTTGGTTGGTCTTGCCATTGGTGAACCAATTCTAAAATCAGCTATTTTTACCTTTGGCAAACTATTTAAGTCTGCAGATTTCACGGCTTCATAGCCACCTGTTGAAAGTGATTCACGATTCCAATCAGGGATGATTGAATCCACAAAAACCGCTTCGGTCGCAGAAACTTGGACAGCAGGACGCTCTGCCAAATACTCTCCGAGTCTAATAATTCGCATATCTATCTCTCCTTTTTTTGGTTGGTTTTAACAAACTAAAACTAAATCAGTAAGTAGCTCTTCCCCCTGTCAAGTCAAAAGCAAACCCAGTTGTGAAACTGCAAGCTGGCGAAATGATCCAGGCCGCTAAAGATGCAACTTCTTCCACAGTGCCTAAGCGATTCATAGGTATTTTGGATTCTAAATATTGTCGCTGCTCTGGCTCAAAACTTGCAGTCATTGGGGTATCAATTAGCGCAGGCGCTAACGCGTTAATTGTTATGCCAAATGGCGCATACTCTTTTCCTTGTGCCTTAACTAGCGCAATCAACCCAGCTTTAGTTACTGAGTATGCAACTAAACCTGGATTGCCCTCTTTGCCAGAAATGCTTGCTAGCTGCAAAATTCGGCCATACCCACGAGGCTTCATGGCTTTTAAAACCTGCATTGATAAAACCAGTGCGGCGCGTAAATTAATTTGATAAACCAGATCAAAATTAACTAAATCAATATCTTCAGAAAGCATGCCACTTTTACCTAAAATTCCAACACAATTTATCAAACCTTTAATTGGCCCAATCTGGTTTTCTACCTCAGAGACTAAAGAGATAATACTTTGGTCATTGTTGAAATCAACTTTCTTAATATGAAAATTGGCTTTGTTGACCTCAGATTTGAGCGCTTCTAATGCTTCTAGATTTAAATCTGCAGCTATAACCTCTGCGCCTTGTGCTGCTAACTGCGCAGCTATCTGTTTCCCAATTCCGCTAGCGGCTCCAGTCACAAGAATAATGTGATTTGTAATGTCAGTTGTGTTTGTCATTTTTCAACTGCCAGATAATCATGAACTATCGCACCTGGTTTTAACTTAAAATCAGCTACCCAATAACATGCAAGCACCGGCTCTATTAGTGGATGCCGATAAAGCGGAACCTGAATATGCGGTGCCAATTCAACAGTTGTAGGTCCAGACCAAAATTCATAAACCTCAACATCACGCAAAGTTCGAGTTGTTATCTGATTGATCGCAATGCTGCCATCAATATTTGGGATGACTTTATGATTAATATTATTTTTGAAACTAAAAATATTCTCTAACTCGGCAATCTCACTGCGTTGATATTTGTATGGAGTGGTTGCTCTAAAAGCCCTGATGTCGTTTCGCCAGATCTCTGCGACATGAGTATCGCCTCTTGCTTGCAAACTGACATTACCAAGTTTTTTTGGTTGACCATGAACTTCTCTCCCCTGAGCCAATCCCACATCTGAGCTAATAATTAGGTTGGTGCTAAAGCCACCTGAAATCACTTCGCCACCAAAATCGGTCTTAACGCCAACCATGACATTGGCCTCTTGCACCTGCCCCATCCCTTGCACATCTGGCATGTCATAGCAATGGACCATTACGCAATCTGATGTAGCAACTAGACCTGCAGGTAGATCTGCTTGAATTAACTCAATATCACTTCGATAAACAATGCTTAAAATCTTCACTGCTTTATATTCCACTGGAAAAGTTGGATAAAGCGGCGCTTTAACTGGAGTTGACCAAACCTGATTCATCAAACCTCCAGGCAAACTATGACTTCAGCTTTTTATGGCCAGGTATTGATGAGATCAACTTTTGGGTGTATTCCATCTGCGGATCTTCAAAGATTTGGGCAGTGTCGCCAGCTTCAACAAAATCTCCGCTTTCCATCACATAAACCCGGTCAGTCAAATATCTAATCACACCTAAGTCATGGGAGACCAAAATCACCGAGAGCCCACCAGCAATTAGCTCACTGAACAAGCTCAGCAGCTGCGATTGTGCGCTTTGATCAATAGCTGATGTTGGCTCATCAGCGATTAAAACTTCAGGGTTAGCTGAAAGCGCTCTGGCCACACTTACACGCTGACGCTGACCACCAGAGAGCGCTCTGGGCAATTTAATTGCATCATTTTTTGCAATGCCCATTCGCTCCAACAGATCTAGCGCTATCTGTCGTGCTTGCTCACCATCTGCATTTTGATGAAATTTGACTGCTTCAGCTACTGCGTTAACTACTCGCATCCGAGGATTTAAAGATCCATACGGATCTTGAAATACCATCTGAACTTTTTTTCGCATCTCGCCGGGATAGCTAACTTTGCCTTGCCAGATATTTGTTCCTTCATAAAAAACCTCGCCAGAAGTTGGTACCTGGATTCCAGCCAGCACTCGAGCTAGCGTTGATTTACCGCTACCTGATTCACCAACAATGCCAATGGTCTGACCTGCATGCAGCGCAACATCAATATTCTTGACAGCTTCAACTTTACGAAACATGTCGCCAAAAGTTACGGTAACACCCTTGCCCTCAAGCCTAATTGTCATAGTGATGATCCAATCTTGGCTTCGATACCAGCATGATTAATGCACGCTGTTTGATGTGTTGCTGAGAGCTCAATATATTTTGGATGTTCGCCGATTAAGCATGCATCTGTTACAAAATCACAGCGCTGATTGAATCTGCACCCAGTCTGCCAAGCTCCAACAGCAGGAGGTTGACCAGCAATTGTTATTAACTCACCTCGCGGTGGAGCTAAATCAATTCTAGATTTATATAACGCAATCGTGTATGGATGTTTTGATTTCTCGATTTCAGCTGATGCGATGTTCTCAACTGTGGCTCCCGCGTGCATTACTGTAATTTGATCACAGACGTCATTAATTAGCGGAAGATCATGTGATACTAAAATTATTGCGGTATTGAATTGATCTCTAATTTCTTTCAGTAACTTCATAATTTCAGCCTGAACTGTCACATCTAGTCCAGTTGTTGGTTCATCGGCAACAATTAATTCTGGTTGTAACGCAATTGCACATGCGATCATGACTCGCTGCTTCATGCCACCAGATAATTGATTTGGATACTGCTTCATTACGATATCTGGGCGTCGAATCTGCACAATGTCTAGTAATTCTTTAGCTCGCTTTTTGGCATCAGCGCGAGAAAGAGTTTCATCTCCGCCCAATGATTCAAGCAACTGGGCTTCAATTGTTAGTACTGGATTTGGTCCCGCTAGCGCTGATTGCGGCACATAACCAATTCGTTTACCACGAACCTGACGCCAAACATCATTTTTAGCTGTCGCTAGATCCATGCCATCAAACATGACTGAACCACCAGAAATATATGCATCACGGCGGCGAAGTGTTCCAATCAATGCTCGGCATAACATGGTTTTGCCTGAACCAGATTCTCCAATTAAACCAATCATCTCACCTGGATTAATCTTCATACTGGCGTAATCAACAATTTTTAATCGACGTGTTCTAGAAAGTCTGACACTTATCTGAAGTGAGTCAATATCCACCAAAGCACTATTGCTCACGGCTATACCTTTCCTTCGCGTCGAGAAATACCTTCAACAATAAAAGCTAGTGAGATCGCTGACCAGCACAACGCAGCACCGGGGAACAGCGTGATCCATGGTGCATTGATTATGTATGTTCTTCCTTCGCTAATCATCGCCCCCCATTCAGCTGTTGGCGGGGTTGCTGCTAAACCTAAGAATGACAAACCTGCAATTAGCAAAATCACCAAAATAAAATCGCTTAGAGCATATGCAATAGTTTCAGATGAAACATTTGGTGACACATGCTTACGAATGATGCGGCGCCTTGGGTAGCCAAGCGTGTAGGCAGCTTCAATATAATTTTGCTGACTAACCACAACTGCTTTGGTTCTAGCAATACGTGCATACCTAGCCCAGTTAGTCAGTGCCAAAATAATTACCACGCTGCCAAGGCCAGGGCCTAGAAAAGCGATTAGCGCAACAGCCAATATCAATAGTGGGAATGCATTTATGCCATCGATAACTGAGCTGATAACCGCAATAATTTTCTTGCTTTTAGATAATCCAAGAATAATTCCAATAAATGTGCCAACTACAAATGGAATTGAAACACCTAAAAATGCGACGCCTAGATCTCGATACACAGAATGAAAAGTGCGGGACAAGATATCTCGACCCAGCTGGTCTGTGCCAAACAGGAATTCGCCACCAGGTCGCTCAAAGGGCATACCAACAAAGTCATTAGGACCATACTTATAGAAAAGTGGCACCAATATTCCAGCAAGCACGATCGCCACAAACATTGAAAACCCAGTAAAAATTACTGAATTGCCTGGCTCATCGAGCCACCGACGGAATTTCTTAATTGACATTAGAACTTCACTCGCCTGTCTAGCCAATATGCCATTAGATCGCCAAAGAAACTGAAGAAAACCACAATAATGCCAAATATAAAGGTGATGCCCTGCACAGTTGGATAATCACGAGATATCACGGCTGTAATTAGCTCTGTACCAATGCCAGGAAGTGCAAATATCGACTCCATAATTATTGTGGTGCCAAGCATGACTCCCATTATGTAGCTGAGTAGAACAACTGTTGGTGCTAAAGATGGCTTCAAGATATAGAACCAGAAGAAGCGAGGACGCTTGATACCTCGGATAACACCAGTTTCTACAAACTCTTCTTTAAGCGTATCTGAAATAGAGCTATAAAGAACGCGCGACAAAATGGCTACAAGCGTTGTTGCATTAACTAATGCCGGAAGCCATAGGTATTTCAAGTTCTCTGGAAAACTTGGCGTGTAACCAAGAAGTGGGGCCCAGTTATATCTAATAGAAAATATAAGAATGCCAAGTAACGCAATAAAGAAATTTGGTAGCGCAATTGATATCGCAGTTGTAGATCTAAAAATATAAGCAATAAGCACATTGTTTGAAGTGGCAACAAACAAAGCAATCGGAATCGCAACAAATATAGAGATTAAAACTGAGAAGCCAATTAACCATAATGTAACTGGAAGTGCAGTAAAAATAATGTCTGTAACTTCACGGTCAAATTGCAGCGATATACCCATATCGCCTTTGATCAAACCTCGGAAGAAGTTAAAAAACTGTTCAAGTGGATTTACATCTAGCCCCAGTTGCTTTCGCAGCGCTTCAACTGCCTCTGGTTCAGCTGCTGCACCTAATCTGGCCTGAGCCGGATCTCCTGGTGCAAGACGTATCAGCGTAAAAGCGATCACTGTCACCCAAAAAGCAACTGCAATAGAGCGAATAAATCTAATTCCGACTCTATAAGCGAAGACTTTTCGATTATCTACGCCTTTTTCAGCAGTTTTATTTACTTTTTCATTAACAGTGTTCAAGCAATTCTCCCATCAAAATTAGTGTACATCTCCCCAGCAGTAGGAGAGACGATTTAAATCGTCTCTCCTACTGTGGACTATCCCAATTGAGCTTTAATTAAGCGTATATGCGCTCAATTACTTCTTTGGAAGAGGGGGATTTGTGCCAATGTGGAACCAAAGGTCACCTGGAATTTGAGGTTGTGCAATTCCTGGAGCAAGCTTTGTTCCCGATAAGCGATAGCGAGTGCCAATAGGAATGAAGTGGGAAGACTCATATGCCTTCTTCTCCAATTCCAAAAGGATAGCTCTTCGCTTCTTCAGGCTAGTCTCGGAACCTGCTTGATCCAATAGTCGATTCAACTCGACATCATCTGGATTTGTAGCTACTCCCTTGCCAACGAAACCAGCCCACAATCCACCAATTGCAAACCAGTTTGATAGTTGAAGAATTGGGGTTGCAGCGTTGTTTCCAAACCACATGATTTCCCAGTCCTTTTGAACGGTGAGAATTGGTCCCATGTTTGCATCTGGCTCGGGACGCAAAGTCACATCAATGCCGATATCGGCAAGATTACTCTTTACGATCGCATTAGCTTCTGGCCACAGCACTCGGTTTGGATAGATCATGGTCATTTTGAACCCATTTGCATAACCGGCTTGTTGCATCAATTGACGCGCTGCTGTGAGATCTCGAGCACCGTCTTTTGGTAGTGAACAAACATATAGCGGGTTATTAACGTTGAATTGGTATCCGCAGTTTGGCTTGGACAAATTAGCAAATGCAACTCGCATGATCTGGTTGCGATCCAACGCAAGTGAGATTGCGCGACGAACCCGAGCATCTTTTAGCGCAGCGTTTGGTTGTAGGTCATCTCGCATGTTGATTGACAACTTAAATGAACCTGGATCAAAGTGCGGGAAGATCTTTACGGTTGATGATGCTGCTTGAGATTGCGCAGTTAGTGGTAATTCAAACACATAATCAACTGTTCCCTGTTGTAAAGCTAACTGACGAGAAGTTGCGTCAGGAATGTGAACTACCTTCAATGTCTTAACAACTGGCTTGGCCCAATATCTAGGATTTGCAACAGCGACGAATGTCTCTGCACCAGGAGTAAAAGTCTTTACTTTCATTGGTCCAGCTGAGACCGGATTTCTGAAGTAAGCAGCTGCCTTAGCAGGAGTATTGATTTTATTTGCTGGATGCAAGCCAAAAAACTCCGAAGCTAACGCAAAGTCTAAATCTGGATACGTTGACTTTAACTTAATTCGAAGAGTTTGTGCATTCAAAGCTTTCATACTTGCCACTTTTTGAATGTACGCAGGTGACTGAGCCGAAGCAACCCAGCGCTGATAAGAAACAACTGCATCTTGAGCACGAACCGGTGTGCCATCAGAATAACTAGCAGTTCTCAAGGTCAAGGTAATAGTTAATTTGTTTTTGGATGTAACTTTCTTGGTAACTAAATCGCGTCGAGGAACTAGGTTCTCATCAAAACGATATAGCTGACCTTGAGTTATGTATGCCATCTGTGAATCTACATAACCGCCGGTGCTTGGTGTCTTGCGGTCTAAACCACCAACACGAGCTACGGCACCATAAATAACTTCATTACAGACTGCTTGTGCCACCTTAGTGTTCAGGTTACAACGTGCACTTGTTGCTGCATTTGCAGTTTGCACCATTGCAAGACCTGAAGCAGTGATTACAAACGATGCAAGTAGCACCGTTGCACGCTTGCCAATCAATTTAAACATTTATCCTCCTATCCCATCGAAAGCCCAATACGAACGATGAGACTGGAATCCTCTCAAACAACTAGGGTAATTAGCAATGCAGGACGAGATAAATTCCTATTCACAATTTTTGAAAATTTAGCTTTGATTTCTGGTATCGATTAACTCTAAAGTGGCAGCGCGTAATTTTAAAAAAAGCTCATACTTTTTCGATGAGTAATCGTTATCTGCCCCTACCGGTGCTGAAATTTCACTCGCTGGGCTTAATGCGGCGACCGAGTCGACTACGGATCCTGTGAGCAAAACTAGTGCCAGAATTGCGGAACCTCTAGTGGTGGAATCGATATCAGTTTTTCTAACTAAGTTTTTCCCGAGCGTGCGCAACCTAATTGGGTCCCATCTGTGATCGTTACCAGCATGCCCTCCCAAAGTAATGTCGCCAAATTCGATTCCTAATTTTTGGGCGGCTACCTCCAAAACTGAACGTTCAGCAAGCGATATCCCTTCCAGCACAGCTGCAAGAAACTCAGAGCGCGCTGCTGCTGCATCAACAAAATTAAATGAGCCACGAATATCAGTTCGCCATATCGGTGCGCGCTCGCCACTTATGTATGGCAAGAAAATTGGCACGGATTCTAAATTTGCCTGATCTGCTTCAGCCATGACTTCAGCTATTGAAATATTAAACAACTTCGCTACCCAATCAACTGCAGCACCACTTGACTGGGTGGGGCCATAAACCACAGTGGTTGGTGAGCAAGTTTTTGGAATTACATACAATCCTTGCGCATCTTGAATATCTTGATCTGTAGATATTCCTACAATCGCTGAAGTTCCAGTAATAATAAAGGCTTTTGATTCAGTTAACGCCCCTATTGAAAGCATTCCACACATTGCATCTGATAGCCCAACGCTCACGGGAATCTCAGCGGTATTCAGTCCTAACTGTGCAGCTGCTGCAGCTGAAACATTTCCTCTAGTTGCAGTCCCTGATTTTATGACAGGAAGTACGGCTGTATCCCAACCTATAAACTCAAATACTTCAGGTATTGCAGCGCTAGTTAGCACATTGCAAAGTCCTTTAGATGACCAAGGATCTGAAATTGCGGATCCAGTTAATTTAAAACCTAGGTAGTCTTTTGGTTGTAGCACCCATCTAGTTTGATTAAGCACCTCCTGATGGTTCTGCGCAATCCAAAATAATTTTGCAGGACAGCCAGATGGAGCCCATGGCAGCGAAGTGCCAATCCATGGAGCTGGGTTTCCAAATCGTTCAACTAGCTTTGCAGCTTCAAGTGTTGCTCTACTGTCTTGCCAGATTAAAACTGGAAATGTTGGCTCCCCCATTTGATCAATACAAACCACCGAAGGTGTTTGCCCAGAGAGTCCAATTGCAATTACCTTACTAGCCAAATCGGCCGCCTGTGCAAATATGCTCTTAACTGCATCCCAGTAATCAGTTGCTGATTGTTCGGCAACTCCGCCCGATTCATATTTAGTGGTCAGCTTATGTTCAACTCGCCTTAAAACTTCACCAGTTGTCGTGATAAATAATGCTTTTACCGATGATGTTCCTACATCCAATCCAACTAATACCTGCTCGGACACGAATCACTCCAATTAACTAAATTATTGAGTATCAGCGTAAATTGTAATCTTAGTTAAAACAAGAAATATATTAAACTAATTTGTATGCTTTAACTAACTCGTAAACATTAGGAGAGTTATGAGTGATGTTAGTGTTAATAAAGAGGTACCGTTACCAGAAGCTAGAGAGCTCGGAATAAAGTTATTAGTTAAAGTGGGAACTCCTGTTAAGTATGCACAACTAATTACTGACTCACTCATCGAAGCGCAAGCAGTTGGTCATGCATCACATGGACTAATTCGGTTACTACAGTACTCAAGCTCTGTAGTTGAAGGGTCAGTTAAAGCCGATGTCTCACCATATGTGAAGTCTGAAACAACTTCTGCAGTAGTAATTGATGGGGCATGGGGTTGGGGTCAGATTGCATGTCAGCTAGCTGTGGAGCAAGTTACCAAAAAGGCAAAAACAACTGGAATTGCTGTTGCCACAATTCAAAACTGCAATCACATCGGACGACTTGGTGAATACGTTGAGCACCTAGCCAACCAAGACTTGATAGCAATGATGTGGTGCAACGGGGATCCAGCTGTTGCAGCTTTTGGTGGCAGAGAGCGACTTTTTGGTACCAACCCATTTGCAGCATCAATTCCAACTTCAGCAAAGCCGGTAGTAATTGATTTTGCAACAGCAGCTAGCGCTGAGGGCAAACTGCGAGTTGCTAAAGCCAATGGGCAACAAATTCCCCCAAATACGGTAATTGATGCTGCGGGAAATCCAAGCCAAGATCCAAATGACTTTTATAACGGTGGCTCACTGCTGCCATTTGGAGGGCATAAGGGTTACTGCTTGACTTTGATGATCGAACTACTTGGCGGCTCACTCTCCCAGATCCATCCAAATGTCAGCCCTAATTACACCTATGGTTGGGGAACCGTTTTAATTGCAATGGACCCAACCGCACTTGTTCCAATGGATTTGTTCTTAGTTGATGTTGATCATGCTACAGAAGTTGTACGAGCAACTAAACCAAGCGATCCTGCAAATCCAGTTTTGATTCCAGGAGATATTGAGAATGCAAATCGTGCGAAAGTTACAACTCATTTGACAGTTTCAACTGCGGTGTGGAATTCCTTGCAAGAACTTGCAACCAGTTGACTAGGCCATTGACGAGTGCTACAAAATTTTTCTATAGTTATGTCACTTCAATGATTGGAAAATTATGAGTTATTCAGATAGTACTAAAAAGTTAGTTCTAATCACAGGTGCTGCCAACGGAATTGGATTAGCAACTGCGAGAAAACTGGCCAGCTCTGGTCACGATTTGTTTATCCTAGACAAAGATGAAGCCCCACTTGAAGCTGCAGTAGCAGAGCTAAGTTCGCTAGGAGCAAAAACTAAATCATTAGTTTTGGATCTGAGTAAATCAGATCAAATAATTCCAGCGCTAGATGCTGCATTAGCTGGAGCTGTGGTTGATCAACTAATTAATAATGCCGGTGTAGGTTTTGCACGAAATGTAGAAAGCACTTCATTTGATGAGTGGGATTTAACAATAGATATAAATCTCAAAGCAGTTTTTGTGATGTGTAAATACTTTGTACCCAAAATGGTTGCAGCTGGCGGTGGGGAGATTGTGAATGTGGCTTCAGCAGCATCAATTATTGGTTTGAAGAACCGGGTTGCATATTGCGCCTCAAAAGCAGGGGTTGCAGGCCTTACGAGAGCAATCTGCGCCGACCATGCAGCTGAGGGAATTCGAATAAATGCAATTGCGCCTGGAACTGTAGATTCAACTTGGATTGCAAAAATATTAGCTGATGCTCCAGATCCTGTAGCTACCAGAAAATTAATGGAAGCCAGACAGCTCGATGGACGAATGGGAACTCCTGAAGAAGTTGCAAACGGAATTGCATTTCTGCTTAGCCCTGAAGGTAGATTTGTTAATGGCAGTTTATTTGTAATGGATGCGGGGTTAACTGCAGTATGACAACTTCACCACGTGGAGTTATCGCAGTGCTGCGCACAAACTCAGCAGCTGATGCTTTAACCCTAGGTCGAGCCTTGGCCGATACTGATGTAATCGCAATTGAAGTCACCATGACCGTGCCAGATGCCCCAAAGGTAATTGAGCAATTAATTGGTGAGGGAGTTGCTCGAGTTGGTGTTGGCACAGTTAGAACTGTTGATCAAGTTAAGAAGCTAGCAAAAATTGGCAGCAGCTTCATTGTTTCACCACATCTTGACGCTGAGGTAGTTAAAGCTGCGGTAGATTTAGGAATTCCAACTACACCAGGTTGCCTAACCCCATCTGAGATGGTTAAAGCAATTCAACTTGGCGCAAGTTCAGTGAAGATTTTTCCAATCAATTCAGTTGGTGGGCTGGACTTTGTTAATTATGTATTAGAACCGCTGCCAGATCTACCACTTGTAGTTTCCGGTGGAGTTACTCCAGCAGAAGTAAATTCGTATCTTGCAGCTGGCGTTGTTGGGGTATGCCTTGGTGGTGCTTTATGGACCCAAGAGATTGTTAGCACTGGTGATGTTGGCGCTGCAAAAGCTTATGCCCAGCAAGCGCTAGCAAAAATTGCAGCTTATTAATTAATCCCAGCTTTTGGATCTAGCTGGGCTAATGCTGGCGCGCCTCGGAAAACTTCAGGCTCGCCAGCAAGCAGCTCTGAAACTTGAGACCTAAAGTTATTTAAATGAGAGCTATCTCGGTGCAGAATGTAATCTGCTTCAGAGTTAAAAAATTCAACTAATACGAAGCTGTGTGGTTGATTTGGGTCTTTAACTAAAATGTATTTGAGCAATCCTGCTTCAAGCCAGCTTGCTTTCGCGGTTTGAGTTATTAATTCTTGCAGCTGCTGCTGGGTTTCAGGTTTTGCAGTTAATTTAGCAATTACTACAAAGCTCATTGCAAAAACTTAACATGTTTTGGCTCAAGTTCAGCCACATTGCTTACACCTAATAATCTCATAGTGCGTGACATTTGATTAGTTAATATCTCAAGTGATCGCTCCGCGCCTAACTGGCCGCCGGCCATCAGTCCATATAGGTAGGCGCGACCTACCCAGGCGAACTTAGCTCCATGAGCTAGCGCAGTGACCACATCTGCGCCATGCATAATTCCAGTATCAATATGAATTGGCTTATCTTTACCAACTGCTTTAACAGTTTCTTGCAACTGATACAGCGGCACTGGAGCTCTATCGAGCTGTCTGCCGCCATGATTTGAAAGCATAATTGCGTCAGCGCCATGATCAAAAGCTAACTTGGCATCTTCAACTGTCTGAATGCCTTTAACTACTAAATTGCCGCTCCAATATTCGCGAATCCACTTTAAATCTTGATAATCAATAGTTGGGTCAAACATGCTATCAATCAATTCAGCAACCGTGCCGGGCCATTCGCCTAGCGAAGCAAATTCCAATTTTGGTTTTGTTAGAAAATTCCACCACCAACCAACTCGTGGTGCGGCATTTAACATTGTTTTCAAAGTTAAAGTTGGTGGCACAGTTAGGCCATTTCGCACATCGCGCAATCTGGCCCCGGCAACTGGAACATCAACGGTTAACATCAAAGTGTCAACGCCTGCTTTCGCTGCCCGATCTACTAGCGCCATGCTTTTCTCGCGGTCTTTCCACATATAAAGCTGAAACATGTTGCGACCAGTTGGCGCTGCCTGCATCACATCTTCAATAGAAGTTGTGCCCATGGTTGAAAGACAGAATGGAATACCAAACTTTGCAGCTGCCCTGCTACCAGCAACTTCACCTTCAGTATTCATCATTCGAGTGAATCCAGTTGGTGCTATCCCTAGTGGAAAAGCTGAAGCTTTGCCAAATAAATCAACTGCAGTATCTAACTGCGAGACATCTCGCAGCACATTTGGTTGAAACTCCACATTGCGATAGGCATCCCGAGCTCGCTGCAAACTAATCTCATCTTCAGCAGCACCATCTGTGTAATCAAAAGCTGGCGTTGGCGTGCAGCTTTTTGCTGCATTGCGAAGATCATAAATAGTTAGCGCTCGTTTAACTCGGCGTTTTTTCGCGCTGAATTCAGGTTTGCGAAACTTGGGTAGCAAGTTTGGCATTAGCCCACTCCTAAACTAAGTAGTTCAGATATTAGTAGCTAAGCACTTTACGTAACGCTGCTTCTATATCCGAAATCGATGGAATAGTAGCTTCCACCATCCCAGGATCTGCACTAAGCGGAGCTCGTTGTGCTCCAACTCGAACTATTGGACCCTTCAGCGAATCAAATGCAGCCTCAGATGCAGTAGCAGCGATTTCAGCAGTGATTGAAGCAAACAGCGGCGCTTCATCAACAACCACCATGCGACCAGTTCGCTTAACTGCCTCAATTACTGCATCCATATCCATTGGGAACAGTGTTCTTAAGTCCAAAATCTCAACCTGCTTGCCTTCAGCAGCTAAAGTTTCAGCAGCTTTCATGGCTGGAATCAAGGTGTAGCCGTAGGTAACCAAAGTCGCATCTGCACCTTCTCGAGCGATGCGAGCTTTGCCAAACGGAACTAAATCTTCTGGCCCACCAATAGGACCGCGCATGCCAGTTAATTTTTTGTGCATCATAAATATAACTGGATCATCAGCGCGTAGCGCAGTTTTTAGCAGCCCTTTAACATCCCATGGTGTTCCTGGCACTGCAACAGAGAGTCCTGGGGTGTGCGCAAAAAATGACTCAAAACTATTGTTGTGATGCGCTCCTGCTTGAGCAATTCCAGATGTTGCACGAATAATTAGCGGAACTGAGCCATTAAACATATATCGAATATGGGCTGCTTGATTAATAATTTCATCCATTGCGCCTAACGCAAAGTCCATGAAATTTAAATCTACAACTGGGCGCATGCCATACATCGCTGCGCCAACTCCAGCTGCGATCATGGCTGCTTCTGAAATTGGGGTATCTCTTACCCGCTCGCCACCAAACTCTTGTGCAATTCCTTTAACCTGAGCAAAGTGTCCACCGCGCTCTTGTAGGTCTGTGCCCATGATGAATATTTTTGGATTGTTATTCATCTCCTCGCGAATACCCGATTGATAAGCCTCAGAGTATGTTGGTTCACTTGCCATGATTAACCTCTCAACTTTCCAGAATCAACATTTAGCATTACGTCAGCTGGATCTGGATTCGGTGAGTTTTCAGCAAACTCCACGGCATCTTTAATTTCAGCTTCCACACTCGCGGTCATCTCATCAAATGTTGCTTGATCTAATAAACCATCAGCAAATAATCTAGCTGCAAGTTGATCAATAGGATCACGATTGGTTCGCCAATCTTCAATCTCTTCTAAAGTTCGATACTGCCCTTTTTCGCCAACGTTGTGTCCGTAATAGCGATAAGTAACCGCATTTAAAAATGTTGGACCATTGCCAGCTAGCGCAAAATCACGCGCCTTAGCTACTGCATCTTTAACTTCGAGCACATTTTGGCCATCAATTGTTGATGCTGGCAACCCAAATCCACTAGCGCGCTTTGGTAGGTCGCCACCAGCGGTTACACGTTCAATGAAAGTTTCAACAGCATATTGATTGTTATCAACTACCACAATTAAAGGTAGCTTCCAGATCGCAGCCATATTTACAGCTTCCCAGGTGCGGCCGGTATTCATACCACCATCTCCAACAAACCCAACTGCTACTTTTTTATCGCCAGCAAGTTTGATGCCAAGTGCAGCACCCATACCAATACCCATGCCTGCGCCCACAATTCCGTTACCACCAAAGTGGCCGCGAGCAACATCGCCAAGGTGCATTGATGCACCACGACCCTTAGATACTCCGGTTGCTTTAGTCATTAACTCTGCCATCACTTCACGCGCACTAAATCCTTTTGCCAAGGTGTGATGGTGAGACCGGTGTGTTGTAGCAATTACATCGTCAGGGGCAAGAGCACTCATCACGCCAACGGCAACCGCCTCTTGGCCTGATGAGTTATGCATACCACCAGAAACTTTTCCCCGAAGTGTCAGCTTGTCGGCAGTTTCTTCAAAATTGCGAATCATCATCATCATTCGCAACATGGCTAGCATTTCTTCTCTTGTCCCCATGACTTCTCCTACCATTCCCTTATTCAGATTCGCCTGGCGCTAAAACAACAGTAATGGTTTCACCAACCGGTACCGAAGCCCCCACTTCGAATCGGTGCTTACCAACAGTTCCTGCTGTTTCACATGCAACTTCAACTTGCGCTTTATCAGTCTCAATAAGTGCAATGACATCTCCAGCGTTCACAGCATCACCTGGATGCTTTAGCCATTTTTCTAAATAAGCCTCTTCCATCGCCATGCCCAGCGCAGGAATGAACACTTCTTCCATTGTGATGCTCCTTAACTAATTAGATCTTGGGTCAACAGCTAAGCGACCGTGAGTTATTGATTTAGATTTGTGATATTCAAAAACATCTTTTGCTGACCACTGCACTAGCCGAGGTCCAGCAACTTCGGAGTACCAGGCAATATGGCTGCTTAGGATCAAATTAGGAGCACCGCGAAGCACTGAATTTTCAGGTAGCGGTTCGGCTTCAAAAACATCCAAACCAGCAGCTGAGATTTTACCTGAGGCAAGTGCAGCAGCTAAAGCTATTTCATCGATTAATCCACCGCGAGAAACGTTAACCAACATTGCGCCATCTTTCATAACAGAAATTGCACGCGCATCGATTAAATTCTTAGTTTCTGGAGTAAGTGGTGAATGCAGCGAAATCACATCAGAACGCTTTAATATTTCATCAACAGATGAAACTAATTCAAAATCAAATGAATCTGCTTTTAGCATTGGGTCATATCCAATAACTTCAGTAAAGAAAGGTCGCATCTTGGTCATCAGCGCATGGCCAATTCGACCGCAACCAATCACGCCTAACACTGAATTCTCAAGTGACATTACCCTTGGAAAATCCTGCGTTCGCCAACCATTGCTGCGCAAGTCTTGATCTGATTGCAACAGCACTCGATTTGAAGCCAGAATCATTGCGGCAGCATGGTTAGAAACTTCATCAATTGCATAGGCTGGCTGATGCACTACTGCAATGCCATGTTCCTTAGCTGCATCTAAATCTATATTGTCTAGCCCAACTCCCATTCGACCAATTGATTCAACCGAACTTGCCAGCGCTGCAATTTTTTCGCGAGTAACTGGTTGCACTGCAACAAGCAATGAGGTCGCGCCTTCAGTTAATTCTGCAACTTCAGCTGGAGTGTCAATGGACCCAGGTCGCAATTCAAAACCTAATTCTTTTGCAAGTGGATCAATCCAGTTTGGCATTGCAATAGATCCAGTTGCTACTGCAAATATAGGTTTTGTCATTTTGCTCCATTTGTAATTTCTTTTTGGTAACTGTGGTGAAGCGTAGACTTGCCTAAAGTGCAAGTCAACACGATGAAACCAAACTGCAACCAAACTTGGTGTGGTAACGAATTCATAATTTGCTTAGATATTAAATCGTTACCAGAGATGGACTTCTTCACCTCAATCCAACTAAGGTGAACCCAATGATTTTTCTAATCTTGGAATGGTGACTAATTGGTATCACCCATTTTTGATCTAAGCGGGAAAACAGCGCTTATTACTGGAGCTCGAAGGGGTATTGGTAAGGCAATCGCGGTAGCTTTCGCAGCTCAGGGTGCGGACATAATTGGCGTTAGTGCCCAACTAGGTGAAGGTCCAAGTGAAGTTGAAGACCAAGTTAAGGCACTTGGGCGCAGGTTTACTGCAATAAAATGTGATTTTGCTAACCCAGCTGAAGTTAAAGCCCTAACTGAGAAATTAACTGATTTAAAAATTGATATTTTGGTCAATAATGCGGGAATAACTCAGCGCACCCCAACCCTTGAGCACACTAATGAGATGTGGGATCAAGTCATGCAGGTGAATTTAACTGCACCGTTTGTGTTGGCCCGTGAAGTTGGTAAACAAATGGTAGAGCGAAAAAGCGGAAAGATAATCTTTATTGGCTCACTTTGGACACTACAGGGTGGATTAAATGTGGTTAGTTATGCCGCCTCAAAGCATGGAATTGGCGGCATCACCAAAGCTATTTCCAATGAGTGGGCGCAGCATGGGGTTAATGTAAATGCAATTGCACCAGGCTTTATTGAAACTGATATAAATTCTAATTTAAAAACCGATATGCCTGAGCGTTATGCATTCATCAATAGTCGCATTACTGCCAAGCGATGGGGAAAGCCAGAAGATATTGCAGGAGCTGCGGTGTTCTTAGCTTCACCAGCTGCTGAATATGTGCATGGAATTGTGTTGTCAGTTGATGGAGGTTGGTCCGCCAACTAAATGAGTCTTTCTGCTGCTGGGGATCACATCTCATCTCATCGCCATCGTGACATTATTTACTTAATTACTATCAATACCTCTGCATTGATCCTTAACCCAATTGTGGTCGCCTATGCCATAGATCCGGTGCTAGTTACCTTCTGGCGTTGTTTTTTTGGGGCGCTAATTTTTTTTCCAATTGCGCTTTTCACTCAACCAAAGTTCTATAAAAACATAACTAACTCACAATGGGGTTATATGTTGTTGGCAGGAGTTGCACTAGCGATCCATTTCATAGGATTAATGCAAGGTTTGTATCAAGTTAGCCTTGGGGTTGCGCTCACAATTATGTCAACTGGCGCAATCTGGGTTGGATTAATTGGCATATTTTTATTAAAGCAATTCTTAACTACCGGCCAATGGGCAGGCTTGGCTTTAGGTATCAGCGGCATTGTGCTTTATGCCTATGTTGGAAGTTCTTTTGAAGCTGATAACTTAGCTGCGCTGCTATGGCTGTTAGCTTCAGCCTCATCTGGTGCGGTATATGTTGTGATTGGTCAAAAGGTTCGCGCAACCATGACTAATTTTGCTTATGTCGCAGTAATTTTTGCGGTTGCTGCAGTTGTTTCGCTGGGTTATTCCCTAATTACCCAGCGGCCAATTCTGGTTGAGAAAAGTAGTGACTGGATAGGTATTTTGTTAATCACTTTTTTTGGTCAAATTTTGGTTCACACAGTTTCAAATCTTTACTTAAAGCATGGTGAAGCAGCGCTGCTGCAACTAACCATGTTAATTCAAATTCCACTGGTTGCCATAATTGGTTGGGTTATATTTAATCAGCGAATTGGATTACAGGTAATTCCGGCGTTGGTGCTAACAATTGGTGGCTTAGTAATTTATAACCTTGCTCAACCAAGAACTGGCTGATGCAGATATGAGCTTTTCAGCAAAAAAATCCAGAATAATTTGGTGGCAGAATGAATTTTAAAGGTGCCAGCAATCGCATTGCTGATCATCCATTTCGTGATGTTGCATATTTACTTATTATTCAGTTATCTGCGCTAGTTGTAAGTCCGATTGTGCTGGCTTATGCGATGGATCCTTTGGTAGTGACATTCTGGCGTTGCCTTATTGCTGCATTATTTTTCTTACCATTGGCATTTATAGGAGAGCCAAGATTTTATCGAGCTATCAATAAAAAGCAGTGGGGTTTAATGCTGATTGCTGGACTCGCGCTCGCAATTCATTTAATCACATACATGGAAGGTTTGTATCAAGTTAGTTTGGCAGTTTTTTACACCATTATGTCAACTGGAACCATCTGGGTTGGTGTGTTATCCATGCTGCTTTTCAAACAAACTCTGACAGCTGGCCAGTGGGCGGGATTGCTGGCTGGATTTGGTGGCATTGTGCTTTATGCATACTATGCAAGTTCATTTTCAGCAAAGAATCTAATTTCACTGCTATTACTGCTAATCGCAGCCATAACTCATGCGCTGTATATGATTATTGGACAACAAGTTAGATCCACAGTTACAAACTTTTCATATGTTGCAATTGTTTTTTCAATTTCAACGCTAATTGCACTCGGTTATGCGTTACTAACTCAGAGTTCGCTTATGGTACAAACAAATCAAGAATGGCTTGGTATTGCTTTAATCGCCTTCATTGGTCAGATCGTGGTTCATGCGATGACTAATCTGTATCTAAAACACGGCCAAGCAGCAGTATTGCAGCTGGTTGGATTAACCAAAATCCCAATTATTGCGCTTATTGGTTGGTGGTTGTTTGAACAAAAAGTGAGCTTGGCAGTTATTCCAGCTTTGATATTAACTATCACTGGTTTAGTGATTTATAACCTGGCGCAACCAAAAACTAGTTAGCTTTTAGGCATCCCTGGATGTGAGCCACCAGCATTCTTAGCCAAGTTGCCACCATCAAATGGAATCAGTGCACCAGTAATAAATGAAGATGCATCAGATGCCATCAAAACTGACAGACCTTTTATTTCATCTGGCTGTCCTAATCTTCCAATTGGCAGACCGCGCAGCCAGAAGTTTTCAATATCTGGATCATTCTCAATTCGTTTCTCCATTTGTGGATTCATTATCTGTCCTGGCAAAATGGCATTAACACGAACCCCTCTGCTGCTCCATTCGGTGCTGAGCTCTCGAGTCATCTGAATAACTGCGCCCATTGACATGCTGTATGCAATATGGCCGCGACCTAACGCATTCATTGATGCTAAAGAACCAATATTGACAATGCTGCCTTTGCCTTGCTTCAACATTCGTTTACCAGCATGCTGACACATATAAAAACGTCCAATAACTAAATTCTGAACAACCTGCTTAACTGTGTCCATCGAAATCTCTTCTGGTTTACCTAGTGCCCCATTGCCGGCAACATTTCCCAGAAAATCAACTCTGCCAAAATGCTTATCTAATTTCTCCCATAACTGATCTATCGCTGCCAGATCAGATACATCACATACTTCAGCAACAATTTTTCTACCTAGATACGCTAACTCTCTCGCGGTTCGCTCCACACCACCTTGATCTATATCAACAAGCAGAACATCAGCGCCTGCTTCGGCAACCGCAGTTGCCATAGCTTTACCCATGCCACTGGCAGCACCAGAGACCACTGCAACTCGGCCAGTTAGGTCAAACATTTCTAATCCCATAATGCTCCCTTGCTCAAGCTGAGATAATTCAGGCAATTCAAACTGCGGTTCGATTAATCTCAGCCTCAATAAAACTATTACTTACTTAGATTAGGTGCGGTAACGATTCCCCAGCAATAGTTGAGCTGAACTGAGTTCATCTTGAGAAATAAATACGATGCCTAGCCAGCTGAGCTAAAGGCCCTAAATTGCACTTTCACGCTTAAATCGTAAGGACTCTACCAGTTCCCAACTCCCCTCTAAGGCGCGTGGGAGCTACGGTCACGCTGGCTGGATTACTGCGCCAGCTAAACCCGTAAAGCCCTGATAACTGAGCAATTCAGCACACAGGTGCAAACTTCTTCTGTATCAGGATCGCTACCCACTTTGCCAGATTTTCTGAGGTCAAGACACATTTAATTCCTCTAGCGATTGGTGAATTAATCCAACTTCTGATTAGCAACTATTTAATAACTTTAATTTGAACGTTAATTAGCATAATCACTTAACAGTCCAAGATCTTGTATAACTGTTGTAATTATTATCACCAGAAATATTTAAAGTTAATGTACACCAACTAGTGCCGCCAGCTCGGCGAACTCGGGTTGGGTTTACCCAAATTGCACAAGGTGCGCTTGTAGACCAGTTCACGTTTCCAGTACTACTCTTAGTAGCTGTGAGAGTGTTAGAAGTAGAATAGGTTCCAAGCGAACCAGGTACGCCCCCTACTGAAACACTTTGATCTACTTTTGAAATTATAAAACTGCGTGTAACTGGATCTGCTGCCGAATAATTGAGTGATTGCCCAGGTTGTGATGCAGTAATAGAGCAAGCTCCTGAAGCAACCTGAACAACTTGACCGGAAACAATGCTGCAAACGGCTGGTGTATTTGAAGTTAGGGTCACTGCAAGCCCAGAGGAGGCGGTGGCTTGCAAGGTTTGTGAATTTTGAATCATCGTCATATCTGCTGGTTGATTAAAGGTAATTGTCTGCTCTTGAATACTCAGCGATGAATATGCAACAGCAGCATCATTGGTTAACACCGCAGTGAACGTAATTGTTGGGCCATACCAAACATACTCAGTGTTGCTGATATATGGCGTTAGATTTGCTGGAATCTTCATACTATACTGGGTTGTTGCACTACAGAAATTGTTAGTTGTCACAGCAGCTGGGCTTAGCCCAACTAATGAGAAATTGTTACCAAAGTTTGCAGTTGTTAGACCTAGCCCAGTTGAGCCCAGATCAAAACTATTGCTGCTGCAGGCAGCAGCAAAGCTTCTATTGAAATTCATCGGGTTATTGCTATCAAGCAAAATATCCATTCCTGCATCTCTGATATCAAAAATGCCAGTGTTGGGGTTTCTGCCATAAGCCACAAATGATGATCCCGATAAGCTAAATGAAATTCCAGCACCAACTCCTGGTTCATTAAACCAAGAGCAGTTATTTGGATCCGCTTGGCTTGTCAGGCCAGCTTGGCCAGCAACATAATAAGTTTCTGGTGAGAGCTCTGATTGGATATTTTGTGCTTCACCGTTATAAATAAAATCTGCAATTTCATCACCGTTGCTATCTACTGGTTCAAATGCAATTGATTGCGGCAGATTTAGGATCCAGTTGCAATAAGGCGGAACTACAATCTCTGACTCTGCTGCAAATTCTTGTGATGCCTCTCCTGGCTCTTGTTGACTAGTTGCCCAGGCAGTTTCAGTGATTATTACTTGCAGGCTAATAACTGCGCTTAGCATCGCTAAAGCAGTAATCAGGCTCAGCATGATTCGATTTGGGATGCTAGTCATGATCGCTCAAGGACGTAACTGTGGGTTTCTTTGCTGGAGCCTTTTTTCGCTTAGGTTTAGCCGATAGCTCTTCAGTTGGTGCTGTCTCTGAAGCACCATAATCAGGGCTTTGGGAATCAAAGTTCTTTAGCAGCTCATCAACCTGCTGCAGCCACTGCGTTGTTCGAGTATCCAACTGAGGCTCAAGTTCAGATTTGGCTTTAACTTTAACTACTTTTGGTCTTTTTGGTTTGATCTCACGGGTTCTAAACTGCCTTAAACTCCATACCAACGTGGCGATGCTCAAAATAAAGACCAGTAAAAAGACCAGTAAATTAAAAAATGAGAAGGAACTAAATGAAATGTTCTCGACAAAGATTTTGGTTTTAACCTGATCATTGCTTTCTACTTGAGTAAAAATTCGCCATTCTGACTCAATTATCTCTTCAGGTAGCAGAATT
>Ga0222714_10001679_pt1 | contig 24681 bp, 21 predicted proteins | sample C33_3DmetaG_FD_165048 | JGI IMG/M metagenome (GOLD analysis project Ga0222714, IMG submission 165048) | Estuarine water microbial communities from San Francisco Bay, California, United States - C33_3D | ecosystem: Environmental > Aquatic > Marine > Unclassified | place: USA: California...
CTGGAGTCAGGATCCGGAATCCCTCACCGTGACAATGTCGAGCTATGCCACCGAGGGTCAGTTGGAACCCGTTAAGGGGCGATTGCGATTGACTGAGGCCAGAGTGACTTGGCAGTTTCGCCCGTTGCCCTCCGGTGCAGTGGAAGTGATGAACGAGGCGCACATCAACCCGGGGTCACCCTTGCCCGGATTTGTCACCAATATGCTGCTTGTCGACACGCCTTTTGAGACGCTACGAGCGTTCCGTGAAGCGATTCATCGTCCGGAATATGCCGCGGTCTCCTATGACTTCGTCCAAGAGCCCTGACTGGCGTAGACGACGCCGAGAAACGCAGCGAGTCATTGTGAGCCGAATTTTGGACTCTCTCCCTGTATCCGCTACAGTAATATAATGACATGCCGTCGATGTGGCGAATCGCTGCAGTAGATGCAGGTATCAATAGCGTTGGACAAGCACACTTCGACAGAGACACGCACCTGCGCCGCGAGGACATCGCAACCATGAAAAAATTCGACAAGATCCGTCAGCAGGCAGAGAAGCGCAAGGGCGGGGCAGCCGCACTGAAGAAACTCCTGCCGAAGGTCGCTTCGACACAACAGCTCGCCAAAACCGGCGACGATCGCTATCTTGCCATGATGACACGGGCAATCAATCAGGCCGGATTCAGCTGGAAAGTCATCGAGAACAAATGGCCACAGTTCGAGGAAGCCTTCTTCGGCTTCGATCCGAAGAAGCTTGCATTGTTGTCGCCGGAGCAATGGGAGGCCTACACGAGTGACAGGCGTGTCGTGCGCAACTGGCAGAAGATCAAGGCGCTGCAGGAAAACGTGTATTTCGTACAGGAAGTCGCGCGCACACACGGCAGCTTCGGCAAGTTCCTGGCGGAGTGGCCCGCCAGCGACCAGATCGGACTCATGCGCTATCTCAAGAAGCACGGCTCCCGACTGGGAGGACAAAGTGCGCTTTGGTTTTTGCGCACAATGGGCAAGGACTGTTTCATCCTGTCGCGCGATGTGGTGTTGACCTTGCAGCATGCTGGGCTCGATATTGCAGACGAACCAACCAGTCAACGGGACCTGCGGCAAATCCAGAAGGCGTTTGACGTCTGGCATGAGGAAACCGGATTGCCCTACAGCCACCTGAGTCGAATCGCCGCCTGCGCCACCGGTGAAAATTATCTCTGATCACTCAGGCACCGCGATTGCCGGCGCTGCACGCAGTTACAGGTGCCATTAGGTAGAATGACACGACTGTGTTAAAGTGCGCGCCGTAGTCGCCCGATACCCTGGGCACTACAGTGCAGTCTCTTTAGAAACAGGACTTGAATTAACGGTCTGGGCTTGTCGAGAATTCGCAAGCAGCTCTCACGACCTATCTTCACCCTCACTTCTGCTATTGGCCTCTGCTGACGCCAGTTTCCAAAAGTTACCTATCGAAATGCACGCCCGTGCAACCGGACTTCCAAGGTCTGGAAACCACTTACATTGATGTCTCGCGAACCCGGCTGGTCTCATGGCAGGCAGTGTCGCGAGCGTCTGCAATCCAACAACGCCTGCGGGCGTTTGAACTAATCTGAACTATTTTGAAATAAGAGAAAACGCATGACATTTAATACACTCGGTTTATCCGATTCCCTGCTGCGTGCAATCGCGCAAACAGGCTACACCAACCCGACCCCCATCCAGGCGCAGGCAATTCCCGCCGCATTAACCGGCAAGGACGTCATGGGTGCGGCCCAGACCGGTACCGGCAAGACTGCAGGCTTTGTCCTGCCGCTGCTGCAACTGTTGAGTCGCAAGTCTGGCGTCAAACACAATCGTGCTCGCGCACTGATCCTCACCCCCACGCGCGAACTCGCCGCCCAGATCCAGGAGAGTATAGAGACGTACGGCTGTAACGAAGCACTGCGCTCGGCCGTGGTGTTCGGTGGCGTGAATATCAATCCCCAGATGCAGTCCCTGCGTCGTGGTGTCGACATTCTTGTTGCCACGCCGGGCCGATTGCTGGATCTGTACTCACAAAACGCCGTGCGCTTCGAAGATCTCGAAGTCCTGGTGCTCGATGAGGCAGATCGCATGCTGGATATGGGTTTCATTCGTGATATACGCAAGATTCTTAACTTGCTGCCCAAGCATCGACAGAACCTGTTGTTCTCTGCCACCTTCTCTCCTGAGATTCGCGCACTCGCCAATTCTTTGTGTCACCAGCCGATCGAGATCGATGTGGCGCCGCGAAATTCTACGGTGGAAGCGATCACCCAGAAGATGTACTGGGTAGAGAAAGAACGAAAGGCTGACCTGCTGAGTCACCTTATTCGCCAGACCTCAGACCAGGTGTTGGTGTTTTCACGCACGAAACACGGGGCCAATAATCTCGTGAAGAAGCTTGCCAGGGACTCGATCTCGGCAGCAGCCATCCACGGCAACAAGAGTCAGGCACAGCGCACGAAGGCGCTGAACGACTTCAAACAGGACTCGGTGCAGGTGCTGGTGGCGACCGACATCGCCGCACGCGGCATCGACATCGAGGCACTGCAGCTCGTGATCAACTATGACATGCCACATGTCGCTGAAGATTATGTACACCGGATCGGTCGTACCGGCCGCGCTGGCGCATCCGGACAGGCAGTATCACTGGTCACGCGTGATGAGAAAAAGCAGTTGCGCGCCATCGAATCTCTGATCAAGCGCACGATCGATGTGGTGGAAAACCCGCAATTTACCGTATCCGCACCGATGCCGCAGGAACGTGAAAGCAATCGACAGGTACGCTCGGCACGACCCGATGAGCAACGTCCGCGGTCAAAAACACGTACCAAAAATTTCAAGAAATCCCAATCTCGGTCGAATAACAAATCGGCGACGACGTCAAATGCATCACCATCGTCTGCTGTCGCAACTGCCGCGAAGAAATTTCAACGCACTGTAACGACGCGTTTATGGGGATAATGTTCGAAAATTGCACAATGGCAATATGTGGTTAATTGATCACTTTTTATTGCACTTTTGTCATTTAGGAATATCATTCTCTACGCGTCACAACTGGTGATGTAACAATTTTTGGAGAAGACCCAAATGAAGAAAGCTACTGCTAAACCTGCTGCAAAAAAACCAGCGGCGAAGAAGGTTGCTAAAAAGAAACCTGCTGCCAAGAAGGTTGCTGCAAAGAAGGTTGCCGCTAAGAAGCCAGCTGCCAAGAAGCCTGCTGCGAAGAAAGCGGTTAAAAAGCCTGCTGCAAAGAAAGCGGCCAAGAAGCCTGCTGCTAAGAAAGCAACCAAGAAGCCAGCTGCCAAGAAAGCTGCTGTGAAGAAGGTTGCTGCTAAGAAGCCTGCTGCCAAGAAAAAGCCAGCAGCGAAAAAGAAGTAGTTTCCGAATAATCGCCGGGGTCAGAAATGACCCCGGCTTTTTTCTGCCTGCGAATCTTGCAGCGCGAACCATTCATCCCGTTTTCGCAAAAACCTCAGGAATTCCCGTGCCTTTCTGCACCATTAGCGGGCAAGATTGCGACGCGGGTTCTTCAGCAGCAGTACCAGCGGCGCTGACGCCAGCACGATCCACATCATCAGTTTGAAGTCGTCGATATAGGCTATCGTCGCTGCCTGTCGTGTGATTTCCATATCCGCAATCGCAATGATGCCGGCTGCATTGTTCAGCATGGTCTCCGGTATCTGGTGCCATCCCAGACCCAATGACAGTGATGTGATGTTCTCAGTAAGGTAGGCATGATTCGTCGCCACTCGATTGCCCAGTACCGCCATCACCAGAGAGATACCGATGCTGCTTCCCATGTTGCGAGTCAGGCTGAACACCGATGCCGCTTCCGCCCGGTAGCGGGGTTCGAGTGTCGCGTAGGCGATGGTGCTGAGTGGAATGAAAATGAATCCGAGTCCGAAGCCCTGCAACATGCCCGTCCACATGAGTGTACTGGATGGTACAAAGGTGCCGAAGCGGGTCATGAAGAAGAGCGATGACACGGTGAAGAAGAGGCCGGTGAAAATCAGCACGCGAGGATCAACGCGGTTGCTCAAACGGCCGACGATCATCATCGACGTCATCGTGCCGATGCCGCGCGGCGCCATGATGAAGCCGACATCCAGCACGGGATATCCCATCAGGTTCTGCATGTAGGGAGGTAACAGTGCCATCGTCGCCAGCAGGATGATGCCGGTGAAGAAGATAAAAAACAGGCTCGTGACGAGATTGCGATCGGTGAAGATGGCTGCTGTCAGGAACGGGTGCGCGGTGTGACGGGAGTGCACGACATACATCCACATGGCCGAAGCGCCGAGGCAGCAGTAGCCGAGTATCTCCAGCGACGAGAACCAGTCAGCCTGCTCGCCACGGTCAAGCACCAGCTGGATGCAGCCAATTACCAGGCTTAATGAGACAAAGCCGAACTTGTCGAAGGGGCGTTCCTCGCGCTCGGAATCGGGCATCAACGCGAGCAGGGCGAAATAGGTTATGATGCCGAGGGGCAGGTTGATCAGAAACACCCAGCGCCAATTGTAGTTGTCGGTGAGATAGCCGCCCAGCATCGGGCCCAGAATCGGGCCGATCATGACGCCCATTCCCCACAGTGCCATGGCACTGCCGTGCTTCTCGCGTGGATTCACATCGAGCATCGTCGCCTGCGCGAGCGGCACCATGCAGGCGCCGAAGCAACCCTGCAGGATGCGGAACAACACCATCTGTTCGATGGAGGTGGCAATGCCGCACAGCAGGGATGCCAGAGTGAACCCGGCTATTGCCACGGTAAAGACGCGTTTGCGACCGAAGCGACCGGCGAGCCAACCCGTCGGCAAAGTCATAATGGCAGAGGCGACAATGTAAGAAGTCAGCACCCAGAAGATCTGGTCCTGCGTGGCCGAGAGACTGCCCTGCATGTGCGGTAGAGCCACATTCGCGATCGTGGTATCCAGTACCTGCATGATCGTCGCCAGCATGATTGCGAGCGTCAGCAAGCCGCGATAGGGGACCTCCCGGTGAGTGGAAGCGCTCATGGATTAACGACTGACCAGATCACCCACGTTGGGCAGTTCTCGCTGATGACCGGTATCGACACTGACTTCGGCGCTCATGCCTGCGGCAATCTTGTAGCCATCGGGGAGCGTGTCGAAAGTGATCACAACGGCGAGCCGTTGCACAACCTTGACCCAGTTGCCGGAACTGTTCTGGGCGGGAAGCAGTGAGAATTCGGCTCCAGTGGCCGGCGCTATAATCGCGACCTTGCCGTGCAGATCAAGGTCAGGATAGGTGTCGATCTTGATGCTGACCGGCTGTCCTACATGCATGTAGCGCAACTCCGTTTCCTTGAAGTTGGCTTCCAGCCACAAGCGCTCATCGCTGACCAGATTCATCACCGGTGCACCACCAATGATGTTTTCACCGGGAAAGGTGGCGCCATTGACGATGACGCCATCGGCAGGGGATTTGATCAGCACGTGCTGCAAATCGAAATTCGCCTTGTCGAGTTCAGCCAGCGCCTGCTTCACCCGGGGGTGGTCATCTGTCGCCGCGTTGGGATCGATGAGGCGCGCTTTCACGACTTGCAGTGCCTGATTTTTTTCGGCCAGCACGCGCTCGGCGGCATCACGGGCATACACGGCCTGATCGAACTGCACACCTGAAATCGAGCCTTTCTCATGCAATCCACGAATACGCTCGAGCTCCTGTTCCTGGAAACTGAGGTCGTTCTGCGCCTTGGCGATTTCCAGGCCCTTGTTCACGAATTCAGCCTTCATGCTTTCGATGTCGCCACGGACATTGGCGAGGTTGGCTTCGGCGCGGGCCTGGGCGATGAGGTAGGGCTTGTCGTCCACGGTGAGCAGCAAGTCGCCCTTATGGACATAATCGCCGGTGCGCGCCAACACTTCCATCACCGTGCCTGTCACATTGCTGCTGATACCGATGATGTCCGCTTTGACGTAGGCATTGTCGGTCGTGACGAATCGGCCGCCATGCAGGTAGAGCCAGCCGGCGCCGCCGGCGATGAGGACAGGACCCAGCAAGAGCAGCACAAAGTGTCGCACGCGTTTCAGGAGAGTCGCGGATTTGGTGAGGACGGGGCTTGCATCATTCATGAGTTTGAATTTCCCGAGTCTGACAGGTTATCTCGTATGCGCATCAGGATGTCACAGATACGCGCTTCGTCTTCCTTGCTGATCCCATTGAGGGCCTTGCCTCGCACCTTCTTGCCCAATTTGCTGAGCGCGATCAGCATGGGTGCGGCTTTGGGTAACAGGAAGACGCGTTTGGCGCGGCGATCTTCAGGATCGTCGCGGCGTTCGACCCAGCCTTCGGCTTCCAGTCGATCGATGTGTCGCGCCAGCGAAATCGGCTTGATGTCCATCAGGGCGGCGAGCGTCTTCTGCTGGACACCGTCACTGCGCCTGAGATAGGCAAGCACGGACCATTGCGCACGGGTCAAGCCGGTATCGGCGGACTGCCTGTCAAAGTTCCAGCGCATCAGGCGCGCAACATCATGGATCAGGAAGCCAAAGCTGTTGTTGAGTTCGTTTTTCTGGGGTTTCATCACAGGAGATCGCGTAGAAGGCTGCTTATTATAAGCTAGCTTACTAAATACACAAGTCCCCGGCAGAGCGGCTGCGCGCCGCCCTGCGCCAATTTGTCGCATTGTGCCCTTGCTCTGATTGTTTAAAGATGCTCCCACTGCAAAAAAGTAATGAGAACAGGAGAGAAGTGCTCATGAAGATCCGAACAAACCTCATACCCATTCTGGCAGCAAGCCTGCTCGGCAGTACCCTGGTCAGTGCGCATACCCGTTTCGAAACAGCGACGGTCCAGGAAGGGGTGCGGATGCTTAACAATGTTACGATCGGTCATGCCTGCGGCACCGATACCCGTGTCATTGGAACCTCAGTTGTGTTCCCCGACGGCAAGGACTCCAGCATTCTGGTGAACGGAGTCGCCGATGGTTCAACGCTGACTGACCATGTCTCTAACTGGGGCCCGAACATCCAGCCCTTGTTCACTACTTCACCCTTCGCGGAAGTGGATGAAAAGAATGATGTCAATGGCAACGTTGTCGGTTTCTTCGCTGGCGGTGGACCAGGCATGCCCAACCACATGCTGGCCTACGTACCCTTCCGTCTGAATGCCACGAACATCGTGCCGCAATCCTGCGCCGTCTCGGTAAAGTTCTATGCCTCCATCGTGGACGTTTGCAATATTACCGATGCCGATAAGCTGCATCAGGAAGGTAATGCCCATTTCTGGACACCGAATAACCTGGGTACAATTTTTGATCGCGTCAGCGAGACGGACGACGGTCCCGCTCCACTGACGATCACCCGTGACCTGGAAGCGAACCCGCTGCCTCCGTCCTGCGGTGCCGGTGTGACGGTAGAAGTACGTCCGTCGGCAGGCCAGATCAACCGGGATATGCCGATTGTGTTCGAAGGGGTGCAGGTGTGGCCGACGCCCTGAGTTTGCGCTGAAACAAAGCTGGCACCACTGCAGCGAGTACAATTACAGGGTGTCTCACCACGCAAGGTTGAATCGCGCAGTGCAGTATGGAAGAAGATGTATTGAAGAAGGAGGGTGAGAGTGAACAAGTTGAAATTGATATCGATGGTGGCCCTGATGTCACTAGGGCTGCAATCACCACTGGTGCTCGCGCACGGCGGCAATGCACTGTTCGATCCAGCGGGTGATACTCCCTCGTTCACCGCCCTCGCGCGTATCACCTGTTCCGATGATGGCAACGGTCCGGCCAATCAACTCATCGCCCGCATTCGGGACAACTCAGCGCCTGTAGAAGGCTTGTATTTTAGTCTGCAACTCTTGAAGGGGTCGAAGGCAACCAGCGTGACCGATACCACGCCGGGCGATGCCAATTACAGTGACTACGCTGTCCTGGCGGGTGGGAATGGTACCTATTACATGCTGCTCAACCACACCAAGGCCGGGGCGAAGGATTTCGATCTGGAGTGGCATTGCCTGACCGCCACTAACGCCCACACGGGCACTGACATCATTGTGGATCAGTACCAATGAAGACTCGTAAACCAGTGGCTTTGCTAATTCTGCTCGGTCTGGGGCTCGCGATGACAGCCTGCAGTACCGTGCAACCATGGGAACGCGGTATTCTCGCGAAACCACAAATGGCGCTGGATCCTACGCCGCTGCAATCCAGTATTCGCATGCACAATTACAGCAGCCGCGAGGCGGCCGCCAGCATCAACTCCTCTGGAGGGGGTGGTGGTTGTGGTTGCTACTGACCTCAGGGAACTCCCCGCCAGGGGTGTAGCCAGGACGGCGCTTCAATCACTCACCTCGGCCGCGTTAATGTTGCCGGGGTTGTTGTCTTCCTCGGCCCAGGCGGCCGAAGCCAGTGTCGACAACGTCAGTATTCAATATAACGAATACAACGAGGGCAAGCGCGATCTCATCAATGTGCCCTCCAGCCTCGACCCGCTGGCGATCGCAGTTTTTCACGCGACTACCAATCTCAGCTTTGCCGATCGCTATCATTTTTCCCTGAGTTATTCCCAGGATACCTGGTCTGGTGCCACTCCAGTGAGCAGCGCTCCACTTGGCGCCGAATCCAATCACCCGATTTTGCAGAACACTGCCGCTGGCGTGATCACGTCCGGCGCCTCGCCGCTGCTCAACACCCAGCTCAAGCTCGATCATGCATTCAATCCTCTCAGTCGATCCGCAAATGGTTCCCTGGTCAGGGATTCGCGTAATGTCCTGATATTGTCATCGGCATCTCCAGAGTCCCGCGATGAAGTCGATCTCAGTTTCGGCTATGACTGGGATGAGGCGACACTTACGGTCAACAGCGGATTCTCGCTGGAGCAGGACTATGAATCATTCTATGGCAGTGTGTCAGGAAGCCGGGATTTTAATCAGAAGCTGACCAATGTCAGCTTTGGCGCAGGCTATACGGTCATGGATACGGCGGCGATTCTGGACCCGGACGCACTGCCCTATATTACTACTTCAGCCTACGATGATCGCATCGAGCGTCATGGCGATTCCGAGGTGCTCAAGGATGACCGTTCTGACATCACCCTTAATCTGGGATTAACCCAGATTCTGAGTCAGGGCTCGCTGGTCAATCTTGGTCTCGGCTACACTCATAGCAAGGGATATATGGAAAATCCCTACAAGTCCGTGTCGGTCGTGTTCGTTGATCCGGCTTCGATACCCACCGACACAGACACGCCAATAACCGGCAATGTGCAGGCGCTGATGGAGCAGCGACCGGATCGGCGCGAGCAGGTTGCCTTCAGTGGTAAATACATCAGGTATATCGCGCCGTTCGATGCCGCCCTGCATCTGACATACGAGTTCTCCACAGACAACTGGGGCATCGATACCCATGCGCTGACATCGGAATGGATTCAGCCGTTGCCGAATAACTGGACCGTCACTCCCAGGCTGCGCTACTACAGCCAGAACACGGCCGATTTCTACACACCCTATTTGCTGAGCCAGCAGGCGTATAAATCCTTTGCAGTCGACGGTGTCGGACGGCAGATCTGGTTCGATCTGAATAATTCGGACTCGGAATTCTATCGCACAAGCGATGGTCGATATGTCACCGGCGCGGGCGCTGAGATCGATCCCAATGCTTACGATCTGCTGCCCCGGTATCGGGACTTCGATGCCGGCCTGCTGCCGGCGGATTTTTCCAGCGATCATCGCCTTTCCGGATTCGGAGCGCTCAGCGCTGGTCTCACGCTCAACAAGGTCTGGGGCAATGGCATTGAATTTGAGGCTGGCATTGAATATTACGATCGTCGCAGTTCCCGCAAGCTCGGGGGAGGTGGCAATAGCAAGTTCGCCGACTTCGACTTCTACATGGCGAACGCGGCGATTCGTGTGCATCTCGATCGTTCTCGCCACTCGATGGAGAACCCGATGGCCATGTCAGAACATGCTGGCCACACGATGGGCAACATGAATGCGATGAGTGCGATGGAGCATGGATCACACGCCGTGCCGGCAGGAGTCATTTTCGGTCATACCTTGCCCGCCAAGGGTCGTTTCATGATCGGTTATCGCAACGAATTCTCACGACAGGCCGGTGGACTGAGCAATGGCACGACCCGGGTGTCCGACTCTACTATCGTGGCGCAGGCTTGTCCGGGCACAGATGGCTGCCGTTTCGTACCATCCTATACGAATATGAAGATGCATATGCTCGATATCATGTATGCGCCTGTGGACGGGCTGACCTTGATGTTGATGCCGCAGTTTATGGACATGGACATGAATCTGCGCGATCTCGAAGGTCGACCACCGCCCGTGCTCGAAACCCATGAGCACAGCGGCATCAGCGGTCACACTACAGGAGGTCTCGGTGATACGGTTCTTGCCGGACTGGTTAGTCTTTATCAGGGTCCTGTCCATCGGCTGCATCTGGGACTGGGTCTGAGTATTCCAACCGGCAGTGTCGATGAGGAATTGCGTCGTACGTTCCGCAATGACGGCGGACTCATTCATTTCCACATGCAACTCGGCAGCGGCACCTGGGACTTGTTGCCGAGCCTGACCTATTCCGGCATGTCACAACAGTGGTACTGGGGCGCGCAACTGACCGGCACGACGCGACTGGAAGATCACAACGCCTCGGGTTATCGTCTGGGTGATGTGTTGCAGACGTCGGCCTGGAGCGGTTACCGGGTGAACGACTGGTTCTCGGCCTCCGTGCGTGGCATCTTCACTGACAAGGACCAGATCGATGGCGATTTCACCAAGTATAATGCCAAATCCGGACCCATGGATTTTCCGCAGAACCAGGGCGGAGAATATTGGGACCTTGCCGTCGGCATGGCGTTCACCGTCCCGAGCGGGCGCTTCGCGGGCAATTCGCTGAACCTGGAATGGCAGCAGCCACTGCGCGACGACGTGAATGGCTTCCAGCGTGAGCGAGATGGCACGCTCGCCGCCTCGTGGACGATCAGCTTCTAGATCCGGGTACCCGGCTGCACACAACGCTGTTGAACCAGGTAGCAAGAGGCCCATGCGACGTTTTCGATTTCCCTTCAAGGCCATGGGTACGCCCTGCGAGATTCAACTCTACGCAGAGAGCGCCAGTGCTGCTCGCCGGGTCAGTAACCTGGTGCAGGCGGACATCGAGCGCCTTGAGGCGCGTTATTCCCGTTATCGCGAATCCAGTTTCCTGTCCGAGATCAACCGTGTTGCCGCCACGGGGGGCGAGATTGCTGTGGATGCCGAAACCGCGAGCCTGCTCGACTATGCCCAGACCTGCTTCATTGAAAGCGAAGGCCTCTTCGATATCACCTCGGGCCTGCTCCGCCAGGTCTGGAATTTTCGGGCCGACAGCTTGCCTGCAGAGGCCAGCATCGAGGCGCTGCTGGCGCGTATCGGTTGGCAACGCTTGCAATGGGAATCGCCCGTACTGAAGTTTCCCCTGGCGGGCATGGAGATTGATCTCGGCGGCGTCGTCAAGGAATACGCCGTCGACCGCGCCGCCACTTTGTGCCAGGAACAGGGCGTGCGTCACGGCATGATCAATCTCGGAGGCGATATCCGCATTATTGGTCCCCACGTCGATGGCAGTCCCTGGCAGGTGGCAATTCGTCACCCGCGGCAGGCCGATGCCGCGCTGACCACGATTGCCCTGTCCAGTGGTGCGCTCGCCAGCAGCGGCGACTACGAGCGATGCCTCACCATTGATGGGCAGCGCTACGGTCACGTATTGAACGCCAAGACCGGCTGGCCAGTGACACACATGGCCGCCGTCAGTGTCGTCGCCGATTTCTGTGTCGTCGCTGGCAGTGCGTCCACGATCGGCATGCTGAAAGATGCCTCCGGTAGCGACTGGTTGCAGGCGCTGGGGCTACCTTATCTGTGCGTCGATATCCGAGGCCACGCCAGCGGCACACTCCTCACCGGCTAGCCGGTGGTTGTGCCGGGGCGCACAGGCAAGGTCCCTGTAGTCGCGATCCCCGCCATGGATGTCCCTGCCAAACGGGATATGCAAGCCGAGTCGATAAACGCTTGACCTTGATCTAACTCTAACGTTTATCGTGACGTACAGTTACGAGTAAGAACCGTTGGAGCGGTGTGGAGAATCATCGCCCAGCGGATAACACCCATCTGGAGAAGGTAAGATGAACGAAGCGATGAGTCACAAGGCGACTGATCGGATGCCGTTGCCCGAGAAAGAATTAATGATAGAAGGCGCCGGGTGCGCGAGCTGTGTCGTGAAGATTGAGACGGCCCTGAAACTGGTGCCGGGCGTCGAGCGGGCCGAGATGAATTTCGTCGAGCGTACCGTGACGGTTGCCGGCGATGTCCCGATGTCAGAGCTAATCGACGCCGTGGAACAGATTGGTTACGGGGCGAAGGCCAATTCCTCAGAGTCGGCCGAGGTGGCCGCCGCCGAGAAAGAGGCTGCCGATGCCACTTACTACCGCCGCCTGTTGCTGAATATGACTATTGCGCTTGGAGTGGGCATACCGCTGATGGCCTACGGCCTGATTACCGGTGACATGATGGTGAACACAGCGACCCAACAGGCAGCCTGGGGCGCCGTGGGATTGCTGACCCTCGCCGTCATGGTGTTCTCTGGACGCCACTTCTATGTGGGTGCCTGGAAATCTTTCACCAATCATTCGGCCAATATGGACACGCTGATCGCATTGGGCACGGGCACTGCGTGGGTCTATTCCATGCTGGTAGTGGCGGTGCCGGCACTGATTCCGGAGATGGCGCGCCATGTCTATTTTGAGGCCACGGCCATGATTATCGGTCTCATCAATCTGGGTCTCGCGCTGGAAATGCGGGCGCGGGGCAAGACTTCGCAAGCCATCAAGCGCCTGATCGGTTTGCAGGCGAAGACTGCCCGCGTGATCCGCAATGGCAAGGAAAGCGATATTCCCCTGGAGAAGGTGCGCATCAACGAACAGATACGTGTCCGGCCTGGCGAGAAGATTCCGGTGGACGGCAAGATCAGTGAAGGCACCTCGACGATCGACGAATCGATGCTGACTGGAGAGCCTATGCCGGTCGTGAAGCAAGTGGGTGATGAGGTGATTGCCGGTACGATCAACAAGAGCGGCACATTCGTTTTCATCTCCACACACGTAGGCGAAGACACGGCTTTGGCCCGTATCGTTGCCATGGTGAAAAGGGCTCAGAATTCCAAGCTGCCCATCGGGCGATTGGCTGATGTGATTTCCGCGTACTTCGTGCCAGCCATCATGATTATTGCGATTGCGAGCGCGTTGGTGTGGCTCAACTTTGGTCCCGACCCGGTCGTCGCTTTCGCGATCATCGCCGCGACGACCGTGCTCATCATCGCCTGCCCCTGTGCACTTGGTCTCGCCACCCCGATGTCGGTCATGGTTGGCGTCGGCAAGGCCGCGGAATTTGGTGTTTTGATTCGCAACGGCGAAGCCCTGCAGACTGCCTCGCGTATCACCGCCATGGTGCTGGACAAGACCGGAACGATTACTGTCGGCGCACCTGAAGTCACGGACATTTATATCGCAGGTGCTGGCAGCGAAGCTGACATCCTGTATCTCGCCGCCAGTCTGGAAGCGGGATCTGAACATCCTCTGGCACAGGCGATCGTCGCCTCCGCCGAGACACGCGAGATTAAGCCTGGCAAGGTGGAGGGTTTCGACGCCCTGTCCGGGCGCGGAGTGGCAGGGCGCGTCGATAACAAAAAACTTTTGTTAGGAAACGCCAGATTGATGCAGGAAAAAGGCGTGGAAATCGCCGAGCATGAGAGCGCCGCCCAGAAATTCGCCAATGACGCGAAGACGCCGATGTATCTGGCCGTCGATGGCACCTTGACTGGCATCATCGTCGTCGCCGATCCGGTCCGCGAGGATTCGATTGCCGCGATCAAACGGCTGCAGGATGATGGCATCAAGGTGATCATGTTGACCGGTGACAATCGGGCCACTGCCGCTGCAGTCGCCACTCGAGTCGGCCTGAGCGACTACTTCGCCGAGGTTCTTCCTGAGGACAAGGCCAACAAGATCGCTGAATTACAGGCTCAACACGAAATTGTGGGCATGACCGGTGATGGCATAAACGATGCGCCCGCGCTGGCGCAGGCGGATGTCGGTTTTGCGATTGGCACCGGCACCGATGTCGCGATCGAGAGTGCCGACATCACCCTGATGCGCGGATCATTGCATGGTCTTGCCGATGCTATTGCAGTGAGCAAAACAACTCTGCGCAACATCAAACAGAATCTGTTCGGTGCGTTTGTCTATAACGTGGCCGGGGTCCCGATAGCCGCCGGTATTCTCTATCCTGCATTCGGAATCTTGCTGAGTCCAGTAATCGCCGGCGCGGCGATGGCGTTCTCGTCACTGACCGTGGTCTCGAATGCCAATCGCCTGCGGTTGTTCAAACCGGTGGCGCCTTAATTATTCTCGAAGGTAACGTTATGCTGGTGTTGAATCTGCTGGGATTGGCTCTCATTGCTTTGATCGTTTGGTGGTTCTGGTTGTACAAGCCGCCCACTACCACCGATGCTGGTAACGCGGAGATCGTCGTCGAGAACGGGGTGTACTCACCGGCGCGCATACAATTAGCGGCCGATCAACCTGCGGTACTTCACTTCCTGCGGAAGGACAAGTCACCCTGTGCTGAAATGGTGGTGTTCCCTGATCTCGACATCAGCGCCGAGTTGGCGGTGGATAAGACCGTCGACGTCAGGTTGCCCCCGCTGTCAAAAGGCGAGTATGCATTCACCTGTCAGATGCAAATGTACCGTGGCACCCTGGTGGTGGCCTAGCCACTGACTTCTCTGACCTTGAGCGCAGGTGTGAGGCTGGACTCGCGCGGAGTTCGGCGCTACCTTTCTGCCAGTCAGAATTCATGAGGTCACGTGTCAGGCGCCTGTGCGCAATCAGGTGCGGAAATGCGCCAGTCCGCCCAGGCCCGCACAGATAATCAATTACGGAGAGGGATGTTCCTTGGAAATCAAAGCCCAATCGCTGTTCCCCAGTCTCGTTTGGAGCACGCTGTTCGACGACAGGGAAAGCTTCAATGCGAAGCTGTTGAAACTCGCGAACGAGATGCGCGCCAAAGACCCGGTCGGCGTTGCCAATACCAACATCAGAGGCTGGCAGAGTCCTAACATCTTGCAGAACCTGGACGAGTTCGCCGATATGAACCTGCGAATTCTGCAAGTGTGTGAGCGCATCGCGGAATCCCAACATTTCAAACCGAATGTGGTGTTCCAGCATCAGGCCTGGGTCAATATCAGCCCACCGGGAGCATCCAATCAGATTCACTTCCACGCCAACTGTCACTTCAGCGGGGTGTACTACATCAGCCTGAAGGAACCGGAGTGTGGCAGCATCTTCTTCCGGGATCCGCGCGTCGCCTCGCGCATGTTCACCAGCCCCATCACCCAACCTACGGATTTCACCGCCGAACAGGTGCGCATGCGACCGGAAGAAGGGCGCATGTATGTGTTTCCGGGATGGCTTGAACACGGTGTCGAGATCAATCAGAGCGACCGCGATCGGGTCAGTATCAGTTTTAATGTGTTGGCTGTGCCACAGTAGGTTTTTTTGCCCTGATGGCAAGCGACAGTAGCGCCGGGTTTGCCCGGCTGAATTCTGTGTGGGATCCGGACGCGCTGTCACCAACGCGCTAAACCCGGGCTGTAGTTCGGGTAAATTCACCCTGTGCCAACCCGACCTGAATGCAGAAAAGCGTTGCAATTCGTTGCAGGTCGTCGTGCGCCCGTATTTCTACTATCGCCCCATTTGTTGTATGCTCGGCGTACTCAAGCATCAGTAGAGGCAATAACAATGAAATCACGTTCTACGAGCACATTCGGCTCAATTGGCAAGAAAATTGCCAGTTTGGGCTGTCTGGCAGCCATTCTGGGCCTAAGCCCCCAGATCGGGTTTAGCCAGAACAAGGTTACCGATGACACGGTCGAGTGGTACACCCTGGGCGGCGACTACGCCCATACCCGTTACACTCCGGCTGCGGAAATCACGGCTGAGAATTTCCATGAACTGGAGGTCGCCTGGGAATGGGATGGCGCCAGCTTCAACGGACAGACTGGCCGTTCCACGCCTACCTATGTCGACGGCCATCTGTTCACCGTATCGGGTCCTCACAGAAATGTGGTTTCCATCGATCCAAAAACCGGTGAAACGCTGTGGGCTTATCGTCTGCCGAGCACAGGTCGCTGGGCATACTCCATGCGCGCGTCGTACGGCAAGGGTATTGCGTACTCACGCATCAACGGCAAAGGCGTAGTTTATATCTCAACACCCGGCTTCTTCCTCGTTGCGCTGGATGCCGATACGGGTGCCCCTCTTGAGGGCTTCGGTCAGGAAGTGCCCATCGCGGGCTTCCCGAAGACTGGCGTCGTCGACATGCTGGCCAACCTGGGTCATCCCTATGATGTCAATGAGGGCATTCCGCTGGAAGTGGGTTACATCACTACCTCCTCTCCGCCCATTGTCGTCAATGACACAATCATCGTCGGCAACTCCGCCGAACAGGGCTACCTGCAGTCTCGCGTCGAAAACGTGCCCGGCGACATTCTGGCGTATGACAAGACCACAGGCGCCTTCAAGTGGAAATTCAACGTGATTCCGCGTCCCGGCGAATACGGCCATGAAACCTGGGAAAACGATGCCTGGCAGTGGACTGGCGACGTCTCTTCCTGGGCACCGCTGACTGCCGATCCGGTAAACAACATCGTCTACATTCCGACCAACCCGCCGACAATCGACTACTACGGCGGCTTCCGTCCGGGTGACGGCCTGTTCGGTACCAGCCTTATCGCGCTGAACACCGAAACCGGCGAGCGCATCTGGCACTTCCAGACTGTGCATCACGACGTCTGGAACTACGACAATCCCGCCGCGCCCATTCAGCTCGATCTGAACATGCCGGGCCGTGGTCGCGTCGCATCCGTTTCGCAAGTGACGAAGCAGGGTTTTGTGTATGCCTTCGACCGCATGACCGGAGAGCCACTGTGGCCGATGCCGGAAATGCCGGTCCCAGCCTCAAAGGTCCCGGGTGAGAAACTGTCTCCGACCCAGCCTTTCCCAAGCAAGCCCGCGCCGTTCGAGATGCAGGGCATCAGTGAAGATGACCTGATCGACTTTACGCCAGCTCTGCGTCGCGAGGCGCTGGAAGTGATGGCGAATTACAATATGGGCCCCCTGTTCACTCCGCCGGTGCATGCTGGCAATGCTGAAGGCAAACTGGCAGCGGCCATGTGTCCGGGTGACGGCGGTGGTGCCAACATCACGTCTCCGCCCGTTGCAGATCCGACTACAGGTTATCTGTATGTGTCTTCAGCACGCGCCTGTAGCTGGCAGCGTGTGATTCCTGGTGAAGAAGCCGATGCCCGCATCGCCGCGCCAACAGGTGCGACGTTTGCTGCCTATGCGAATGACCGCTCTGGTCGTCCGCCGCGTCTGGCCTCAGGCATTCCTTACTTCAAGCCACCGTACAGCACAATCACTGCCTACAACATGAACACTGGCGAGATTGCGTTCCAGATTCCGACAGGCGAAACGCCTGACCGCATCCGCAATAACCCTGCACTGGCAGGCGTGGATATCGGTGATACCGGAACCGGTAACCAGGTGCCGATGGTGACTACACCCAACATGCTGATCTACTCTGACCTGGATCACGACGGCACCACAGCACTGCTGTATGCCATCGACAAGATGACCGGTGAAGAACTGGGCCGCATTGAAGTACCGGCACGCAGCCGCTACGGCATGAGCTCCTGGATGCACGATGGACACCAGTACATCATCCTGCAGACTGGCGGCAAACTGACTGCCATGGCCATGCCAGGTGCACGCCCCGAGAGTGGTGGCGGACACTAAGCGTTTAATCGCACTCGATTAGACTGCTCAGCAAACAGAAGACGGAAGGGTGATTCACCCTTCCGTTTTTTTTTGGCGCTACAAAAACTGCTTCTCGGCAGTGTGAGCCGGCTTCCTGGCCGTAATGCAGTTATCGCGGCGCTGTTGATCTGCCCAGCACTTACGCGTAGATTGGAAGGCAAAACAATAACAGGAGCAGCCCATGTCACGTGTCACGACACCCCCTGCCAGCCAAGCCATCCGTCCTGCAGTTATGCTGCATTCCCGTCCCGCTCGCGTTATCGCTTCCCGTGTACTGGTCATTGCCCTTGGCGTCTTCGCGATCGGCGCGCCACCAGCCCAAGCGCAGTCGAATCCACCGCCAGGCTGGGTCAATCCGTTTCCCGCTTTTCGGATTATCGGTCCCCTCTACGGTGTGGGCATGGAAGACCTCAGCGTCTTTCTGATTACTTCGGATGAGGGGCATATCCTCATCAATACCGGACTGGACGACTCTATCCCGTATATCCGCAACAACATCGAGTCGCTGGGCTTCCGTCTCGAAGACGTCAAGATCATTCTCACCATGCAGGCGCACTGGGATCACACGGCGGCGATGGCGGAGATCAAGGAGTTAACCGGTGCCGAGGTTTGGGCTACGCCGAAGGATGCTCGCGTACTTGAGGATGGCGGTTTCAGTGACGCGCATTTCGGAGGACGCGAGACGTTCAAACCGGTTGCAGTGGATCGCGTCATTCGGCAAGACGACGTAATCACGCTCGGTGATCTTGTGATTACTGTGCATGAGCACCCCGGCCACACCGAGGGCAGTTCCAGCTACACATTTCAGGTGAACGAAGCCGGCCGTACCTATAACGTCGGTATTGTGAACATGGGTACGATTAATGATGGCAAGCATCTGGTCGTCAATCCTACCTATGACAATGTCGCCGTGGATTTTGCGACAACCTACAATCGGCAGAAGCAACTGGATGTGGATGTGTGGGTATCTGCGCATAATGCGCAGTACAACATGCATGACAAGTACACTCCGGGCCAGGCCTATGATCCCGAGACGTTTGTCGACCCGGCTGGCTATATCCGCGCTATCGAACGGCTGGAGAGTGCGTATCTGGGTGTGATTGCCGACGAACTCGATCAGTAACCGGTGTGCGGATCGCGCAAAAGCCAACGCACTAATAGCACACGAAAAAATCGAGCAATAAAAAAGGGGCCATCGTTGGCCCCTTTTTTTAATGCGCACAATTGTGCGCAGTCGAGCAGGGTTTCCGCCGCTTGCTTACTTCGGCTTGAACGCGAGCAACACGTTGCCTCGCACCTGGCTGAAGGAGCCGTAGCCCGAACCGACAAACACCATACCGGAACCGGCGGCGATGGAATGACTGTCAATCGAACCGCCATTGCCTTCGACGCCATTGACGGTTTCGAAGCTTGTTGCTGTGTCGTATTCAAACAGTTGTTCTCCGGTGCTGGCGTTGAAGATGTACAGCCGACCGTCAAGACCCGAAGTGATCACGGCGCCATCGACTATCAGAGGTGTCGCAGAGAAGCCATAGAGTGAATCACAGCGACGCACGCGCTCGTCGCGGTTGTCGCAGTCGGGTTTGGCCTCGAAGGACCAGCTTGGCTCACCGGTGCCGACGAAAAAGGTGTAGAGCCCTGAGCGGCTGTTGCTGTTCATGCCACCGGGATCGTTAATTGTCATGAAGGCGCGCGCGCCATCTGTGGCGATGCCCCAGTGATTGCCCCCTAAGGCAGTGCCTTCGCCGACGCGCTGGTTCCACACCACCGCACCAGTGTCTGGATTCAGCGCCCACAGGTCACCGGATTTCTGACCCGCGATCAGCAAGTCGGTGTCGCCGGATTCGACGAGGATAGCCGGGCCGCCGAAGTCGTAATCCACCGAGAAGGTGTCGTCGAGGATGATGCAGTTCGGGCCCTTGTTCGTGCAGGCGTAATTCCACATGTCGTTCTTGAGCGCCTGGAATACCCACTTCTCTTCCCCGGTTGCCAGATCCAGCGCGATGACCGAGTCACTGGTACTGGTGGTCGGATGGGAAGTGTTTTCTCCGGTGGTAACGATCACCTGGTTGCGCTTGGCGTCGATCGTCGGGGTCGACCAGATCGGTGCTCCAGACGGGCCACGCTGCTTCACTCCGGTTGAACTGACCACGCCGGTGTATTCAGCCTTCGGCATGGTGTGGTACTCCCACAGCTTCTCACCGCTGTGGATATCCAGTGCTGTCACGGCGCCGTGATTCTCGCAGCACTCGAAATTCGGATTGCCACCCGCCACTACACCGGAACCTGACAGCGGCACGATGACCCTGTCGCCATGAATGACCGGCGTGCCGGTAATCATGGCCTGATTGTCAGTAGCCTGGCCATTGGCGACCCATAGCACCTCACCGGTGGCCGCATTGAGCGCATGCACCATGCCGGACTGATCGCCCGTAACCAGCGTGCCCTGACCATCGACGAGCGAGTAGGCGAGAGAGGAGCGCAGGCGGGCGCCCGATTCATACACCCATTTGGCACAGCCTGTTTCGGTGTCGAAAGCAAACACACGGCCGGCATCGGTGGCGGAATAGAAAATGGTGGAGCCGACGATCACCGGTGCGGCGCGCAAGCCCGAGGTGTTTTCAAATCCGACTGCCCAGGCCAGTTCCAGATCGTCCATCTGAGCGGTTGTGAGGCCCGCCTCTGCGGCAGACAGCCGTCGCGGGTTATTACCGTCACCCGCCGTGAAGGTGAAGGAGGGCGCCTGACTGAGGTCGACCGCACGGCTGTTCTCTGCGCACATGCTCGCCGTAACCCAGGCTTCGATTTCCGGTGCTTCCTCGGGTGCTGCGGCTTGTTGCGCTGCAGCAGGCGGCAACGCAGCCATGGCAGCCAGCCCCAACGCGAGCGAGAGGGCAGCGACTTTATTGCCGAAGGCGAATACCGACAGGAAAGAGGAGAGGGAAGATGGCAAATGAGAGTAATTTTTCATAATGAGAATCAACGCTTCAGTAAAAGGAATCATTCGTAGCTTGGGCAATCTATGCTATTCAGGCCGAAAATCAAAGTCTTCACAGCGATTTGAACCGGAAAATCAGACAGCTTGGCGCGGAGACACGGCGAAGCCCGGCTGGCGCGCCAGAGGGTCGACCTGATTTGCTTGCTACGCTTTCACATCAGCGATACCTTTCAGCGATGGCTTTGAACAATATCGATTAAAAAAACCTTCGCCATTCGATGAACTCAGGGAGACATGTGATGCAGCGCTCGCTAAAACTTGGCTTGCTGGCCTTGCTGGCCTTGCTGGGTGTGGTCATTCTGTCCTTACTGACCTTGCGAATCGTCGGCCTTGAACCGCCTTATCTCGATGCCCGCAGCGACGAATTTGTCCAACGAGGTCGTACCGGTTATCCCGGCCTGTGGCTCAGTGGTGAAGTCGTGCGTGAACCAGTCACGAACTGGGACTGGGTGCTGGATGTCGACGACCCGGTTCGCGGCAATGTCGTCATGCTTGAGACACGCTCCTGGTATGGCATACCCCATTCTGTGAATATCAATGCCATCCCTCGTGGCGACGCACTTTACATCAGCGGCAGCGCGCAGGACTTTCGGCTGGAACAGCCATTCCCTGCACAGAAGAGCTGGTGGGCAAATATCGAACGTGATCCCCGTGTGCGCATGAAGATTGACGGCAAACTCTACGAGATGACCGCCGCGCACATCGCCGATCGCAAGGAAGTGATTGCGCTGTTCGGCAGGGATCCTGTCACCAGAGTAACCGCTGCCGACGGATCTGAGCAAATTACGGGTATCCGACATTACTGGCGTGTGTTCCAGCGCAATATTCCGGATTACGGTGAGAATTGAATCGGAAAGAAATTTACAAACGGTCCGCATTTGAAACGGAGGAGTCCCATGAGCAAGAAAGAGAGAAGAACCGTCCCTGTCGAAGCCATCCAGATTTACAACGACTACATTCACGGCGAAATCAGTCGTCGCAAGTTTCTCAGTGGCCTGAAGAAATTTGCCGTGGCGGGGCTTAGTGCTTCCGTGATCGCCGAAGCCTTGATGCCTGATTACGCGATGGGTCAGCAGATTCGCCGCGATGACGAGCGCATTACCGCCAGTTACGAAACCATTCCGTCACCCGATGGCCACGGTTATGTGCGTGGCTACCTGGTGCGACCCTATAGCGCGGACAGCCGCAGTGAAACCTCGGCAAAATTGCCCGGCATCATTGTCGTGCATGAGAACCGCGGTCTGAATCCGCACACCGAAGATGTGGCCCGCCGCTTCGCGCTCGCCAACTTCATGGCGTTCGCGCCCGATGTGTTGACGTCGGTGGGAGGCTATCCCGGTGATGACTACCAGGGTGGCCAACTGTTCAGCCAACTCGACCCGGACAAGCGCTTCGAGGACATCGTCGCCTGCGCGAACTGGCTCAAGAGTCGTTCCGATTGCACGGGCAAGATTGGCGTCACCGGTTTTTGTTATGGCGGCAGCATCTCCAATCAACTGGCCGCGCGCATGGGACCCGACCTCGCCGCAGCCGTGCCTTTCTATGGGGGTGGTGTGGATGCGAATGCGGCGCGCAATATCCGTGCCGCCGTAATGGTTCAACACGGCGCGCTGGACACCCGTTTGGTAGAGGCCTGGCCGGAATATGAACGCGCGCTGTCCGCGGCAAACGTGACCCACGAAGGCCACATCTACCCGAACTCCGTGCATGGCTTTTTCAACGACGCCACCCCGGAGCGCTACAACGAGGCGGCAGCTAATGAAGCCTGGACTCGCACCATCAATTGGTTCAATCAATACGTGAGAGCGTGAGTGCCCCGTCGCAGGAGGCATAAAATACAACGGCCTGGGTGGGTGACACCGGGCCGTAATCACATCAGAACAGGTGTGGCATTAGTGGTATTGCACTTACAATGTCCGGTACATTGAATACGAGATAAAAGCGCTGACAAGCCTGCTTTTCGCGGGAAATGTCAGGTTTTGATTTACCGATCGAGTGCAGGTACCATCTGGAGCCAGCTTGACCCGAGTTATACAGGCGCAGCCGCATCACCCATGCCCTCCGTTTGTGTTTCCAATAATAACCAGAGGACATTCTTCAACAGACGATGTTGGAGATTAAGCATTCCGTCACGAGCGATTCGAGCATGCAGAACCGATTTATCATAGTAGACGATTTCTATAACAACCCCGACGAACTGGTGCAGGTAGCGACCGATTCACTCGTTGAAGAAGATTCTCCCACCGGCAACTATGCCGGGGTCATGACCACGAAATATTTCCTGGGCGAACCGCTGCGTGAAGTGTTTCAGAAACTCACCCTGGAACCGTCAATCAATTCCTCGACCAATGCCAACGGACGACTGCGCTTCACGCGTGCCAACGACACCTTCAAGTTTCACATTCACTATGATGTGGACATCAAGACCAAATGGGCTGGTGTGGTGTATCTCTCCAAGGAACATCCCAAGGGCGTGGACGGCACCTGTTTCTGGCGCCATTTGCGCACCGGTCTGGAGATTGCACCGAACACGGTCGAAGGGTTTGCCAAATACGGCTGGAAAGACTTCCATGACCTGAAGGCTTTCCTGGAAACCGAAGGACTGGATGAGTCGCTGTGGGAGAAGACGTTTACCGTGCCCTACAAATACAACCGCCTGGTGTTGTTCAGGCCGTGGTTGCTGCATTCACCCGGACCGTCGTTTGGAGAGACGGTGAAGGATTGCCGGATTGTGCAGACCTTGTTTTTTGGCAATTGAAATTTGTCACTCTGATTCGTTATCGATAACGCAATTGAAAAGGCCCAACGCTTGTGCGCTGGGCCTTTTCTATATTTGGTGGAGGCGGGGGGATTTGAACCCCCGTCCGTCAGTTCGCGGCCATCGGCTCTACATGTTTAGCGTCGTCTATTGAGTTAACCCGTGTCCGCCCGACGGGCAGGGTGACTTGGGCGAGTCTGGTAAGGTTTAACTGCTTGGCGCCAGACGCGCCGCACAGCGATCCTGTTCTATATGACGATTGCAAAACTCCGGTTTACAGGCATCCCTGAGGCAATCGCTAGCGAGCTATATTAAGCTGCTAGAGCGTAGTTATCGTCGTTGGCAACTATTAAGTTGCAGTAATTGATTTACGAGAGTTACTACCCTCTCGACATGCACCTTTGGTTTTGACACCGGCGTCGAATCCAGAGCGCCCCCAAATGGTGATCCGTCAGTATAGCATAGATGGGGGCAATAACCGCAGACTGCAAGGGCCCTGAATACGGGGCCTGCAACGATTTCGCGGGTTTTGCCCTTGCAGAGACTTGCCTTTGCGGACTTGTGATTGCATATTGGCAGGCGCTGTCTGCTTCCTGTTTGCCAAGATCAAAAACAAGGATTTATTCATGAAGCTCTTCCAACCTAACCTGCGTCCTTTCGTCTCTTCTGCACTCCTTATCCTGGCGTGTCTGTGTCTTGCTCCGACAGGTTCGGCACAGTCTGGCGTGATACCGGTTGCTCCGGAAGCAGGGGGACACGTCTTTAGTTATTCGGTCATCGATGTGGATGTGTCTGCCGGTGAGTTGCTGGTGGCCTTGCAGGACGAGGTGCTGACGCGCGTCGCTGAACGTGGCGCGACGCTGTATGCGGTGTGGACCCCGGTGGAGAAACCGGTCGATGCCCCGTTTGCCGGTCTCACCACCAATCAGTTGGTTCTTATGCTGGCCTGGTCGGATACGCCGGTGCCTCGCGTTGAAGAGCTGGATCGCGACATCAAGCGACTCGATGCGGTGACTGCAATTCAAAGTCGCCTGTTCGACGCCATCTATCTGCCTTCGGGTCTG
>Ga0222714_10001680_pt1 | contig 24680 bp, 20 predicted proteins | sample C33_3DmetaG_FD_165048 | JGI IMG/M metagenome (GOLD analysis project Ga0222714, IMG submission 165048) | Estuarine water microbial communities from San Francisco Bay, California, United States - C33_3D | ecosystem: Environmental > Aquatic > Marine > Unclassified | place: USA: California...
ATTTATCTAACTCAAAAGCCCAAATCATCCCCAAATGTCTAAAATTATGAAGGGGTAAATGTTTTATCTCATCCAACAAGACGGTTAATTTTTTTGATTTAATTTTATTTTGACTAATAATTTTCTCATCTTTAAAAATAGATAATGTCGCTATAGCTGCGCTGCATGCGAGGGGGTTACCGGTATATGAATGTGAATGTAAAAAACCATGGCTAATATCATCATCATAAAATGCATTGAAAATATCATTGGAAGCTAAGGTAACTGATAAAGGTAAAAAACCTCCTGTGATACCCTTAGAGAGGCAGATAAAATCTGGTTTTATATTTGCATGCTCAATTGCAAACATTTTTCCTGTTCGCCCAAAACCTACTGCAACTTCATCAGCAATGAGATGTATATCGTAATTATTACAAAGCTTTCTTAATCCTGTGAGGTAATTTGGGGAATACATGCCCATCCCCCCGGCACATTGCACCATTGGCTCAATAATAATGGCCGAAATCATCTGGCTTTTCTTTTCAAAAACACGTTTTAATTCATTTAATTTTTCTGAAACATATTCTTCTTCTGATTGATCATGCTTTTTAAACCGCCAATCCGGCGAATCAACTTGAATATGGCTTCGTAAAAGTTGTTGATAGTTTCTTTGAAATAAAGGTACAGATGTTACTGACAATGCGCCTAAAGTCTCTCCATGATAACTATTTTTTAAATAAACAATTTTATTTTTTTTAGGTTGTCTTTTTAGCGACCAATAATGAGTGCTCATTTTGATGGCAATTTCAATGGCATTGGCACCATCACTGCCATAAAAACAGTGGCCTAATTTTGTCAATTTGTTAAGCTTTGCAGACAAGTTGATCACAGGCTCATGGGTGAGTCCAGCTATCATCGTGTGTTCAAGTTGATTCATTTGCTTTTTAATTGCAGCTTTAATTTTTGGATGATTATGTCCAAAGAGATTAACCCACCAAGAACTGATAGCATCAAGGTAACGTTTCCCATCAAAATCATACAGCCAAACCCCTTTTGCTTTTTTTATGGGAATTAATGGGTTAGTTTCAAAATGTTTCATTTGTGAGCACGGATGCCAAACATGTTTGAGACTTTTTATTGAAATGCTTTGATTATTCATGAAAATTAGGGCGCTGGATTCATACACTGAAGATGGATATTTTCAATGTCTTTAAGGATTTCATCTGACAACTGAGTTGAGTATGCTGCAACATTTTCTTTTAATTGACTAAGCTTAGTTGCGCCAAGAATTGTGCTCGTCACGAACCATTGACTCATAACAAAGCTAAGGGCCATTTGAGTTAAAGACATTTCATATTGTTGGGAGAGTTCTAAGTATTTCTCAACTGCGCCAGGCACACCTGGTTTATTAAACCGTTTAGCATACCCTTCAAATAAGGTGACTCGGCCTTTTTCTCTTGGATTAAGTATATATTTCCCCGTCAAATGACCAAAAGCTAAGGGAGAGTAAGCAAAAAAGCCAACCTTCTCGCGAAATAAAATCTCCGTCATTCCCAATTCAGCTGCCCGATTAATTAAACTGTAACTATTTTGAACAGCATTAATTAAAGGTAAATTTTCCGACCTTGCAACTCTCAAAAACTCCATAACACCCCATGGCCATTCATTTGATAGTGCAATGTATCTGGCTTTTCCATCACGAATAAACTTCTGTAAGGTTTTTAATTGCTCTTCTATCGATACCCAATGAATTTGCTCGTTGTTTATAAAATCATCCTTAGGCTCAAATTTGTATTGCCCAAACATCGGCACATTCCTCTCGGGCCAATGCAGATATAAAATATCAACATAGTCTGTCTTAAGTCGCTTCAAAGATTCATCAAGAGCTTCAGTCATATTTTTTTCATCAAGCGATGTAGGTCCTCCCCTAATCCATTTCAAACTCCTTCGTGGACCTGCAATTTTTGTCGAGAGAACAATACTTTCTCGATTAATTTTTTTCAGCCAATTGCCTAGGATGGTTTCTGTTCGCGTATAGGTTTCCGCTTTTGGGGGGACAGGATAAAGCTCGGCACAATCGATGCTATTAATGCCTATGGATAACGCATAATCTAATTGCTCAAAGGCTTCTTCTTGGTTATTTTGATCACCAAAAGTCATGGTGCCCAAAGTAATAGGAGTGACCTTTAATTCGGAGGCCCCCACATTGATGTAATCTTTTTTTTCAAACATTTTTATTAAAAATCAGCCATTTATACAAAAAAAGTTTTATTTACTCTTGAATTTTACAGCATTCATCCCTATTATTAGCACTCTGCATCAGAGAGTGCTAATTGAGCACTGAAAAATTATTTTAAGAATACACTACTAGGAGATTTAACAAATGAAAATTCGTCCTTTACATGATCGAGTAATTGTAAAGCGTCTTGAAGAAGAACGCACCACCGCCTCTGGAATTGTGATTCCAGACAGTGCCTCTGGCGAAAAACCAGACCAAGGTGTTGTTCAAGCAGTCGGTAATGGCAAAATTTTAGAAGATGGAACTACGCGTACATTAGATGTAAAAGTTGGCGACAAGGTGCTCTTTGGCAAATATGCTGGGCAAGAAGTCAAGGTTGACGGTGATGAACTTCTCGTAATGCGCGAAGAGGACATCATGGGTATTGTTGAATAATTTAGAGAATTGGAGAATAAATAATGGCAGCTAAAGAAGTAAAATTTGGTGATGACGTTCGCCAAAAAATGGTTAGAGGTGTGAACACGCTTGCAAATGCAGTTAAAGTCACCCTCGGTCCAAAAGGTAAAAACGTTGTACTCGAGAGATCATTTGGCGCACCAACCATCACAAAAGATGGTGTTTCAGTAGCCAAGGAAATCGAACTACAAGACAAATATGAAAACATGGGTGCACAAATGGTTAAAGAAGTCGCATCCAAAACATCTGACAATGCTGGTGATGGAACAACCACAGCGACTGTGCTAGCACAAGCAATCATCCGTGAAGGTATGAAATCAGTGGCTGCTGGAATGAATCCTATGGATCTCAAGCGTGGTGTTGATAAAGCTGTTGAAGCTGCAGTTGCTGACCTACAAAAATTAAGCAAGCCATGTAACACTAGTAAAGAAATTGCTCAAGTTGGTTCAATTTCAGCTAACTCAGATACATCAGTGGGCCAAATTATTGCTGATGCGATGGATAAAGTGGGTAAGGAAGGTGTAATTACCGTTGAGGATGGTTCTGGCTTATCTAATGAGCTTGATGTGGTTGAAGGTATGCAGTTTGACCGTGGTTACCTTTCACCTTACTTTATTAACAATCAAGAGCGTCAAATTGCACTTCTTGAAGATCCTTACATACTTCTGCATGACAAAAAAATTGCTAGTATTAAAGATCTTCTTCCAGTGTTAGAAACGGTTGCAAAAGCTAGCAAGCCACTATTAATTATTGCTGAAGAAATTGAAGGTGAAGCCTTAGCTACTTTGGTTGTCAATAACATTCGTGGAACCATAAAGGTTGTTGCAGTAAAAGCTCCTGGCTTTGGTGATCGAAGAAAAGCGATGTTAGAAGATATTGCTATCCTAACTGGGGGTACTGTGATTTCTGACGAAGTAGGACTAACACTTGAAGGTGTTAAGCCTGAAGATCTTGGTCAAGCTAAAAAAATTGAAGTTGGTAAAGAAAACACCATTATTATTGATGGTGCTGGTAGCCAAGCTAATATCAAATCACGTATTGGTCAGATTAAAACTCAAATTGAAGAGTCGACCAGTGATTATGATAAAGAAAAATTACAGGAGCGTGTAGCTAAACTTGCTGGTGGCGTAGCCGTAATCAAGGTTGGTGCTACTACAGAAATTGAAATGAAAGAGAAAAAAGCCAGAGTCGAGGACGCACTTCATGCAACGCGCGCTGCTGTTGAGGAAGGAATTGTTCCAGGTGGAGGTGTTGCTCTTTTAAGAACCATTGATGCAATTAAAAAAGTTAAAGGTGATAATGCTGACCAAGAAGCAGGTATTCGAATTGTTTTAAGGGCAATCGAAGAACCTTTAAGACAAATTGTAGCTAACGCTGGCATTGAAGCTTCAGTGGTGGTCAACGATGTTCTTAATGGAAAAGGTAACTATGGTTTTAATGCGGCTAATGAAAATTATGGTGACATGGTTGAGATGGGTGTTTTAGATCCAACCAAAGTGACTCGTTCAGCTCTTCAAAATGCAGCCTCTGTTGCAGGTTTAATGCTTACAACAGAATGTATGGTTGCCGAACTTCCAAAAGATGATCCTGCACCTGCAATGCCTGATATGGGCGGTATGGGCGGTATGGGCGGTATGGGCGGTATGATGTAAATCATAGGTTCATTCATAAATAAAAAAGGCCTCATAATGAGGCCTTTTTTATTGCTGATATCTAAGGGAGGAATTAAACATATCAGCAGTTTTACGCCTATTATGACTTAATAATCATAAAAAAGTTCGTCAAAAAAATAAAAGATATTAAAAAATCATGTAGCATTATTGCCATGCAAATTGCTCGTCATCAAATCAGTTTTTTACAAGATCTCAATGAAAAACAATTCGAAGCTGTAACTTTAGATAGTGGATCTGCTCTTGTTCTAGCAGGAGCTGGAAGCGGTAAAACACGGGTTCTAACCTCCCGTATCTCCTGGCTTATTCATAATCAAATTGTTGGTCCAGGTGGTCTTCTTGCTGTGACCTTTACCAATAAAGCGGCTCGTGAAATGATTACCAGAATAACAGCCCAACTCCCAATCAACACCAGAGGTATGTGGATTGGAACATTTCATGGCTTATGCAATCGCTTTTTAAGGCTCCATCACATTGATGCAAATTTACCTGAAACTTTTCAAATCTTAGATAGCCAAGATCAATTATCTGCCATTAAAAGGCTTATGCGTTCTATGAATGTAGATGAGGATAATTTTCCTCCACGTGAAGTTCAATATCATATTAATGGGTACAAAGAAGAAGGCTTGAGATCGAAAGTAATCAAACCTTACGATAATCACTCAAAAAAAATAATTGAAATCTATGCTGAGTATGAAAAACAATGTCAAAAAGAGGGAGTTGTGGACTTTGCAGAACTTCTTTTGCGATGCTATGAAGTACTTAGAGATAATCCTCAACTATTACATCATTATCAAGAGAGGTTTAGTCACCTTTTAATTGATGAGTTCCAAGATACCAGTGAACTTCAATATAAGTGGATCAAGCTTCTAGCAGGAGACAAAAATCAAGTGTTTGCTGTAGGTGATGACGATCAATCGATCTACAGCTTCCGTGGTGCACGAGTAGGTAACATGAAGGATCTACAAAAAGATTTTAAGATCAAGGATGTTATTAAGCTTGAACAAAATTATAGATCGAAAAATAATATTCTTAATGCCGCTAATGCAATTATTAGTAATAATGAGGATCGTTTAGGAAAAAATTTATGGACTGACTTAGGTCATGGTGATCCTATTCGCCAATACGTCGCGATCAGCGATCTTGATGAAGCTAATTTTATTATTGATGAGGTAAAACAACTTCATCGTTCAGGGCTAAATTATTCCCAAATAGCAATTCTTTACCGAAGTAACGCTCAATCAAGAGTCATTGAACATGCGATTGTTTCAAACAATATTCCATACCGTGTCTACGGTGGGTTAAGGTTCTTTGAGCGTGCAGAGGTCAAACATGCACTTGCTTACCTAAGGCTCATTTCAAATAAAAGCGACGATAATGCATTACTTAGAATTATTAATTTTCCTGCACGAGGTATAGGTTCAAAATCATTAGAAAAATTACAAGATGAAGCTAAGCTCAAAAATGTTTCTCTTTGGGAAGCAGCAAATGCAAGTCCACAAAACACTTCTAACCTTAAAAAAGGTATTCCATATTTTGTTGAGTTAATAAAAACGATTGAGGATGAAATTCATGGGCTCACCATTGCTGAGTCGATTGACATCATTAACGAAAGATCAGGCTTGTTACAACATTATCAAAATGACAAAGATGGTTTAGACAGAATATCAAACCTACAAGAGCTTGTATCTGCAGCGGTAACATTTGCTGACAGCTCAGAAATCGACAATGCATCCCTTAATCTCGTCGAGTTTTTAAATTACACCTCGTTAGAGAGTGGTGAATTGCAAGCATCCTCAGATCAGGATGCCCTTCAACTTATGACGATTCACTCTGCAAAAGGCCTAGAATTTGAAACTGTCTTTATTACAGGTTTAGAGGATGGCTTATGTCCTCACGAGCAAAGTATGTCCGAGCCCAATGGGCTTGAGGAGGAAAGAAGGTTAATGTACGTTGCCGTTACAAGGGCCAAAATAAAACTGTATCTAACACTTTCTCAATCAAGAATGTTGCATGGTCAAACGCAATATAATATTCCATCAAGATTTTTGGATGAAATTCCAGAGGAACTTGTTAAAGCGCTCAATACTGCTAAAAGACAGGATGTCCTGACTCAGCCTATTCGCAACTTCATGCCAACTTCGAATACAAGCTATCCATGGAAAATTGGCACGAACCTTAATCATCCAAAATTTGGTAATGGAGTAGTGACAGGTTATGAAGGTGAACAACATGATTTAAGAATACAAGTTAAATTTTCGAGCCATGGCATTAAATGGCTAGCCCTTGAATATGCAAAATTAACTGAAATTTAAATCATTTAAAGATAGTTTTGTAAGTAATGCCTTGGAAAGCAAAAGTAAGAGCAAAATAAATTGTAACCAATATTAAAATAAAAAAGCTTGATAGGAACGATGACAAGCTTAACGACAAAAAGCTCATTGAGGATGTAATAAAACTCACAATAAAAATTACTAGCAAAAAGATACTAATAAAAAAGAGCCAAGATAACAATAATGGGATTAAATAAATCAAGCATGCAGCAAAACTCGATTTAATTGACTTTAAAAAATTGTAATTTTTGAAAACAATCAGTAATGGCGCAAACCATGTCAACATAATAAATGGAATGGTAGCCAATAAAATTTTAATGAGAATCGGACTTATTAGGTTAAAGGAAATCTTCTCTAATTCTGATGATTTAGTTAGCTCAATAATTCTTGTCATATCCGCACTCAACCATGCGCTCAAAAAAATGGTGTACGCAATAGATAGAATGCCCACAAAAATTAAATGTGAAAGTTTTTGCCTTAATAAATTAAATAGCATTTTTATATCAAGTGCCTGGCCATTTAATTTGCTAAGATAATTACCTACAATTAGTATGGTGACAAAAGGCCATAGGATGATAAGCAAAGGACTTAATACATTAAGCCCAGGTGTGGCAGGTACAAACATATAAAACATTAGATAAAACATTCCTGCCAAAAGCGAAAAACGAATATGTCGCTTTAAAAGACTAAAACTTTCATAAATCCATTGATAGGTTTGATTTATATTCTTTTTCATTGAGATGCCTGATGATAAATTAATAGCTGCTTAAATACATCAGGGGGCTTGATATTGGTCAATTCCCCTTCTTTAGCATTATAAAAGTCAAAAAGGCGTGATAGAAAAAATCTCATTGCAGCAAACCTCAGCGCACAATTTAAGTGCTCACACTCAGTCGGCTCAAGCTCTCTGATTGACTCATAACCATCAATTAGGGACAAAAATTTTTCATGATCAAAAGAATTTTGATGGCAACACCAATCATTCGCAGTAATCGCAATATCTAAAATAAAAATATCATGACAGGCATAATAAAAATCAATGATGCCGGCAATTTGATTATCTTTAAATAATACATTGTCTCTAAAAAGGTCAGCGTGAATGATGCCAGAAGGTAATCCCTCAAGCGAATTTTCCTCTAAAAAATTTAATTCAGTTTTTATTAAATTTCTTTCATCCTGAGTTAAATGCTTAATAATATTGCTAAAGGTTTTATTCATCCACATCAGGCTACGAGGATTTTTTTGATAATCTAAGAAAGTTTTGGATGCCATATGGATCTTAGCTAAAGCCACCCCTATTTCAAAGCAAGCATTACTATCAACATCTTGAATTTCTTGTCCTTTAATGAATGAAACAAGCAGTGAAGGTTTTCTATTTAATTCGCCAATAAGTTTTTGATCCATCATTGCAACAGGACAAGGGCAGGCAATGCCTTCATGAGATAAGTGAGCCATCAAATCAACATAGAAATTAAGTTCATTTTGATGTGCATGTTCAAAAATAGTTAATATATAATTGTCATCTTTTGTAACGACTAAATAATTCGAATTTGTTACCCCAGAAGATATGCCCTTATAGTCAATAAGGTCACTTAGATCATACTGCTTAAGATAATTTACGAGGTCTTCACGCTCAACTGAAGTGTAAACTGCCATAAATTAGTGAATAACTAAAAGGTAAACAGAACCCACTGAGGCACATTCATTGGGGCGGTTGGGTCATCATACCTTACCCAGTCAGCCTCAACATTACTTTTATACAAGTAATATGAGGGTGCATTTTTTGGGGAAACTTTGATCATATAAAGTTGACCATTAACTCTATACTCTTCAACAAACTTTTCCTCATCTTTCCTAATTGTAACCTCAGGCTCATTGATATAATCAGAGTCAACAATCGATGGAGGGGGATGAATTTCTTCGAAAACTTCCCTATCCTCTGCATACAAATTTAAGCTAATCATTAATGATGAAATGATTATAAAAAAGCTTTCTAATCTAAAAATAGTTTTCATGCAGATAATTCTATCAAAATAAACATCTTACAAGTAAGCATTTAAATAAAAAACTTTTATAATGAATTTATGAAGAAAATTTTATTGGTTGATGGCTCATCATATCTTTACAGGGCATTTCATGCGATGCCTGACTTCAGAAATAAAGAAAATGAGCCGACAGGCGTCATTTATGGTGTGCTCAATATGCTAAGACATATTCATAGCAAATACCCCTCCGATTACAGTGTTTGTGTATTTGACGCTAAAGGTAAAACCTTTAGAAGTGATATATATAAAGATTACAAGGCTACTCGACCCAAAATGCCTGAAGAACTCGCATGTCAAATTGAGCCTCTATTGGAGGCAATTGACGCGATGGGTTGGCCCATCATTATTCATCAAGGTGTCGAGGCCGATGATGTGATAGGCACACTGGCTAAAAAAGCAAATCATGATAATTTACAAGTCACTATCTCAACAGGTGACAAAGATCTGGCACAACTTGTGAACCCCAAAACTACCCTTGTGAACACGATGAATGATGAGACCCTCGATGTGGATGGAGTTAGAAATAAATTTGGAGTACCCCCAGAAAAAATAATTGACTACTTAACCATCATCGGAGACAAGGTCGATAACATTCCCGGTGTTGAAAAAGTGGGTCCTAAAACTGCCCTTAAATGGCTAGAGGAATTTGATAGTCTGGATGAAATCATCAGCAATGCTCATAATTTTTCTGGGGCTGTTGGTGAAAACCTTAGAAAGGTTACTGATTGGCTCCCCACGGCTAAGGATTTAATCACAATAAAAACAGATGTCGATATCGCTTGCGATTGGTCAGACTTTGCTAAAAAACCTTCGGATGAAAAGAAATTAATTGAATTATATAAGCGCTTTAATTTTTCCAGTTGGCTCAAGGATTTAAATGGTAATTCAAGAAAACATGACGAGGAGCTTGAGCCCAAAAAATTACTGGCAACCACATTTAAAAATTTACAGAATTATCAGCCTATCCAAACAGAACAAAAACTCCAAGAGTGTATCAATGAAATTAAAAAAGTAGGCTTTGTATGCATAGACACTGAAACAGACTCACTTGATTTTATGCAGGCAAATCTTGTAGGCATCTCAGTATCTTTAAACCCAGGGGTTGCTTTTTATATTCCTATTGGCCATCAAAACTCATCTGAAAATCAACTGGCTATCGCCTACGTTCTAAAAAATTTAAAGCCAATTTTAGAGGACGAAAATATAAAAAAGATTGGTCAAAACATCAAATATGATGCCCATATTTTTTTAAACTACGATATTTCACTGCAAGGTATTGCAGACGATACAATGCTTCAAAGTTATGTATTAGAGAGTCATCAAAGTCATGGCATGGATAAATTAAGTAAAAAATATCTTAATCATGAATGTGTAAGCTATGAATCATTAGTTGGAAAAGGAGTTAACCAAATAACCTTTGACCAAGTCAATTTATCGGATGCGATTCATTATGCAGCAGAGGATGCTGATGTAACATTACAACTTCATAATCACCTCTCAGGTTTACTTAAAGATAATGAAAAGCTAAACCAAATTTATTCAACATTTGAAATACCCGCTATGAAAGTGTTATTGAAAATGGAAAGAAATGGTGTTTTAATTGATGCTAATACACTCCACAAACAAAGCCATGACATTGGCCAAAAACTTGTTCATCTTGAAAATCAGGCTTATGAAATTGCCGAGCAACCATTTAACTTATCCTCCCCAAAACAATTACAAGAAATTTTATTTGAAAAGCTTGGCATTAAACCGCTGAAAAAAACACCGACAGGCGCCGCATCAACCAGTGAAGATGTTTTACAAGAGCTGGCTGAAAATTACCCTCTACCTAAAATTATTTTAGAACACAGAGGTTTATCAAAACTCAAGTCAACTTATACAGATAAGTTACCTAGAATGATCAATGTCAATACAGGTCGAGTTCATACCAGTTATAATCAAGCGGTTGCAATTACCGGTCGACTCGCAAGTTCAGAGCCTAATCTACAAAATATTCCCATTCGTACGCAAGAGGGAAGAAAAGTGCGTGAGGCTTTTATTGCAAACAAAGATCATAAAATCATGTCAGCTGACTACTCCCAAATTGAATTAAGAATCATGGCTCATTTATCTCAAGACGAAGGCTTAATAAATGCTTTCAAAAATAACGAAGATATTCATAAAATCACAGCCTCAGAGATATTTAACACCAAGCTTGATACCGTGACATCCGAACAAAGGAGGTATGCCAAAGTCATTAATTTTGGATTAATTTATGGCATGGGTGTCTATGGCTTAGCTCGAAATCTAAATATAGATCGAATGGCTGCTCAAAATTATATTGAAAAATACTTTTCAAAATATCCTGGGGTAAAACAATACATGGACGAAGCTAAGAAATTTGCAAAATTTAATGGTTACGTTGAAACATTTTTTGGTCGTCGTCTATGGACGCCTGAAATCAATGGTGGCAATGGAATGCGCAGAGCAGCCGCTGAAAGGGCTGCAATTAATGGTCCAATGCAAGGCACTGCGGCGGACCTTATTAAGCTTGCAATGATAAAAGTGGATGATTGGCTCACAAACAATAATGGCTTGCAAGGCAAGATGATCATGCAAGTTCATGATGAACTTGTATTTGAAGTGCCTAATCAAGAGGTTGAAACATTTAAGGAAATGGTGCCAAAACTCATGAATTCTGTTGCATCGCTCGATGTTCCATTGGTTACTGATATAGGTCAAGGTGATAATTGGGAGCAAGCACATTGATCCTAAAACCCATTCACGCATTAATTATTGGAGATGAAATACTCTCTGGCAAACGTCAAGATAAACACTTAACTTATTTAATAAATACACTTAAGAAATTTGATTTTATGCTTGCCGGAGCAAATTATGTGGGGGACTCAGAAGAGGATATTAAGCAATGTATCTTTAATAAAAAAGACTGCATATTATTTAGCTTTGGGGGCATTGGTGCTACTCCCGATGATCGAACTCGGCAAGCAGCTGCAAGTGCAAATAATATTGCTATTGAAAGACATCCTGAGGCCATTGCATTAATTGAAAAACAATTTGGTAAAGACGCTTATCCAAAACGCATTTTGATGGGAGAGCTTCCTAAAAATGCCAAATTAATACCTAACACAATCAATAACATTCCAGGGTTTTCTTTGCATGACCATCATTTTATGCCAGGCTTTCCTGAAATGGCATGGCCCATGATTGAATGGGTCATCAATCATTATTATTTAGAATTTTCTAAAGAAAAAACGACGGATGATCAATCATTGTGGATCGATGATCGAAGTGAAAGCACACTGATTGATCTTATGCGATCCATTGAGAAACAATTTACTGATGTTCGAATATATAGCCTTCCCAAGCTCTCACCTAACAAAACATTAGAATTTGGTATTAAAGGCGATAAACAACAAGTCAAAAACGCCATGCTCTTCTTAAAAAACTTCCTCTCAGATGAAAAAATATCTTGGCGAGAAAATAAATAAAATTTAAGCTTTGCTCATTGCCTGATTGATTATAAAATAAGCACTTTTCTCACAGAATTATTTATGAACATAGGCAATATAAGTATTAGGAATAACCTTTTTCTTGCACCCATGGCGGGTGTAACCGACAGGCCTTTTCGAATGCTTTGTAAAAAATTAGGTGCAGGTGTCGCTGTCAGCGAAATGGTTACATCGAACTCATTGCTCTATGGCAGTGAAAAAACTAAAAAAAGAGCAGATCATGAAGGTGAAGTAGATCCTATTTCAGTTCAAATTGCTGGGGCAGATCCTAAAATGATGGCTGATGCCGCAAAATATAATGCGGATAACGGCGCCCAAATTATTGATATCAATATGGGTTGTCCCGCAAAAAAAATATGTAATGTTATGGCGGGCTCCGCATTGCTCAAACATGAAAAATTAGTTGAAGATATTCTTCAAAATGTTGTCAATGCTGTCAATATTCCAGTCACACTAAAAATCAGGACAGGCTGGGATAAAGAAAATAAGAATGCCACAAAAATTGCAAAAATTGCTGAAGAATCTGGTATTAAGGCACTAGCAATTCATGGCAGAACTCGCGCTTGTCTTTATCAGGGTCATGCAGAATATGACACGATTGCTTCAGTTAAAAATGCAATTAATATTCCTGTAATTGCTAATGGTGATATTACAACGCCCGAAAAAGCAAAATATGTTTTGGACTATACCAAGGCCGATGGTGTCATGATTGGACGAGCGGCTCAAGGGCGACCATGGATTTTTCGTGAAATTGATCACTTTTTAAAACATAATGAAGTGCCCGAGCTACCAACCATTAATGAAATACAAAAAACAACACTTGAACACGTTAATGATTTGTATGATTTTTATGGCGAGCTGAAAGGTATGCGTATTGCTCGAAAACACATTTCTTGGTACACCAAAGGCTTAAAACATTCAGCCCAATTTAGAGCCAATATGAATTTAATTGAAGAGCCTACATTACAAATCAAAGCAATTAATGAATATTTTGAAAGTCTGAAAGTTCATCATCAATATATTCCTTACGATCAATCCATGGCTGAGGTTGTTTTTGCATAATGATAAATAATCGACTCTCCGATGACATTGATCTCTTACTTGATCAGTATTTTAAAGACCTTCACGGCGAGTTACCAGGTAATCTCTACGATTTAGTTCTAACCCATATTGAAAAGCCGCTTTTACTGTACGTGATGAACTTCGCTCATGGCAACCAGAGTAAAGCTGCCGAAATTTTAGGCTTAAATAGAAATACTTTAAGAAAAAAATTAAAAGCCCATAACATAGAGTTTTAAAAATGATCAAAATCAAACGTGCATTAATTAGTGTTTCTGACAAAGATAAATTATTAGATTTAGCCAAGGTATTAACTGATTTTAATGTTGAAATTTTATCAACAGGCGGAACCGCTAAGTTGCTAAATGACAATTCAATAACAGTGACCGAAGTATCTGATTACACAAAGTTTCCTGAGATGTTAGAGGGAAGAGTAAAAACACTTCACCCTAAAATTCATGGTGGCATTCTAGCAAAAAGAAATGATGACCATTTAAAAACGCTTCGTGAAAATAATATTGAAACCATTGATCTTGTCGTTGTTAATTTGTACCCCTTCGAAGCAACCATTGAGAAACCCAATTGTTCACTTGAGGATGCGATCGAAAATATCGATATTGGTGGGCCAACAATGATTCGTTCAGCGGCTAAGAATTTTGAATCCGTAGCTGTGTTAACAAGCTGTGAGGATTACGATTTATTTATTGAAGAATTTAAAAAAAACAAAGGGGCACTTGATCGTGATTTTAGATTTAATTTGGCAAAAAAAGCATTTACTCATACCGCAAGATATGATGCGGCCATAAGTACTTATCTTACTCAGGATGAGGGACATTTTCCAAATGTCTTAGGACAGGTACTCAATAAAGAAATGGAAATGAGATACGGTGAGAACCCCCACCAAAAAGCTGCCTTCTTCAAATTTAATAAAGAGATACCAGGCGCTTTATCTAACTTTACTCAACTGCAGGGCAAGGAGTTATCATTTAATAACCTTAATGACTCTGATGGCGCCTGGGAATGTGTCAAAAGTTTTAAAGAACCTACCTGTGTCATTGTAAAGCACGCTAATCCTTGTGGTGTTTGTTCTGCAAAAACCCCTTCAGATGCATACCAAGGAGCCTTTAATACAGATCCAACCTCTGCCTTTGGTGGAATCATTGCTTTTAATGTTGAAGTTGATGGAGCGGCAGCAGAATTAATTATGAAACAGTTCGTGGAAGTTATTATTGCTCCAAGCTATTCAAGTGAAGCTTTAAAAATTTTTCAAACCAAAGAAAATATTAGATTACTTCAGGTTCCTCTGGGTCATTCCACTAACCAGCTAGATTTTAAAAAAATTGGAGGGGGCTTCCTTGTCCAATCCGCTGATGAACATGAACTCGATATTGATGCATGTGAAATTGTAACTAAACTAAAACCATCACCGAAGGATTTATCCGATCTAAAGTTTGCATGGCAAGTAGCACAGTATGTTAAATCCAATGCAATTGTTTTTTGTCGTGACAAAAAAACGTTAGGTGTTGGCGCAGGTCAGATGAGTCGAGTAGACAGCACAAAAATTGCAGCCATTAAAGCGGAGAATGCTGGACTATCATTAAAAGGTAGCGTGGTTGCTTCAGATGCTTTTTTTCCCTTTAGAGATGGCTTAGATGTACTCGCACAATATGGCGCCAAGTATGTCATTCAGCCCGGAGGAAGTATGCGTGATAGCGAGGTTATTGAGGCCGCTAATGAACATGGTCTCGTTATGCTATTTACAAAAATAAGACACTTTAGACATTAATTAAATGAAAATATTGGTCATAGGAAATGGTGGGCGGGAGCATGCAATTGCTTGGAAACTAGCCCAAAGTAATTTAGTAGATTTAGTTTATGTTGCCCCTGGAAATGGTGGTACAGCCACTGGAAATCAAAAAATAAAAAATATCAATCTAAAAAATAATCATGAGCTGATTGATTTTGCCAAACAAAATAATATCGAACTCACTGTGGTTGGTCCTGAGTTACCTCTTTCTCTAGGCATCGTTAATGATTTCCACAAACATGGACTTAATATTTTTGGACCAACAAAAGAAGCAGCACAACTAGAAAGCTCAAAAGATTTTGCTAAAGCTTTCATGAAGAAACATCAAATCCCAACTGCTGACTATCAAACGTTTACTGAAATCAAAAAAGCCCATGCTTATATCTTAGAAAAAGGTGCGCCTATTGTTATTAAGGCAGATGGTCTAGCAGCTGGAAAAGGTGTCATTGTTGCACAAACTGAAGATGAAGCCATTGCAGCTGTAAACTCAATGCTTGCTGATAATAAGTTTGGTAATGCTGGTGCACGTGTTGTCATAGAGGAATTCTTGACGGGCGAGGAAGCCAGTTTTATTGTGATAGCCGATGGTGAAAATATTTTACCATTGGCATCAAGTCAAGATCATAAGAGACTTCTTAATGATGATTTAGGACCCAATACCGGTGGTATGGGTGCATATTCTCCTGCGCCAATTGTTGATGATGCTTTACATGAAAAAATTATGAATTTAGTTATAAAGCCTACAGTACAAGGGATGAAACAAGACGGTTTTAACTTTGTAGGTTTCTTGTATGCAGGCCTGATGATTGATGCAAATAAAAATATTAAAACGTTAGAATTCAATTGCAGGTTAGGTGATCCTGAAACACAACCCTTACTTTTTAGAATTAAAAGTGATTTATTGCCGGTGTTATTAAATGCAACCCAAGGTAAACTTAATGAATCAATCATTGAATGGGAGGATGGTTATTCAATCACTGTTGTTATGGCAGCTGAAAACTATCCTAATACTCCAAAACTGGGTGATGTCATCTCTCAATTAGAATGTAATGATTCCGATTGTTTTATATTTCATGCTGGAACAAAAAAAGTCAGTGAGGAAATTTTAACCTCAGGGGGTCGTGTATTAGGCGTCACAGCCAAAGCGATGAATTTATCTGAGGCGCAAAAAAAGGTCTATCAGCTTACCAAACAAATTCAATTTAAGGGCTCTCAATATCGTACTGACATAGGTAATAAAGCCTTTAACCGAATCAGTGAAAAATCATAGATTAAAAAGATTTCTAATTAGAGGTGGAGTGATTATCTACCCAACAGAATCTTGTTTTGGAATAGGTTGTGATCCAAAAAATATTCATGCCATAAACAAAATTATGGTTTTAAAAAAAAGAAATATTAAAAAAAATTTTTTACTCATTTCGTCATCTCTTAAACAATTAGATAGCTACATTAATAATTTGACTCAAACTCAAATAGATAAGCTTTTTAAAAAATGGCCTGGTCCACACACATGGGTTATCAATGCTAAGGAAAATTGTAAGCCCTGGCTTACGAATCACTCAAACCAAATCGCCATAAGAATACCTAGCTTTTTATCATGCTTTAATCTATGCAAAAATACAGGCATGGCTTTAATCTCTACCAGCGCTAATCTAAGTGGTAAAAAAACACTCAAAAATTACCGTGAAGTATGCCGTTTTTCAAATAGACACGTTAGACTCATTAAAGGGCAAATTGGAAAACAAAAAAAACCATCAACTATTCAAGATTTTGCTACAGGAAAGATTTTAAGAAAATAAAATGGCAAGTGAAAATAAAGTAAAACAAGTACAAGATTTTTTAACAAACCTCCAAAGCGATATTGTTGAAGCAATTCAACTTATTGATGGGAAAAATTTTATTCATGATTCTTGGCAGAGAACTGAAGGTGGTGGTGGAACTACCTGCATACTTGAAAATGGAAATGTATTTGAACGCGCAGGAGTAGGATTTTCACATGTCCTCGGAAATAAATTACCAAAATCCGCATCTCAACAAAGGCCTGAACTTGAAAATAGAAAATGGGAAGCGCTTGGTGTATCACTTGTTTTTCATCCATACAATCCTTTTGTACCAACGGTTCATATGAATGTGCGTTTTTTTATCGCCTCAAATAATGAGGATGATGTTTGGTGGTTTGGTGGGGGGATGGATCTTACGCCCTATTATCCTTTTGAAGAGGATGTCATTCACTTTCATCAAACGTTAAAAACCGGTTTAGAGCCTTTTGGTGATCATACCTATCAAAAATTTAAGGATCAATGTGATGATTATTTTTTCCTTAATCACAGGAACGAGCCAAGAGGAATTGGTGGGATCTTTTTTGATGATTTTTCAGAAAAAGATTTTACTTTTTCATTTGATTTAACTAGGAAAGTAGGAAAAATATTTCTTACCGCGTACCTACCGATTGTACAAAGAAGAAAAGATGTTTCATTTACAGATAAGCAAAGAGACTTTCAACTTTATCGTCGCAGCCGATATGTAGAATTTAATCTTCTTCAAGATAGAGGCACTTTATTTGGAATCCAGTCAAAAGGCAGGACAGAATCAATTTTAATGTCTATGCCCCCTATGGTAAAGTGGTCCTATGATTGGTCCCCAGAAAAAAATAGTATGGAATCAAAGTTATATAATGAATTTTTAATCAAGAAAAATTGGGTCTAAAATGCTTCATTCAATTGAAGAAATAATACATAACTTATCTGGCATGGTATGGGGTCCTCCCATGTTAATACTATTATTTGGTACTCACATTTATCTTTCCTTTCAATTAAAGTTTCTACAATTTAGATCGCTTCCGTTAGCTATTAAAATACTTTTTAGTAAATCTAATGCAGATGGAGATATTTCTCATTTTTCTGCACTTATGACGGCTCTGGCTGCAACCGTAGGGATTGGGAATATTGTTGGTGTTGCAACTGCGATAACTCTCGGAGGTCCAGGTGCTATTTTTTGGATGTGGCTAACAGGATTGCTCGGAATGTCGACTAAGTATTGTGAAGGTCTATTGGCTGTTAAATATAGAATCAAAGGAAAAAATGGTATGCAGGGCGGGCCAATGTATTATCTTACTAAAGGCCTAAACAAATATTGGCTTGCTTGTTTTTTTTCAGTTTTCACAATTTTTGCAGCTTTTGGATCGGGTAATATGGTCCAAGCTAATGCAACAGCAACAGTATTCAAAAGTGCTTTTAATATTCCTCCAGAGTTGACTGGAATTATCTTAAGCTTTCTAGCAGGGATAGTGATTATTGGCGGGATTAAATCAATAGGAAGATTTGCATCTATTTTTGTGCCTATTATGATTATTCTTTATCTAGTCACTACATCAATAGTTTTAATTATTAATAGTGACAAAATACCTGAGGCGCTTAATTTAATTTTCTCTGGGGCTTTCACCGGCACTGCAGCGACCGGAGGATTTATAGGTGCCACTATTGCTGCTGCTATTCGTTTTGGTGTCGCAAGAGGCTTATTTTCAAATGAGTCTGGCTTGGGCTCTGCAGCTATTGCTGCAGCATCAGCAAAAACCAATGATCCAGTCAGACAAGCCCTCGTTAGTATGACGGGTACTTTTATTGATACTATTGTTGTATGCACAATGACTGCTCTTGTAATTTTAACCTCTGGACTTTGGGATACGGGCATAAATGCTGCAGAATTAACCAGCAAAAGTGTAGAGTCCGCGTTAGGTTATCCTGGCGAAATTATAATAGCTATTGCAACTGCTTTTTTTGCTTTTTCAACTCTGATCGGATGGTGTTTTTATGGAGAACGGGCGCTTGAATTTTTATTTGGTCCCAAATCTGTAATTGTCTATCGAATAGTTTTCACAATTTTAGTTTTTATTGGTTCTACAATGAGTTTAAGTTTAGTTTGGAATTTCTCAGATATTATGAATGGCATGATGGCGATACCAAATCTAATTGGATTGATATTTTTATGCAAAGTAGTAAAGAATGAGACTAATAGGTTTTTTTTAGTGCAAGACAAATCAGAGGGTTAAAATCCATTTAACCATCGTTTTTAATTCATCATCACTTAAATTTGGATGAGGTATCATAGGAACATCGCCCCAATTTCCACTTCCACCATTTCTTATCTTATTAACGAGCATTAAGTCTATTTCTGCTTGACCTTTATATTTTTTCGAAACATCAATAAAGGCAGGGCCTAAGACTTTGGTTTTTACGCTATGGCAGGCAAAACAACCGTTATTTTGTGCTAGATTTTTTCCATCATTTGCTATGGCAAATGATGAGCCTAAAATTGAAAAAATGATTAATAAATATTTCATTCAAAAAACCTAAAATGTAGCTATTGGAGGGATATCAAAGACAAAAGTTCATCAACATTTTTACAGGCAGGATAACAGATACCTTTTTTGCAAAGAGTAATGGCTCCTTCATTAAGGTAAGTTGAGTTAATTGTTTTATTATTTACATGCAACTCTTTTTTGGTATCTAAAAAAAGAATTAAATGATCTTGGTATAGGTGATTGGGTAAATTATTTTTCCATGAACTGATTTGATCGGGGGAGCCAAAAAAAGTAATAAGGGGCTGGTCACCGTAAAAGTATTCAAGAGCAGTCATGAGACTGGGATGAGAAGAAGGTTGAGTTCTAATTTTATGATTTAAATGCCTTAAAATTTTTTCAGCATGTTTGAAAAAATTATTATCTAAATACAAAATACTTAACTTTTGAAATATTAAAGCAGCCACTCCATTTGCAGAGGGCGTAGCATTATCCTCAGAAATAATTTCTCTTTCAAAAAGTTTTTCATGATCATGGGCCGTAAAATAGAGTGCCCCTTTCTCTGAATAGAATTTTTCAATAATTTGATTACCAATTTCAAAGGCTATTTCATAGTCCTCTTTTTTAAAATTGGACTGCATCGATTCAATTAAGGCTTCAAGATAAAAAACATAATCATCTAAAAATAAAACTGACTCTTTATATTGGTTATTCTTTAATGATGATTTGGTAATAAAAAATTGATAAGTTAAATAATCTAAGTTTTTTTGAGCAAGTTGAATCCATTCGTCTTTTTTTAAAACTCGTCCAGCATAAAGTAAGCTTTTAATCATCATTGCATTCCACGATACGACTAACTTTTGATCAATGGTTGGTTTCACTTTAACTTGACGTGTTTTTTTTAAAAGCTGTCTTTGTTTGTCAATCTGATCAATATCTTCAAAATTTCTTAAATTAAGATGCCATAGCTCTGACTCATAATTAGGATTACCATCCATTTGAAAAATATGCTGCATAGAATTTAAAGTTTCGTCCTCTGGGCTAAAGTTATAGTAAAACCCTTCTTCTAAAATTTCTTTGTCATTTAACGAATCAGCATCCATGGATGAGTAGAAATAACCTTTCTTGTCCAACATATTATTTTTAATCCAATCAACAGTCATCTCAATGAGTTTTAAGTATTGGCTAGACGATTCTGTATAAGTCAAATGAATGATTAGCTCGATAAGTTGAGCGCTGTTGTAAAGCATCTTTTCATAGTGTGGTATTTGCCATTGATCATCGACGCAATACCTAAAAAAACCACCTTCAACATGATCAAATAAACCAGACTGCATGATTTTTTTTATATTCTTACTCATGAGCTCAATACTCTCTTGATTCTTTGACTTAATTAAATAATTCATTACGGCTTCATTTGGAAACTTGGGTGCGCCTTTAAAACCCCCATTGGTGTGATCCAAATTATGAATAATTTCTTCCCTGATTTGATGAATATGTTCTTTGGAAAATAAATCATCATTTGTTATTTCAGGTTGAAGTTTATTGAATATTTGCCTGATTTGATCAGTTTGCTTGGAGAGCATGTCCTTTTCATTTAAATAAAGCTCAGATAGCTTTGGCAGAATTTGCATCAATCCCTGCATATTAAATTTAGGAAGCTTTGGAATGTAAGTGGCTATAAAAAAAGGTTCTTGTTTAGGCGTCATAAAGACACTTAATGGCCAGCCCCCTGGTCTTTGAGCAAAAATATAGTGAGCTTTTTGATAGATATGATCGATATCTGGCCTTTCTTCTTTATCAACCTTGATGCAAACAAAAAACTGATTAAGGAGTGTAGCTACCTCATTATCTTCAAAACATTCATGCGCCATGACATGGCACCAATGGCAAGAAGAATAACCGATAGACAAAAAAATAGGTTTATCTTCATTGCTTGCTTTTAAAAAAGCCTCCTCCCCCCATGGATACCATGAGACCGGATTATTTTCATGTTGCTTAAGGTAGAGACTGGATTCGTTTTTTAGCTTGTTTGCCATCAATACTCTTGAACTGAATATTCGGTGGCAATACTATGGGTTAAATCAGGATAAATCACAACAGAATTCTCAAGGGAGTTAGCTGTCTCAACACATACCATTCGTCTCCACTCATCTTTGGCGCCCATGTCGCCCATCTCTGATGCTCTTTTTTCACCTGGCGTCCAAACAACCGTTGAGTTACTATTAGATTTTTTTATTGTGATCACACGATTAAATGTTTCATCCTCAATGTAACAATCATTGCTGGTGTTTAAATACACCCTGTCAAAGGGGCCTTTAAATTCGATCGGGCCTTTTTGAATATTACAGTTAAAGTTATCAAATTTATCTGTGTACACCATATTTTCCAAACCTCTCACCTTTATAGACTCAATATCTGACACATAAAAATAGGTATGAAACCCTTCACCAATGGTGAATGGATGGCTTGATAAGTTGGTTGTCTTCAAATTTAAGTATAAGCTCTCACCAATTACGATTGATAATTCAAGCTCGTAGTTATAAGTTAATTGTCGTGAAGCCTCTTCGGTCGGTAACATTTTAAGAATAAGCTTGGTTGAGCCATTTTTAAGATCAATGATTTTATCAAGATTCCATGGAATCACTCGGGCAAAACCATGTAAACAAAAATTTCCATCTGTTGGGTGGTTACCAAACCATGGCCAACAAATAGGAATGCCTCCTCTGATCGAACGACCCTTTTCATATCGAGCATTCGTTGATAACCACAGTACATCTTGTTTCGTAGCTTTTGGTCGCCACCATGTTACATGTCCACCTTGAAGTGAGATTTTAGCTTCTGCGTGACGGTTATTGATTTCAAGAAATTCTAGCCCATTGGCCTCTTTTACAACTTTGACATCCTTACTCATTTAGAATGCTTAACCTCAATTTGACTTAGATCCCTGACTGCGCCTTGAGATGCACTGGTAGCCATCATTGCATAAGCCTTTAATGCTGCACTTACTTTTCTCTCTCTAGGTTGAGGTTGCCAAGGGTTTTTACTGTTTTGCATTTCTTTTCTGCGCTTATTCAGTTCCTCATCGCTTAGCTCGACATTAATTGACCTATTGGGGATATCAATTGATATCATGTCTCCTTCTCGAACTAAAGCAATAGCACCACCCTCAGCAGCTTCAGGTGACACATGCCCAATACTCAATCCTGAAGTTCCACCTGAAAAACGACCATCAGTTAAAAGTGCGCATGCTTTTCCAAGACCTTTTGATTTAAGGTAGGCTGTGGGGTATAACATTTCTTGCATGCCAGGCCCACCTTTAGGGCCCTCGTAAATAATTAAAACAATATCTCCAGCTACGATATTATCACCAAGAATTGCGTGAACTGCATCATCTTGAGATTCAAAAAGCCTCACCCGCCCTTTAAATTTTAGGATTTCTTCATCAACACCGGCTGTTTTAACAATACATCCATCCTTAGCAATGTTTCCATGTAAAACTGCAAGGCCACCATCCTGACTGTATGCATGTGCTTTATCTCGTATACATCCATTTTCACGGTCTAAATCTAATTCTGGCCAAAGTTTATCCTGGCTAAACGCCTCTGTGGTTCTAACCCCGCCAGGTGCAGCTCGATAAAACTGTTTTATATTGTCATCTTGAGTTGTTTTTATATCCCAATGATTGATCGCATCACCGATGGTTTTTGCATGTACGCATGACGCATCAGTCTTAATCAGCTTGGCTCGATTAAGCTCAGCAAGAATGGCAAAGACACCGCCCGCCCTATGGACATCCTCCATATGATATTTTTGCGTGGCAGGAGCTACTTTGGCTAAGCAAGGCACACTTCTTGAAATTCGATCAATATCGCCTATATTAAAATCAACTTGAGCCTCACGAGCGGCGGCGAGTAAGTGTAAAACTGTATTGGTCGAACCTCCCATAGCTACATCTAAGCTCATTGCATTTTCAAAGGCATGTTTGGTGGCAATATTTCTAGGTAGCACGGACTGATCATCCTTGTCGTAGTAGCGCTTTGTGATTTCAACAATCGTTCTAGCTGCATTTAAAAAAAGTGATTCGCGCGCTTTATGTGTTGCTAACGTACTTCCGTTTCCTGGCAAGCTTAATCCAAGCGCCTCGGTGAGGCAATTCATAGAGTTGGCGGTAAACATACCTGAGCATGATCCGCAAGTGGGGCAGGATGATCTCTCTAAAAACTCAAGTTCAGATTCATTGATTTTATGATCGCCCGCAGCAATCATGGGTGTCACAAGATCTACCTTTTGGACAGTGTCGCCCCAGTTAACCTTCCCTGCCTCCATAGGACCGCCCGAGACAAAAACAACTGGAATATTAATTCTCATTGCCGCCATTAACATGCCCGGGGTAATTTTGTCACAGTTAGAAATACAAACCATGGCATCAGCCCAATGAGCATTCACCATGTATTCAACACTATCAGCAATCAAATCTCGACTTGGAAGGCTGTAGAGCATGCCATCATGGCCCATCGCAATGCCATCATCGACGGCAATAGTATTAAATTCTTTAGCAACGCCCCCGTGTTTTTCAATCTCTCTTGCAACGAGTTGCCCTAAGTCTTTTAAATGAACATGGCCCGGTACAAATTGAGTAAAGGAATTAACGACAGCAATAATAGGTTTAGAAAAATCATCATCAGTCATACCAGTAGCGCGCCAAAGTGCCCTGGCACCCGCCTGATTTCTGCCTTCAGTTGTTTTTTTCGACCTGTAAACTGCCATTTATAATCCTTAAGTGAAAATAACTTATAATTATACAATGTTAATTCACCCTCAATTCAATCCTGTTGCAATATCTTTAGGCCCCCTTCAGGTTCATTGGTATGGGTTAATGTATTTTTTTGCTTTTATCTTCTTTATATATCTTGGGAAGAAACAAATTGCCCTTCATCCTTGGGCAAAAATTGATGAAAAAATACTCGATGATGCTTTTTTTTATGGCGCGTTAGGCGTTGTATTAGGAGGAAGATTGGGATACGTCCTTTTTTATCAACCTAGCTATTTTTTATTACACCTTGATGAAGTTTTTTCTTTTTGGCGAGGTGGCATGTCCTTCCATGGAGGTTTTTTAGGAGTTCTTATCAGCCTTTTTTGGGTGGCTAGAAAACATCATATTTCTTGGTGGACTCTAACTGATTTCGTGGCTCCCCTTGTTCCCCTTGGACTTTTTTTTGGAAGGATTGGTAATTTTATCAATCAGGAACTATGGGGAAGGCCTACCGATTTAGCCTGGGC